>Ga0207648_10001148_pt1 | contig 29693 bp, 23 predicted proteins | sample KBSMisM32_FD_184310 | JGI IMG/M metagenome (GOLD analysis project Ga0207648, IMG submission 184310) | Miscanthus rhizosphere microbial communities from Kellogg Biological Station, Michigan, USA - KBS Miscanthus M3-2 (SPAdes) (version 2) | ecosystem: Host-associated > Plants > Roots >... | reverse complement strand
TTTTTGGCGCGCGGGCTATGCGCGTCGGGATCCTGCTGGTTGATCGACTCGAACTCGCGCAACAGTTCCTTTTGACGCGACGTGAGCTTGACCGGCGTCTCGAGCGCTACGTGGCAGTACAGGTCGCCAATCACCGAACCGCGCACCGGCCGGATGCCCTTGTTCTTCAGCCGGAACACCTGGCCGGTCTGAGTCTCGGTGGGGATCTTGATCTTTGCGTGACCGTCGAGCGTCGGAATCTCGATCTCACCGCCCAGCGCCGCCGTCGTGAAGCTGATGGGCATTTCGCAATGCAGGTCCGCGCCGTCGCGCTGGAACACCGGGTGCGGCTTCAGGTTGACGACCACATACAGGTCACCGGACGGTCCGCCGTTGACGCCCGCCTCGCCCTCGCCCGTCAGCCGGATCCGGTCGTCCTGGTCGACACCGGCGGGAATCTTGACCGACAGCGTCTTGTGCTTCTTCACGCGGCCGGCGCCGCTGCACGTCGCGCACGGCTCCGGAATGATCTTGCCGGTGCCGCGGCACTGCGGACACGTCTGCTGGATCGAGAAGAATCCCTGCGACACGCGAACCTCGCCGCGGCCGTGACACGCCGGACACGTCTTGGGCTGCGTCCCGGGCTTGGCACCGCTGCCGTGGCACGTCTCGCATTCCTCCATTGCCGGAATGCGGATCTTCACGTCGCTGCCGCGCGCAGCGTCCTCGAGGGACAAATCCAGGTTGTAGCGAAGGTCGGCACCGCGATAGACGCCGTCGCCGCGCGCGCCCCGCTGCTGGCCGAAGATTTCGCCGAAGATGTCACCGAAGGCGTCGGCGAAACCGCCGAAGCCCTCGGCGCCGCGCGCGCCGGCAGCGCCGAAACCAGCCGATGCGTCGACGCCGGCGTGGCCGAACTGGTCGTAGGCCGCGCGCTTCTTCGCGTCCGACAGGATCTCGTACGCTTCCTTGGCCTCCTTGAAGCTTTCCTCGGCGCCCTTTTCCGGATTGCGATCCGGATGGTGCTTCATCGCGAGCTTGCGATAGGCCTTCTTGATCTCGTCTTCCGATGCGTCGCGGTTGAGGCCGAGCACCGTGTAGTAATCACGCTTCGCCATGAAAAACCGTGCAGCCGCTTACGGCCCCTGATCAATTGATGCAACGGACGCCCCCGATCGCGCCCGACGACCCGCCGCTTGTGCGCGCGGCTGGCAAGTAGCAACGTAGCATCCGAAAGCAATTTTCCGGCCGCACGACGCGTGCGGCGGAAGACACAAAACGGCCGAGTTAGCCGGCGCCCAGGGCACCGCGTTCAACTCGGCCCGATATTCCGTCGCGCGCCGCCATCTGCCCGTCCCCGCGATCGGCCGCGACGGAATATCCCAGGAGGTCGTGAGGATCGCAAGGACTTATTTGCGATCCTTGACCTCCGTGTACTCGGCATCGACGATCTTCTCGTCGCCGCCGCCCTTCGCGTCGCTGCCGGCCGCACCTGCACCCGGACCGCCCGCCGCCCCACCGGGGCCGCCTGCTGCACCGGCTTCGGCCTGCGCCTGCGCGTACATCGCCTCGCCGAGCTTCTGCGACGCCGACATCAGCGCTTCGGACTTCGCCTGCAACGCGTCCTTCGACGCATCCTTGTCCTTCAGCACATCTTCCGCTTCCTTCAGCGCAACTTCGATCTTGCCCTTCTCGTCGGCGCCAACCTTGTCGCCATACTCGCCGAGCGACTTCTTCACGCTGTGGACGAGTCCGTCGAGCCCGTTGCGCGCCTGCACCTCTTCCATCAGCTTGCGGTCTTCCTCGGCATGCGATTCGGCGTCCTTGACCATCCGCTGGATCTCGTCTTCCGACAGGCCCGAGTTCGCCTTGATGGTGATCTTGTTTTCCTTGCCGGTCGCCTTGTCCTTCGCGGTCACGTGCAGGATGCCGTTCGCGTCGATGTCGAACATCACCTCGATCTGCGGCGTGCCACGCGGTGCCGGCGGAATGCCTTCGAGATTGAACTGGCCGAGGCTCTTGTTGCCCACCGCCCGGTCGCGCTCGCCCTGCAGCACGTGAATGGTTACCGCCGGCTGGCTGTCGTCGGCCGTCGAGAACACCTGCGTCGCCTTCGTCGGAATCGTCGTGTTCTTCTGGATCAGCTTCGTCATCACGCCACCGAGCGTCTCGATGCCGAGCGACAGCGGCGTCACGTCGAGCAGCAGCACGTCCTTGCGCTCGCCGGCGAGCACCGATGCCTGGATCGCGGCACCGACGGCAACCGCCTCGTCGGGGTTGACGTCCTTGCGCGGCTCCTTGCCGAAGAACGACTTCACCGTTTCCTGCACCTTCGGCATCCGCGTCATGCCACCGACGAGGATGACGTCGCTGATGTCGGACAGCGCAACGCCCGCGTCTTTCACCGCGATGCGGCACGGCTCGACGGTGCGCTCGATCAGCTCGGCCACCAGCGACTCGAGCTTCGCACGCGTGATCTTCAGCGACAGGTGCCTCGGCCCCGATGCGTCGGCCGTGATGTACGGCAGGTTGACGTCCGTCTGCTGCGACGAGGACAACTCGATCTTCGCCTTCTCGGCCGCTTCCTTCAGTCGCTGCAGCGCCAGCACGTCGTTCTTCAGGTCGACGCCCTGGTCCTTCTTGAACTCGGTGACGATGTAATCGATGATCCGCTGGTCGAAGTCCTCGCCGCCGAGGAATGTGTCCCCGTTGGTCGACAACACTTCGAACTGGTGCTCGCCCTCGACGTTGGCGATCTCGATGATCGAGATGTCGAACGTGCCGCCGCCAAGGTCGTAAACGGCGATCTTGCGGTCGCCTTCCTTCTTGTCGAGACCGAACGCCAGTGCCGCCGCCGTCGGCTCGTTGATGATCCGCTTGACCTCGAGGCCCGCGATGCGGCCGGCATCCTTCGTCGCCTGCCGCTGCGAATCGTTGAAATACGCCGGGACGGTGATGACCGCCTCCGTCACTTCCTGGCCGAGATAGTCCTCGGCGGTCTTTTTCATCTTGCGCAGGATTTCCGCGGACACCTGTTGCGGCGCGACCTTCTTGCCGCGCACCTCGACCCACGCGTCGCCGTTGTCGGCCTTGACGATCTTGTAGGGCATCAGGCTGATGTCCTTCTGCACTTCCTTTTCTTCGAACTTGCGTCCGATGAGCCGCTTCACCGCGAAGATCGTGTTCTTCGCATTGGTCACCGCCTGGCGCTTCGCCGACGCCCCGACGAGCACCTCGCCGTCGTCACCATAGGCGACGACCGACGGCGTCGTGCGCGCGCCTTCGGAATTCTCGATGACCTTGGGCGTGCCGCCTTCCATGATCGCGACGCAACTGTTCGTCGTCCCGAGATCGATACCGATGATCTTGCTCATTTTTGATTGGCCTCCGTACTCTGGAATGGAACTGAATGTCTTACGAAATGGGGATTTTCGGCGAACGAATCAACCGGCCTGGCCAGGGTGGCCGGCATCCGGCGCCTTGGCGACGGTCACGAGCGCCGGCCGCAGCACGCGATCGTTGATCATGTAGCCCTTCTGAAATACGGTCACGACGGTGCCGGGCGGCTGGCTGCTGTCGACCGCCTGCATCGCCTGATGCTGGTGCGGATCGAACTTCTGGCCCGTCGGGTCGATCTCGCGGATCTGCGCCCGCGCGAACGCCGCATTCAGCGATTTCAGCGTGAGTTCGGCGCCGGCCTTCAGCGTGTCGATGGACACGGCCGCGTCGGCGGATACTGTCTGCTCGAGCGCATCCTTGACGGCAACCAGGTCCTCGGCGAATTTCTCGACGGCGTACTTGTGCGCCTTTGCGACGTCTGCCTGCCCTTGCCGGCGCACGTTCTCGATCTCGGCGCGGGCGCGCAGCCACGAGTCCTTCATCGCCTCGGCTTCGGCACGCGCCTTTTGCAGAGGGTCGTCGGTCGAAGTGGCATCCCCGGGAGGGGCATTCCGCTCGGAATCGGCCGGCGTTTCGTCGAATGAGGCGTCGGAATCGGGATCGGGTGCGGTCATCGGTGTCGTAGCGTCAGGTCATAACGGATCGTGGCGCAGATGGGGCCGCATCCGTGCCGTTTCAACGCCCGAAACAGCCCTGGCGATGAAGAAATGGCGCGAAATTGGTCACACGCGATCGCGGGCGTCTTTCCAGCAAGATTCCCGTCGGCAAACCCTGACTGGGGACGAACTGACCTGTCCGGGACGTCAGCCCGCCGCCCCCAGCGCCTTGGCGCGGAGCAGTGTCGTCTCGCGCTCGGCCGGGGCCGGCGGCGCTTCCAGCCAGCCCTGCAGGTTTGCGACGATGAGATCGGCCAGCGCGCCGATCCACCTGGGATGCTCGTTCAGGCAGGGGATCACGTTGTAGTCGCCGCCGCCCGCAACCTGAAACGTCCGCTTTCCCTCGATGCCGAGCTCCTCGAGTGTTTCGAGGCAGTCGGCTACGAAGCCGGGCGCTGCCACGTCGACGCGCCGCAGCTTCTGCCGGCCCAGCGCGGCGAGCACGTCCGTCGTGTACGGCTCGAGCCACCGTCCGCGGCCGAAGCGTGACTGAAACGCGAGCGTCCACTGCGGAGGCTCGAGACCGAGTTCGCGGGCCAGAAGGCGCGCCGTCTTCTGGCAATAACAGTGGTAGGGATCGCCGGCCAGCAGCGTCCGGCGCGGCACGCCATGAAAGGACAGCACGAGGTGGTCGGGGCGCGCGTGCCGCATCCAGTAATCGTTGACGGTGGCGGCCAGCGCACGGATGTAGCCGGGGTCGTCGTGAAACGTGTCGACGCTGCGCAGCCCCGGCACGCGTCGCGCTCGGGTGGCCCAGTCTGCGACGGCGTCGGCTACCGAACCGGTCGTGCTCGACGCGTACTGCGGATACAGGGGGACGACGAGAATCCGCGTGCAGCCGGCGGCGCGCATCCGATCGAGCGCGGCGCCAATCGACGGCTCGCCATAGCGCATTCCGTGCTCCACGACCGCGTGATCGGCGGGCAAGCCGAGCGTCTTCAGCCGCTGGCCGAGATAGCCTGAAACGAGCACCTTCTGCTTGTTCGTGTGCACGGCGAGCGGCGAGCCGTCCTTCGTCCAGATGGCCGCGTAGCGCGCCGCGGACTTGGCCGGACGCGTGCGGAGGATGACCCCGTGCAGGATCGGTCGCCACGCGACGCGCGGAATCTCGACGACGCGACGGTCGGCCAGAAACTCGGCGAGGTAGCGCCGCACCGCCGCCGGCGTCGCAGCGTCGGGCGTACCGAGGTTGACCAGCAGCACGCCGACGCGTGGCATGCCGCCGTGGACAAATTTCGTCTCGGGTCGGTAGCTCATCGCCGCAGGGTGCACATGACGCTAACCGGCTTCCGCGGTGTGCGCCGAAGACGTAGGCGCAAGGCGGGCGACCAGCGCGTCGATCCACGCGACCTGTGCGTACGCCTCGGGCGTCATCGGAATGGCCGCACGAACCTGCGCGGCCGAGCGGAACGGCCGCGTCCGTGACCGGTAGCGGCGACGCAGGTCATTGCTGTCCACGAGATCGAGGAAACACCAGTCGATATAGCAATCGATCAATTCCTTCGTTTCCGTAGTCCTCCAGCTCGTGCCGCCGACGTGTGAAATCGCCTCTTTGGCGAATTGCTGCAGGAACCGGCACGCGTAACCGTCGGCGATCGCCAGCGCGACCAGCAGGTGGAGCGTGTCGAAAAACGTCAGGTAGTCCTTGACGAACACGCCGTCACGCAAGCCGATGCGTTCCAGCACAGCGCGCAGCCGCTGCGGCGCTTCGCGATGGATACGGGCATCGACATGGTAACGCGCCATCGTGTCCTTCAGTACGGCGGCATGCAGGAACATCAGATACGTCTCCGGATACGGAACGCCAGTCTTCGCGCTGACACCGCCGTAGATCGCCGTCAGGCAATCGTTGGGGCCGGGTGCGAGCGACTCGAAAATCCGCGGATCGAACACGTAGCAGTCGTGATCGATCAGCCCGAAGTTCGCCGACTCGTTCTGCAGCAGCAGCGTGATGACGTCGCCATGCATGAGACTCGTCGCCGGAAGTGTCGCCAGCGGGCAGTAGGGCAACGCGGGAAACCGATGCGCGACGATGTGTCGCTCCCACGTTGATGCCCCGTTGCCAAGCAGCACCACTTTCAGGTGCCGCGGCAGCAGTGCTAGGCACGGCAGCAGGAAATGCAGCGTCCCCGGCATGACGATCACGTAGAACGCGTCGCCGACGGCGTCCATTTGCGCAGCAGCCACCCGACGGATCCGGCGACCGTTGACGGCATCGAACACGACACGATTGAACCGGCGCGCGGCGTGCCGATACCCGCGCACGACCGTGATGCGCGGCAGCACGAGCAGGATCGACGGCAGCAGCGGATAGCCCCGCACCTGCATCCGGCCGACAGCGGTTCGCACCCGCCGCGCGTAATACGCGATGAGATTCATGCGTCAGGCGCGCGAACCGCGACCGGTCCGCGGAGTGACGCGACGCGCGTCAATCGTCGGCGAACTCGCGCGACAGCGCGTTCGACAGCAGCTTGGCCGTGACGTCGACGATCGGAATCACGCGCGCGTACGACATCCGCGTCGGACCAATCACGCCGAGCGTGCCGATCACCTGCCCGTTCGCCTCGTAACTCGCCGTCACGACGCTGCAGTCGTCGAGGGGCACGAGACCGGACTCGCCGCCGATGTAGATCTGCACGCCCTGCGCGCGCTGCGAGACGTCGAGCAGATGGAGCAGCGAAGTCTTCTGCTCGAACAGGTCGAACAGTCGCCGCAGCCGCTGCATGTTCGACGCAAGGTCGCCCGCATTGAGCAGGTTGCGCTCGCCGGTTACCACCAGCGCCTCGCCTTCCGCCAGCGCGCCCTCCCCGGCGTCGACGGCTGCCTTCATCAGCCCGGCGATGTCCTCGCGCAGTGCGCGAAGCTCGTCGGCCATCCGCTCGCGGATCGACACAAGCGACTGGCCGGCGAAATTCTGGTTGAAAAAGTTCGTCGCCTCGATGAGCTGCGTCGGCGAATACGCGCGATCGGTGTGCAGGATCCGGTTCTGCACGTCGCCATCGGGCGTCACGATGATCAGCAGCACGCGCCGCTCGGACAGTCGCAGGAATTCCAGGTGACGGAAGACGGCCTCCCGCCGTTTCGGCGTCGCGACGACGCCGGCGAACTGCGTGAGTTGCGACAACAGTGACGCGGCGGCGCTGACAAGTTGCTGCGGCCGATCGACGCTGAGCTCGCCTTCGAGACGATGGATCTCGTCGTCCTCGAGCGGCTTCACGACCATCAGGCTGTCGACGAAGAACCGGTAGCCGCGCGACGTGGGTACGCGCCCAGCGGACGTGTGCGGGCTCGCAATCAGACCCATTTCCTCGAGATCGGCCATGACGTTGCGAATCGTCGCCGGGGACAGGTCCAATCCCGAATGCCGCGACAGGACGCGCGAGCCGACCGGCTGCCCTTCGGCAACGTAGCGCTCGACGAGCGTCTTCAGCAGATGTTGTGCGCGCGGATCCAGCATCCCGATTCGGCGCGGCGCCTTTGAGGCGTTCGCGCGTTTGACTATATTACCGTGCCGTCGCGTTTTGCACCGACGTCCCGGCGGCGGCATCCGGTGACGCTCGCCCGACGAGCACGCGCTTCGTCCGGGCGGCCGAGTGCGGCCGCGGGCGCCGCTATGGTTTAATCGCGCGATGCCCGCGCCCACCCCTGACCGATTCCATCGTATAGCGCTGATCGGCCGTCACGGAGGCCCGGCTGTGAAGGCGCCGCTCGCCGAGCTCGTCGCATTCCTGCGGGCGCGTGGACATGCGGTATCGCTCGACGCCGACACGGCCAGCGCGGCCGGCATCACGGACGTCGACACGATCCCCGACGACGCGCTGCCCGGGACCGCCGACCTCGCGATCGTACTGGGCGGCGACGGCACGATGCTGTCGATCGCACGGCGCTTGGCACCGCTCGGCGTGCCGCTGATCGGCGTCAATCTCGGCCGGTTAGGCTTCCTGACGGACATCCCGCTGACGGGACTGGAGCCGACGCTCGGCGCGATGCTCGACGGCAAGTACACCGAAGAGCGGCGCACGCTGCTCGCCGTGACGATCGCGCGCGCGGATGGGTCGAGCGTTCACGCGCCGGCGCTGAACGAAGTTGTCGTCAATCGCGGTGGTCTGGGCAGCTTGATCGAATGCGCGGTCGAGATCGATGGACGGTTCGTATACGCCATGCGTGCCGACGGTGTCATCGTCGCGACGCCGACCGGTACCACGGCCTACTCGCTGTCGACGGGCGGACCGATCATCGCCCCGGAGGTGCCGGCGTTCGCGCTCGTGCCTATCGCGCCGCACGCGCTCACGCACCGATCGATCGCGGTGCCGGACTCGTCGACGATCGAGATCACCGTGAGCCGCGGACGCGACGCCGCCGTTCATTGCGACGGGCAGGCGCGTTTCGACCTCGCCGAAGGCGATCGCGTGACGGCGCGTCGTGCACCGCACACGGCGCGCTTCCTGCATCCCGCGCAGCACGATTACTTCGCGATGCTGCGCGAGAAGCTCCACTGGAGCGAAACGCCCGAGCGGCTGCAGCACGCAGGCGGCGGCAAGCGCGAATGAAGGCGTCTGCGGCGCGCGCACGGCGCTAGACTGCATGCTGCGTTCGCTGTCGATCCGCAACTTCGTCGTCGTCGATGCGCTCGACGTCGAGTTCGACGCGGGCTTCACCGTACTCACCGGTGAGACGGGCGCCGGCAAATCCATCCTGCTCGATGCACTCGGCCTGCTGCTCGGCGACCGTTTCGAGCAGGGCCAGCTTCGACCGGGCGCCGACCGCGCCGAGCTCACCGCCCTATTCGACGTCGCAACGGCGCGCGACGCGCAGCGCTGGCTCGCAGAAGCCGAACTCGATTCGGGCCCCGAGCTCTTGTTGCGCCGCGTGCAGGACGCGCAGGGACGCAGCCGTGCGTGGATCAACGGGCGGCCGGCCACGCTCGCCCAACTCGCCGCACTCGGCGAGGCATTGCTCGACCTGCATGGCCAGCACGCGCACCAGGCGTTGGCGGGCGCCGAGGCGCAACGCATGCTGCTCGACGAGTTCGGCGGCCATTCCACACTGGTATCGTCGGTCGCCGATGCGTGGCGCACGTGGCGCGATGCCGTTGCACGGCGCGATGCGGCAGCGACCGCCGCGGCGGCGAGTGCCGCCGAGCGCGATGCGCTCGCCGAACGGCAGCGCGATCTCACGGCGTTGGCGGTCGGCCCCACCGAATGGGCCGACCTTACTGCATCGCAGCGCAGGCTCGCCAACGCGGCGGGCCTGATCGAGGCGACCACCCGGGCGGAAAGTGCGCTGACCGAAGGCGACGATGCGCTTTCGCGACGGCTTGCTCAACTCGTGCAGAGCCTGCGGCAGGCGAGTGCGGACGACGCTGCGCTGAACGACGTCGTGGCGCTGCTCGAGCCGGCGGCGATCCAGGTCGACGAGGCAGCGCGCGCGCTTCGCGACTACCTGCGGCACACCGACGTCGATCCCGCCGAGCATGCGCGCGTCGAAGCGCGTGTGACCGCGATCCACGACATGGCGCGTCGCCACCGGACGAAGCCCGACGAGCTGCATGCGCTCGCGCACGCAACCGCGCAACGCCTCGCCGAGCTCGATCTTGCGACCGATGCCGGCGCGCTGGCGCGCAGCGTCGAAGACGCGCGCGCCCGCTTCGATTCGCAGGCGGCCGCGCTGACGGCAAAGCGCACGACGGCCGCGCGTTCGCTGACGCGACGCGTGACGGCTGCGATGCAGGAGCTCGCGATGACGGGCGGCCGCTTCGAAGCGACGCTCGAGCGCATCGACGAGCCTGCGCGATTCGGCCACGAGAGCGTGGCGTTCACGATAGCGACGCACCCGAAGCAGACGCCAGGTCCGCTATCGCGCGTGGCATCGGGCGGCGAGCTCGCGCGCGTGGCGCTCGCGATCCAGGTTGCGGCCAGCGAAGTTGGCAACGTGCCGACGCTCGTGTTCGACGAGGTCGACACCGGCATTGGCGGCGCGGTGGCAGCAACGGTCGGGCGGATGCTGCAGACGCTGGGCGAGCGGCGGCAGGTGCTGTGCGTGACGCACCTGCCGCAGGTCGCCGCACATGCCGACCGCCACTTCAGGGTCGTGAAAACCGGCGATCGCTCGCAGGTGTCGAGCGAGCTCGCGCAGTTGTCGGGCAACTCGCGCATCGACGAGCTCGCGCGGATGCTGGCAGGCACGGAGATCACAGCGAAGACTCGCGCTCACGCGCGCGAACTCTACGAGCAGCACCGCCGCAAGGACGCGTCCTAGCCGAGGTTCACATCGAGGATAAGCGATCGCGCAGTACGCGCGACGGGGACTTGCGAGTCAGCGCTTGCCCGCCGAGGTCTTGACGATGCGTGGTTCGAACGTGCCGCGCACGCGCTTGCCCGCCTTCGCCGACCGCCCTGCCTTCGGCTCAGCGATCACGAGCGATTCGCCGGTTTCGAGCCAGTGCTTGACGCGCTGCGCGTCGGCAATCCGCGTGTACTTGCCGAGCGAGTCGAGCAGCACGATGACGATCGGCTTGCTGGCGATGTTGACGAGCATGACGACGCACTTGCCGGCTTCGCGAATGTAGCCGGTTTTCTGCAGCTGGATGTCCCACGCCTGGTTCTTCACCAGCGAGTTGGAATTGTTGAAGCCGAGCGTCTGGCCCGTGGAGCCCACTTCGACGAAGTGCGACGGCGTCGTCGTGAAATCGCGGATCATCGGGTACTCGGCGGCGGCCTGCACCAGCTTGGCGAGATCCTTCGCCGTCGACACGTTCTCTGCCGACAGTCCGGTCGGATCCGAGTAGTGCGTATGCGTGAGGCCGAGCGAGGCGGCCTTGAAGTTCATCGCGTCGACGAATGCGCGCGTGCCGCCGGGGTAGTGGCGCGCGAGCGACGACGCGGCGCGGTTCTCCGACGACATCAGTGCGAGCCGCAGCATTTCGCGGCGGGACAGCGTCGAGCCCATCCGCAGTCGCGAGCGGCTGCCCTTCAGGTAATCGAAATCGCCCATGTCGACGTCGATCGTCTCGTCGAGCGGCTGCCCGGCGTCGAGCACGACCATCGCCGTCATCAGCTTGGTGACCGACGCGATCGGTGTGACGGCATCTGCCGCCTTTGCGTAGATCTGACGATCCGCGGCAGCATCGAGCACGAAAACGTTAGCCGACGAAAGGCGCAGCCTGGCCGGATCCGGCGACGCAAATTGCGCCCAAGCCGGGGTGGCCAAAACACCCAGAAAAACAAGTGTGAGCAACCGGTTCATCAGCATAAGTCTCAAGATATCCGGCGGGTTTATCGCACACTCGCCGCCGAGTCGTCAACGGGTCTTTCAAATCAGGTAGTTACGAACCGCTGCGCAGCGTTGCCGCCGCGGCAGCCGCGGGCGCCTCGTCCAGCCGGGGTGGTTCACCCGGCTCGGGCACGCGCGGATCGTCGGGCGCTTGCGCCTCGACCGCTCCCCGCCGCTCGTCCTGCTGCAACCGCCACATCCGGGCGTAAACGCCATTCGCAGCAAGCAGAGCAACATGCGTGCCCCGCTCGACGATCCGGCCTCGGTCGAGCACGAGGATTTCGTCGGCGTCGACGATCGTCGACAACCGGTGAGCGATGGTCAGCGACGTGTGGTCGCGGGCGATGACTTTCAATTCTGTCTGGATCGCGCGCTCGGAGCGCGAATCAAGCGCTGACGTCGCCTCGTCGAAAATCAGGATCGCCGGTCGCTTCAGGATGGCGCGCGCGATCGCGACGCGCTGCTTCTCACCGCCGGACAACTTCAGGCCGCGCTCGCCAACGGGCGTTGCGTAGCCCTCCGGCAACCGCGCGATGAAATCGTGGATCTGCGCGAGCTGCGCGGCCGCGACGATCTCGTCGTGCGACGCGCCCGCGCGCCCGTACGCGATGTTGTATTCGATCGAGTCGTTGAACAGCACCGTATCCTGCGGCACGATGCCGATCGCCGCGCGCAGCGAATCCTGCCGGACGCTGCGAATGTCCTGGCCGTCGATCGTGATGCGTCCGCCGTCGACGTCGTAGAACCGGTAGAAGAGGCGCGCAAGCGTGGATTTGCCGGACCCCGACGGTCCAACGACGGCAACGTTGTGGCCGGCGGGAATCGTGAACGTCACGTCGTGCAGGATCTGGCGGTTGGGTTCGTAGCCGAAATCGACGTGCTCGACGCGCACTTCCGCTCCGCGCACCGCGAGCGCCTGCGCACCCGGTGCGTCGACGATCTCTGCGTGCTCCTCGATCAGCTTGAACAGCCGCTCCATGTCGGCGAGGGCCTGTTTGATCTCGCGATAGATGACGCCGAGGAAATTCAGCGGGATGTAGAGCTGGATCATGAACGCATTGACGAGCACGAGATCGCCGATCGTCATCGTGCCGGCGACGACGCCGACCGTCGCGCGCCACATGATCAGCGCGACCGCGATCGCGATGATCGCGCTCTGCCCGATGTTGAGCGCGGACAGCGACGTCTGGCTCTTGACGGCGGCATGCTCCCAGCGCTGCAGGCTCTCGTCGTAGCGCCGCGCCTCCCACTCCTCGTTGCCGAAGTACTTGACTGTCTCGTAGTTGAGCAGGCTGTCGATCGCTCGCGTGTTCGCCTTCGAGTCGAGCTCGTTCATCTGCCGGCGAAAATGCGTGCGCCATTCGGTGATCATGATCGTGAACAGCATGTAGAGCGCCAGCGCGACCGCAGTGATCGCCATGAACGTCCAGTCGTAGCGCGCGATCAGCACCGCGGACACCAGCGTGATCTCGACGAGTGTGGGCAGGATCGAGAACAGCGCGAAGCTGATCAGCGTCGAGATGCCGCGCTGGCCACGCTCGACGTCTCGCGTCAGTCCGCCGGTCTGCCGCGCCAGGTGAAAGCGCAGCGACAGCGCGTGCAAGTGCCGGAAGACCGTCAGACCGATGCGGCGCACCGCGCGCTGCGTCACCTTGGCGAACAGGAATTCGCGCAGCTCGGTGAACACCGTCGTCGACAGTCGCAGCAGCCCGTAGGCGACGAGCAGCGCCAGCGGTACCGTCAGCACGGCAATCCGCGGATCGAGGCTGTCGACGATGCTCTTCATCAGTATCGGCACGCCGACGTTGGCGAGCTTCGCGAGCACCAGGCAGGTGAGTGCCGCGAAGATCCGGCCGCGGTAGCCCCACAGGTAGGGCAGCAGCATGCGAATCGTCTGCCAGTCGCCGCGTCGCGTACGCGGCACGTTCGACTCGGCAGGCAGCGGCATTGGCGGGGCGTGGCGCATTCAACTCAGTCGGATGCGTGCAAAGACGGGCGAGGACGCCGAGATGCTAGGCGCGAGGACGCGAGAAACCGGAATGTACACGGACGTACATGAGGATTTCGAGCGCCGGAGCAACAACGCAGCTCGACGCCGCAGCTGTCTTCTCTAACGGCGGGGCCAACCGGAGCGCCACCACTCGTCTCCGCCATACCGCAACAACCCCATCATCGCGCGGACGATCCCGTACGCGACCCACGTGACCGCCTTGGTGAAGCGCGAGCGGTTCGCCCAATCCTCGGGGGGCACAGGCCGCGATCCCGACGCCATCATCGCGCGAAGCTCGACGCCAAGCTCGCCGGCGAACACGGGGTCGCGGACGAACACGTTCGCCTCGCGCGACATCAGGAACGAATAGGGATCGATGTTCGACGAGCCGACCGTTGCCCAGCGCGAATCGATGACGGCGACCTTGGCATGCAGGAACGAGCGATGATATTCCTCGATCGCAACGCCGGCCGTCAGCAACTGTCCGTACAAGGCCCGCGACGCGTAGTGCAGCAGCCGATACTCGACGCGCGCCTGCAGCAGCAGTGTCACGCGCACACCGCGCGCCGCCGCGCTGGTCAACGCACGGCGAAAGCGGACGCCGGGGAAGAAGTACGCGGTTGCGATCAGGATCTCGCTGCGCGCCGTGCGCAGGCCGGCAAGGTAGGCGCGCTCGATGTCGCGCCGGTGGCGCAGGTTGTCGCGAATCGTGAATTTAGCCGTCTGCGTGCCGGCGCTTTCCGCAGGCTCCTCGTCGGGAAACAGCGGCACGTCGGAGCTGCGCAGTTGGGCGATCTCGACGATCGCCCACACGCGCTGCATCGTCTGGATGATCGGCACCAGCATCGGTCCGCGGACGCGAACAGCAAAGTCCACGCGCGGTGGCGTATGCCCGGGTGTATTCATGTCGTCGATGACGTTGATGCCGCCGACGAACGCGACGCGATTGTCGACCTGGCACAGCTTGCGATGCAACCGGCGCATCCGATGCGAGCGGAAATGCCACGGGTGCACCTCCGGACGGTACTTCAAGAGGTCGACGCCGCCTTCGACCAACCGCTGCTCGAGCGGACGCGTCAGGTAGTGCCGCGCACCCCAGCCGTCGACCAGCACACGCACGCTGACGCCTCTTTGCGCGGCCCCGATCAGCGCATCGGCAACCGCGCGGCCGGTCTCGTCGTCGGCGTAGATGTACGACTCGAGCCAGATCTCGCGCTCGGCGCGCGCGATCGCATCGATCAGCGCGGGAAAATATTCGGCGCCGCTGCGCAACAGTGCCACGGAATTCCCCGCGGTGAAGCGGTTCATTGCGTAGCTGCCGCCGTTCACGATCAGCGTCGACGCCTGCCGGGGATCACCTCGAAGGTCGCGGCGAGCGCCGCGTGGTCGGACATGCGCTTGCCCAGCGTCGCGTAATGAACGCGCGCGTCGACGACCTTGAGGCCGCGCGCGTAGATCCGGTCCAGCCGAAACACCGGCATCAGCGACGGAAACGTCCGCGCCGGTCGGCCGTTCACGTGCTCGAACACCTCGACGCAATTGAGCGCCTCGGTGAGCGCGCGGTCGCCCTTGCTGCGCCAATCGTTGAAATCGCCGGCGATGATCAGCGGCGCGCCGTCGGGTACCTCGGCGCGGATCCGATCGACGAGCGCGCGGATCTGCCACTGCCGGCCGCGCTCGAACAAGCCAAGGTGCACGTTCATGCAATGCAGGCTCGGCGTGCCGTTGCCGAGCTCGATCTCGCAGTGGAGCAGCCCGCGGCTCTCGAACAGGTGTGCCGAGATGTCGAGATTCTCCTGGGTCAGCATCGGGAAGCGTGACAGCACCGCGTTGCCATGGTGCCCGTGCGGGTAGACGGCGTTGCGCCCGTACGCGACCTCGTTCCAGAACTCGCCGGCGATGAACTCGTGCTGCGGGCGTCGTGGCCAGTCGCGATAGCGATTCGCGTGACGGTCGTTCGTGTGCAGCACTTCCTGCAGGAACAGGATGTCCGCAGCCAGCCCGTGCAGGCGCTCGCGCAACTCGTGAATGACGACCCTTCGCGCGAGTTGCGAGAAGCCCTTGTGGATGTTGTACGTCGCGACAGTGAAGCGCGCAGGTGCAGCCGATGTCATGACGTGGATGTTAGCGCGGGTGACGCGTGCCGGAGGCCGTGGCACCGCGCATCCCGCGGGTTGACGGTGTCGCGGTACCGGCCGGATGCGCCAAACCGGTGCGTGCGCGACAACGGGGTGAGGATGCTGGGGTGGCTGATGGGACTCGAACCCACGACAACCGGAATCACAATCCGGGACTCTACCAACTGAGCTACAGCCACCGTTGAAGGGTCAGCCGACTAAGCGGCCCAACGAGGCGGACCTGGCGACCGAGGGCAAATTATACGTCAGCAGTGGCCTCGCGGGGACGAGAAACTGGCGGCTCCCCCGGACGGCGGCAATTGGTGGCCCGTTCAGTGCCTCGCACCCATCATGTGATCCGGCAGCCACGTTGCAATCTCGGGGAACACGCACAGGATGACGATCGCCAGCACCATGCAGCCGACGTAGGGAATCGTTCCCCACATCACGGTCGTGACCGGGACATCGGGCGCAATCGACTGGACGATGTAGATGTTGAGCCCGACGGGCGGGTGGATCAGGCCGATCTCCATGTTGATCGTCAGGATCACGCCGAACCACACCGGATCGAATCCGGCCGCGCTGATGATCGGGTAGAGAATCGGGCTCGTCATCAGGATGATCGCCGCCGGCGGGATGAAAAAGCCGCACACGAGCAGGAACACGTTTATGAGGCCCATCAGTACCCAGCGATTGACGTGCATCTCCGCGATCGCGTGCGCGAGCGTCTGCGTCAGGTACAGCGACGTCAGCATGTAGCCGAACAGCACGGCTGTCGCGATGATCATCAGGATCATCACCGACTCACGCGTCGTGTCGCGCAGGATCGACCACCACTGCCGCGGACGCCACATCCGGTAGATCGCGACGGCGCAGACAACGCACAGTGCCGCGCCAACCCCCGCCGCCTCCGACGGCGTCGCGACGCCGCCGTAGAGCACGTACATCACCCCGAAGACGATCGCGAGGAACGGTGCGATCTTCGGAATCGACCCCCACTTCTCGCGCCACGTGTAACGAAAGTCTGCCGCGTGTGCGCGGAACCCGCGCTTCCAAATGATGAACAGTGTCCACAGGATGAAAAGGCCGGTCAGCAGCAAGCCCGGAAGCACCCCGGCGAGGAACAGCCGGCCGATCGACGTCTCGGTCGCGATGCCGTAGAGGATGAACGTGATCGACGGCGGGATCAGGATGCCGAGTGTGCCGCCGGCGCAGATAGACCCGGTGGCGACGTCGTCGGGATAACCGCGACGTCGCATCTCGGGTATGCCCATCTTGCCTATCGCCGCACAACATGCCGGCGAGGAGCCGGTCAGCGCGGCGAACAGCGCACACGCACCGAGGTTCGAGATGACGAGCCCGCCCGGCACGCGATAGAGCCAGCGATCGAGCGCTTCGTACAGATCCTTGCCCGCGGGCGACGAGCCAATCGCCGCACCCATCATCACGAACATGGGGATGGATACGAGCGTGAAGTCGTTGAGGCCGGAATAGAACGTCTCGGCGACGACATGCAATGCGTCGAAACCCTGGAACAGCACGACGAAAAGGATCGAGATCGCGCCCAGTCCGAACGCCACCGGCGCACCCGACAGCAGCATCGCCAGGGTCACGACCAGCACGATCGCACCCTGCGTCGTCGGCGTCATCAGGCCGCTCCGCGGTGCGCGACGATCGTGTTCACGCTTCCGCTTCCACCGCAATGTCGAACGGCGGCGCGCGACCCGTCGCAAGGCACGCGATGTCCACCGCGTATTGCAGCGTCAGGAGCCCGAGGCCGATCGGCATCGCCATGTACGGGATCCACAGCCGCGCGCGCCACATCGTGTCCGAGACCCAGCGGTTATCCCACGCTTCCTTCCAGAACAGGAACGTCATCACCGTCATCACCGCGCAGAAAGCAACCGACATCAACGCAGCGAACATCGCCAGCGCGAACCGGCCACGGGGGCCAAGATGCAGCGGCAGCACGTTGACGTTGACGTGACCGCGCGTCAGCAGCACGAAAGGGCAGCCGATGAACGTTGCGGCGGTGATGCAGTACGTGATGAGGTCGGTCTGCCAGATCGTGCTCTGGTTCAGCACGTAGCGGACGAACACCATGTGGCAGACGATAACGACGGCGAACGCGACGAGCCCCGCGGCGATGTAGCCGCACAGCACCGACACACGGCTCACCGCGCGCGCGATGCGGTCGAGCGTACCGGGCGGCCGCGCGCCTGACGTCATTTCATCGCTGCCCGGCGGTGCCGCTGTGCACAGGCGCCGGGCGTGACTGCGGCGACTATTGGACCGCCAGCGCGGCGTCGATCAGCTTCTTCCCGTCCGGCACGTCCTTGGCGAACTCGACATACGAGCTCTGCTGCGCGACCTTCAGCCATTGATCGTACTCGGCGGGCGTGAGCGTGACGACTTCTACGTTGTGGTCCTTGAACGCCTTGACCATCTCGTCGTCGAGACCCTTCGCTTCCTTCGCGAAATATGCTTCGGCCTTCTTGCCGGCGGCAAGCAGCGCATCCTGCTGCTTCTTGTCGAGGCGATTGAACGTCTTCTTCGAGATCAGCACCGGCTCGTACATGAACCACAGCGCGTTGTCGCCGGGCGCCGTGACGCATTTGACCTGCTCGTAGATACGGAACGACACGAAGCTGCCGCTGCTCGTGTCGGTCGCGTCGGCAACGCCGGTCTGCAGCGCGTTGTAGACCTCGTTGGACGGCACCGATACGATCGACGCGCCGGCCGCCTGCCACATCGCGGCGAACGTCGGACCCGCGGAGCGGATCTTCAGGCCCTTCATGTCCGCCGGCGTGCGGATGCATCCTTTCTTCGACGCGACGCCCCCGGCCAGCCACGCGTCGGCCAGCACGATCACGCCCGCCTGATCGATCTTCGCGCGAATGTCCTTCATGAACGGCGAGCCGGCCATCCGCGCCGCGCGCGCGTGACTGCGCACGAGCCCGGGCATCAGCGTCGCGCCGAACTCGCGCACCTTGCCGCTCGCGTAGTCGAGCGGAAACGAAGAGATGTCGAGCTGGCCGTTGACGAGCGCGTTCCATTGCTCGTTCGGCTTGAACAGCGCGGCCCCCGGATACACCTGGACCTCGAGATCGACGCCGGCCGCCTTCGCGTCACGCGCAACGATCTGCACCATTTCGTCGCGGACGTCGCCCTTGCCACCCGGGAACTGATGGGATGCGCGCAGCACGAGGGGTGCTGCGAGAAGCGGACCGCTGGCGAGTGCCAGCGCCAGCGCGGCCAGAACGCCGCGGGGCGTGATTCGACTCATGACATTCCTCCGGAACAAGGCGATCGCGCTCGCCGCGTCGCCGTTTTATCGATCAATTATGGTTTTTGCCGCGCCGATTGAGAACCGGGCGCCCGGCCATTGTAATCGCGCACGCCGGGGGTTGGCACGCCCGACAGGACTCGAACCTGTAACCGCCGGCTTAGAAGGCCGGTGCTCTATCCAATTGAGCTACGGGCGCGGAGTTGCGGTGCGGATGATACGCCGGGCGCCGTGCGGCGGCAGGTCACATAGAGTAACCTTCCGGCGTTCTCGCCGAGGTTATCCTGTCGTGCAACAACCTGCCTCCGTCACGACGTTTCTCTTCACGGACATCGAGGGCAGCACGCGGTTATGGGAACGACAGCCCGACCGCATGCGTGCGGCACTCGCCCGGCACGACACGCTCGCCCGCGAAGCGGTCGAGAGCCTGCGCGGGCTGGTCGTCAAGACGACAGGCGACGGCATTCACGCGGCGTTCGAGGATCCGCTCGACGGCATTCGTGCCGCACTCAAGCTGCAGCAGACGCTGGCCGATCCCGACGCGACGGCCGGCGTTCCGCTCGCCGTGCGCTGTGGCCTGCACTCGGGGATCGTCGAGCGCCGCAACAGCGACTTCTTCGGCAGCGCCGTCAACCGTGCCGCGCGGATCATGAACGCCGCGCACGGTGGGCAGATCCTCGTGTCGCAAACGGCCGTCGACCTGATCGGTGATCGCGTTCCGAGCGAAATCGGCTTGCGCGACCTCGGCCTCGTACGGCTGCGCGATCTTGCGCATCCGGAGCGCGTGTACCAGGTCATCCACCCGGCGCTGCGCCAGACGTTTCCGCCGCTGCGATCGCTGGAGGCGACGCCGAACAACCTGCCCCAGCAGGTCACGTCGTTCGTTGGTCGCGAGCGCGAGTCGAGCCAGATCAAGGCGCTGCTCGCGCGATCGCGCCTGGTCACGCTCGTCGGAACCGGCGGCCTCGGCAAAACGCGGCTGTCGCTGCAGGTCGCTGCCAGCGTCATCGACAACTATTCCGACGGCGTCTGGTTCGTCGAGCTTGCAGCCACCGCGGATCCGCGGCTCGTGCCCCAGGTCGTCGCATCGGTGCTCGGCGTTACGGAGACGGCGGGGCAACCCGTCGAGGACGCCCTGCTCGCGCACGTCGGCGAGCGCCACCTGCTGATCATTCTGGACAACTGCGAACATCTAGCGGCCGCCTGTGCGCTGCTCGCGAAGCAGTTGCTGCAGGCGAGCAACACGCTGAAGATACTCACGACAAGCCGCGAAGCGTTGAATATCGGCGGCGAAACGACGTATGCGCTGCCGGCACTGGCGTTGCCCGGGGACGGCGCACAGCGGGTGACGCCTGAAGTACTGCTGCAGTCGGAGGCTGCGCGGCTCTTCGTTGAGCGCGCGACCGCCGTGCACGCGCCGTTCTCCGTCACGACAGCCAACGCCCCTGCCGTCGCCAGGGTTTGCCGCCGGCTGGACGGCATTCCGCTCGCGCTCGAGCTCGCCGCGGCGCGCGTGCGCGCATTGTCGGTGGAAGTGATCGCCGAGCGCCTCGACGATTGCTTCCGGCTGTTGACCGGAGGCGATCGCACGGGCTTGCCCCGGCAGCAGACGTTACGCGCGCTGATCGACTGGAGCCACGAGCTGCTGACTGTCGCGGAGACGACGCTATTCCGGCGGCTGGCGGTGTTCGCCGGCGGATTCACGCTCGATGCGGCGGAAGCCGTCGGGCACGACGATGGACCCGACGCCGCCGACGTTCTCGACACGTTGATGCGGCTCGTCGAAAAGTCGCTCGTCGAACGCGACGCCTCCGGCGATCGCTACCGGCTGCTCGAAACAGTGCGGCAATATGCGCTCGAGCGACTTGCAACCGCGGACGAAGGCCATGCGCAGCGAACGCGCCACCTGGCGTTCTACCTCGAGCTCGCGCGCCGGGCACGCCCCAAGCTCATCGGACCCGAGCAGTCGGAATGGCTGAAGCGGCTCGATCTCGAACGCGAGAACCTGCTTGCCGCTCACGCGTGGTCGTGCGAGGCGGACCTGGCGGAGCAATACGGCCTGCAACTCGTGTCGTCGCTGCGGCGATACTGGATCTTTCGAGGCCTGCTCGCACTGGGCCTGACGATCACCCGCGAGGCGCTCGCTTGCCCGTCGGCACGGCAGCCGACGCTGCAGCGATGCGAGGCGCTGCTCGACGCAGGACAGCTCGGGTCGTTCATGGGCCGATACGACGAGGCGCAGCAGGCCCTGGAGGAGAGCCTTGCGATTGCCCGGGCGACGAATGACAACGTGCGCGTCTCCGCCGTGCTGCAGCCGCTCGGCCTCGCGCTGCTCGGTCGCGGCGAATTCGCGTCCGCGCGCCGCCATCTGCAGGAGGGACTCGAGCTGGCCGAAACGCTCGGCACGCCGCGCGAAGTGGCCGGCGCGCTGAACGCGCTCGCGCAGACGGCACGCGCCGAAGGCGACCTTGCGACGGCCGAGCCGCTGTACACACGCGTGCTGACGATCGCGCGCGCGACGGGCGACATCGACATCGTCGCCGTGAGCTTGCTGAACCTCGCGATGGTCGCGACCTTCCGCAAGGCGCACACGCCCGCACGGGCAATGCTGGTCGAAGTGCTGCAGATCGTCGACGAATCCGGACTGCGTCCCGCCGCACAAGGGCTGCTCGAGGTCGCCGCAGGTCTCGCGGCATCGGGCAACGAGTGGGAGCAGTCGGGTCGCCTCTTCGGCGCCGCGGAAGCGCAGACCGCGGCGACGGGCCTCGCGCGCGACCCGGCCGACGAGGCGTTCCTCGCGCCGTTGATCGCGACGGCCCGGCAGAAGCTCGGCACCGACGCGTTCACCGCCACGGCGGCGGCGGGACGAGCGCTAAGCTACGACGGCGCGATCACCGAGTTGCGGCGCTGGCTCGACCCAAGAGCCGCGGCCGCTCAGTAATTCACGACCCACGGATCGAGCGACTGCACGCCGCGCGGCCCGAACAGGCTGTCCTTCACGGTCACGTTGACCGAGTACTTGAAGATGCCGAAGTCGGGATGCGCGTCCTTGCAGACGAACTTGTCCTTGCCTTCGCTCTCGGGTGAGCACTGGAACACCGAGCTGTCGAACGCAATGCCGTTCGCGGCGAATTCCACGCCCTTTTCGCCGACGAGCTTCCAGCGAATGTCCGTCTGCTTGTTCTTGCCGGCGACGAACACGAGGTCGTAATCGACCGACACGTCACAGCCCAGGTAGTGCAAGCAGTTCACGGTGACGGTCACCGTGCACTCCTTGCTGCCGTCGCAGTCGAGTTTTTTCGCAACGCGCTCGACGCGGGGGTGCATCGTCGTGCAGCCGGCGACGAGCGCACAGGCGGCGATCGCCAAGGGGATGAAGCGCGTGAGCATTCGTCGTTCTCCGAGTTGGACGTGGCGCGCAGCATTGTCGCGGAACGGCGACGGGTTGGAAAGCCGCTAGCCTACCTGTGTCGCATCAGCGTTCGCTACTCGTGCCGTGAGTCGGAACCGCTGCGAGCGGAAGCTCGGTCTTTCGCCTACACGGACGGCAACCTTACATCGCGAACTGGTCAAGCTGGGCCTTGGTGAAATCGCACGCATGTTGGATCAAAGACTTACGATAGGCAGGCTCCTTGCATGAGTGTGTGTGGTACGGCGGTTCTCCCCGCCTTACGACCTTTCAAAGGAGTCGCGACATGATCCGCAGACTGAACAGCAATATCGCGTACGCGTTGATCGCCTCGGCGGTTGGACTGTCGGGATACGGTGTCGGCAACGCGGCGGACAACCCCACGGCACCCGACGGCGCATCGAAGGCTGCGACGATGCCGGGGACGGCGACTCCACCGCCGGCCCCTCCGTCCAACCCCGGCTCGGCGTCGACGCCCGCAGCGGGCGCAACGACCGACAGCACGATGGCGCCGCGGGGCACCAATCCGTCGGCCGCCACGAACGCGACGGCGGGTGCGGCCGACAGCCCCGCCAAGCGGATCTTCGATCAGCTCGACACCAACCATGACGGCTCGTTGTCGCTCGAAGAGTTTTCGCGCGCGACGTTCCAGCAACCCGCCAAGCAATAGCGAGCCCACGCGCCGCGCATCCGGCCAGGCGTGCGCGGCGCAAGCGCCATCAATACCGTGCGTTGCCCGGTGTCCTCGGGAACGGAATTACGTCCCGCACGTTTGCAAGACCCGTGACGTAGGCGACGGTCCGCTCGAACCCGAGACCGAAACCTGCGTGCGGCACCGTGCCGTACCGACGCAGGTCGCGATACCACCCGTAATGGTCGGGATCGAGATGCGATTCGGCCATTCGCGCGTCGAGCACGTCGAGCCGCTCCTCGCGCTGGCTGCCGCCGATGATCTCGCCGATGCCCGGCGCGAGCACGTCCATCGCCGCCACCGTCTTCCCGTCGTCGTTGAGGCGCATGTAGAACGCCTTGATCTCCCGCGGATAGTTCATGACGACCACGGGCTTCTTCGCGTAGGTCTCCGACAGATAGCGCTCGTGCTCGGACTGGAGGTCCACGCCAAAGCTCACCGGAAACTGGAACTTCTCCTTCGAGTCGACGAGCGCGCGTATCGCATCCGCGTAGTCCATCCGCACGAACTCGGAATCGACGATTCGCTGTAGCTTGGCGATCAGCCCCTTCTCGATCCGCTCGTCGAAGAACGCCATGTCGTCGGCACGCTCGTCGAGCACCGTCGTGAAGATGTGCTTCAGAAGCGCCTCGGCGAGCGTCGCGTTGTCGGCGAGATCCGCGAACGCGATCTCGGGTTCGATCATCCAGAATTCGGCCAGGTGACGGCTCGTGTTCGAGTTCTCGGCGCGGAATGTAGGCCCGAACGTGTAGACCTTCGACAGCGCCATGCAGTACGTTTCGACGTTGAGCTGTCCCGACACCGTCAGGAAGGTTTCGCGGCCGAAGAAGTCCTGCGCGTAGTCGATGCGGTTCTCGGCCGTGCGCGGCAGGTTGGCGAGGTCGAGCGTCGACACGCGGAACATCTCGCCGGCGCCTTCGGCATCCGACGTGGTGATGATCGGCGTGTTGATCCAGAAAAACCCGTTGTCGTGGAAGAACCGGTGCGTCGCGTGGGCGATCGAATCACGCACGCGCGTGACGGCACCGATGACGTTCGTTCGCGGCCGCAGGTGCGCCACCTCGCGCAGGAATTCCAGCGTGTGCGGCTTGGGTTGAATCGGATACGTATCGGGGTCCTCGACGCGACCGACAACGTCGACGCGGGTCGCCTGCAGCTCGAACGGCTGGCCTTTCGCCGGCGAGGGCACAACCTTGCCGGTGATCACGACCGCGCATCCCGCCGTCAGGTGCGCGACGTCGTCGGCGTAGTTGGCGAGCGTGTTCGGCACGACGGCCTGCACCGGGTGGAAGCAGGAGCCATCGGACACGTGCACGAACGAGATGCCGGCCTTCGAGTCGCGCCGGGTCCGAACCCAGCCCTTGACGACGACGGGCGTGTCGGCCGGCGCGTTACCGGCAAGAATCTGCGCGCAAGTGAAGGCATTCATGGGCGCAATCCTATCAACAGGGGAAACCCAGCACGCGACACGGCGTTTCGAACAGCACGCGCCGCCGCTCAACGGGGTCGGGAACGAAGCGCTCAATCAAGTTCAGTAACGGGCCATAGTCGATGCGTTCCGGCGCGCGCAGAAAGGGCCAGTCAGACGCCCACATGCATCGATCCGGCGTGAACGCGTCGAGCAGCGCTTCGACGTATGGCCGCGCGTCGTCGTACGGGAACGGTGCCTCCGCGAACTTGACATAGCCCGACAGTTTCACGAACACGCGACCGGTTGCCGCGAGGCCGAGCAGCGTCCGGAATCCCGGCTGGTCGGGGCCGCCGGACGGTGTGGGACGGCCGCAGTGATCGATGAGTACGCGCACCCCGGAGCGCTCGAACATCGGCGCGAGTGCTGCAAGTTGCTCGTGCTGCACTTGCAGCGATACGCAGAGGTCCAGCGCCGCGAGCCTGTCGAGCAGCGATGCCGCATCGCGATAGTAGTCGACGCCGTGGAACGTCGCGTTGAACGCCACGCCGACAATGCCGGCAGCCTTCAGCGCCCGCAACGCATCGTCGTCGATGTCGTTGCGCACGACGGCGATGCCCTTGAACCGTCCGCGTCCGTTCGCGATCGCATCGAGCATGCAGCGGTTGTCCTGCTCATAGCCCGAGTTCGGTCCAACGAGCAGCGCGTGCCGGACGCCATAGGCATCGAGCACGCGCGTGAACTGCGCGGCCGTGCCGATCTCCTGGCCGGCCGGCCGGTACACGGAATCTTCGCCGTACGGAAAACGCGCCGGATCGAACACGTGACAGTGACAGTCGATCTTCGGCTCGTCGTAGATGCTCACCGGTTCACCGCCATTCGTCGACCGAAGGCACGATCATCGATTCGACTTCGGGAAGATCGAAACCAAAGTTCGCCGCGAGCAGCGACCGCAGCGCTGTCCTGTCGGCGAGTTGCGTCTCGTGAACGCCTTGCGCATCGACGCGTGTCACGTTGCGATTCATCACGGAGACCGTTCCATCCCGGGTGGCGGCGCGCATCATCAGCCGGTTGACGAATGGCGATGCGGGATGCGTCGCCGTGTAGTGGTTGCTGACTTCGAAGTCGACGCGATTATCCGCCTCGAGCGTCGACGCCCAGCAATCGACCGCCCTGCCGGCCGACCGTGCCCGCAGGATCCAGTGGACGCCGTCGCGCGCCATCCAGTGCGTTGCACGCTCGTCGGCGCCGTCGGCCAACGGCAACGGACGATCGGGCGCCAATCCGCCGAACCCGGGATCGACGACGAATGTCCGGCCTTCGATCGCCAGCGTCAGGAACATGTGCGTGCGGGGCGCGGCGGCCAATGGCGTGTACAGCACGACACGCGCCGTGTGCCGGACGGGCGAGAATCCGATGGCTTCGAGCATCGCGGCGACGAGCGTCGCATGCTCGAAGCAGTAGCCGCCCCGTCGCGCGGCAACGAGCTTTTGCTGCACGCCATCGAGATCGAGTCGAATGGGGCGATGCAGCAGCACGTCGAGATTCTCGAACGGTATCGCCAACGCATGTGCGCGAACGATCGCCGCGAGCGTCGCGTACGTTGGCGCCACGTCGCCGGCGAATCGAATCCGCCGCAGATAGGCGTCGACGTCGGGGCGATCGTCGCCGCTCATCCTTCCAGCCGGTGCAGGCACGCCTGGTAGCGAGCATCGACCCGCTGTGCGAACCATTCGGTCGTCAGCTTCCGCGTTATCTTGGGACCGTGCAGTTCGATGTCGGGCAGCGCGGCGCGTGGCACGCGCTTGCCGGCGGCACGATCGGCGAGTGCAAGTACGCGCGTGTACGCAGGGGTTCGCTCGAACCCTTCTGCTGTGCCAAGCTCGAGATCGTGCCGAATCGCGTCGTTGTCGAGGTCCAGCCGCCGCGAGAGCACCCGCACCGCCGTCTCCGTCGCACCGGGGTCGCGCGTCGGCCGGCCATTCTCGTAGCGAAGCAGGTCGCCGTCGAGCGTCAACGGGATGCCCGAAATCTGCGTCACTGCGCTCTGGAACGCCGCATTCCGGCTCGCGTAGCGGCCCGCATTGAAATCGGCGAACCGGTACAGGTAGCGATCGTACGGCGCGCGAAAATCGAGCAGGTGCGCAACGCCGAAGTACAGGCCGCCGCGGCGCGTGAATACCTCGCTGCGCACGGATCCGGACCTCGGATACGGATACGGTCGTGTCGTCACCAGGCCTTCGGCGAACGCGACGCTGACTTGCATCGGCCCCGCCGTGTGCACCGGATTGCGGTCGGCGAAGAACGTCCTGCCGAGCGGCACACGGCCGATGAAATCCTCGAACAGATCGCTCATCTGCATCTCGGTCTTCACGCCGTCCAGTCGCTCGCCGTAGCTGCGCCCGTTCGACGACGGCAGTGCCAGCGCTGCATCGAGCACGAGTCGCGGCACGCCGGCGCGCTCGCGCCGCGCTTCGATCTCCTTTTTCGCGATGGCGGCGAGTCCGGGCACTGCAGGGTCGACGCGAAACCCCGACTCCTGCTGAACCACGGCAATCGACGCGCAGATGTTTTGCGGTGTCGGCGGGATTTCCAGCGCGGCGATGGCCGCATAGAGGTCGGTCGCCCAGCCGTTGCGGTCGGGCGTCGCGTCCGGCAGCAGCCGTGCGACAAGCGCGCGTCCCTCCGTGGCGGTCATCGGGGGGCCGACCGGCGATACGTCGCGCTGCGTCGCCGCGCATCCGGCCAGCACGACGGCGACGAGTGTCGCCGCCATGCGGCTCCGCCACGTCGAGTGGTTGTGAGTCACGTTCGCCCGGTCGACCTGCAAGATACGGATAGTAGTGCAGCGAATCCCCGCGCGGTTCGTCACGTCGAGACGTAGGTGCGCTCCTACGCGATGCGCAGCGCTTGTCCGATACCTTGGATCCCGGCGTCGCCGCATATTGCGAGGATCGCGCGTCGTGCCCGCGTCCGGTGCGACTGCCTGTCAATTCCCGGAGGCCTCCTTTCATGCGGCAACTACTCGCTGCGCTTGCGCTTGTGCTCTGCTCGATCACTGCGCCGCTTGCGCAGGTGAGCGTAAACATCGGGATCAACCTGGGGGCGTATCCGCAACTCGTGCGCGTGCCTGGTTACCCGGTGTACTACGCCCCACAGGTGAATTCGAACTACTTCTTCTACGATGGCATGTATTGGGTTTACGCGTACGACAACTGGTACACGAGCACCTGGTACAACGGTCCGTGGGAGATCGTTCCGCCTGATTTCGTGCCGCTGTACGTGTTGCGCGTGCCGGTCCGCTACTACCGGCGTGCACCCGTTTATTTCAGAGGATGGCGCTCCGACGCGCCGCCGCGCTGGGGCGATCACTGGGGCAATACCTGGTACAGCAATCATCGCGGGTGGGACACATGGAACCGCAGCGCGGTACCTGCGCCCGCACCATTGCCCGTCTATCAGCGTCAGTACTCTGGCAACCGCTATCCGCGTGCGGACCAGCAGGTGACGCTGCAGACACGCAACTATCGTTACGCTCCCCGTGATGCGGAGGTGCAGCGGCAATACCAGGCGCGGCAGTCGATGAGCGCGCCGGCGGCCCCGACAGCAGGTGCATCGCGGCCGCCGTCACCACCGCCGGCGCACCAGCAGGCGGCGCGTCCGCCGAATCCACAGGCGCGTCCGCCCAATTCGCAACAGCCTCGTCCGCCGCAGACCGACGCGCACGTGCAGTCGGCGCAGCCGCCGCAGTCCGGAAATCATCCTGCCGCCGAAAGACCTGCAGCGCCCGTGTCAAGGCCGCCGACCGCGCAGTCGCGCGACGTCGGTGCGCCCTCGAACGGCGCTCCGCCAGCGCGTGCGCAAAGCCAGCGACCGCCGTCCGCGCAGCCCGCGGAAAGGACCGCCGCGGCACCGCAGCCGCATCCGCCGCAGCCGACGGAGAGGACCGCCGCAGCACCGCAGGCGCGCCCGCCGCAGCCGAGCCAAGAGCAACACGGCAACGCTCCGAGCAACGAGCCGCAGGGCAACGGTCGCGGCGCGCCGCCGGGCCAGGACAAGAAGGCCGAATGACCGACCGGGAGTAATCGGCCGCCGGCGAGAGCGCCGACGCGCCCGGTTGCGTTACCAGCGCGCGCCGAACGTGCGGCGCAACTCGTCGATCGCCGCATCGGTCAACGGCTCGAGCAACGGACCGCCGAGCGCGACCAGGCGTGCGGTTTCCTCCAGTTCCTCGACGAGTGCCATCGCCTTCGCCGGCGAGTCGTGCCATACGTTGGGCCCGAGCCGGGACAGCATCACCGCGCGAATTGCGGTGCCGGCATTCCCGTACCGATCGATTGCCTCGGCGACTGCATCGCCGACTTTCTTCGATCCCGGCCGATGGTAGGCAATGAGCGGCACGTGGCCGACCTTCATCACGAAATAGGGCGTGATCGGCGGCAACAGCTCGATCGCGTTCGAGGTCAGCGTCAGCGCCACGCAATGCGTGCTGTGGGTGTGCACGACGCACGCCGTCGCTGGATCGAAGCGCCGGGCTGCGGCATAAATTCGCGCGTGAAGCGACACCGTCTTGCTGGCCGCCTCGCCGCCGACCTGGCGGCACTCGGAGTCCAGCCGCGCGAGCCGTAGCGGATCGAGGAAGCCGAGGCACGCATCGGTCGGCGTGATCAGATACCCGCCGCCTTCCGATTCGGCGAGTCGGACGCTGATGTTGCCCGTCGTGCCGTGCACGTAGCCCCGCTCGAACAGGCTGCGGCCCACGCGGCAGATCTCTTCCCTCGCCTGGTACTCGGTCATCGCAGCAGCGCGAACGAGCGCGTGAAGAAGTCGTCGGAGCCGAAGTTGCCGGACTTCAGCGCCAGGTGAATCGCGGCGCTCCCGCCGACATCGGTCAGCGCGTGGCACCACGGCACGCCGGGATCGATCTGCGAGCCGATCTGCAGTTGCGCAACACCGAGCGCCTGGACACACGCGCCCGCCGTCTCGCCGCCTGCGATTACGAGCTGGCGAACGCCGCGTTCGACGAGGCGGCGCGTAATGGTCGCCAGCACGCCCTCGATCATGTCACCCGCCTGCCGGACGCCGAGGCGTTGCTGGATGTCGGTGACGTCGGCGGGTTCGGCGGTCGAGTACACCAGCACCGTGGAGTCCGCGAGCAACGGCGTCGCCCATTGGAGCGCTTCGGCGGCGACGTCGACGCCCGCTGCGATACGCGAGGGGTCGACTCGGAACGCAGGCAGATTCGAGCCGACGAAGGAAGCGACCTGCCGCTGCGTCGCGGCGGAGCAGCTGCCTGAAACGATCGCGCGCATGCCGTGTGCGGGTGGCAGCGCACCGGCCGCGTCGGATGGCGCGATGCCGAAGTTTGCGGGCAGTGCAATCGCGACACCCGACCCTGCCGTGACCAGCGGCATGTCGCGCACAGCGGCGCCAATGGCGTGCAGGTCGTGATTGGAGATCGCGTCGACGATGGCGATGCCGACACC
>Ga0207648_10001145_pt1 | contig 29730 bp, 31 predicted proteins | sample KBSMisM32_FD_184310 | JGI IMG/M metagenome (GOLD analysis project Ga0207648, IMG submission 184310) | Miscanthus rhizosphere microbial communities from Kellogg Biological Station, Michigan, USA - KBS Miscanthus M3-2 (SPAdes) (version 2) | ecosystem: Host-associated > Plants > Roots >... | reverse complement strand
TTCCGGGATCGTCGCGCGCATCTGGTCGAGGATGTCGTAGATCTCCTCGCGGTCGATCCGGACCTGGTCGGTCAGGGGCACGGCCTTGGCGTTGTGAACGAGATCGTCGAGCTTGTCGATGAGTACTAGTACGTCCATCTAGCCTCCGAGTCTACCCCCGGCGCCTCGTGAGGCCGACGGACTGCCGTTTTCAATTCTGACGAGCGAAGCGAAGTCACGAACCCCTCCTCGGAGAAAAGTACGAAGCACTTTCTCCGATTTATTCTTGCGGATTCTCGGGAGTGCCGGGGCGACCAGCGGGGAAAAGCTCCTGGAAACGGCGGGCAACGGCCGCCGGGACGAGCTCGTCCACTTTCCCGCCGAAGGCCGCGATCTCCTTGACTCCGCTCGAGGAGACGAAGCTGACGGCCGGGCTCGCCATGACATAGACGGTCTCGATCTCGGGGGCCAGCGTGCGGTTCAGCTGGTTCATCTGGAACTCCCACTCGAAGTCCGAGATGACCCTGAGGCCCTTGACGATCACTTTCGCATTCCACTTGTGGGCGAAGTCGACGACGAGCTCCGAGAAGACTTCAACCTCGACGTTGGGGAGATTCGTGAGCGCGTCCCGCAAGAAACCGACCCGCTCGTCGAGCGCGAACATCGGCGTCTTGTGGGTCGGGTTGCCGACGACTCCGACGACGACGCGGTCGAAGATTCCCGCCGCACGGCCGATCACGTCGATGTGCCCGTTCGTGACGGGGTCATAGGAGCCTGGTGCGATCGCGGTGATCATTCGTGCTCGAACACCGTCACCCGCGTGGAGCCGTACTTGCGCGACGTGCGCACCTCGAGCCCGGGGAGCTCGGGCTGGGTTCTGGCCGCCGTCTCGAAGACCAGCAGCCCATCGTCGGCGAGGATGCCGGACAGGTAACGGGACAGTGGCTGGTAGTCGGTCATCGTGTAGGGCGGATCTGCGAGCACGAGATCGTACTTTCTGCCCGCCCCGGCTTCCTGTCTGAGACCTGTCACCGCATCCCCTCGCACGACGCGCGCGCCGGTGAGGCCGAGCTTGTCGAGGTTACGCTTGATCGCGCGCACGGCCTCCGGATCCGACTCGACGAAGACGGCGCGCTCGGCTCCGCGCGAGAGCGCCTCGAGGCCCATCGCCCCGGACCCGGCGTACAGGTCGAGCACCCGCGCCCCCTCGACCCATGGCGCGACGATGTTGAAGACGTTCTCGCGCACGCGATCCGACGTGGGGCGCGTGTCGAGCCCTTTTGGCGCCTGGATCGTGTGCCCCTTGCGCGAGCCGGCGATGATCCTCACACGCGCGAGTGTAGGGCGGGACGGCGTTGCCGCCCCGCCCTAGGCTCGGTCAAGAAACGAGCGGCTCGCCCGTCTCCAACAGCGTCTTCATCCCGTCCAGGACAATCTTCCAGCCCATGTCGCTCGCAACCGTCGCCGCGGTCTTCGGGGCGCCCTCGAGCTGGTCGTGCACGACGGTCACCTTCGAGAAGCCGCCTTCTTGGGGGTCGATCTCCCAGGTCACCCGGCTGGCCGCCTCGGACGCGAGTTCCTCGTCCCACAGAGCGCTCCAGGTGAAGCTCAGGCGCCGCGGCGGGTCCGACTCGAGAACCTCGCCGTCGACGAAGAGCTGCGATCGGTCCGAAGACCAGCCCTTGTAGGGAGTGCCGGGCTCGAAGCTCGACTCGACATTGGAGCCGTGGAAATACCGGCTCGTGAACTCCGGCTTCGTGATCGCCTCCCAGATCTTCTCCGGGCTCGCCTTGATGAAGACCATGTACACCTGAATGGTCGTCTCGGTCATCGTGCTCATGCTGTCTCCTCCAGTTCGTGCTTGAGGTCCGCGAGCGCCGACACTCGGCGCTCGGTGTACTTGTCGATCCAGCGGTCGTGGATCAGGCGGACGGGCATCGGGTTCAGGAAGTGCAACTTCTCCCGGCCGGACCGGCGCGTCACGACGAGCTGCGCGTCTTCGAGCACCCGCAGATGCTTCATCACGCCGAAACGGGTCATCTCCAGGTCCGACTCGAGCTCCGTGAGCGAGCGGCCGTCACGCTCGTAGAGCCGGTCGAGCAGGAGGCGCCGAGTCGGGTCTGCCAGTGCCTTGAACACGCGGTCGTCATCCGTCACGTTCTCGATGATAGGTGACTAAACGGTCACATGTCAAGGAAGAAGCTCGTGAAGCGCGTCGAGGTAGACGCCGTAGCCCGACGGCGAGGCCCACTCCCGCGCGCTCTCGACGGACGTCCCTTCAGGCCACTCGTTGAACGTGAGGACGAGCTGCCAGCGGGCGTTCGAGGCCAGCATCGCCCCGATGTCGCCTCGCCAGCGCGGGAGGTCTCTGGACAGCCGCGGCGTCTGCTCGCTGTCCTCGTCGAAACCGGGCGCGATCATGAACGAATCCGGAGCGAGGTCGTACTGCGGGAGCGCGGCCGAGTACTGGTGCCAGGCATCCGGTTGCGCTGCGCAGGTGCGAAAACCGGCGAACGCTTTGAGGACGATGTACGCGCCGACCGTATTCGCCTCGCGCCAGCGCCTCGCGGTCGAGTCGCAGCCGTCGTCGGTGCCGCCGTACACGTAGACGACGAAGCGCCCGTCGACCTTCAGGTACGCCGGCTGCGTCGCATACCGGTCGCGGATGTACTCGAGGTCGGAGCGGATCTTCTCGACGCTCGGGTTCTCGTACCCCTCGCGCTCGTAGTAGACCGCCCAGCGAAGCGGCGTCGTTCGCGCTGCCGCGAGGTAGCGCCAGAAGCGGAGGTCGGTCGGCGGATAGCCGTCGGGCCCCCACCACGAGTAGATGCCGGCATTGAGCCGCGCATAGAGCAGCGCCTCCGTGTGCGTGCGCACGACACGCGCATCGGCGTTGCTGTAGTAGTCGAGCGACGGGTGGAACAGGCTGTAGGGAAAGACCGGGTCGCGGAACCACGCCTCTGGATACCACGCGTAATAGAACGCGGCCCGGATTGGGAACGAGGGCTGCGACGTGTCCGCGGGCGGCCCACGGAACCGCGTGATGCGACCCGGTCGTGCGAACGTGAAGCGCACGGGCACGTCGCTATCCGTCAGCGTGTCGTGCGCGACACCGTCGTACCCGAATCCCTTGCGCAAAGACCTCGCGGTTCGCGTGGTGAACGTGAGCTCATACTGAGGCCGGTCGGGCTGGCTCGCGTCCGTCACCTCGTACGGCCGGGAGGCGAGGACCTGCCTGGCGTGCGCGAGCGTCCAGCCGTGAGGGCCCGCAAGCAGGAGCAGGCTGACGAGGGCCGCAGTCACTACGCGAACCTTAGGCGCGAATCAGGCGGTCATCGAGGGGATACGGGCTCAGGCGGCGGAGAGGTCCCGCTCGGAGAAGGCCCGCTCGACTTCCTCGGAGAGCGGGCCCTCGGTGTCGACGAGCTCGTCGGCCAGCGCACGCGCGCGTTCGAGCAGTGGACGATCGTTGCGCAGGTGCGCGAAGTGGAGATCGGTCAAGCCCGACTGGCGCGTCCCGAGCAGGTGACCGCTGCCGCGGATGTCCAGGTCGACCTCTGCGAGCTCGAACCCGTCGTTGGTGCGGACGAGCGCCTCGAGTCTCTCGATTGCGGGCTCCGTCAGGTCCTCGCGCGCGCGAGAGATCAGAAGACAGTAGGACTGCTCGGAGCCGCGACCGACGCGTCCCCGGAGCTGGTGTAGCTGCGCAAGGCCGAACCGGTCTGCTTCCTGCACGATCATGATCGTCGCGTTCGGAACGTCGACGCCGACTTCGATCACCGTCGTCGCGACGAGCACGTCGAGCTCGCCGGCCTTGAAGCGAGCCATCAGCTCACGACGCTCGGCGGGGCGAAGCCGTCCGTGCAGCAGGCCGACGCGGTAGCCGCGGAGCTCGCCCCTCTGCAGGCGTTCGGCCTCCGCCTCTGCCGCTCGCGCCTGCGTCGTCTCCGATTCCTCGATCAGCGGACAGACGACGTAGGCCTGCCGGCCGGCGTCGAGATGCTTCCGCAACCGACTGTAGGCGGCCCCGCTGCGCTCCTCCGTCACCCAGGCGGTCGTGATCGGCTTGCGATCCGCCGGCGGCCGCACGATCTCCGACACGGCGAGGTCGCCGTAGACCGTCAGCGCGAGCGTGCGCGGGATCGGCGTCGCGGTCATGTGCAGGACATGCGGCGAGCGGCCCTCGGTGAGGGCCTTGCGCTGCTCGACGCCGAAGCGGTGCTGCTCGTCCACCACCGCAACGGCGAGATCGCGGAACTCGACGCCCTCCTGGATCAGGGCGTGCGTGCCCACGACTATGTCTGCGTGCGGAGCGAGGTCGCGCTCGCGCTTCGCGGTAGAGCTCGTCAGCAGCGCGCACGTCACGCCGAGCAGACGGCACGGCTCCTCGAGCGTGAGGAAGTGCTGCTCCGCGAGTGTCTCCGTCGGCGCCATCAAGGCGCCTTGCCGTCCCGCCTCCACGGCGCGCAGGAGACCGTAGAGCGCGACGACCGTCTTCCCGGATCCGACCTCGCCCTGCAGGAGCCGCTGCATCGGCACGGTGCGCTCGAGATCGCCGTCGATCTCGGCGATGGCGCGCTCCTGATGTTCTGTGAGCTGGAATGGGAGGACGTCGCGGTAGCGCGCGACGAGCTCGCCAGGCGGTCCGAGGGCCGGAGCGACCTCGGACTCGCGCTCCCTCCGCCGGCGCGCGAGCCAGAGCTGCAACAGCAGAAGCTCGTCGAACGCAAGCCGGCGGCGTCCCACCTCGGCCTCGGCGAGCGACCGCGGGCGGTGCAGGGCCCAGAGCGCGTCGGCGCGCGCGGGCAACGCTTCGTCCTGCTTCAAGTCTGCGGGGAGCGGATCCGGGAGTGACGCCGGCAGCGCCGCACCGACGATCTCGCGCAGCTTCTTCGCCGCAAGGTCCTCGCGTGCCGGGTAGACGGGAGCGAAGTCCGCGGTCGCCTCCGCGTCGCCGATGTCGAAGCTGCGGACGTCGAAGCCGTACTTGCCCTGCCTCCCGCGCAGCCGTACCTCGGTTCCCGCCTGCAGTTGCTGCTGGAGCCAGGGCTGGTTGAACCACGTCGCCGAGACCGTCGCAGTGCCGTCGCTGATCCGGGCCGTGAGCATCTGCAGGCGGCCGCGGCGCCGGTTCGAGATGGACAGCACCTCGCCGGTGATCGCCACGTCCTCGTCGCCCTGAAGATCAGCGATGCGCCGTTCGGGCACGGGCTCTTCGTAGCGGAAGGGGCGGTGCGTGAGCAGGTCGCCGACCGTCTCGAGCCCCAGACGCTGCAGCTTCTTCTTCACCGCCGGCCCGACGCCCGGCAAGACGTCGACCGCGCGGTCGAGCGCGTCAGGCCTCGGAAAGCCCCGCGGCCTCGTCCATTCGTCCGCGTCTGCGCCGGCGAATCCCACCGGCAGGAGTACTTCGACCTTCGTCACTCCCTGTCATCGAACCAGAAGAAGCCGACGGTGCCGGGGCCCGCGTGCGTGCCGACCACCGCGCCGAGCGTCGTGATCAGCTCGATCTCAGCCTGCGGCCGTTCGTGGCGCACCATCTTGCGCAGCTGCTCGGCACGCCCAGGCGCATCCGCGTGAGCGATCCCCACCTTCAGCGTCGGCACATCCTCCGTCGTCGACGTGAAGGCCCTGATGAACTCCTGCATCGCCTTCTGGTTGCCGCGGACGCGTTTCAGCGGAATCACCTCGCGCTCGATCGTGAGGATCGGTTTGACATGCAGCAGCTGGCCCGCCCAAGCACTCGCGCGCCCGATGCGTCCGCCGCGCCGCAGGAACTCGAGCGTGTCCACCGTGAAGATCAGATGGGCCTCGTCTTTGAAGCGACGGATCAGCGCATCGAGCTCGTCGTCGGTCGTGCCGCGGTCGAGCCGGAGCTGGATCGCGAGCCCGAGCATCGCGATCGCGGCAGAGGCGGTCTCCGAGTCGACGACGCGCACCTTGTCGTCACCGAGCGTGGCCGCCGCGGTCGTCGCGCTCTGGTACGTCCCGGAAAGCACGGCCGAGAGGTGCAGCGAGTAGATGCGTTCGTACGCACCGAGCTCCTCGTATGTCTGAAGGAAGTCGCCCGGTGTCGGTTGCGACGTCGTCGGCAGCCTCTGGGAGCTGCGGAGCCGGGCGTAGAACTCCTCCGGTGCAAGCTCGACGTAGTCGCGGTAGCTCTCGTCGCCGAAGAGGACATAGAGCGGAACGACCCGCCAGTTCGGAAACCGCTTCGGCGCTTCGGGGAAGTCGGCAGTCGAGTCGAGGACGATCGCCGTGTTGGTCCCGGTCAGGTTCATGCGGCGTCGCGGATCGCCTGGATGATCTCGTCCAGCTCCTGGTCCTTCGAGAGGCACGCAACCGCACCGGCCTCGAACAGCGCGTCGACCTCACGCAGGTTCGCCGAGGCGGTGAGGCAGACGACCGCAACGGCCGGCGCGGCTTCACGTACGGCCCGCGTCGCCTGCACGCCGTCGAGCCCGGGCAGCCGGTAGTCCATCAGCACGACGTCGGGCTGATGTTCGCGAACGACTGCGGCAGCGGACGAGCCGTCGGCGACCGAAGCAACGACCTCCATATCCGCCTGCAGCCCGAGGAGCAACTCGAGCGCCTCGCGGAAGCCCTGATTGTCCTCGACGACGACGAGGCGGATCCGCTCGGCCACCCGCGGAGCCTATTCCGCAGAGAGCAGGAGCGGATAGTGCGGCTGCCCGCCGTCGTGCACGTCCAGCTCGAGGCCGGGATGGAGCTCCTCGATCCGCTTTACCAACCCGTTCAGGTCCGGCTCGTCCGCTCCCTTGAGGAGGGTCAGGAGCCCGCGCGGCTCCGCGAGCAGGCGTTCGGCCACGGCCGCCGCCACTTCTTCGAAGTCCGGGCCGCCGGCGATCGCCTGACCGTCTGCGAGCCCGAGCCAGGCACCTTTGCGAACCTCGAGCCCGTTCATCTCGACGTCGCGTGAGGCCTTCGTCACCTCGCCGGTCTTGACGCTCTCGAGCAGATCGCGCATCTCCCTGGCGTTCTCCTCGGCCGTCCGGTCCGGCTCGAATGCGACCATCGCGGCGAGACCGGCGGGAATCGAGTCGGTCGGGACGACCTGGACCTGTCTCGACGTGACCCGCGCAGCCTGGTCCGCGGAGAGGATCACGTTCGAGTTGTTCGGCAGGACGATCACCTCGTCAGCATGCGTTGCCTCGATCGCAGCGACGAGCTCCGCGGTCGACGGGTTCATCGTCTGCCCGCCCTCGACGATCTTCGCGGCGCCCAGGCTTTCGAAGAGCCGCCGGTTGCCGTCACCGGCGACGATGGCGACGACCCCGCTCGCCGTGGGTGGTGCGTCGGGCACGGCCTGGAGGAGACGTTCCTCGCGCTCGTGGGTTTGCTCGTGCATGTTCGCGATCTCGACGCGTTCGATCGTTCCGAGACGTGTCCCGACACCGAGTGCGCGTCCGGGATCATCCGTGTGGACGTGCACCTTCAGCGCTTCCGGGTCGCCGACGACGAGCAGCGAGTCGCCGAGCTGCTGCATCTCCGTCTCGATCGCATCGCTGTCGAGGTCGTCGCCTTCGATCACGAACGTCGTGCAGTAGCGGTACTTCGACAGCTCCTGATGGATCGCATCGACGTTCAGCTCTTCGCGTTCGAACGGCGCATCGGGCAGGCCTTCGCCGGTGACAGTCGCAGCGATGCCGCGCACGATCTCGAACAGACCGGCGCCGCCCGCGTCGACGACTCCCGCCTCGCGGAGGACGGCGAGCTGTTCGGGCGTGCGCTCGACGGCCTCCTCCCCACGCCGGACGAGTCGGGTGAGCAACTCCGGGATGTCGTCGTCGCTCGCGTTCTCACTCTCCTCCGCCAGCTCGCGGATGACGGAGAGCATCGTTCCCTCCACCGGCTCGCGTACCGCGCGATAGGCGGCGTCGCGCGCGGCCTGGAATGCTTGCGCGACGACGCGCGTGTCGATCGCAGCTTCGCTGCCGAGCACCTCCGCAGCGCCGCGAATGATCTGCGACAGGATGACGCCGGAGTTGCCGCGCGCGCCCATCAGCGCCGCGCGCGTGACTTCCTTGACGAGCCCGGGCCGGTCTTCGGTGTCCGTCTGCTCGAGCTGGTCGACGACGGAGCGTACGGTGAGGGTTAGGTTGGTGCCGGTGTCGCCGTCGGGAACCGGGTAGACGTTGAGGTCGTCGATGCGCTGGCGGTTGCGTTCGAGCGATTGGAGCGCGCCGCGGGCGAGCTCGCGAACCGTGGTGAGGTCGCTCATCGGCACGTCTCGTGCCGATGAGTTGTGGAAGGGGCGTAAGGGGAAACCGGGAGGTTTCCCCTTTCTTTCTCCTCGGCCCACGCGGCGATCTCAGCGGCGCGGGGGCCGAGGCCACACCTAAAGAAGGGAGCTCGTGAGGGAAACATGGTTTCCCTCACGGGAGCGAGCCGAAGGCGAGCGACGCTCACGCAGAGGACCTTTTCACGTCCTGGATCCGGACCTCGACGTCGGCGACCGGCAGTCCCGTCAGGCGCTCGACCTCGTACAGCACACGGTTCCGCAGTGTTGACGCCACCTCGGCAAGGTTGAGGCCGTACTCGACGACGACGCTGAGCTCGATCGTCACGCCTTCCTCAGCGTCGCCGCCGACGCTGATCCCCTGCCGCATGCGGTCGCGGGTCAGCAGTCGCTCGCGCGGGTTGCGCGCAGCCATTCCGACGACGCCGTAGGCCTCGGCGGCGACGCGGCCGACGATGTGCGCCACGGCTTCGTTGGAGATCGAGATTCGCCCCAGCGGGGATGACAGAGACGGAGCTCGAGCGGCCTCCACGGACGGATTAGACCGTGTCGCGAGGCTGGAAGTTGCTGCTCAGATGGCCTTTTGCACCTTGCCGCCCTTGAGGCAGCGGGTGCAGACGTATGCCCGGGTCGCCTTCCCCTTGAGGAGAACGCGGACGCGCTGGAGGTTCGGGTTGAAGCGGCGCTTCGTGGCCACCATGGAGTGGCTCCGGTTGTGGCCGAAGCCGGGCTTCTTCCCGCAGACTGCGCAGACCTTGGACATCGGCCGGGCAGTGTAGCCGACGAGTCCCAAACTGCTGGGGTCAGACCCGTCCGGTTCGGGACGTGACCCGACGGAACCTGACCCGAACGGCTGGTGTCAGACCCGTGCTCTTCGGGACGTGGCTCTAGTGGGTCAGCGTGACGCCGAGGCGCGCAACTGCGCGAAGGCGTCGGCCATCTCGAGCGCGGTTCGCACGGCTTCGGCGCCTTTCGAGACTCGGGCTTCCGCCTGCTCGACGACGTCGACCGTCAGGACCCCGAACGCGACCGGGACGCCCGTCTCGAGCGCCGCCAGCTGCAACCCGCTCGCCGCCTCCGAGGCGATGAACTCGAAGTGCGGGGTCTCTCCGCGCACGACGCACCCGAGGGCCACGACGCACGCGAACCGGCGCGTCTTTGCGAGCGCCATCGCGGCGAGCGGCAGCTCGAACGCGCCCGGTACCGGCATGACGGTGATCGCCTCGCGGCGCACACCCGCCTCTGCCAACTCCTCGAGCGCCGACGCAAGGAGCTTGTTCGTGATCTCGCCGTTGTACCGTGACGCCACGATCGCGACGCCCCGGCGCGTGCCGTCGGGCTCGCCTTCGATGACGTTGATGTCGTCCGGGATGTCGAGCTCGCCCTCGGCATGCTGCTGGTCGTCGGGTGCCCGCAGCAGCGGCTCTTCGTCCTCGGCCTCCTCCTCAGCCTCAGGCAGCTCCTCTTCTTCCTCGACCACTTCTTCCTCGACCTCGTCTGCTTCGACTTCGTCGAGCTCGTCCAACTTCGTGGGTTCGCCCGGCCAACGCTCGCTCATTCGCCCTCCAGGGGCTCGTACTTCAGATCCTGGTGATGAAGCCTGTGGCCGAGCTTGTCACGTTTCGTCGCGAGATACCGGGCGTTCTGCTCGTTGGGCGTTGTCTCGATCGGCACCTGCTCGACAACCTCGAGCCCGAAGCCCTCGATCCCGGTGATCTTCTTGGGATTGTTGGTCAGAATTCGGATCGTCGTCAGACCGAGCTCGGCGAGGATCTGGTTGCCGATCCCGTAGTCACGCATGTCGGGCTGGAACCCGAGCTCGAGATTCGCCTCGACGGTGTCGTAACCGTTCTCCTGCAACTCGTAGGCGCGCAGTTTGTTGAGCAGGCCGATGCCGCGTCCCTCCTGGGCCATGTAGAGCAGGACACCGTGCTCCTCGGAAGCAATCCGCCCCAACGCCTGCTCGAGCTGCTCGCCGCAGTCACAGCGCAGCGAATGGAACACGTCGCCGGTCAGGCACTCGGAGTGCACACGGACGAGGACGTTCTCTGCACCCTCGACTTCGCCCTTGACGAGTGCGACGTGATGCTTGCCGGTGAGCTTCTCGCGGAAGGCGACCGCGTTGAAGTCGCCGTACACGGTCGGCATCGAGACCGTCGTGACGCGCTCGACGAGCTGCTCGTGCCGGCGCCGATACTCGATCAGGTCGGCGACGGTGACGAGCTTCAGCCCGTGACGACTGCAGTACGGGATCAGGTCGGGGACGCGCGCCATCGTCCCGTCCTCGTTCATGATCTCGCACACGACGCCCGCCGGAATCAGGCCTGCAAGCCGAGCGAGATCCACCGCGGCCTCCGTCTGGCCAGCGCGGGAGAGCACGCCGCCGTCGCGGGCGCGCAACGGAAAGATGTGGCCGGGCTGGACGAGGTCCTCCGGCTTCGCATCGGGATCGACGGCGACCTGGATCGTCCGCGACCGATCCGGCGCGGAGATCCCGGTCGTGACGCCCTCGCGTGCCTCGACAGAGACGGTGAAGGCGGTGCCGTACGGCGTCTCGTTTCGCTCCGTCATCTGACGAAGCCCGAGCTCGTCGCAACGATCCTCGGAGAGGCAGAGGCAGATGAGCCCGCGCGCTTCCTTCGTCATGAAGTTCACGGCCTCGGGGGTCGCGAACTGGGCCGCGATCGTCAGGTCACCCTCGTTCTCGCGGTCGGCCGCGTCGACGACGACCACGAACTTCCCCTGGCGGATGTCCTCGATCGCCTCCTCGATGGTGGCGAATGCGCTCTTTTCCTCGACTTTCACTCCGAAGATCGTAGCCCGGGAAGGAGGCGCTCCACATACTTGGCGAGCACGTCGGCCTCGAGGTTGACCGGACTCCCGCCCGCCAGGCCGCCGAGCGTCGTCACCGCCAGGGTGTGTTGGACGAGCGCAACGGCGAATCCGGAGGCATCGAGGTCCGCGACGGTTAGCGAAACGCCCTCGACCGTGATCGAACCCTTTTCCACGAGATAGCGGAGCAGCTCGGGCTCGGCATCGATCCAGACCCGCGTGCCGTCGCCCTCAGACTCGACCGAGCGCACTGTTCCGACCCCGTCGACATGACCCTGGACGTAGTGACCGCCGAGCGGTTCGCCTGCCCGAAGCGCCGGCTCGAGGTTTACCTCGTTCCCGAAGGGCTTGACCCGATCGAGCGTCTCGACCATCACGTCGAAGGCGAGGTGTCCGTTCTCGGAGCCGGTGAGCGTCAGGCAGACGCCGTCGACCGCGACGGAGTCGCCGATCTCGGCGGCGATCCCGCTCTCGACGATGAGCCGGCCTCCGTCGAAGGAGGCGACCCGGCCTTTCTCCCGCACGATCCCCGTGAACATGACCTAAGGCTACAAAGCGGAACGGGCCCTTCCGGGCCCGTTCGCGTCATCCCCCTCCTGGCAAAGCGCTAGACGCTTGCCAGTCCTCGAGAGCGGGATCGCCGCCCGAGCCCGATCGCGGTAAGCAGCAACAGCGCTGCGCCGAAGGAGACCGAGGCGCCGATGCCGGCGTCGCTCCAGTTGAAGCCGCCATCCGACACTGACGTCGTCACGGCCTGGGTGATCGGAACCGGCAGGGCCGAGTGCTTCTGGTTCGCGAGCATGGCGCCCGCTGCAGTGATGCCAGGCTGGTTCTTGTACTGATTGGCCATGGCCATCCAGCGCATGCCTTCGATCTTGAGCTGGTCCGGAACCGGCAGAGCCGAGTGCTTCTGGTTCGCGAGCATGGCGCCCGCTGCAGTGATGCCAGGCTGGCTCTCATACTGCTTGGCCATAGCCTGCCAGCGCATGCCTTCGACCTTGAGCTGGTAGGCGGCGGCCCGGATGTATCCGGCCTGGACTCCCGGGGTCGGCCCGTCGACGTAGACGGCTGCCTGTGCGGTAGGCGCCACGACGGCGGTAGCGAGCGCGAGACCGAGAGCGATTCTCTTGAGACGGAAATGCTTGCGGATCATCGTGGTGCTCCTTCCCCTCTTTGCTGACCGGCCGAGCATCTCTGCCGCCGGTAACGAGAAGCTCACGGGGGACCCATCGGCGCCCATCGCCTGGTAAGGAACGGGACACAGTTGTAGGTTCAGGCGAGCCGCCATGGACTACCGCATCCTCGGGCCCCTCGAGGCGTTCGACGGCGAGCGAGCGATCTCGCTGGGCGGCGCGCGACAGCGCGCCGTCCTGGCTCTGCTGGTCCTCCACGGCAACGAGACCCTGACGAGCGATGTGATCGTGGACGAGCTCTGGGGCGAGCAGGCGCCGCCGACCGCGGTCAAGGTGCTCCAGAACTGCGTCTCGGCCCTGAGGAAGGAGCTACCACCCGAGACGATCCGCACGGTCGCCGGCGCCTACTCGCTCACGCTCGGGCCCGACGAGCTCGACCGCGATCGCTTCGAGCGCCTGCTCGCGGAGGGCCGCGCCGCGCTCGCCGCGGGCGATCACGCCGACGCGGCCGAGCAGCTCCGGGCGGCACTCGCGCTCTGGCGGGGCGCGCCGTTGTCGGACCTCGCCTATGAGGCTTTCGCGAACGAAGAGGTTGCTCGGCTCGACGAGCTGCACGTCGGGGCGCAAGAGGATCTGATCGAGGCGGAGCTCGCGCTCGGCCACCACGACGAGCTCGTGCCCGAGCTCGAATCGCTCGTGACGCGCTATCCGCTGCGTGAGCGCCTGCGCTGGCAGCTCATGCTGGCTCTCTATCGCGCGGGCCGGCAGGCCGAAGCGCTCGAGGCCTACCGCGCGGCGCGGCGCACGCTCCTCGCCGAGCTGGGGATCGAGCCCGGGCCCGCGCTGCACGAGCTCGAGCGCGCAATCCTCGCGCAGGATCCCGCGCTCGAGGCCGCGCGCCGCCAGACAACGATCGGGAGGCGGCCGGGCCGTTCGGCGGCGACACCGCTCGCCGGCCGCGACGAGCAGCTCGCGCTGCTCGGGGCCGGGCTCGACGACGCGCTGGCCGGCCGCGGACGTCTATTCGTCATCGTCGGCGCGACCGGCAGTGGTAAGACCCGGCTCGCCGACGAGGTCGCGAGCACCGCCAAGGAACGCGGAGCCCGCATCCTTTGGGGACGCGGCTGGGACGGCGGCGGTGCACCCGCCTACTGGCCGTGGAGCCAGGCGCTGCGCGACGCCGGCCAGACGCTGGAGCCGCCGGAGCCGGCCGAAGCCGAAGCGAGGTTCCGCTTCTTCGAAACCGTCACCGAGTCATTGCGAGCGGAGGCCGCGCGGCAACCGCTGCTGATCGTGTTCGACGACCTGCAGGCGGCCGACGACGACTCGATCGTGCTGCTCGAGTTCGTCGCGACGGAACTGCCGGAGATGTCGGCGCTCGTGCTCGCACTCGGACGCCCCGAGACCGCGCGGCTCGCCGAGCTCGGCCGGCACGCAACGCGAACGCTCGAGCTCTAAGCCAGGCCGGGCCGGCGCTCAGGGCTCGTGGACGTAGCCGCCGAGCAGGAGGTCGTCACCGACTCGCTCCGCTGTGAAGCGCCGCAGCTGCACGGGAGCGAGCAGCTCCGGCGCAAATGCAGGACCGTTGCGGCCGATCGTCGGTGCGACGAACAGGATCACCTTGTCGACCAGATCCTCGCGCAGGAACGACTCGGCGAGCGTGGCACCGCCTTCAAGCAACAGCGACTGAACACCCTCCTCCGCGAGGGCGGCAAGCTCGTCGGCGAGCCCGCCCGTTCGCAGCTCGAGCCGAACGCCCGGCGGCATCGGCCCGCGCCCGAACGCCAGGCGCCGCGGTTGCTTGACCGCATTGACGCCGCGGGCCGTCAGCTGCGGATCGTCGGTACGGACCGTTCCCATGCCGACCGCCACGGCGTCCACGTGTGCGCGCAGCTCGTGCACACGGTGACGCGACTGCTCGCCCGTGATCCAGCGCGCACCGGGAATCGCAACGCGCCCGTCAAGGGTCAGGCCGAGCTTGAGGACGACGAACGGCCGCTTCGCTTCGACCCACGTCCGCCAGGCCTCGTTCTGGGCGCGCGCCTCGAACGAGTCCTCGTGCTCGACCTCGACACCGGCCCGGCGCAGAACCTCGAGCCCGCCGCCGGCCTCCGGGTTCGGGTCGAGCGAGCCAGCGACGACCTTGGCGATACCCGCGGCGAGCACGGCTTCCGTGCAAGGCGGTGTCGTCCCGTGATGCGCGCAGGGCTCCATCGTCACGAAGAGGGTCGCACCGCGTGCATGTTCGCCCGCCTGCTCGAGTGCGATCACCTCGGCATGCGGTTCGCCCTTTCGTTCGTGCCAGCCTTCGCCGACGATCTCGCCATCCCGAACGACGACGGCGCCGACGACGGGATTCGGGTACGTCGTCCCGCGCCCGCGCTCCGCGAGCTCGAGCGCGCGCTCGAGGCTCATGCGAGTTCCTGCACCAGCCGGCGGTAGGCGCGGGGCAAGTCCTCGCGACCGAAGATCGACGAGCCGGCGACGAAGAGCGACGCACCGGCGTCGCGCACGGCCTTGATGTTCTCCGGACCGATGCCGCCGTCCACTTGCACGTGGACTTCCGGCGGCAAGACGGAGCGGACGGTGCGGATCCGGTCGTAGGCCTCCGGCATGAACTCTTGCCCGGAGTAGCCGGGCTCGATGCTCATCACGAGCACCATGTCGACAGCCGCCGAGATCGCGGCGTGTGCGGCGTAGGCGGGGCTCGTCTCCGGCTTGAAGGCGAGACCGATCTGGAGATCCAGTGCGTGCGCACCGACGACTACGGACGGCAGATCCGGGCAGGCCTCGTAGTGGACGGTGACGCTGTCACCGCCGGCCCGCTTGATCGCAGCGAAGTGCTTCTCCGGCGTCTCCGTCATCAGGTGGCAGTCGACGAACGCCCCGCCCTCGTGGATGATCGGCGAGATCCACTGCAGGACGATCGGGCCGATCGTGACCGGCTCGATGAAGTGACCGTCGCCGACGTCGAAGTGAAAGACGCGCACGCCCGCGCGGAGCAACACCTCGATCTGCTCGCCGAGCCGCGAGAAGTCGGCCGCGTAGAGCGAGGGCTCCACCTCCACCGTTCTGATCCAGTCGTTCCAGCCCACGCGTTGCGAGTCTAGGTTCTGAGCCTGGCGATGAAGAAGCCTGCGGTTCCGTGGACGTGCGGCAGGGTGAGCAGGAACTCGGGCCGCTTCGGGTGCCTGAACTGCGGCCACTCGTCACCGAGCGGCTCGATCTGCAGGCCCGAGGCGTCGACGACGGCTTCGTTCTCCTCGGGATCCATCGTGCAGACCGAATAGACGATCGTGCCGCCCGGCTTCACCCGTTCGGCGGCAACCAGCAGGAGCTCCTGCTGGAGCTCTGGCAGCGGCCGGGCACGCCAGCGCAGATCGGGCCGCGCTGCGAGCACGCCGAGCCCGGAACACGGAGCGTCGACGAGCACCCGGTCGAAACCCGTCAGCTCGGGCGGCAGTTCCGTCGCGTCGGCATTGACGACCGTGACGTTGTCCGCGCCGAGCAGGCGGCAGTTCTCCTGCAGCTCCCGCGCACGTCCGGGATGGAGCTCGACCGCGACGACGTCGCCTTGCAGCTGCGTCGCCTTGCCCCCGGGCGCGGCGCAGAGATCGAGCGAGCGTTCACCGGGCTGCGCACCGACGACGAGCCCGGCGAGCTGCGACCCGCGGCTCTGCGGCCAGATCAATCCTGCGCGCAGCGCCTCCTCGTCGATCCGCTCGACGTGTAGCGCGTCGGGCAGATCCGGATCGGGCCGGCCCTCGACGTGCCCGGACTTGCGGCGGTTCAGCCGGACGACCCGCTCCGCAGGCTCGTTCTGCGCGCGCATGAGCGCAAGCGCCTGCTCCGGGCCGAACTCCGCCCACCAGAGCTCCGCGATCCAGTCCGGGTACGAATGCTTGAGCGCCGCGGCCTCGGCCGTGTCCTCGGGAAGCGCGTCGAGCAGCCCGCGGATCCCCTCCGAGAGCCTGCGCATGACAGCGTTCGTGAACGGCACGGCCCGCTCGAGGCCCGCGCGGCGCACGAGCTCAACGGTCTCGTTCACCGCCGCATGTTGCGCGACTTCGGTGTAGCCGAGCTGGTATGCGCCGAGCCGCAGTGCTGCGCGAACCGGTGGGTCGAGCTTGCGGACTGGACGCTTGCCGAGCTGTTCGATGGCGTGGTCGAGCGTGCGCATGCGCTGCACCGTTCCGAACGCGAGTCGTTGCGCGAGTGCATGGTCGCGACTGTCGAGGTTCTTCGCGGCACTGCGGAGCACGCGATCCGCGTATGCGTCCTCTTCGAACACACGGAGGACGACTTCGTACGCCGCCTGACGGGCTGTCATCGCAGCCCGCGCTGGAACTCGTCGTACGTCATGCGTCGTTTGCCGTCCGGTTGGACCTCGAGTGGCTCGAGTCTCGCGCCGGCAATGCGGGCCTTCCAGATCGTCACCGGGCGTCCGTCCAGCTCGGCCCTTGCGCCGATGTGTGGCGCGAGCGCGCGGATGCGGTTGAGCAGCACGTCGGGCGGGCGGCTCCAGTCGAGCTCGCGGTCGGCGGCGGTGATCTTCTCCGCGTACGTCGCGCCCTCCTCGTCCTGCGGTGTGAACTCCGGATCGGGCAGGACGGCATCGATCAGGTCGACCGCGACCTCGGCCGACTTCGCATAGACCGCGCCGGCATCGTCTTGCTCGCCGATCGGAAACGAGCGCTGCGCGGCGATCGGGCCGGCATCGAGTTCCTTGACGGTGCGATGAATCGTCACGCCCGTTTCTGTGTCGCCGGCCATGATCGTGCGTTCCACTGGCGCGGCGCCGCGCCAGCGCGGCAGCAGCGAGGGATGAACGTTCAGCCACAGACGCTCGGCGAGCACGTCCTCCGGAATGAGCAGCCCGTAGGCCGCGACGATGACGGTGTCGGCCCCGAGGTCGAGACCCGGCTCGGGCCGTGTCGGCTGCAGCACGGGAATGCCGAGCCGTTCCGCGGTCTCCTTCGCAGGCGGCGCGCCGGTCTTGCGTCCACGACCGCGCGGTGCGTCGGGTCGTGTCAGCAGTGCCGTGATCTCGTGGTGCGCGGCGAGGCGCTCGAGGACGTCCGCTCCGAAGGGCGCCGTCGCTGCGACGGCTAATTCCACGTCAGCGGATGACGAGCCGTGGGCGCAGCGTTCCGAGCGCTTCACGGCGGGCTTCGGGCGTCGTGCGGTCCAGGATGAGCGTTCCGTCGAGGTGGTCGAGCTCGTGCTGGACGATGCGCGCGACGATCCCTTCGAAGTCGTACCCGACCTTGTCGCCACGCTCGTCACGGCCCTCGATCCGCACCGACGTCGAGCGCTCGACCGGCATCGTGACGCCCTGGATGGAAAGACAGCCTTCGTCGTCCGTGTCCGACTCGTCGCCGCGACGCACGATCTCGGGGTTCACGAGGACGGCGACCTTGTCCTCCTCCGGCGCGAAGACGAAGACGCGCCGGAGAACGCCGACCTGCGTCGCCGCGAGACCGACTCCGTTCGCGTCCTTCATCAGCTCGCCCATGCGCGTCACGAGCCGCTTGAGGTCGTCGTCGAACTTCTCGACCGGCGGTGCCTGCATGCGCAGGACGGGGTCCGGGTACTGGCGGATTTGCGCCAGCGCGAGTTGCCGCCGAGCCTCGTGCTCGGCGTCCAGCTCTCCAGTTCTGATCTCTCCCTCGACCTGCGCCACGCGGGCACACTACCCAGGTGGAACGGCGTGAGCGCGAGGCGATCATGCGGCAGGGCGTGGCGCGCCCCGAGACGACGCGGGACCGCAGGGAGCGCGAGGCGCTCGAGGAGGATCTGAAAGGCAACCCACTCGCCGGCGAGCCGATTCGGCAGCGCCTCCGGAACTTCCGGCCGGACGCGAGCGCGGCAATCTCCGCACTCGCCGGGCCGACGGCGTGGATGCGACGGCTGCGGGCGATCGAACTCGCGAGCGACGCGCACGAGCTGGCGCTCGCAGAGGCGTGGCTCGGGTTGCGGGAGGAAGTAGGCGGCGATCCGGCCCAGTTCGGCGAGGAATGGCGGGCGCTGGCGGAGCGCTGGGACTTCAGCGATGTGAACGACCTGATCGAGCGCCACAACCGGCATTACCCGGCGGAGTCGAGGCTTCCCATGAACCCTCGCACCGGCGATTTCGTCCTGATCAACGGCCGGCCCTATACGCGGGAGCCACTGGACGCAGCATGGATTCTGGAACGTTTCCTCGGGGAAGTGCAGACTTAGGCCATGGACTCGCTCGCCGGACACTTCCTGATCGCCTCGCCGCAGATCCTCGACCCGAATTTCCACCGGGCCGTAGTCCTGATCACGGCGCACTCGGACGAGGGGGCGGTCGGCCTGATCCTCAACCGCTGCTCGGAGGCGACGGTCGGCGAAGCGGTGCCGCAGCTCGCGCCGGTGACCGACCTCGACGATCCGGTGTTCGTCGGCGGGCCGGTGAACCCGGAGGGTGTCGCCGTGCTCGCGGAGTTCGAGGATCCGGACGACGCGGGGATCGTCGTGCTCGCGGACGTCGGCTTCGTCGCGCTCGAAGAGGCGCTCGAGGTACGTGCGCCCGACCTTTCACGTGCGCGCGTGTTCGCGGGTGTGGCAGGCTGGGGCCCGGAGCAGCTCGAGGACGAGCTCGAGCGAGACGACTGGATCATCGAGCCTGCAAGCATCGACGCGATCTTCACGGACGATCCCGACGGGCTCTGGAGCGACGTGCTCCGCCGCAAGGGCGGGCACTACGAGCTCGTCTCCCGTATGCCGCTCGATCCTTCTCTGAACTAGAGGCTCTGCGGATCCACGTCGACGACGGCCGCGAGGCCGGCGCGGCGCATCGCCGGAGCGGCTGCGCTGAGCAGTCGGCTCGCCTGCGCAGCGAGTGCGCGTGGTTGTTCCGTCTTGGCGACGAGCTGGGCGCGGTACTTGCCGCGCAGGCGAAGGAGGGGCGCCGGCCCGAGCACGTCTCCGGCAAGGCCCTCCTTGACCTCGCTCAGCGCCTGTAGCGGTGCATCAGGGTCGGGCCCGCTGACGACGATGCGAACGAGATGGCTGAAGGGCGGGTAGCCGAGCAGGCGACGCCGGTCGAGCTCGCTGTTGAGGAAGCGCTCGACGTCATGGCGGGCGGCGAGCTCGATCGCGCGCGAATCGGGTTGGAACGTCTGGACGAGTACGCGCCCGGGCGCGTCTCGGCCGCTGCGGCCTGCGAGCTGCGTCAGTAACTGGAAGGTCCGTTCCTCGGCTCGGAAGTCCGGCATACCGAGCCCGGTGTCGGCGTCCACCACAGCGGCGAGCGCGACGCCGGAGAAGTGGTGGCCTTTGGCGACCATCTGCGTGCCGACGAGCACGACACGGTCGGCCTCCGCGAAACGCGTCAGTGCGGCAGCGAGCGCGCCGGGCTTCTCGACCGCGTCGGCGTCGAGCCTGATGCGTTCCAGCTCGGGCAGCTTCGCCTCGAGCTCACGTTCCAGTCGTTGGGTTCCCGCGCCGAGTCGCGCGATCTCCGTCGAGCCGCATGTGGCGCACGTTTCCGGCTCGGGCTCGGTATGTCCGCAGTGATGACAGCGGAGCCGGTGGTCCCCGTGCAGCACGAGCGCGACATCGCAGTTCTCGCAACGCACCGTCGTCCCGCAGGCACGGCAGTGGAGCGCGGGCGCGACGCCGCGTCGGTTGAGCAGCAGGATCGCCTTGCCGCCGTGCTCCTCGATCGCGCCGAGCTCTGCAAGGAGCGGCGCCGACAACGGGTAACCGGCCTCCCGGCGCAGGTCGACGACACGCACGGGCGGCAGCGGGCCCGCGAGGCGGCCGCCCAGATTGAGCCGCTCGAGCGTCCCCCAACTCTCGGGGCGTGGCGTCGCGCTCCCGAACACCGCGACGGCGCCTTCGAGAGCGGCGCGTTTCGCGGCGACCGTGCGTGCGTCGTACCGCGGATCGGACTCCTGCTTGTACGACGCGTCGTGTTCCTCGTCGATGCAGATGATCCCGAGCCGCGGCACCGGTGCGAACACGGCGGAGCGTGCGCCGACAACGATCGGCGCTTCGCCGCTCGCGATGCGTGCGCGTTCGTCACGACGCTCTGCATCGCTCAAGGCGGAGTGAAGAACGGCGATGCGCTCGCCGAAACGCGCGCGAAAGCGTCCAAGCGTCTGGGGCGTCAACGCGATCTCGGGCACGAGGACGATCGCGCCGCGGTTGCGTTGCAGTGCGGTGGCGCACGCCTGAAGGTAGACCTCGGTCTTCCCGCTGCCCGTCGCGCCGTACAGGAGGAAGTTCGCCGATTCGCCTGCGTCGAGCGCAGCGGTGATGCGCTCGAGCGCGGCCTGCTGCGTCGCGCTCAGCTCGGCGGGCTCCGCCTCTCCGGTCAATGCGTCGCGCTCGGCCGGTTGCGGCCGCGTTCCTCGTGCCTTCCGCTGCACCGGTGCAACGAGCGTCAGTGCGCGACCGGGAGTCGAGCCGTAGTAGTCCGCGACCCAGAGCGCGAGCTCGACGAGCGGCCGTGACAGCTCCTCGACGACACGCTCGACCGGCGACGTGTCGATTCCCTTCGGCGGCTGCACGTCGACCTCGGTCACGACACCGCGCTGCTTCGAGTTGCCGAAACGCACCTCGACAACGGCACCCGGGCCGATGTCGTCCGGAATCTCGTACGTGAACTCGCGCGCGAGGGCGCGCGCGGTCACGAGTGGATAGACCGAGGCGTAACGGGTCACCCGGCCACCCTACGGCCGGGGTGTGACGCTAAGCCCCTGCGGCGACGAGGATGAAGTCTGTTGCGAAGCCGAGGAAGAGCCCGAGCATGATGCCCCAGGTCACGAGCGTCTTCGGCGCGAGCGCACGACCGACGTTCAGGAGCTCCATCACCACGTAGAGGATCGAGCCGGCGGCGAGGGCGAAGAAGAGGATCGACACCGCCTCGCTGACCCAGACCTGGCCCACGAGGGTGCCGAGGAACGTCGGGCCGCCGCCGATCAGGCCGAGGAGGGCGAGGAAGCCCCAGGTCGGCCGCTCCTTGTCGCCGGCGAGCGGCGCGCAGATCCCGAGGCCTTCGGTCGCGTTGTGGAGACCGAAGCCGATGATCAGGACGATCGCGAGGCTGATCTGGTCCGACGCGGCGGATTGACCGATCGCGAGGCCCTCGGAGAAGTTGTGCAGGCCGATGCCGGTGGCGATGAAGATCGCGAGCCATCTCGCCGGCGACATCCCGACGAAGTGGTGTTCGTGCTCGAACTCGGCGGTCGAGGCTGCGCCCGGGCCGAGGAAGGCTCGGCGGCGGCGGCGTTTCATCCAGACGTCGTAGTAGACGAGGCTCATCAGTCCGACGAGGAAGCCTGCTGTCAGCAGGAACGCGAGCCAGAGGAAGCGCCCGTCGTGGCCGTCCTTGAGCGCGGTCTCGATCGGTTCGACGGCGCCGCTCATGACGTCCCAGAAGAGGAAGATCAGGATGCCGGTTGCGGTCGAGGCGAGGAAGGCCTTCGTCTCGGCGGTGACGCCCTGCATCCGGCCGATCGGCAGGCCCAGGAAGATCGTGAACCCGGCGATGGCGCCGAGCCCGAGAATCTCAGCGGTGCTCATGTAAGGGTGACCTTACAGGTTACGATCATCCGGATGGCGCAAGGACATTCGGTCGACGAGTACCTCGAGACGATCTACTTCCTCGCCTTTCCGATCGGCGAGTACCGGCCCCTCGGAGGCGGGTCGCCGACCCTGGCCTCGCGAGTGGCCGAGATGCTCGGCGTCTCGCGGGCGTCGGCCGGGGAGATGCTGAAGCGGCTCGAGGGCGAGGGGCTGATCGAGCGGGGAGAGCACAAGGAGGCGCTGCTCACGGAGACGGGCCGCAAGCGCGCCGAGCGGGTCGTCCGGAAGCACAGGATCATCGAGCGGCTGCTCACCGACTTCATGGGCTACACGCCGGCCGAGGCGCACGTGCAGGCCGACCTCCTCGGAGACACGTTCACGGAAGACATGGTCGAGCGGATCGAGGAGCGCCTCGGATATCCCGATCGCTGTCCGCACGGCTGGCCCGTCGACCCGGACTTCGAGCAGGCGGAGAACCGTGAGCTGGCACCACTGTCGGACCTGGCCGCCGGTGACCGGGCGACGATCGTCCGGCTGGCGGAGCACGACGGGGAGCTTCTCCATTGGTTCTACGACGAAGGCCTCGTCCCGGGCAGCGAGATCGAAGTCCGGGAAGCCCAGCCCGCCGCGGGCCAGGTCACCGTGAAGCTGAACGGCCAGGAGCGCGCGATCGGCGAGAAAGCCGCAGCGGGCCTCTTCGTCCGCCCCGCGTAGCAACAGCCTCCGAGACGGACAAGGCCCGAAAACGGCGCGTTCCAGGGACAGTCCCTGGAACATGCCGTTCGCGGACACGTCACGTGCCTGGCACCGGACTGGGCCGAAGGAGCCACGTGCCTGGGACAGTCCTCGCTAACGGCCTAATGGCTCCAGGCCGATACGAGGGGCATGAGCGCCGTGCCGACGACGGCTGCCCAAAATGCGGCCAGGTCTCTGACTTTCTCGCGCACTCTTGCGCGGCGTCTGGCGCTGCCGCTCCTCTTCGTCGTCGCCGCGAGCTACCACGCCTGGCAGTCCGTAGGCCACCTGACGCCGATGATCTTCGACGACGAGCTCCTCTACGGGAAGCTGTCGCAGTCGATCGCGGCCGGACACGGGCTCTCGATCCGCGGCGAGCCGTTCTTCTTCCCCGCCCCGCTCGCGCCGCTCGTCCAGTCGCCCGCGTGGCTGCTCAGCTCGATGACCGACGCATACACCGCTGCAAAGATTCTGAACGCGATCGTCATGTGCGCGGCCGTCTTCCCCGCCTACTGGATCGCCCGCCGCGTGGTTCGGCCCTCCTTCGCGCTCCTCACCGCGGCTGCGACGGTTGCGACGCCGGCGATGGTCTACCACTCGTTCCTCATGTCGGAGGCCCTCGCGTACCCGGTCTTCCTCGTCGCCGTCGCCGTCCTCGTCAAGGCGCTCGCCGAGCCTTCGCGCCGGATGGCGTTCGCCGTTCCCGCGATCTGCCTCGTCGCCGTCGCGACCCGCGTGCAGTTCCTGATCCTTCCCGTCGTCTACCTCGCGGCGATCGCGCTCTGCGGCCGGGGCGCTTATCGCCGGCATGCGCTCCCGGCGGCGCTCGCTTCGGCTCTCGTCGCCGCACTGCTTCTGATCCCCGGCGCCCTCGGCACCTACGGCGGCGCCACTCACCTGCGCCCGGCGATCGGCCCCCTGGCTCACTGGTTGCTGATCAACGCAACGCTCTTCCCGTACGCACTCGGGCTCGCTGTCGTCCCCGGCGCGCTCCTCGGCGTCGGCTACATGCTCGCCCAGCCGCGCACGAAATTCGAGCGTGCCACGGCGGCAATGGCGATCGGGTGCACCGTCCTGTTCATCGGCCAGGCCGCAATGGTTTCGACCGCGGAGGCGAACCGCCCGCTCGAGCGCTACCTCTTCTATTGCACGCCCCTCGTCTTCCTCGCCTTCTTCGCCTACGTGGAGCGAGGAGCGCCGCGCCGGTTCATGTACGTCGCGCTCGGGCTCGCGGGCGCACTCGCCCTCTCGCGCTTCTCGCTCCCGGGCCTGACCGGCACGACGGCGTACTTCTTCGACGGAATCACGCTCACCGGCTTCTCGCGTGTCGCCTATCTCATAAGGAGCCTCACGAACGCCGCGCTGCTGTACGAGCTCGTCCCACTGGCGCTCGCTCTCCTCGCGTGGGTGCTCCCACTTCGGCGCAAAGGCGTCGCCGAGCTCTTCGCGGCGCTGGCGATCGGCCTCTCGCTCGCGACCGGCATCGGCGTCTATGCAACGGACAGCCTCGCGACGAGCTGGGCGGCACGCACCTACGGCTCGTCGCCGATGAACTGGCTCGACGAGTCGAAGCTCGGCCCCGCCCGCCACCTCGCACTGCCGCGCTCGAACATCTTCGCCCGCGCCAGCCTCGAATCCTGGAACCGGGACATCACGGGCGTCGTCGTCCTCGCGACCGCCGCGCCGGACCGCCTGCCGGAAGCCGTCGCGCGCGTCCGCACCGACGGCACGCTCGACATCGACGGACATACGGCCCAGGCGCAGACGCTCGTCGTGAACATCGCAGGCTCGGCGATCGACCTCGACGGCAAGATCGTCGCCCGCCCACGCACCGACCTCGTCGCCTATCGGATTCCCACCGGTGCACACGTTCGCTCACTGACGTGGGGCCTCGCCCCCGACCTCTGGGTCGGCACCGAGCTGCGGTTCCGCGCCTGGCCCGGAGCTGCGGCGCACCCCGGCCGCTACGAGCTGACGCTGGGCCTCCCGAAGGACAAGCTGCCGCGCAAGGTCGAGCTCACACTCGCCGGCAAGTCGATCCGCAAGTTCTCCTTCGTCCCGGGCCAGGTGATGCACCTGACCGTGCCCGCAAGCGGCTCACCGACCGAGGCCCTCGGCCTCTACATCGACGTACCGGAGACACCGCTCGACGGCCGTGTGCTCGGACTGAAGGTTCGGGATCTGCGTTACGTGACGGGGAAGCGCACGTTCGACGCGCTACACCGACGCCGGTGACCCGACACGCGCGGCCTCGCGCAGGGCGTCGGCCTTGTCGGTGCGCTCCCACGTGAAGTCGCGGTCCTCACGACCGAAGTGACCGTACGCCGCGGTCTTGGCGTAGATCGGACGGCGCAGATCGAGATCCTGGAGGATCGCGCCCGGGCGGAGATCGAAGTGCTCCCGCACCAGCGCCTCCAGCTGATCGGTCGGAATGTGCTCGGTGTTGAACGTCTGCACCGCGATCGAGACGGGATGCGCGACTCCGATTGCGTATGCGACGTTCACCTCGCACCGGTCGGCCAGGCCTGCCGCCACGATGTTCTTCGCAACGTAGCGCGCCGCGTACGCCGCCGAGCGGTCGACCTTCGTCGGATCCTTGCCGGAGAACGCGCCGCCACCGTGCCGCGCAGCGCCGCCATACGTGTCGACGATGATCTTCCGGCCCGTCAACCCGGTGTCGCCCATCGGACCGCCGAGCACGAACTTGCCAGTCGGATTGACGAAGACGAAGTCGCGGTCGTCCATCAGGCGCTTCTCGTCGTACAGATCCGCGGGAAGGATCGGTCGCAGGACACGGTCGACGATGTCCGGCTTGATCAGGTCCTCGGAGGAGATCCCGTCGGAGTGCTGCGTCGAGACGAGCACGCGCTCGATCTCGACCGGCCGCTGCCGTCCCTCGTCGTCGATCTCGTAGCGGACGGTCACTTGCGCCTTGCCGTCCGGCCGCAGGTATGGCAAGTCGCCCGCCTTGCGCACTTCGGCGAGCCGCTTGCAGATCTTGTGCGCCAGCATGATCGGAAGGGGCATCAGCTCCTTCGTCTCGTTGGACGCGTAGCCGAACATCATTCCCTGGTCGCCGGCGCCGATCCGGTCGAGCGGATCCTGGTCTGAGGGGTCGTGCTGCATCTCGTACGAGGAATCGACGCCCTGTGCGATGTCGGGCGACTGCTCGTCGAGCGCAACGACGACACCGCAGGTCGTCGCGTCGAAGCCCCACTCGGAATGCGTGTAGCCGATCTCGGAGATCCGCTCGCGCACGAGCTTGGGAATGTCGACGTAGATCTCCGTCGAGATCTCGCCGGCAACCACCACGAGCCCGGTCGTGATCAAAGTCTCGCAGGCGACGCGGCCCTCCGGATCCTCGGAGAGAACGGCATCGAGGACGGAATCCGAGATCTGGTCGGCGACCTTGTCCGGATGTCCTTCGGTGACGGATTCCGACGTGAACAGGAACTCGCGGGCAGCCATGGGGCCACAGGCTACACAGAACGCCTGACTACTTGATGCGCAAGAAGAACGAGACCTGGAGCTCGTGGGAGCGGCTCACGGCGTACTCGACCGCGGAACGCAGGGGCTTGAGGTTCCGTTCGATGCTGGCCGGGATCCTGCCGTTGCCGAACCGCTGGAGGACCGGAATCGTGCTGTGGATGTCGACGTACAGAACGACCTGGGGCTTGGTCGGGAGACCGGAGCTCTTGGCGGCGCCCTGGTACTCGGGGCTCTCCGCCAGGCTCTTGCCGCCGGTCTTCGCGAAAGCGATTCCCGACGGGAGATTGCTGACGACGAGCCTGCCGTTCACGTTCGCGTAGTGGAGGCCCTGGCCCTGGGAAAAGCCCTTGACGAGCCGGCCGAACACCGCCGCCCCGTCGACGCCGTGTCCAGGCGCCGCAATGAACGTGACCTCCGGGACGTGACCGCCGGCTGCGCGGACGTAGAGCGCGTTCTCGCCCTGCAGAATCGTGTCGAACCGCCCGAGCGCGCCGCCGAGCCCCTTGAAGCCGGACTGCTGGAGGACCGGGTTGGCGCCGAGCCCGGAGAGCATCCCTTTGGCGCCGTGAAATGCGAGATAGAGCAACGCATCCTTCGGCACGAGCTTCTGCAGGCTGCCGTCGGACCCGTGTGCCGTCACGCCCTGCTTGCCGGGCGTGCCATGAACCGTTGTGTCCCACGCGATGCCGTCGGACTTCGCGCGCACGCTCATCAGCAGCCAGTCGAGCGTCCCGAGCTTCTTGAAGTAGGACGAGGAGTCCGGGCCGAGGACGTTTCGCGCCGCCGCCATCAAGCGAGGCCCATTGACGTAGGCGCGCAAGATGCCGTCTCCCGCCTTGCCCATCGCCGACGAGAACGTCTTGTCCGCCGAGAGCGTGTGCTTCGCCGAGTCGCTTGCCCGCTCGAACGCGTCGATCGTCGCCTGCTTGTCGGAGACGACCGTCCAGCCGTGGAACTGGTGGAAGAGGAGCTTGCTCGACGGGTCGATCTTGTTGCCCTTCTTCACGAGCCGCTCGAACGCACCCTGGTCCTTCGGCTGCAGCAGCCCCACCGTCTCGTTCGGGTGCGCGAGGTCGAGCATGACCACGTCCATTTCCGGACCGAGCGCAGGCTTCACGTCGCGCTCCCAGTCGAGGCCCTTCTTCTGTAACTGCGCGTTGATCGAGTCGATCGCCTTCTGCTTGTCCGGGAACTTGTTCGCCAGTGCGTCGACCTGCTGCCATTGCGACGAGCCGAGGTCGGAGTCGATCGTCACGAACAGCGGAACCGAGGCGGGAACGAGATCGGCGGCGCCGGAGCTCGGGTTCGTCGTACCGCCGCAGCCCGCGAGTGCGAGCGCGGCGACGGCGAACAGTCCGGCGAGCTTTAGCGGAAGGTGAGCCTGGCCTCGACGCTGCGCGTCGAGCCGGAGCGGGCGCCGAATGCGACGAGCGTCTGGAACTTGTCGAGTTTCGCGGTCGTCGACGGCTTCGCCTGTCCATTCCCGCTTAGCGAGGCGAGTGCCTGAAGGATCGGTGCGAGTCGTTGAATGTCTGCGTACGCGAGCCATGTGACCTTGGCGGGGACATCGGCTGCGACGAGCGCATCCTTGAACGACTGATCGTCGGTGATCGACCCACTGCCGGGACTGGTGCCGGGAGCGGCGTTGGTGAGGAGAACGACCTTCCCATGCCGCTCGACGTGGAGCGGCAGCATGTTCCCGGTCTTCGCGGCGACTCCGCGAAGCGCCTTTGTCGCGGCGGCAGGATCACTCGGATGAACTTCCAGCGTGACGACCGGGATGATGGTGCCCGGCAGAAGGTAGAGCACGCCCTCCCCGCTAATGGACCGCAGGCTGGTGACGAACGGTGGCAGCGACGTGCGGAGCAACGGCTCGCTCTGAACTCGTGCGAGCAGCTGATTCACGTTCTTGAACGAGACCGCGAGAATCGCGCCCGAGGGCACGTCGTGGAGCAGGGCCGGCCGGTAGGCCGCCGGCGACGTTCCTCCGGCGGCGCGAGCCTTGATCTGCAGCGCGGCCTTGTCCGCCGTGATGCTCGCTGCGATCCAGCGCGGCGAGCCGGCGACGCGTACAAGCGCTTGCAACTTCGCCGGGAGTTGTTGCACGCCAGAGCCCGACGCATACACGGTTGCGAATCCGCTGTCGCCGACCTGCGACATGGCGCTCTTGAAATTCGCGCTGTCCGCAAGCGAGCTCCCCGAGTCGGCGTTCCGCACGGACTGGAACGCCTCAGCCGAATCCGCGACGACGGACCAGCCGCCGATCTGCTCGACGGTGTAGTGCTCGCTTCCCTGGTCGAACTTCTTCGCAAGTGCGCTCAGCTTGGCCTCGTCCGTCGGCTGGACGAGCGCAACCGCCTCGGGCTGGCCGTTGTCGATGCCGAGCACCGCGAGGTTCACGCGGTCGCCGAGCGCCGGATGGATGTCGTTCTTGTAGTCGAGCTTGCTCGGCAGGGGTCCGAAGACATCGGTGAGGACCTGCAACTGCTGCGAGTCGAGATTCGCGTCGGCGCTCACATAGGCAAGGGCGCTCGCCGGGACGAGACTCGCGGCGTCGGCGCCTGACGATGTCTGTGTGATTGCGGCGCTACTGCTACCGCAGCCTGCTGCGATGAGCAGGAGACCGACTGCGGCGAGCGCTGCGGCGGCGGAGCGCATCGCTCCCCATCGTAGCTTTCATTCCGCGGTCGGCTGACGACCCATCAGGTTGGCGAGGAGCACGTCGAGACTCTCACCGCCGAGGACGCGGCAGACGCCTTCGGTGATCGGAAGCTCCACGCCGACCCTATGTGAGAGATCTCTGAGAACCGGTGCCGTCGTGAGGCCTTCGACGACCTGCCCGATCTGGGCTGCGGCCTCGTCCGCGGTGGCGCCGCGGGCGATCAGCTCGCCCGCCTTGCGGTTCCGTCCATAGCCCGAGTAACAGGTTACGGTGAGATCGCCCAGGCCGGCGAGACCCGAGAACGTCTCCGCCTGTGCCCCGCAAGCCTCGCCGAGTCGCGACATCTCCACGAGACCGCGCGTGATCAGACTGGCCTTCGCGTTGTCGCCGAGCCCGAGCCCGTCCACGCCGCCGGCCGCCAGAGCGATCACGTTCTTCGCCGCCGCGCACAGCTCGACGCCGACGAGGTCGTCGTTGACATAGACGCGGAAGACCAGCGAGTTGGTCGCCTCCTGCAAAAGCTCCGCGAGCTCTCGGTCTTCGCTCGCGATCACCGTCGCAGTCGGGAGGCCGTCGGCGATCTCCTCCGCCATGTTCGGCCCCGAGAGCACCGCGACCGAGCGACCCTCGACGCGCGTCGAGAGACGAGTACCGGTGGCGGGGTCGAGTCCCTTCGTGAGGATCAGCACCGGCGCCTCCCCGGGTAGGGCGGCGGCGACGGCCGCGAACGCGACGCTCGGGACGGCGAGCACGATCACCTCCGCTTCCGCGAGGGGCGCCTCGTCGATGGTCGCGGCCCGCACGCCGCGGAGGTCGGCGTTCGTCAGGTACTTCGGATTGCGGCCGGTCTCGTTGACGATGCGCACTCGCTCCGGATCACGACACGCGAGCGTCACGTCGTGGCCTCGGTCCCGCAGCAGACAGGAGAAGCCTGTCCCCCACGAACCTCCACCGACAACTACGATCCTCACGCGCGTCATCCTGACGCCTCTGATCGTGGAACGCAGGATCCAAGACGCACTCAGGCATCACGCCCCGCGGGGTCGTGACACGGAGCAGATCGGCCCGTTTCTCGCGACGTT
>Ga0207648_10001143_pt1 | contig 29771 bp, 40 predicted proteins | sample KBSMisM32_FD_184310 | JGI IMG/M metagenome (GOLD analysis project Ga0207648, IMG submission 184310) | Miscanthus rhizosphere microbial communities from Kellogg Biological Station, Michigan, USA - KBS Miscanthus M3-2 (SPAdes) (version 2) | ecosystem: Host-associated > Plants > Roots >... | reverse complement strand
CGCGCGTACACCGTCCCCGAGACCGGCGAGCGCATTGTCTGCGCCCCTGGCGTGATCCTGATCATGGCAGGCAATACCAACGGTCGCGGCGACGTGTCCGGCCGCTATGGTGGCACCCAGGAACAGAACTCAGCACTCATGTCGCGCTTCCGCGCCATCGTCGCGGTCAGCTATTTGCGGCCGGCCGCCGAGATCAAGCTTCTGATCGGTCGCACGTCCTGTCCGCCCGCCCTGGCAAAGCTGCTTGTCGGCGCCGCCAACGTGACCCGCGAAGCGGTCTCGGGCGGTACGCTTTCGGACGGCATGAGCTTTCGGGCGCTAGAAGCCTGGGCGGGATTGCTCGTTGACGGCATCGAGCCCGAGACCGCCGCACGTTGCGCCTTGCTCAACGGGGCGAGCGTGGAGGAGCGCGAAGTGCTCCTCCAAATTCTCATGACCCATGCTGGCGAAGGTTTGGTTCGTGAAGCCCTGGGCGCGACCCCTGTCGGTCGCGGCGCCGCCGATTTCAACAACGTCTAACCGGAGTACAGTGACTATGAACGCTCCCCTTCAGAACGCCCCAGGCCTGCTAGGCCTGGGCGCGCCCGTCGTGGATTACGGCACCGTCGTCGCGGCGGTCCGCGTGACCTTCGCCAAGCTTGCCGCCCAGGCCTTCCCTGGGAAGCCGGCAAACCGCATCCACGTTGACGTGGATACCAAAGGCGGACCAACCGCCCGCGTGACGTGGCGCGGCCGTCTCACAGACCCCCACACGTCGCTGTATATCGACCTGTCCATGCCTTCCCTGCCCGCGTTCCTGCGGGTTCCCAGGGCCTACGCCGAACGTCTCGTTGGCTACCTCATCCACGAATTGCAGCACGTCCGCAAAAGCGACGTGAACGGGCTGCAGGGCAAGGAACGGTTGCTCGCGGGCATGATCAATGCTCTCGAAGATTGTCGGATCGAAGCCGAGTTGATCTCCGACGGGACCATCCCGAATGCTCGCGTGATCCTGTCCGGGCTCGCCCAGGCATTGTTGGCGGAAGCCCTGGCGAACGGCTGGACGTGCGATTGCCTGGGCGCCCTGCCGTTCACCGTCGCAATCTTGGGCCGCCACCACCTTGGCCATGACGTCCAGCTGGCAGGGCTCCGGGTAGGTCGGCAGTTTGATGGCGCGCTTGATCTCATGCGCGCCCGCCTGGGCGCGTGCCGTGACACTGCCAGCGTATCCTTGCTCGCAGAGGACATGCTGCGCCTTGCCAGGGCTGCCGCCGAGCAACAGCCCAAGGTCGACCTTGGCGAGCCCCAGGGCGACACGAGCCAGGGCGACGACGACCAGGACGGCGACGACCAGGGCGACAAGCCCCAGGATAGCGCCCAGGACGGCCAGGGAAGCGCCCAGGACGGCGACGGCCAGGACGGCCAGGGCGACGACACCCAGGACGGCGACGGCCAGGACGGCGAGCCCCAGGGCGAGCCCCAGGACGGCCAGGGCGAAGACCAGGGCGAAGACCAGGGCGAAGACCAGGGCGAAGACCAGGACGGCACCCAGGACGGCACCCAGGACGGCCAGGGAAGGCCGTCAGAGAGCGACGGCCAGGACGCGGGCGATACGGGAGACGCTGGCCAGGACACGCAGGGCGAGCCCCAGGACGGTCCCAGCGCACCATCCAAGGGCAAGCCCAAGCGCGGCGCTCAACGTGAGGTGCAATCCCAGTCCGCCGACCACGATGACGCCTTGAAAAATCTCGTCGATAATATCCTGGCACGCAACAATCTTACCGCCCGGAAGCTACGCTCCATTCCCGAGAACATTCGGGATTGGCGCGGCGTGTCCGACAACGAACTGTTGCCGCGCGACCTTCACGCGACCACGACCCTGCCCGAGCTGAAGGCGCTCGTTCCCAACGCGACCATGGTCCGGGAACACGTGCGGCGGTTGCTCAAGGCGCCCGCCCAGGCGATGCGGCAGCACTATCGCCCGCACGGTCGCTTGGACCGCCGCGCATTTCCGAGGATGGCGATGGACGCGCCAAACGTGTTCACTAAGCGCACGCGTGCCGATGCGGTGAATACCGCCGTAGGGCTGTTGCTCGACAATTCGGGCTCCATGACGCACATAGCGCACGGCCAGAACCACGACCGTAACACCTGCCAAAAGGCCTTGGCCGTGACCCTGGCCGAAGCCTGCAAGCACGCCGACGTGGATTGTCACATTTCGGCTTTCAGCCCCTACGGGCTCGCCATTGTGAAGAACTGGAACCAGCCCCTGCCGCAGGCCCTGGCGACCATCGCCAACCTGGGCGCATGCATGGGCCATACGCCCCTCGCCCAATGCATGATGGCGGCTATCGACAAGCTCGCCATGCGGACCAACCGGACCAAACGGATTTTGCTGGTCCTGACCGATGGCGATGCCGACGAGGGTCAGCCGGCGATGGACTTGGCGCAGGACTACGCCAGGGCCAAGGGCGTCCAAGTGATCGGCGTGCAGATCGGCGAAGAAAAGGCCGATGCGTTCAAGGTCGGCATTGCCGTGCCTGATCCATCCAAGCTTTCCAGCGAAGTTCTGGGCGCGCTTCTGGACGAGCTTCGCAAGGCCTGGGTGGCACGCTAGGCACGCCCCTGGGCGCGTCTAGGACGCGCCCAGGGCTCGCCCAGGCCCTGCCATGGCAGGCCCTGGGCGAGCCCTGACAATCCCGTCATCGCTCGATTACCCGGAGACCGACAATGATCAAGCCATCAATCGCCCTGAACTGGAGGGTCGCCAAGTGATCGCCGTAGCCGGCGGCATACTCCTCGCCATCGTCGCCCTGGCGCTCATCGCCAGGGTCGCCAACGCCCTGACCAATGCCGATGACGACCGGGCGATGGACGGGCCAAGCGAGCGTCAATTGGCGCGGCGCAAGCGCATTGCGGAGGAACTGGCCAAAGGCCCTTGCTATGTCGATAGCCGAGGTCGCGTGCGCCAGGGACTGCGGAAATGGTAAACGCCTAGGCGTTCACCAAACAAAACGCCCGGCAGAAATGCCGGGCGTTTTTGTTTGCCTGCCATAGGCAGTGAAGCTTGGACCAGGCGAACGACCAGGCGAACGACCAGGCGAACGACCAGGCGAACGACCAGGCGAACGACCAGGCGCCAGGACACAGGACAGGACCCTGGGCACAGGATCCTGGACAGCGTCAAGATGCGCGGGCCAGGCATCTAGACAACGTCAAGATCCGGGCGCGCCTGGCGCGCGACACCAGGTCGGATAATTTTTCTGAAAGCCATAGTAGGGCGGACCCCCCTCTCCGGGCCGGTCGGCTGCAAGTTTGAACCAGGTCTAGCCTCGTGGCACGAAATATTCGCGCGTCCACGTCCACGTCCACGTCCAGGCCCTGCGTCCACGTCTGCGTCCAGAGTTTCAGGTCACCGCGCGCAATCCGCTCTCTTCACGCCCCCCATCCTCTATCCGTTTCATCAATTGCGCGCGCTCGATCACCTTGGCCAAGGACCAAAACGTGCCACCGCTGCCGTGTTTGGGCTCAAAATACTTTCCCCCGCCAACCGGGATCGCAACATGCAGCATTGGACCCACCTCCGCCGCCAGGATTGGCTCGACATGAGCGGGTCGCCAATCCTTGCTCTCAACAATCCGCCAAGCCTTCACGGGTATTTCAAGATAGCAGGGGTCTTTCCCCAGCGAATTATGCGTGAAGACCAAAGCATGGTCCCCAGGGCTGGCAGGAATAATATTCGACATCACGATCTCCTGTTCTGACTTTTGGCCATCGCCGGGAGTTTCCCGGTCTAATTAATTCCCAGACATCTTCCCAGTGTCCCATGGGTACCCCATGGGACACAGTGGGAAGAAACTGTCTTCTGCGCGCTCCACACCGGGAAGAGACCGGGAAACTTGTAACTCATTGATTTCATTACATTCATCTTCCCGGTCTCTTCCCGGTCTCTTCCCGGTCATAAAAAATCAAAAAGGACTGGCTTCATCGAAGTCCTGCGCTCCCGATAAATATTCCCGACCCTCCTGAGTGAGGTCGAAAACCCAGGGATTATGAGTGGCACCCTTGGCCCTGATCGGCTTAACCGCCTTGATCAGACCCTTGGCCTTGGCTTGGCTGATCACCTGCTTGGCCAGGGCTTCTGGCCATTGCAGCTTCTGCATCAGGATGTCGCTGAACCGATTGTTCTGGGCACCGGGGGCCGCCGCCGGGGGTGTGTTGCTCGTGATCAGGTCTTCCAGCACCTGAAGGGCAGACTTCAGGTCGCCCTTTCCGGCCCGCACCTGTCCAGGCACACGGGCGGACGACCGAACCCGCGCCCACCGTAGCGGCACGCTGTCCGTGTCGCTGAACATGTCCGTCCCCTGCACCATGGTCACTTCGCTCTCGACCAGGACCGCCTCGACCGACGCCTCAAACCGGGTCTTGCCCCGCACGATGTACCGTGACCCATCCTCTTCCTGGGCGAAGTACAGGTTCTGGACAGCATCAGCCTCGATCGCCGTCGCTCCCCGCATCGACCGGGCCTGCTGGCGCGTCATGTCCTCTTTCGAGATATGTCCCACCAGGAAGGTCGGCAGTCGCTCGAAATCCTGCTTTAGGCAGGCCGCAATCTTGGACGCTTCGGCATTCGAGTTTTCGTCCTCGACCTCGAACGAAGCCGACTTGGTGTCGACGATCACCAGGGGCTTCAGCACCGCGCCATCCGCCTCGCGAGCGTATTGCTCCTGGTACCATTTGCCGATGCGAACGAACTGCTTGGCGTCCAGCCGCTTGGCCAGGACGATATGGAACCGATCATTGATGTCCTGCGCCGACAGCTTGTCGGCCATCTCGTGGGCATTGAGGATGCGCTGGACCTGCCCGTCGTCCTCCGTGATGTAGACGACATGCCGCCAGCGTCCCGGCTTCTGGGCCAGCTCGTGTCCAGCGGCACCCAGCCCCGCCACGATCAACGCCAACGCCACCAGCGCCGTCGTCTTGCCCTTGCCATGACCCCCGGCGATCGTCACCAGGCCGGCGCCGATGAAGTTTGGGATGACGTATTCGGGGATCCTGACCGTGCTCGAATAGGGCACGATCTCGGCAAGCGGGTGGCTGTCCAGGGAGGTCTCGAAGATCCCGGTTCCAAATCCCGTTTGACCTCCGGGTATGCTTTCGTACCCCTCGAACGGATCGACCGGAAACTCGCCGCCCTTGGGGAACGGCACAATCGGCTCCCCGTCGTCATTGTTCTCGTAGGGCAGCAGAAAAGCGACTTCCTGCGGTGTGAACTTGGCCCGGCGAAGCTTGCCCTCGAAATCGTGTATCAAATCGCCCGACATCATCTTGGCCGACGAGATCCGGCCGATGAACGCACCGACCTGCTCAAGCGTCGCCATGCCCTCGCGACGGGCTTTCTGGGCGTGCCCATAAGCCCTCATCAGAAAGTGGTCGCGCTCGCCGATCGGGACATGTCCCAGGACAGCCACCGCACGGATCTCGTCAGCAATGGTAGCTGGCGAGTGTGATGGCATCGTTGGAAGCGGTAGCCAGGTCGTGTGGCCGTTGGTCTTGGGCTGCGCCCGTGCCAGGCTGACAAACGCCTCGGGCCATTCAGGGGACATCCGGTTGAGGTCGTACTGATAGGCTTCGCCCCAGGCGATGACATAGCCGCCCTTGGCGTTGCCCGAACGCACGTCGATGCCGCCGCCGGCGCCGTTCTTGACCACCAGCTGCGGATCGTCGGCGCGGTACTGCAGGTGCAAGCCGCCTCGCCGTGTCGTGATCTTCACCGTGTCCGGCACAAGATGCTTGTGCTGCTCGTAGAACGGCAGGCCCTGCGGGTCGATGTCCAGCACGTGGATGTGCGAGGCCGGGCACGAGATCCCTACGAGCGTTGCGTTGGGAGCGCCGGCGAACAGCATCTTGACGCGCAGCGGGTCACAGGAAGCATCGAGATGCCCATGCGGGCAGGCCGGTGACTTGTCGTCGTTGCACGGAAATACGTGAAAGCCGCGCGCGACTAGCGCAAGGGCCTTGTCAGTCGGAGAATGAGAAGTTACGGTCCCATCCACGGGCACCTCCTCCAAGGTTGTCTCGTCACGGCGCTGGCGGTGTGGGACCGCGCATCGCCTACTTTCTTGGCCCCAACTCCCCCGGTGGCCGAGGAAATCGGGACCGGCGGTGGCGATCTGAGGGGATCTACGCTGCCGCCGGTCTCATGATTTTCTTCCTGTGAAAGTTTTACGTCAAGCGATCTCGCTTGTATTCTCTATTCTCGGAGATTACATTATACGTTGACACGACTAATGGTGGTGGGAGGACGACTTGATACTGGGAATAGATCCGGGGCTGGACGGGGCGTTGGCGCTCTACCAGCCGAGCGTGGGCACCATCCACGAGATCCTCGACATGCCGACGTTCTCTTTGAAGAGGGGCAAGACCAACAAGCGCGAGATCGACCTCGACGGTGTCGTCCAGTTCCTCACCACGCATCGCGAAGGCATCTCGACCGCCTTCATCGAGTTGGTCGGGCCGATGCCCCAGCAGGGCGTCGTCAGCACCTACCAGTTCGGCCGAGGGGTCGGCCAGCTTGAGGGGATCCTGGCGGCGATGGAGTTCAACGTGGCCTACCTGACGCCGCAGAAGTGGCAGGCCCACAGCAAGATGCGAAAAGGCAAAGACGGCTCGATCAAGCGAGCCCGCGAACTCTTCCCCGACAGCACGACGCTGTTCACCAAGGGCAAGCACGGACGATCGGACGCCGCCCTGATCGCCTGGGTCGGAAGCGAGAGCGGCTAACCGTGGAGCCGAGACAATGTCTGAAGAGGATCGCCGCTTTGGTCAGCCGCATTACGGCCACCGGTCGGTATTCACGAACGACGACAAATCGGTCTCACAAATTTGTGACACCACCCAGGAAGGCGTTAGGCAACTACGCCTCGCGCGGAGCAAGTCATGAGCGACTGGCGGGTCACGATCATCGACGTTCAGGGCAAGGAGATCGACGCCTTGAACATCACCGCCGACAGCTGGCCGGCGGCGTTGACCCGGGCGGCGCAGTTCTACGTCACGTCGAAGGCGATGACCGGGCTCAAGCCTGTCCTGGAAGTTCGCGTCCGGCTCCGGGAGAAGGTCGCATGAAACGCTCCAACCTCTGGCGGCCGGCGATCTACGACATGATGGCGACGGTCCACGAGCGGTTTCTCAGGACGGATTTGTTTTCCAAGATGAACATGAAGGGTTCCGATGACGTACCACACTAAGCGCAAGTACCGGGCGGCGGCCAAGGGTTCGCGCGGCAAGGTCAAGGTGTCGAAGACACCGAGGATCAGTATGCATCTTCCCAAGGCCGACATCGCCGCGCTGCGTAAGTTCGCGACGATGCGGCGCGAGCCCGTGTCGGCGCTGGTGCGCGATGCGGTGGAGATGTGGCTCAAGGAAGAGAACAGCAAGAACCCGTTCGTCGAGGCCGCCGAATGATCGACGCCGCGCGCACAGTCGACATCGCCGACCGGATCAAAGCGTTGCTGAGCGAGTTCCCGGTCGACATCCAGGCGGCGGCGGTGGCGACCATGGCCGGCTTGTGGCTTTGCGACCAAGAGCCGGCCGAGCGCGACATGTATTTCTGCCTGCTCGTCCGTCACATCAGCCACATGATCGACGACTTGGAGAAAGACGAATGAACGTCGAGACGATGGTCGAAGCTTTCAAAATTAAGTACCCCGATGCCGACGACGCCCGTGTCGAGGGTTACCGGAACGCCGTGCTTGCCGAACAGGCCAACCCGCCCAAGCCCGAAGTGCTGGAGGTGATGCCGGTGATCGTTCGGGATGCGTCGCCGCCACCGATTGTCGCTGTGGTGCAGGACTACGCCAACCAGCGGGTGAATACCTACACCCCGCAGTTCTATCAGAACTTCGTCGCCACCAACCCGCCACCGCCGACCAAGCCGGCGAGCGACCTGCGCGAAGCGCTCAAGGATATCATTCTGAGCGTGCATTATCTGCGACTGTCCCCGGCCCTGCAGCACCGGATCCGGACAGAAGACCTCAGTGAGAACGAGCTGCTTCAACTGATTGCCCACGGCAAATAAGAGGGATCCCCCTGATGGCTAAGAAAATCGTTCGTAAGCTGGATGGTCTGCCGTTGCGCGACGCGCTCAACGACCTGATCATCAACGTCACCAACAAGGATGTTCGCGCCCAAGGCAAACGCTCCAGCACGGAATGCGCGGCGGCCGTCGCAATCTGTCGCGAGCAAAAAGTCACAGAAGCCCGTGTCTACCTGTCCCGTATCTATGTCCGGAAAGAGCGTCACTGGGATCGCTATGTGACACCGGCGGCACTGCGGACCGAGTTGGTCGTGTTCGACCGGACCGGCGCTTTCGATGTGGGGAAGTATCGCCTGATGGCGCCGCACGAAACCCAGAAACTCGGTTACAGGTTGCCGGTGCCCAACAAGGGCAAAAAGGGCGGCAAGGCTCGCGCCCCGCAGCACGTCGTCGCCGGCGTGCGCGAGACCGCCAAGGGTCCGGATGGCGTGCGATGAGCGCGCGGCCCCAGATCCTCTATACCTGTGATCGTTGCGGCGAGAGCGAACACGCCGAGCACGACATGGGCGCACCGCCCCACAAGCGCATGTCCGGTCCTCAAGGCTGGTTGCAGCTGCGGGTCGGCGACGACCCGAGTACGCCGCCGTCGCACATTTGCTTGGCGTGTCGCGAGACGTTCTACCAGTTCATGGACAAGGGATTGCCGAAAACATGAGATCCCGACGCTCAACGATTGACCGCTTCCATGACGGTTATATTCCGGAACCCAACTCAAGCTGTTGGCTGTTCTTCCTGTCTTGGGACAAGGACGGCTACGGCGGCATCATGGTTCGCGGAGGTAAGCGACTTAAGCGGATCCAGGCTCATCGTCTGTCCTGGCAGATCCATCGCGGACCAATCCCTAATGGTTTGATCATCTGTCACACATGCGACCTGCCTTGTTGCGTGAACCCTGATCATCTTTTTCTCGGCACGTACAGCGACAACGCCCTGGATAGCTTACGTAAGGGTCGGTCGGCGGCGCTGCGCAACATCGCGGGGCAGAGGAAAGGGATTAAAAAGCATGTCTGCTGAACCGCTGTTCCCTTATCAGGAGAACCAAGTCGCCGAGCTGGTTGGCATGCCGTTGCCAGCTCGATTGTTTGTGGCGTGGTCTATGGGTTTGGGCAAGACCAGGCTCTGCATCGAAGTCGCCAACCGTCGGCGGTTTACCAGGATCCTGGTGATCGGCCCCGCGATCGGCCGCGTGATCTGGCCCTACGAGTGGTCGAAGTGGAAGGGCACCGGCAAGCTGGTGTTCTGGTCGTGGAACGAGATCGTGCGGAACCCCGCCAGCTACCAGGAGTACGTCCGGCGGTGGCGACCCGACATGATCGTGCTCGACGAGGCGCACTACGCCAAAGAACGCAAAGCCAAGCGGACCCAGGTCGTCTACGGGCCGGCGATCGACGGCGGTCCGGCCAGCCTGATCCACGGTGTCCCGATGGTGCTGGCGCTGTCCGGGACACCGGCGCCCAACTTCACGAGTGAACTCTGGACCCACCTCAACGCCCTGGCGCCGGCGACCATCTGGCGGTCGACCACCACCACGCCGCTCGCCGAGCATCAGTTCCGCGAGCTTTACTCACACCAACGAGCCTCCAACTACGGATTTCGTGTTGTCGGCTCCAAGAACACCGATCAGTTGCGCGAAAGGACGAAGACGTTCTTCCGAAGGTTGCTCAAGGAGCAAGTCCTGCCCGACCTGCCGCCGCTGATGGTCGTGGAAGAGCCGCTCGACGTCGACATGTCGACCATCCCGGCCGATTTCAGAGACCCGGCCCTGGCTGGGGTGATGAGCGACGACGAACTGGTCAAGTGGCTGAACGACCGGGCGACCCACCTGGCGGGGGCCAGACGCCTTCTAGGAGGGGCCAAGGTCAAGGCCGCCATCGAGTGGATCGAGGAGTTCCTGGCGTCGAGCGACCGCAAGCTGGTGGTCTTCGCCCATCACCTGGGCGTCATCGACCAGCTTCAGCAGCGCCTGACCGGCCAGGCGGTGAACGTCACCGGAGGTACTCCCACCAGGCTACGCCAGGCCGCCGTCCACCTGTTCCAGAACGACAACGGCATCCGTGTCTTCATAGGACAGACCCTGGCGGCCGGAACGGGTCTGACCCTCACGGCTAGCCATGACGTCATGGTCCTGGAACCCGACTGGACGCCGGCCAACATCGCCCAGGCGATCCAGCGCACCCATCGTATTGGCCAGAAGAACGCCGTCCTGGCCCGCATGATGTACGCGCCGGGAACCCTCGACGAGGTGATAGCGGGGGTCATGGCCCGCAAGACCCGCGACCTTCAGGGCCTATTCGCACACAAAGAGGACGCCGCGTGAAACCGGACGACGTGACGCACATGACCGACCAGGAACTGGAACTGTTCAACTACGCCGTGGGCATCCTCGCTGGCCTGGGAGACAAGTATGGGGCGCACGATGTCACGATCTACCATGACCCGATCCGCATTCAGATCTCTCGTGTTCAACCCGCCCCGCCACCCCCCAACGGCGAAGACCCGAGCGAAGGGTGAGGACGGGCTGAGTGCGTCAGAAAGACTGGCGATTTTCGATGCGCTGCCGGTGGAGATCCGTCGTGTCCTGGGACAGGCGCCCTACAACTACGATGTCCTGGATATTTCTCGGGCCTGGGAAAGCTTTCGGATCGAGGGCTGGACCGCTCGCAGGGCCGCCCTGAAGTTCAAACGCGACTTTGAAGAGTTTGCCTATCAACAACAACAACGGGAGATCCAGCGATGACCGAATGGAGAGTTTATGCCCGCCGGGGCCTGATCGAAGCGATCGACGCGGTGGAGTTCCTGCGTGCCAACCCGTCGGTGAAAGTCTCGATCGCCGACGAGGACAGCAGGAACGGCTCCCCCAAAGAGGGCGACATGATTGCCCGCAACCCCACCAACAACTACGACATGTGGTTGATCAACAAGGATTATTTCGCCAAGCATTATGGCTCGAATTAATAGTTGACTTGCCCGAAGGGGTTCTATTAAATCTCGGATAATCTTAAAGAGGAGTTTAATCAATCATGACCATCAAGATCAGTGTCGAGGGCGCCAATGTCCAGGAAGTCCTGGCCCAGATGCTCTCCCTCATGAATGTGCCGGCACCGCCAGCGAATGTACCGAAGACCGCCAACGGGGTGGACAAAGCCTCGCCGGCGGCGCAGGCTACGCCTGCGCCGACCGGTAAGAGACCCGTCGGCCGCCCGCCCAAGAACGTCGTGGCAACCACCACCGACGACCCGCCGTCGCCGGTGCCGACAGGTGAGCAGATCAGCCCTCCGGAAGAGCCTGATCCGTCGACCCCGGCCGAGGATGCCAAACCCGAAAAGTCGGCTGCCGACATCCGACACGACGCCGTGGCTGTCCTGCGCAACGTCTACAAAAAGGGTCCTGCCGGCCAGGCCAAGGTCGACGAGATCTGCAAGCACTTCAACGTGGTCAAGCTGGTCGACGTCCCGTTGGAGCGGGCGGTCGAGCTGCTTCAGCTGAGCAACCGCGCGCTGTTCGCCCTGGAGAACTAGATGCGGCACAGCCGGCGATTTCCCCCGAGCGCAAGTGAGAGGTGGCTTCAGTGTCGCCGCTCCGTCTCTTTCATCGAAAGCCTGCCGAGTAGCCCTCGGCAGGCCTCTTCCTATGCCGCCGAAGGCACGGTCGCGCACGACATCGCCGACCGGATCCTGCAGAACAAGCCGCTCCCCGCTGTCGGTGCCACCACCAAGGTTGACGGCCACGAGATCGCCGTCACCCAGGAAATGATCGAGTGCGGCGAGCAGTGGCGCGACGTGGTGAAAGCCCGGCCTGGGACGTGCGCCTCGGAACACGAGGTAGATTTAGCTCCTGTGGTCGGCGCCAAGGCGGGCATGTTCGGCAACCTCGACGCCCGTGTCCTGGGACACCGCAAGTTGACGATCTTCGATTATAAATTCGGTCGGGGCATCGAGGTCTATCCCGAGAACAACACGCAAATGCTCTGCTACGCCTTGGGCGAGTACCACGCCCTCGATCCCGCCGAGCAGGACCTCGACGTGGTCGAACTGGTCGTCGTCCAGCCCAGGACACCGGGCGGTGCCCTCGAACGCTCGTGGGTGATCACCGACCTGGATCTGCTGATGTGGGGCGACAAGGTCCTCAAGCCGGCGGTCGAGGCGATCGTCTCGGGACAGGCCGACAGCGAGCCTTTCGTCACCGGCCTGCATTGTAGGTTCTGCCCGGCCGCTGCACACTGTCCCGGGTTGAAGGAGCGCGCCATGAAATCAGCTGTCCAGCAGTTCGTCCTCCCGGCGGGCCAGGCCGCCGGGGAACTATCCGACGACGAACTGGGAGCGGCGATGGTCGAGAACGAGATGATCCAGCTGCGGATCGACGCCGTCGCCGCCGAAGCCCTGAAGCGCGCCCAGGCTGGCCGGAAGATCCGCTACCACAAGTTGGTCGCCAAGCGCGCCGTCCGTCAGTGGAAAGACCCGCTGGCGGCGGCCATCTGGCTGCGCGAACACAGCAACGAGACACCGGACTGGTACACCAAGCCCGAGCTTAAATCCCCGGCGCAGATCGAGAAGCTGATCGACAAGCGCCAGCACCAGCCGATGAACGCCGAGATCGTCACCAAGGAAAGCACCGGCACGTCGCTGGTGCGCGAAAGCGATCCGCGTGCCGAGGTCTCTGTCCTCGACGCGGCTGAGAGTTTCTCGGATATTCCTAAGACACCTATTGACCCGTTTGCTACCGCAGCTTAAGTATGGGTCGTCCTACGCATCTACCAATTGTCATCATCTTACCAGCTGAAAGAGAGGACGTCATGGCCACCGCGCCAACCGGATTGCTGATCACCCCGATCGGCAAGCTTAGTTTTCCCCACCTGTTCGTGCCGCAGCCCCGGCTGAACAACCCCGAGCCGGTGTATCAGGCCAGCCTGATCATCCCGCCGGAAGGCCTCAAGACGGCCGAGTACGCTGCCCTCAAGACCGCCGCCAACGAGGCCTGCAAGGCCAAGTTCGGCTCGCGCATGAGCGACCCGGCCTTCGTCGCGCGTATCCGTTCGCCGTTCCGCGATGCCGGCGAGAAGTCGAACCTCAAGGGCTACGAGCCGGGCCATATCTTCATCAACTGCTGGTCGAAGTTCCCGCCGGGAGTGGTCGGCCCGCAGCGTCAGGCGATGCTCAAGGAGGACGTCTTTGCCGGCCAGTTCGCCCGCTTCAGCGTCAACCCCTACGCCTACGACCAGCTGGGCAACGTCGGCGTCGCCTTCGGCCTGAACAACGTCCAGATCACCAAGGTGTCCGGCCCCGAGGTCGTGCGGCTCGACAATCGTCGATCCGCCGAGGAGAGCTTCGGCGACCTGCCGGTCGATCCCGAGGACACCGACACCACGTCACGTCCGGCCAATGGACCTTCGCCCAGCAATCCGTTCTAAGGGGGCGGAACCTTAGTCTGGGAGAACCGCCGCTCGCCCTGACGAGCGGCGGTTATTTTTTATGGCGCATCCCAACGTCCTCCGTCTTCGCTTCAACCGGCCGCACGAGGAACTGCGCGTCTACCTGTACGACGTGGACGATGCCCTCGTGGCGTCGTTCGATGACCTGGGTGAAGCGCACCGTTGGTTGCGCGAGCGGCACTACCTGCACAGCCCGATCAACGGTGGGTTGTGGGTTAAACAACTTTAACAATGGAGTAGACAATGAAGATCAATATGCGGACGGAAGAGTGGAGCGACCTGCTCAATCTGGCGACCGACGCTGCGGATGTCCTAGACGAGGATCATGCGGCGCGTATGCACAAGCTGCTCGACAAGATCAGCAAGCAGTGGGGCGTCAAACGTGTCGAGCAGCTAAGACGCTTTGTACCGGCCGGGGAGGCTCTGTCACTCGGCGAAGACCGATGACGTGCCATGACCCGCCTGCACCTGGACTTCGAAACCCACAGCGAGGCCGACCTTCGCAAGATCGGCTCGTCGGCCTACTCGCGCGATCCCTCGACCGACGTGACCTGTCTGGCTTGGGCGGTCGACGATGGCCCGGTGAAGCTCTGGATCCCTGGTGAGAACTACGACGTGCCCAATACCGAGATCCTGGCTTACGAGAATGTCGAGATCCACGCCTGGAACTCGCGTTTCGAGCGCGACATCTGGGACAACATCCTCGTCAAACGCTACGGCTGGCCCAAGATCGAGCCGCATCAGTGGCACTGCACGATGGCGCGGGCGAACTACTGGGGCCTTCCGGCCAAACTGGAATTGGCCGGAAACGCCCTTGGACTTCCGCTCAATCTTCAGAAGCTGGCTAACGCGCGGCAGCTCATGCTGCAGATGGCGCGGCCCCGGAGCTACGACGCCAGCAACAGGCCTGTCTGGTGGCACGACACCGACCTGATCAAGCTTCGGATGCTGGCCGACTACTGCGTGCAGGACGTCGAGGCCGAGCGCGCCATCCACAAGCACACGTCTGACCTGCCGCCTCGGGAACGCGCGCTCTGGCTGATCGACCAGGACATGAACCGCCGGGGCATCACCGTGGACAAACGCTTCGCGGTGGCCATGCGCTCGATCGCCACCGCCGCCAAGCTCGACATCGACCGTGAACTGGCGGGGTTGACCGGCGGCACCGTTACGGGCGTCAATCAACAGGCCAAGCTCCTGGAGTTCGTTCAGAACAACGGGATGCCGGGGCTGACCGACCTCAAGAAAGACACCATCGAGCCCCTGGCCGACCCCTACGGCGACGTTGCCGAGCAGGCCCTGGCACTGCGCCGGGACGGCGCCAAGACCTCCACCGCCAAGCTCAACGCCATGCTGGACGCCCTGGAGCCCGACTGCCGGCTGCGCGGTTCGCTGCGCTACTACGGGACCCGCACCGGCCGGTGGTCGGGCACCGGCGGGGCCAAAGTCCAGCTTCAGAACCTGCCGAGGGGCGTGCTCAAGGATCCGCTGACGGCGTGTCAGGATATTCTTGACGACATGCCGGTCGACTTTCTCAACAAGTGGCATGGCAGAACCTTGGATGTGGTCTCCAGCTGCCTGCGCGGTTGCTTCGTGGCGGCGCCAGGCAAGAACCTGGTGGTCGCGGATCTCTCCCAGATCGAAGCCCGGATGCTGGCCTGGCTGGCAGGACAGGACGATGTCCTGGCGGTCTTCCGGTCAGGACAGGACATCTACTCCTATGACGCTCGCAAGATGGGCTCGCCCAACCGGCAACTGGGCAAGACCTTCCGGCTGGGCGCCGGCTACGGCACCGGCGTCGCCAAGATCATCGCCATCGCCAGGGGTTACGGTGTCGACCTGGCGCCAGCGGTCGCGCAACAGCTCATCTATTCGTGGCGCCGCGACAACCCGAAGATCGTCGGCCTGTGGGCCGACTTGGAGCGTGCCTTCAGGATCGCCATCAGCCAGCCAGCGGGCAGCCACTTCGACATCAACAAGTGGCTGAAGATCTTGAGGACCACCGGCGGGATCGCCATCGTCTTGCCGTCGGGCCGCTGGTTGATTTATCGCAATGCCCGCTGGATCACCGACGACGAAACCGGCGAGGACCAGATGGTCTACGACGGTGTCGACCGTTACACCAACCAGTGGGGGCCTATTCGGGTTTGGGGCTCCAAGCTCGCCGCCGACGTCACCCAGGCCGCCGCGCGCGACGTCATGGCCGAGGACATGCTTGAACTTGATGGTTATGTCGACCTGATCCTGTCGGTCCACGATGAGCTGATTGCCGAGGCTGATCGTGAGTATTCCGGCGAGACCTTGGACAACATGCTGGACGTCATGCGGACACCGCCCGGCTGGGCACCGGGACTGCCGGTGTGGGCTGAGGGCTGGCATGGTCCGCGCTATCACAAGGCTTGAAGATGGACGACAAGACCCGCGCGCTGGTGACGCCCGAGAAGAAAGCCGAATACTGGAAGCTGGCCGAGGAAGTCATGGAGCCAGTGCTGACTGTCGCGGCCAGACGACTTGGGCAGGCCGTCGAGGAGATACACACCTCGCAGATAAAGCCACTGCGCGACGAGATCGAGCGGCTGCGGGCGGTGCTGCGGGAGATCGTGGATAGCTCCAACGACCCCCGCGCCGTTCGCGAGGCCCGCGCCGCACTCGGGGGCAAGCCATGACCGACCTCGCCAAGACCAAAGCGTTGATTTAGGGGCGTGCTGTGCAAACTCCATACGGTCGCCGCCGGGGGCGGCCGACATCACCAAGTCGCTTCTGCCTAAAACTCGGGGTCCCCTACCACTGTTACAGCCCCGGGCGGTGGCCAAAACCGTACAGCACGACATCCCGCAAGGGGTGGACATTGACGGTCAAGACGACACCCCCGGCACTCTGATTTATAGTCGCGTCGCTTGCGTTCCTCGTAACCCCTCAAGGAGGCCCGACATGGCCGAGCAATATCGTGAAGAGCGGGAGCCCACTGAGGCTCCTCAGCCGGAAGCCCGTACCGAAGATCCCGCGACTATGGTCAAGACCGAGACGCCGACGTCGCACGGCATGATGTGGGCAATTTCCTCGCCGACGGGCGGTGTCCTCGCCCTGGTGCGCGACGAAGCCGCCGCCGATCTGGTGCTCACTGCCCTGACTGACTACGTGACACCGGATCCGCCACCCGAAGACCCGCCGGAAGGCTGGATGTCCGAGCAGGAGATCAGCGACCGCTTCGAGGAGAGCCAGAAGAAACTGCGCGACGCCGGCCAGATCCAGCCGCGTCCCGATCCGGCGGTGAACGAGGAGCAGCAGCGCGACATGGCCGAGAGCCCGACCCGCCACACCATGCCCGACGAGCCGCCGACCAACCAGGATCCTGGACAGGCGCAGCCGACGCCGACGCCGTGAAGGGGGACCACTATCACCTCCGTCGCGTGGAGCTAAACCACGAGACGGTGTGGGAGTTGAGACGTTCCGGTGATGGCGTTGTCGCAGAGTTCCACGACACCGTCCTCGCCTGGGATGTCCTCGAATATTTACGAAACGTTCCGGCCAGAGAGGAAACTCGTGCGTAGGCGAACGATCATCCAGGGGATAAAGCTGTGGATCGCGGGGATAACTTGCCCGCGATGATCGTTCGTCAACGTGTCCCGTCCCACGTCGCCCACCAATGGACCGGCGACAACAAGGTCGAGATCGCCAAGTGGATGCAGCCGCGCCTGATCGACCAGGACGGCGACGAGCTGATCATCGAGAACCGATCGGGCCGCTCGCGCGTGCGCCTGAACGAGTGGATCATCCACATCGACTACAACTTCGTCACGGTGTCGCCGGCGATCTTCGACGTGCTGTTCGAGGAGTGCTAGGGCGTCGCCGGCTGCGGCTCTTTCCTCATGTCGATCGTCAGTCCCTGGACCTGCTCTGGAATGCCGCTGATCCCTGGTGTCCCGAGAAGGCCCTGGGTGGTCAGCGCGCCCGTTGCCCCGGAACGTCCAGCGTCGCCGGCGGCTTTCTGCTGCTGGACAGAAACACCGGCGATAATGTCGCCCAGAGCGCGGTCTAAAGCCTCGCCTTGCAGTCCTGTCAGGCGGGCGACCTCGTCGCGCACCTGCTGGCTGCGGAAAGCGTCGATCGCCTTTACACCCATTGCCATGATCTGAGCTACCCAGCTTTCGGCACTCGCCCGCGCCGGGACATTGGCGACCTCGTCCATGGCTTCCTTGGCACCGATGCGTTGCGCTGTCGGCGGGTTGCCGGCGACGGCCTGCGCCGTGTTCTTGCGCGCCTGCTCGTTGCGCAGCTCGGCCATGAACCGAGCGTAGGCGTCGTCGCCCATGATCATCCGCATCTTGTCGGCCAGCCCCGGCGCGCGGTCGTTGAACATGCCGCGCAGCTGGGTGAAGGTATTACCCTTGGAGTTGTTCAGCAGATTGTTGATCGCCTCCATGGCCCCCGACATGACGCTGCCCTGGCTGCGGTCCATGGCATTGGTGACTTCCTGGGTGGTGGTGCCCCTGTCCAGGACACGCTGGCCGGTGCCGATGTCGTCGATCCTGGTCGTGAGATCGCGGTATTGCTGGTTGATCTGGGAATATCCTGGGACAGCGGTGTCCAGCACGTCGTCGATCGCACCGCTGACCACTTTGTTCGCGCCCTCGACCTTGCGCGCCGAACCCGTCGTCGCGCCGCCCTCCCAGTTGACCCGGCCCTGCAGCTCGCCCTTGAGGTTGTGCAGGATGTTGGGATCGGTGACGTAGACCTCGGGCGTCGCCGGCACGGCCGGCGTCGGTAAGGTGTAAGCGTTGCCGGGGACTGCCGGCGAACCGGGATTGGCCGGCTGCGCCACCAGGTTTCCGCGAACCCGTTCGAGGGCCGCGCGATGCGGGCTGTCCCCCGGCAGGGTCGCCAGTTCGTTGTCGATGCGCTGCACGATGGTGGCGACCTGGGCCTGGTCGATCGGCTGGATGTTGGGATCGTTGAGCACCTGGGTGTAGCGCGGCTGCAGGGCGTTGCGCTGTTCGCGGATGATGCTCTCGGCCGACTGTGTTGGCTCGCCCTGGACCTTGACGTTGCCCTGCGACGGAATGAGCGTGCCCTGTCCGGTCGGCGGCAGCATGTCGTGAGCCAGCGCCTGCATCCGGCCTTCTTCGCCGGCGGCGCGCTCGCTGATCGTCATCTGGGTGCTCGACGCGCCGGGGCCGGGCTTGCTGATAGCGCCTTGGGTGGTGGCCAGAGCGGCTGGGCCGGTATCGGCGAGCATCGTCTCGGGACCGGCGTCAGCGACCCGTGTCCTGGCCTGGGTGACGGCACCGGCGGCGTCGGGTTGCGACAAACCTCTCATGTTGGCGCGTGCCTCGGCATCATCGCGCAGCGCCTTCAAGACGATTTGCTGGGCCTTGTTGAGGCCCTGCTCGCCGAGGTCGCGCAGGCCGGGGATCTTGTTCTTGAGCCAGCCTGCGGCGGCGCCGGCGACCGGGATCGCGCCGCCGCCGACAGCACCACCGACGGCGCCGACGATGTTCTGACCGACCTGCTGGGGCAACGACAGCTCCGTGTTGCCGACCTGGTGTCCCGCCGTGTCGATGGTGCCGTATTTCGCGCCTTCCTTCATGCCTTCGAGGACGCGCTTACCCAAGCCTTTGCCCTGGGCGATCGCCTGCTGGACGGCCGTCAGGCCACCGCTGGCCTGGACCGCCGGCCCGGCCAGGGCACCGGCGACGTTGGTTCCCACCCGCTCGAACGGGGTCAGCCGGTTGCGCGCCTGCTGGGTGAGTTGTCTTTCGCCCTTGGTCGTCATGTTGGGGTCGAACAGGCCGATGGTGTTGGCCTTGATCGGGTCGGCCAGGCCAAAGCTCGCGGCGTCGTTGAACACCCGCAGCTGGTCGGTGACACGTCCCAGGACAGTGTCCTGTCCCGAGACACCGCGCGCCCGATTGCCGTGCTCGGTCTGGATCAGGTGATGCTCCCAGGCCTTGCCGAGCACGCCCTTGTCGTCGGCCGTGCGGATGCGCTCCTTCATTTTTACCCAGCTGTCCTCGTCGTAGCCGTGCGCCTTGAGCAGCTGAAGGATCGCCGCCTTGGCACCGGGCTGTCCCGAGTTGGCGAGCTTCACGACCTCTTTGTCGAGGGCATAGGGATCGAGTTGGGCCATCTGTCCCTCACCGGAACTTGCTGAGTTCGTCGGCTTCCTGCTTGCGGCGCTGCTCGTCGGCGGTGAACTCCTGCCGCCAGGTGTCGCGGTCGAGCGGCTTGATCTCGGCGTCGACTGCCAAGATGTCCTTGAGTGACGGATGCTTGCGCGACAGCTCCGACACCGAGGTCTGATGGCTCTTGAACGCCTTCATGGCGGTGCGCTCGGCGATCGCCATCAGCTTGGCGATTTCCTTGTCGGTGTAGTTGCCGAGGCCGGTCAGTTCCTTCATCGCCTCGCGGTCGGCGTCCGACACCTGCGAGCCGAGCGGCCGTCCGGCGCTCAGGCCTTCGATCATCATGCGGCCGACCACGTTGTTGTAGCCGACGCGGTCGACCTGGGCCTGGTCGACCTTGCCGACGCCCAACAGGTCGGCCATGCGGTTGTAGAACATGCGGCCCTCGGAGAACGAGCCGGTGAGCATCCCGCGCTTGAGGTACTCCTCGGCCTCGTAGATCAGCGGCAGCATCTTGTTGGCACCCTTGGCCACCGCGAGCGGACCCTTGTCGGGGTCGGTGTATTGCTTGAAGTCCTGCGTGGCGAACTCCTTGCGCAGCTCGATGTCGGCCTTGTTGCGGGCCTCCTGGGCTTTATCCTCCTGGATCGCCGCCTGCTTGTTGGGGTCGAACTCGCCGGTACCATAGCTCTGTCCCGCCGCCGCCGCCTGGCGACGTTCGGCAGCCTCGCGAATGTCGGTGTCGCGCTTCTGGGTGGCGCGCTGCTCGGGGATCATGTTGGCCGCTGCCCGAATATTCTCTTCCTGGATCTTGAGCTGCTCGAGATGCCTGATGGCGTCGGGATCCTGGACGAGCTTGCCGTCCTCGATCTTGTAGCCGTCCTTGGCCGCCGCGATGTCGCGCTGGATCTTTTCGAGCTGCAGCCGCGCAGCGTCCTGTTTCTTGTCGTACTCGAATTTCTTTTCCTGGTAGGCCTGCTGCGCCGCAGCGGCGGGTTTAAACCGGCGCGGGTCGAGCGAATAAAGCTGGTTGGAGGGCACGTTCACCAGGTCGCCGGTCTGGCTGTCGTAGACCGGCGTCATGCCGGGCGCGACGAGTGTCTCCAAGGCCTTGAAGAACTCGTTGCCCTTCAAGCCGAGGATCGGCAGCAACTGCGCCGGCGGGATGATCTGGCCGACCTCGGCCAGGGTGCGCGGCGCACGCGGCACGCTGTTCGGTCCTGTCGGCGGTGGCTGTGTCTGGACAGGTGGTGGCTGTGTCTGGACAGGTGGTGGCTGTGTCTGGACAGGCGTCGGCGTCGGCGTACCGGGCTTGGGCAGGCGCATGATCGACGCCGGGGGTTCGGTTGGGCTTTCGCCGCCGCCCTGCCGCAGCTCGCTGGCCGCAGCGGCCTCGGCGCCGCCGACACCAGCCGTCGGCGGTGCCTGCGCCACCAGGATCTGCTGTTCCGGCGTCAGGGCAGCCGTCGGGACACCGGGGATCTGGAAGGGCGGCAGTGTCGCGCCTGTCGCGGCACTGGGCGGCGAAGGTTGCGCGGGAGCCGTCGGCGCCGGCTGGGTCGGCGCGGGCTGTGTCGGCGCAGGCTGTGTCCCACCGCCGCCGCCTGTGCCCATCGCACGGATGATTTGTTCCTGGACGCCGGCGACGCGCTGCATCTCGGCGACTTCGGCTGCGGCTTTGGCGGCCAGCGCCGCCTTGTACTTGGCGTCGTCCTTGTGGGCGAGAAACTCCATGAACGCCTTGGGGCCGCCTGATCTCATCGCCCACTGCGCCAGGAAACGATCCTGGCCCTGGAACTGGCTCCACATGGGGTGATTGGGATCCTTGGCGACGGCGTCCATCTCGTTCTGGACCTGCATGGCGCGCACCGCCTCGGCCGACTTCACGCCAAGCAGCCGCTGCTGGGCGATGCCTGTCCGCATCCGCTGCATGTCCGCCGGGACAGAGCCCAGCCCGGCCAGGTACTGCGCCCGCTGGTGTCCCCACATGGGTTCGCCGGCGGCCATGAGTTTCGCGCCAATGTCGGTCAGGCCAGCAAAGAGAGCTTGCCGACGGTCGGCTTGGGTCAGGCCGCCGGCGTCGAGCGTCTTGGGGTCGGCCGATCCGGCGACGAAGTTCTGGATGCGCCCGAGTAAACCTTCCGTCGGCTGGGCCGCCGCAGCCGGTGTCGTCGGCGTGTCTGGAAACCGCTCGGGGACCTGGTTGGCGGCGATCAGTTCTTCGATGGTGGCCATTACACCGTCTCCTAGTAGACTGCGCCCGCATCGGCGCTGGTGCCGCCGCCGACACCCGTGCCGCCGACGCCTTCTCCCGTGCCCTCGCCGACCCCGGCCGCCGCCGATCCCGAGGATCCGACACCGGGGCCTTCCGACGAAGTCCCCGCTGTCCCGGCGACGCCGGTTGCTCCTTGCGCGCCTTCGCTGCTGGTTGCACCGTTGGCCGAGCCGTCACCCGCGCCGACGGCAGCCCCGCCGTAAATGCCGGGCCGCGTGCCGAACACCTGGTTGCCGCCGCTGGCGGCGGAGGTGTTGGCCGCCGCCCCGGTCGGCGGGATGTTCCAGTTGATGCGCCAGAAGTCCTTGTCGGGGCTGTAGCTCTGCGGCGGGCTCAACAGGCCAAGCTCAAGCCGCGCCGCGTCGGGCCGCTGCATCAGCGTCTGCATGATCTGCGGAAACGCCGACTGGCTCATCAGGGCATTGCCGAAGAGGCTCACAAGCTGGTCCCTGAGGGGGCTTTGCTGGTTGGGTGGCTGATACCACTGCGAGCGAAAATTCGGTTGGTTGGGGCCTGTGGGCGCTCCCCCGAGCGCCTGCTGAATGTAGGTCGCCGGGTTGACGCCGTAGGGCCAGGGGGACGTGCCCCCTGGGTTGGCGGCGAAGTTGGGATTGGCGCCGCCGAAGCCGCTGCCGAAGCCGCCGCCACCGAAGTTGCCACCGCCGTCGAAGGGTCCGGGCATCACGCACCTCCTGACAGAAGCCCGAGGAGCTTCTTGATCTGGTCCTGTCCTGGCTGTCCTGGCTGACCCATCTGGCCGCCCATGCCGGGCGACAGCAGGCCCATGCCCATGCCAGACTGCTGCTGCGCCATCAGTGGGTTCACGAACTGCTGCATCTGGGGCCGGTGCGCCGGCAAATTGGGCATCGGCGGCGGGCCGCCATCACCACCACCGCCGCCCATGCTGGCCGGACTGGCCTTGGCCATGGTTTCCATGCCGCTGCTCAGAAGCCCGCCCCAGTCGAAGGGCTTGTTCTGCTGGGCGTTGGCATCGGTCGACGAGACGCCGCTGCCACCGGTCGACGAGACGCCGCTGCCACCGGTCAGCCTGTCGAGCCAGCTGGCAACGTCCGATCCGACCGTGTTGGGCCGCTCCGTCAGGGTCGGCGTGGCCGGCCGCTGGGCGTTGTTCCAGTTGAGCGGACGCAGGTAGGCGTACATGCCTTCGCTGGCCTGGCCATAGTCCTTGGCGCCCAGGATCCTGTCCCCGGCGGCTTTCTCGGAGCCCCAGGTCGTGCTGCCCTCGGGCTTCTGGCCAAAACCCATCTCGTGCAGCGTAAAGTCGAGCTGTGTCCGCCAGTCGTTGGGATCACGATCGCCGGCGAAGTTCTTGAGGTTAGTCCATCGACCCTGTCCCGGCGTCGGGTCACGGAACCCGTAGAGACCGAAGCCGGTGCCCTTGTCGTGCGACAGGGTGGGTCGACCGCCGCTCTCGCGGTTCATGTGGTCGAGCATCGCCTGAATGACGTGCGGCTGGAGGCCCTTGCCCCGCAGGTACTCGGCGTATGCCTTGAAGTCCGGTCTGTCGGCCATGGCCTAACTCCGCGCGTAGAGGGCGTTGAGGTTGGCGACGTTGCCGAGGAAGTCGAGGTTGACCGTCTTGAAGCCGTCCGGCGTCTGGCCGACCGCCTCGGGATATTTCTTCTCGACGTCCTGGGCCATCACGCCGACGACCTTCGGGTAGGTCTTGGGGTCGCGCTTGTAGCGGTAGGCGTAGAGCGGCAGGTCGAGGTTGGGATCGTGTCCGGCCGGCTCGATGTCGGTCTTGAGCCGGCGATCGGAGCGCGACGCCGCGCCCGTTGCCGCCGCTCCCGCGCTGGCCAACGCCGGCAGCGCCGCCATCAGCGAGGTGCCGCCGGTCGGGATCGCCATCAGCGCGCCCAGGATGCCCAGCCCGGCCGAGGCCATGCCCATGCCGGACATCGTCGCGTTGCCGGGCGGTGTCGGCGAGGTCTGGGTCTGGGTCTGGCCGTAGGGCGTCATGCCCAAGGCCTGCAGCGGGATCTGCAGCTGCTGGATCGGGAAGTTCTGCTGTTCCGCGTACTGCTGGCGCGCCGCGTCGAGCATCGCCTGGTTCTGTCCCTGGACGAGCTGATTGCCCTGCAGCATGGCCATCAGGGCCTGCAGCTGTGTCTGCTGTCCCTGGCTGGCCAGCCCACCCAGGGCGTTGGCCCCGGCCAGCTGGGTCTGCGCCGCCTGCTGGCGGGCCTGCTCGTTGAACTGCTGCGCCGCGAGGTCGCGCGAGATGTCGCCGGTGGCCGCCTGCTGGGCCTGGTTGAAGTTCTGGTAGGCCAGCTGGGAGGCCAGGTTACCGGCGGCTGTCACGGCTCCGGTATTGGTGACGCCTTCCTGGATGCCCTGTCGCGAGCCGCCGAAGGCGCGCGAAGCGAGCGCCTGGTCGCCGATCTGGCGCAGGGCTTGCTGGCGTTGCACATCGAGACCAGCTAGGCCCGTTCCAATGACGCTGTTCGTGAAGGGGTTCATGTAGCCCGAAAGGTCGAGCCCGTTCAGCATGGTCGGCGTGACCTGGCCCGCCTGGAAATTGCCGACGTTGGCCGCCTGGTCCTGCGCCAGGTTGAAGGCCGCTGTGGTCGACCCAGGCAGCCGGTTCATGCCGGCAATCGCCGCCATCTGTCCTGGCACAAGGTCGGCGACGCGCTGCCCGGTGTAAGGCCCCATCAGGTTCTGGCTGACGTCGTAGGACTGGTTGAGGTTGCGCTGTCCCGCCTGGCTCACCCACTCGGGCAGCTCAGTCTTATTGACGGTCTGCTGCGTGCCGCCGCCGCTCGATGGCTTACCCATAGCGAACGTCCTTTCTGAAGACGACGGCCTCTTCCGTCCAACCGTGCAGAGGCATGACCTTGCGCCAGCCCAGGCGGCCGGTGCCGACCATGAACTTGCAGTTGTGCTGGCGGCCGTGGTCCTCGACGACCTTCTGCAGCTTCAGGACACCGGGCAGTCTTCCGGCGATGATGAAACAGTTCAGGTATTTGACGTTGGGCGCCTGGACGATCTCGGTGAGAACAACCCCGTCGTCGTTCTGGAAGAGCTGATATTTGCCCTCGACCAGGCCGCGCCGGATGTCTTCCCAAGAGTGCGTGTCCTGGGACAGGCGCAACGCCTTTTTGATCTTGTCGACGATCTCGTGGCCTTCGAGTGGCTTTATCCGATTGCTCATATCGAGCCTGCCGTGCCCGGGTGTTCGCGGGTGGTCGGGGTCGCCGGGGCGACGACCAATGCCCCAGCATTACTCACCGACACGCGCCAGATTTTGCCGTCGGGCGAGGACAGGACGACGCACGGCCCTTCCTGTTGGCTCGACAACACCTGGCTGAACGTCAGCGTGAGCCGCGACAGGACTTGCATGATGAAGCCCTGGCTGTAGTTGGCCGGTGCCGGGCCGGGGAAATTAACCCTCATCGCGTCCCCGCTGCGCGCACCAGGACACGGGTCTGACCCAAGGCGTGGTTGGCATCGACCTTCATCGCCAGGCGCACGCGCGCCTCACGCGCCGATACGCGCGTGTCGGTGTAGCCGTCCGGCCGCTCCATGTACGGGCCGAAGGTGCGCTCCGCGCCGTTAGGGGCAAAGCGCGAGAAGAACTTGATGTCGAAGGCGCCCGGCGAGGAAGACCCGATCAGAGCCGAAGTGACCTCGACGGTCTGGGTGCCTTCGGCGATGCCCAGCGCACCGGTCTCGACGAAACGCTGCTCGCGCAGGGGAACGCCCGACGCCGTCCAGCCTTTCTCGTGAAGGTAAAGATGGTTGTCGGCGGCACCCATGATCGGCTGCGGCCAGGTTCCGGCGGCGAGGATCGCGCTGCGGCCCATGTAGCCCCACACGAACCAACCCTCGACGGCGTGGAAAATCACGTACTTGTTGTTCTCGGAATTGCCGATCGTCGGATAGCTGAACCAGATTTCCTGGAAGACACCGTTGCCGCCGGCGGTGACGCGCATCGGTCCCCAGCCGGGGTCGATCTCGGCGATGATCTCGTCGAAGAACTCGCAGTTGATCGGATTGACGTAGCCCGACGTGTAGTAGTGGAAGCCCCGGTCGGTCGCCCAAAGAGCATTACCCATGAACGGGGCAATCCCATAGGGGTTCATCATCTTCATTTCGGCGATCTTGGTCGCGCCGTAGTAGTACGGGCCGGCGACGTATGTGACCAAAAACACCTCGGTCGCCGAGAACACCAGGATGCCCTCGCGGACATGGACGGCGCACATCAAGGGACTGGTGGCTTGAAGGTCGAGCCAGCCCGCCGAGTTGGTGATCGAGGTAAAATCCCAGTCGGTGAAGTCCTCCGAAGAACTCCAGGCAATGCGATAGGGATACTCGGTGCCGTCCATCGAGCAGCGGATCAGCATGAGGTGGCGCTGCTCCGTGACGATCAGCGAAGCGATCATCGTCGGCACCTCGCCGGCCGACGCGACGATCTCGACCGGCGGTCCCGGTGTCGCGTTGTCGTGGACATAGTGCCAGACACGACCGTCGGTGTTGGCCGTGATCAGGACGTCTTCGCCCCAGTTGTCCATCGACCAGTAGGCAAAGTTCGAGTAGGCGCCGGTGCTGGTCGCGGCGTCGCGCGGTGTCCCGTAGAAATCCATGCCGTAGGGGCCAGTGCCGTAGCCGCCCGTGATGGTTGCAACGGGCGGGAGAAACCCTACGGGCGTGATGTCGAGCCACGGGTCGGCCGTGCCCGAGCGGTCGACATAGAGCTTGTAGTCGGTGCCGACCAGCATCGAGCGGTCGATCTCGTGCGAGCGCCAGGCGAAGAGCTTGCGCGCCGGGCTGTCGAACGGGTTGGGCGTCAGCTTCTCCCAACCGCCGACCGGGCGCAGCGATCCGGCGTGCCAACGCATCAGGTTGGCATCCCACCACCGTCCGGGCGTGTCGTAGGGCGTGCCGTTGCGGGCCATGCCCGGCGGCAGGAGGAGCGGAATGTATTTGTGGCTGGGAGGCATGGTCAGAGCGCGATGATCACGTCGACAGCGATCGTCGGCTGCACGTTGTTATGGGCAAAGCCGCCGCCCGTGTAACTCGTCCACAGTTCCCGGTCGGCCGCACCCGTCAGGGCATTATAACCGACAACGTGAGTTCCACCTTCGACGGTCTGCCCCCAGGCACCCCCACCAGCCGCATACATAAAGGCAAGGTTGGCTGTTCCTGAATGCAGATGGTCGGCCCCCAGATGGTTATGATACGGCGTCTCGCCGATCGTCAGGGTGTGCGAATACGCACCACCGGCCACGCCAAAGGTGTAGCCAGGCAAGACACCGGCGGCCGTGCCACTGAGATTGTCACGGCCCGCCATGACGCGCCCGCTGTGGTTGGGCAGGATGAGCTGTTTATGCGCGTCCCAGTCGAGCTGCGCTGTTGCCAGGCGCGTGCCGCCGACCAGGGCAAAGCCCATGGTCCACAAGTGCTTGAACAGGCGCTCGCAGTCATCGTTGGCGCGATTGGTTGCGCTCGACGTGGCGTCGCCGATCGTGCGGCCATCGGCGAAAACATAGCCGGTCGGCGCGGTGCCGTAGTAGCCCGACAGGATCGTCCCCGTCGGGTGGGTGATCGCCACCACCGCCGTCATGGCCTCCTCGGTGGCAATCGTGCCGCCGACCGTTGGAGACTTCAGCTCGACAGTGACGTTGGCGTCGGCGTCCGCCGCGATGAATGTCACGACCGACGTATGCGTTTCGTCGGTGATGTCCTTGATCTGGAATGTGCCGTCGACACTGAGCACCTGGTCGGTGCCGACATGCATGCCGACAGCCGTGCCGGTGCCGTCGTCAGTATGAATGGCGTTGAGCTTGTCGGCGTTGTCGTTCCAGTACTGGCCCCAGACGTCCTTGTCGCCGCCGACGGTGGGCTTGGTCAGGCCAAGGGGAACAGTGACAGTCGGCATAGGCGTCGCTCCACGAGGGGAATGGGCGCGCGGAGACCGGCCGCAGATCCGATGTCCAGGAAGGGGGCCAATCTAAATCATCGTGAAACCTGCCGCCAGCCGATCGGCTTGACGCTCATGGTGATCAGGATGGTGTTGCTGGGCGCCAATGTCCGAGTAGTCCCGTCGGGCATGAGAAACTCGACGACGCGAGCTTTGAGCGGCAGACTTTCCAGCCGGGACCAGCCCTCGGGAACATCGACCGTCTTGAGTTCCGGGTGCTCATTCAAGAACGTCAGCAACTTGTCCGGCAGCATAGAGTTCTACCGCGTGTGTGTGTGTGTGTGGGCGTGAGCCCCGCCCTGGCGACCACTGCGCGAGGAAATCCAGGACGGGGCTCCAGACAAGGCAGCCAGACAGCGAGGGGAGGACATCAAAACCACCCTGCCTGTGACGAAGGTCGACCCGCTAAAGGCAACGAGAGGGATTATCGCGTCATCTGCAGCAGGTCGACCCCCTCTGACCGGGGCTCTGCGGGCTCCCGGCCTTTATCGTGCTTTGAGTTTGGCACCGTTGTCGCAAGTAATCCAACCGTCAGCCTGTTCACAACGGGTCGCGCCCTGCAGGGATTTCGTCATTGGTTGTCGGGTCTTGACGGCTGGTCTTTCCGCCGGGCGGTCGCTGTCGGTGACGGGCGTGCGGGTCACGCCGGGCACCGGCTGGCGGTGGGTCTGGGCACGGACACCGCCTAGGGTGCCGGTGAGAAAGAGGATGACGAGGATGATCAGGATCAGCCCGACGATGCCGCCCAGTCCCTGATAACCGTAGCGGCCGTAGCCGTAGTAGCCGCCGCCGAACAGCAGGATGACCAGCACGAGGATGATCAGGACAGTGGTACTCATGGCTTGCCTCCTACCGTCTTGACGGCTGTCTGGTACTTGTCGGGCCACGCTTCGGGATGAGGCGCGCCCGGCCGCCAGTTACGCTTGTAGTACTCCCACGCCTGGTCCTGCTGGCCGATTTTGGGCAGGAGCGCCGGATCGGTGTAGAGCAGCAGGCGTGCCATGGCAGCCCCCAAAAGGCCGTTCCACGCCATCGCCTCGTACACGGTGCTTTCGTCGCACGGGATGCCCAGCGCGTCGCAGAACTCGGCGATCTTGTCCTCCGACGCCGGGTGCGTCAGGACACCGTGGACACCGCCGCCCTTCTCGAACTGCCAGAGGGACCTTGCCGGCCCGCCGTATTGCTTACGGGCTTCCCAGTTGCTCTCCTGTCCGGCGATGGCCAGCACCAGGACATGCGCCTCGTCGCTGACCGGCACGGCGCACAGTTCCTGCAAGAGGTAAAGCGCCGGGACGCAGTTGTATTTGAAGACGGTCTTGGGGTTCAGCAGGCTCATTTGATCTTCCCCTCCAATCGCAATTTCACGTAGTCACAGGTCTCCAGCACGCTCATGAACTTGCCGTCGGCCATCGTCACCACGCACTTGGCCCCCGTCACCACCATCGTGTTCTTGCCGCGCTCCATCGCCTCTTTCGTCGGCCACAACTTCACGACGTACTGCGGGTTGATCGATACCTTCGCGCCGTCAGCGATCGTCAGTGTCACCAGGGTGAGGGCGAGGAGCATTGGACATCTAGAGCCGTGTCCAGGGATCGGATCCCGGCGGTGGCCTGACTTGCCAAGGGTCCGATGTCCTGCGGCCCCGCTCGATGATCCGGATCAGGCGATTGCCTTCGGTGATGCGGCGTCTTCCGTTCTGGGTAAACCGCACTTTCTGGAGCGACGTGATCTGCGACCAGATTTCGGCACTCGGCGGTGGCAGCTTGATCCAGGGATCGCTCATGCCAGCACCCAGGCGCTGCCATTCCAGAACTTCACCGGCTTGGTGACCCAAGCGCTGCCGGTCCACACCTTGGCCGGCTTCTCGACCCAGGCCGCGCCGGAATAGACCTTCATGTTGCCGCCAGCCGCGACCGCACCCTTCT
>Ga0207648_10001141_pt1 | contig 29844 bp, 27 predicted proteins | sample KBSMisM32_FD_184310 | JGI IMG/M metagenome (GOLD analysis project Ga0207648, IMG submission 184310) | Miscanthus rhizosphere microbial communities from Kellogg Biological Station, Michigan, USA - KBS Miscanthus M3-2 (SPAdes) (version 2) | ecosystem: Host-associated > Plants > Roots >... | reverse complement strand
AAACAAACACACCATGCTGGGTTACTTTTTCCAGCAGGTATTCGTCGTCACTTTCAGGGGTACCGTGGCAAACGAAAAACAGCCCGTCACAAGTGGAGGTCTTTGGTAAAGTGCGCAGCCATTGTATACTTTGTTCCGACAGATCAGCTTTTATCCTATCCATACCATCTTTGGTAAAGTCGCTATCAATAGCCTGCAATATCTCACGGTCAGTATTGCCGCTAATACAAAGCATTTTGTTCCCGCGCAACATCCCGGCAACTATCTCCGGTTCCAGTGCGCCAAAGAAATGGTCGCCCAGGTTGATTACTGTCTCTATTCCCCGAGACTTAATATCCTTTAAAACAGCGGTAAATGCAAGCGAGTTGCCATGTATATCGGATATGATAGCGTATGTTTTCATAGTGATTTTAACAAAAAAAGAAAGCCCCTTGTTCAGGGGCTCCGTATTATTGTTTTATCAAATTATAAATCTCATCCAGTTTTGGCGACAGCACAATCTCTATACGTCTGTTCTTTGCCAATGCATCAGGAGTTACTCCGGGGTCGATAGGCTGGTACTGGCTTTTCCCGGTAGCAGTTAATCGTTTAGGGTCGATCTTTTCTACATCGGTCAGGTAGCGGGTTACTGAGGTAGCACGCAATACGCTCAAATCCCAGTTATCTTTTATCTGGCCAAGATTGATCACCTTTTTAATATCAGTATGTCCCTCCACAGCTACATTGATATCGGTCTCTTTATTTAGCACGTCAGCCAATTGGTTTAGGGCCAGTTTACCATGCTCATCGATCACAATGCTGCCTGATGGGAAAAGCAATTTATCTGCCAATGATACATATACTTTTCCGTTACGGATATCTACAGTTAGTCCACTGTTCTGGAAGCCCAGCAATGCCGCCTGCAATTTATCCTTTAGCGCGTTAGCTGCTTCATCACGTTTCCTTAACGCTTCTTCTACTTCTTTTAAACGAGCCTCTCGCTTTTTCAGGTCGCCTGATAATTCATTAACCTTAGAAGAGCTGCTGCTATAGTTATCGTTCAGCTTATTATAGTTGCTGGCCAAATCGCTGTATTTATTCTGCAGCTCAGCTATCTGTCGGTGCAGGTGCATTGTATCTGCTTGCAGGCTCGAAACCTGTGACTCCAGACTAGTCGTACGATTTTGAAGCGAATCGCGCTGACCTAACGCCATTTTATATTTTTTTGTTGGAACGCAGGAATGCAAAGTTGCGCATACAACAATGGCCAATAAATAACATTTAGTTTTCATGATGTGAATGATTATAGAGAGTTAAGCAAGTGCATTTCTTAAAAATACATTAAGCGGATATATTTTGCTGCATATATCTGCTAATTGTTTCGGCGCGTCATCCTTCATTAAAAACTTATCTGTCACGTTATACATCACGATAAAGCTTTTTAACCGCAGCAGGTCGATATTTTCATTATCAGCAGCATATCCCTGTGGCGCAGTTTTTAACTGTTCCTGGTCGCGGAAATTGCCGAACATCTTCCTGAATTCAGGATCATCGATGATCTTCTTTAAGTCAGCAGCGTTGTAATCTATCTCCTGGCGTATCTTCTTCAACAAATCACCTTCCGGCATCCAGTATCCACCGGCAATCATGGCTTTACCGGGTTGAATATGGAAATAGTACTCCACGCCACCAGGCTTTGAACTCATGGTAGGCAAACTTACACCAAAATTGTTTTTATATGGAGTTTTATCTTGCCTGAAACGGATATCGCGGTAAATCCTCATGACACACTTTTTAGGGTCCGCTTCATCATTTACCAATGGGTCAACCTTATGCAGTTGTTTTAACAACTCAACGGTAAATTCGATCACATTTTGGCGGGCTTTGTCGTGTTCATCTTTATGGGCCTGAAACCATTCACGGTTATTATTTTCTACCAGATTTTTTAAAAAACTGAATGTTTCCGGGTTGATCCTCATAGATTAAAACAGCAAGATAGGGATGATAAAATGACAAAAGAATCAAGTGTGAATATCTGAAATTTATTCACGAAAGCAAAAGGTAAGTGAGTCTTAGTTCAGATTTAATTTCTCGTGGGGAACGTTCATTTCAATGTTTTTGCGGCGGTATTTTTTATACCAGATATAGCCAACAACAGCCACTGCCAGGTAAGGCGCAGCCAGTAAATAAACGATGCCGTTATTGAGTCCGTGAGTAGCGTTGCTTCCGCTTTTGTTGTTTGATTCCACTGCGGTGGTACACATAGCGCACTGGGCGTTCACGCCAACGGAGCCTAAAATCATCAGGCCAAAAGCAACTGAAACCAGGAAAATTCTAATGCCTTTCATCCCTGCAAAAATACATATTAATTTCGAATGTCGGATTTTCAATTTCGAATTTTACTAATAACACCCGAGAGCTTTTATTGTTCGAGAAGGTCCGAAATAGTGTCTATCTAAAAGGGTAATACGGCGCTATCATAAAGTATACGATCACACCAGTCATAGTCACATATAACCAAATCGGGAATGTCCATCTTACCAGCTTTTTGTGTTTCTCTACCTGCATCTGTAAGCCTCGATAAAAACTTAGCAATACCAATGGCAATACGGCGGCAGCTAATATTATATGTGAGGTTAAGATCACGTAATACACATACCTGATATTTCCAATTGCTGCTTTTTCTTCAGGTGATAAAATACCATCACCGTTCAAGTCACCAAAGCGGGTTTCTGGATTCAGATAATGAAACAAGATGTACGAAACAAGAAACAAGGATGACAAACAAAACGTAAGGATATTGATCCTTTTATGAACTGTAATATTCCCCTGTTTTATAAAGTAAAACGAGGTAAGCAGCAAGATGCTACAGGTGCCATTTAATATTGCATTCAGCTTAGGCAGATAAACAATGAATGGCGGAATAGTTGCCGGTCCGGGTATCAAATGGCGGTTCAAAATAACCACTACTAAAAACACAAAAACGGATACGGCTGCAACGAAACGGAATATGAATTTATCGGTCATGTTATTTTAATTAGTGAGTTAATGAATTAGTGAATGGGGTTGATCGAAAATTAAATAAAATCACTCATTCACTACTCACTCATTCACTCATTATTTAATACAGTGGCTTATCCCTTTCCAGCAATTCTTCTGAGATAAGCACTTTGATCTCATCATTCAGACGTATCACATCAGGCATTGACGCTCCGGAATAATACCCTCTTATTCTTTTATGCGAATCTATCAGAATCAGTTTATCTGAATAGATGAAATTATCCTTATCAACCTTTAATGCATTTACCAAAAAACCGGTTCGGGCCAACGGATAGATAGTACTGGTATCTCCCGTAAGAAAAAACCATTTGGCTGAACCGGGGAATTTTTTTGAATATTCCTTCAACACCGGCGCCGTATCCCTATCCGGGTCGACAGTTATCGAAGCGAAATATACCATTTTATTTTTCGCCCAGGCCCTCGAGAGGCTATCCATATTGGCATTCATCGTGGTGCAAATATTGGGGCAATGCGTATAAAAGAAATTCGCTATAAATATCTTCCCGTCGAATGCTTTGAGCGATGCAGAATTTCCATCCTGATCAGTCAATTTGAAATCACTCAACGTATGATAAATGGTATCCGGTACATCCTTCCCTTTAACGCGATGAGTTGTTTTGGCTATCTCCTTCGGACCGAACTTTGCCAGCGCATGATAGCGGTTTTTACCTTTTACAGTTAGTAAATAATATAAAAATCCCGGTAGAGCTAAGATCAATACCAGGATTAATATTTTTTTTATTAAGCTTAATTTGCCCATTACATTCTCAGATCGATCCAGTGGTGGCTTTCATTTGTAAGCACCAGGATCAAACCGATGATAAACAAAACAGGGACTATAATTGCAAACACTAAACCAATCTTTTCGAATTTTAAGTGCATAAAATAAGCAACGATAAAGAATGCCTTAAACAAAGTAAGCACAATATAAATTGGGTTTGCTGCGCTAACCGGAATATGGTGCTGAGGTACAAGCCACAAAGCTATAATGAACTCAACTACTGTTATGCCCAGTAAGATGAAAAATACATTCCAAATTCTTTTTTTGGTCATGGTGTCATGCTCGGCATGATCATCATGATGTTCTGTATGGATAGTTTCTGATGACATACAATAATTTTTAAACTAGGTAAAAGAAAGTAAATACGAATACCCAAACCAGGTCTACAAAGTGCCAGTAAAGGCCCACTTTCTCTACCATCAGGTAACTGCCGCGTTTTTCATAAGTACCCTTCAAAACGTTGATAGTAATAATGATATTGATCACCACACCACTAAATACGTGGAAACCGTGGAAACCTGTTATGGTAAAGAATAGGTTTGCAAACTGATGTGCGTACGTGGTTGACGGTGCCCCATGGAAAAGCTCTTCCAGCGTCTTCATATCCGGTATCGCGCCCCACCAAAAGCCTTCACTATGTAAGTGCGACCATTCCAGCGCCTGGCAACCCAGAAACATTAAACCGCCGATTATGGTTCCGATCATCCACCAGATCACTTCTTTTTTAGCATTGCGATGACCGGCTTCAACCGCCAGTACCATGGTAACAGAGCTCATGATCAGGATAAAGGTCATTAAACCCACAAACACCAATGGTGCGCCATGCTCAATCATTCCCGGTACCGACTGGAAAACCAGGTCCGGTGCAGGCCATGCATTTGAACTGAAACGTAACGCTCCGTAAGAGATCAGTAATGAAGAAAAAGTAAAGGCATCCGATAGAAGGAAAAACCACATCATCATTTTGCCGTACTCTACTGCGAACGGCGATCTGCCACCCGCCCAGGGCGTTGTTTTAACTTCGTCTATTTGTGATACAGTTGTACTCATTTGTACTTAATTGTTGGGTTATTAATGTTGGTTCAAAAGTAAAAAAACATATAGATATATCCATATAATATCAAGAAAATGCCAAAATATTGAGGTCATTTGCATTTTATATAGATTGATTACCTGCGATGAATTGCGATAACTATTTATTAAAGCGTTAAGTAACACCATTAAGCCAGCTATAATGTGTATTAAATGTACGCCGGTAATCACGTAAACAAATGATCTGGATGCATTGGGGTCAATAAAAAACACCTGCATTTTATACGCGAGAATATACCATCCATCTATTTGCAAGCAACAGAAAACAACCCCTAAAGCAAATGTCAACCACAAAAAAAGGCGTTGTTTCCCAAATTGCAACCTTTTTGCTGCTCTTGACGCCAGAAATAACGTAACGCTGCTAACAACGATAACGCCGGTACTATACTTAAATACATCCGGCAATATTACATTTAATGCATGTCCGCCTTTACCGCCGACGTAAACAATGAATCCGCTGGTGAACGCGGCAAAAAGCATAAATGAGGTAAAAATAAACAACCACATATTAAACTTTTTCGGTGCCAGGTCTAACCTGTCTTTCTCTTGTTGTATCTGAGCCATCATCTCACTTTCCTAAAAAATCAAACAAAAACATTAATTGTACTATCGGTAAATAAAAAAACGAACCGAACATCAGCCTTTGTGCTGATTTGATGTCGCGTTTAATTAAAAGCATAAAACCGAGGTACAAAAATACTAAACTACAAACTAATGATACGCCGAAAACCCAATTTCCGCCGTAACCATAAATACTTGGCAGTAAACTAACCGGCAGCATGATCACCGTACTAATAAAAGTAACAATGGCGCTTCCCAGGTCACGTTTACCCGTAGGCAATAATCTAAAACCTGCCAATTTGTAATCATCATCCAATACCCAGGCAATGGCCCAAAAATGCGGGAACTGCCATACGAACTGGATACCAAAAACAATCAGCGCAATCTGATCCACCGTACCATAACCCGCTACATAACCGATAAATGGTGCCAAAGCGCCAGGTATAGCTCCTACAAATACTGCTATGGGTGAAACACGTTTTAATGGTGTATACGCAAAAGCATAAAATAATATCGAGAAAACTGATAGCAAACCTGTAGGCAAATTTAAGCTCCCTAATAAATAGGTGCCAGCTAATGCCATGCCCAAACCAAGGATCAACGCTTGCCCGGTAGTCATATGGCCGGCGGGGATAGGCCGATCTTTAGTGCGTTTCATCAGCTTATCATAGTCTTTTTCTATGATCTCGTTAAAGCAATTGGCAGCACCTGTTACAAGGAAACCACCTACGATCAGCATGGCCCAATGCATCCAGTTGATATGACCATGGTTTTCTGCGTTGGCTTTACTACCGATCAGGAACGTAATTGATGCAGAGAAGACCACAAGAAACGTAAGCCTGAATTTGATCAGCTTTGAAAAATCCTTCCACTTCATCTGCTTACCCCCTGTCCGTTAGCCGACCGATACAGGTTCAGCATTAAATAAAACTGTGCGCCAAACATCAAACTGGACAGCAAAATATGCGCTGCCTGCGCAAACGGAGGTAGCGACAAGTATGAAAGAATGATACCTGTTACTATCTGAAGCATAATGATCAGAAAGTTAAAGCTCATCAATTGCTGCTGAACCGAGTGCCTGCTAAAATGCCTGCGTATCAATGCATAAAGCATTACGTTAATCACCAATACCAATATCGCCACGTCGCGGTGCTGAAAGAAAATCTGACCGGCACTGTTTACCCAGCCATCGCGATAGCCGCGCAAACGGGTGGATACTGCGTCGATCTTTTCTCTTACTTCTGTCCCGAAAATGATTTGGGTAACCGAAACAATTATAGCGATCAATGTAATGATATGGATGATAGGCGTTGTATTCAATTTTGGTTTACCGCTGGTCTTAGCCATGTGATAAGTCAATATGGATATCGCCAATATCGCCAATGCCAGCATCATGTGTACTGTTATAGTCCATGCAACCAGGTTGGTAGAAACCACAATAGAGCCAAACCATGCCTGGAAAGCAACAAGTATTACGTTAAAAATACTGAGCACCACTATCGTTTTACTCACCTTTCTGTAGCTGAACGCATAGACAGCTGTGACAAGCAAAGCCATACCTGTAATCTCGCCCAGTAACCTGTTGATGTATTCTACCCAGGTTTTAGCGGCATTAAACTCTTCAGGTACTAATATGGATTTGTCCTGGCGTAAGCGGGTAGCCAGGTCACTGAACCCAAATACATCTAATGTTTTAGCAAAACGTTGATTTTTTGCTAATCGCCCGGCAGCATATTTCTGTTTGTAATCCTTGGGGAGCTGCGAAACGTTAGTTGGTGGTACCATACATCCGAAACATTTTGGCCAGTCGGGGCAACCCATTCCTGAGCCTGTGCTTCGTACAACTCCTCCGGCAAGTATCAATACAAAAAGCAGAACAATTGTGATAAGATTGATCTTTTGGAACCTTTTTTGAGATACTGCTATATTCATTTATATATTCTAAAAATTTAGGGTACCTGTTTTTCGGTCTTAAGTTCTGAGTCTGAAGTCTTGAGTCAAAAAAACTTCGACTTAAGACTTTTGACTTAATACTTAGGACTTGACAGATACCCTAAAAGCTCAGATCGTAAATTTTAATTATTGAATTAGCGAGTTAGTGATTGAGTGAATTTTACTACTCACGATTCACTGCTCACCGCTCACTATTTTACTTCTTCGCTTGATCTTTGTGTCTTTTCCCATTCGTTATACTGCGAAAGCCCGGCAGGATTATCTTCGAAATCATGAGGCAAATTTGAACTCATAGTTTCTGATAACGGAGTAGTCTGCAAAATAAAGTCTGCGTCATGTCCAGGCTTGCTATAGTCATACGGCCAACGATAAACAGTTGGTATTTCGCCAGGCCAGTTACCGTGAATATGTTCTACCGGAGCAGTCCATTCAAGGGTATTTGCATTCCATGGGTTCTGAGTAGTTTTCTTACCCCAGAATATGGAATGTATAAAGTTGTATAAGAATGCAATCTGTGCTAAACCGGCAGTAATAGCTGCCCATGTAATAAAGGTATTAACAGACAACCAGCGGTTAAATGCAGGGAACTCAGTCATTGCATAGTAACGACGTGGCACACCGTCAAGACCCATAAAGTGCATCGGGAAGAATACCAGGTAAGCGCAAATGAATGTTAACCAGAAATGCAGGTAACCTAATTTTTCGTCCATCAAACGACCGAACATTTTAGGGAACCAGTGGTAAACACCTGCAAGCATACCAAATATCGCTGCCGAACCCATTACCAGGTGGAAGTGAGCCACAACGAAATACGTATCGTGCAGGTTGATATCCAACGCAGCGTTACCAAGGAATATACCTGTGATACCGCCTGAGATAAAGAATGAAACCAGGCCAATAGCGAACAACATAGCAGGAGTGAAACGGATATTACCCCGCCACAAAGTCGCCAGCCAGTTGAATGTTTTTACTGCCGATGGTACCGCAATGATCAATGTTGTTATCATGAACACACCGCCCAGGAATGGGTTCATACCAGTTACAAACATGTGGTGACCCCAAACGATGAACGACAGCGTAGTAATACCAATCAGTGAGTAAACCATCGCGTGGTAACCGAAGATTGGTTTACGTGAGTTTACAGCGATAACTTCCGACGATATACCCATCGCCGGCATGATTACGATATATACTTCAGGGTGACCCAGGAACCAGAACAAGTGCTGGAACAAGATCGGGCTACCGCCCTCATAAGGCATAATCTTACCCTGTAATATGATGTCAGATAAATAAAAGCTTGTACCGAAGCTACGGTCGAATATCAATAATACCACACCAGCAACCAGTACAGGGAATGATAATACACCCAGGATAGCGGTCAGGAAGAAAGCCCAAACGGTGAGAGGCATTTTCCAAAGGTCCATCCCTTTGGTACGCATATTCAAAACAGTACTTACGTAGTTGATACCGCCCATCAGTGATGATGCGATGAAACAAACCATACTGATCAGCCACAGCGTCATACCCAATTCTGAACCTTTCATCGCTTTTGGCAAAGCAGATAACGGAGGATAAATTGTCCAGCCACCGCCTGCAGGGCCTTTTTGAACGAAGAATGATGACAACATGATCACGCTGGCTGCAAAGAAGAACCAGTATGAAAGCATATTGATAAATGGAGACGCCATATCGCGTGCACCGACTTGTAATGGAATTAACAGGTTACTGAAGGTACCGCTCAAGCCGGCTGTTAACACGAAGAATACCATGATGGTACCGTGAATAGTTACCAATGACAGGTAAAACTCCGGATCTAAACGACCATTAGGCGCAAAGCGGCCCAATAAAGTTTCCAGCAGAGGGAAGCTTTTATCAGGGTATGCCAGCTGGATCCTGAAAAGGATAGATAACAGCATCGCAATAACCGCCATAGTAATACCTGTGATCAGGAATTGCTTAGCGATCATTTTGTGATCCTGGCTAAAAACGTATTTGGTTATAAATGTATCATGATGATGATGTTCGTGGTCGTGATCGTGACCCGCTACTCCATGATCGTGAACTGCTAATGTTGACATAATCGCTATTCTTGATTAATTATTTAATGCTATCTTGTTCTCTGCTGCCTTGTTCGGCTGTGATGCATCCGCAAGATGCAATTCTTTCTTTATCTGATCAGACAGGTAAGGTTTTTGCCTCGCTATCCAGTTCTCGTACTCTACCTCGCTCACTACGCGAACCACTTTCTGCATATTGTAGTGACCGCCGCCGCAAATTTTGTTGCAATACAACAAGTATTCAAATTTCTGGTCGTCCAACCTGTTGCGCATATCGGCAGTAGTGATGGTTGGTGTAAATTTGAAGAAGGTTGGTAAGCCTGGTACAGCGTTCATCTGAACTCTGAAATGCGGCATATACAAACTGTGGATCACGTCCTGAGCATGGATATTGATACGAACCTCCCTGTTAACAGGTAATACTAAAGTATCAGCCTTTTGATCGTCGAAGCTGTTTCTGTCTTTAAAGTTTACACCAAGTACATTGTTTGGTGTATACAATTGGTAGTTAACCTGTCCTAACTTACCATCTTTACCGGGGTAACGAATTTCCCATGCAAACTGGTGTGCAGTAACGTCGATATTGATATCATTTTTAAGGTTATCAGTATTTGTAACCGATCTCCATGTGAAGAATCCGAATACTACCAATACGGTTAATACAATAGCCGGGATAATTGTCCATATCTTTTCAATCGTATTGTTGTGCGGATAAAAGTAGCCTTTGCGTTTGTCTGATCCACGATATTTGAAAAGGAACCCAAACAATAATATCTGCGTGATAAAGAATACAAACATGGTGATCACCGTGGTGGTCCAGAACATAAAGTCAATCTTGCCGCCATGTTCTGAAGCCGATTCAGGAAGGATCATATTGCCCTGAACGACAAACGACCAGTAACAACCATATAAACCTGCCAGCAGGAATATAATACAGATAACACCAATGATGTTATTCCAATTCATGCCCTTTTTGCCCTGCATCTGAAGGCTAAGGTCATATACTCTTAAGATTTTACCAACTACTGCTACTATAACACAAGCCAGTAACACTAGTAACACATAGTACCCTACGCCAATCCACATGTCAGATTTTGACGTCGAGTCTGCAGCTTTCGGATCTGCACCGGTGCCCTGGGCCATCAATACATTCGTACCAAATAGCATGAATGCAGCAACAAGCGATAGAGCTTTTTTAGAATTTATAAATTTCTTGAATCCCATTTTAATATTCTGTTTGGTATTCTATATCCGTTGTAAAATTAGCAATTATATATGATGGTGCAGGCTCTCTTCCAGGAATGGGTGCTTCTTAGGAATAAGTGATTTGAACTTACTCAACGAAGTCATTACACAGAAGGTAAATAATCCGGCAAACCCGATAAAGATACCTGGCTCAAGCAGGCTGAACTCTGTATACCAGTGTTCCTTCGGACCGATAGTGCCTGGCATGATCATTTGCCAGTAGTCTAACCAGTGACCTATAATAATGATGATACACATGATCTTGATAGTGCCTTCGTAACGTTTTGAGTCGCGGGACATTAACACTAATAATGGTGTAGCAAAGTTTATCACGATATTCAGCCAGAACCATGGCATAAACTGTGGTTCCCATCTTCTAAAGAAGTATGCAGACTCCTCAGGAATGTTAGCATAGTAAGTTAACAGGAACTGAGCAAACCAGGTATAAGTCCAGAAGATTGAAAATGCGAACATGAACAAGCCCAGGTTGTGAATGTGATCTGTAGTGATCCATGACATGTAACCTTGTTTTCTCAAAGTAAGGATGATCAGCGCCATTGCAGCTATACCGCTTACCCATAAGCCTGCCAGGTTGTACCAGCCGAACATAGTTGAGAACCAGCGTGCTTCCAGTGACATGATCGTATCGAAAGCAAAAATTGGAATGCTAAAGCCAAATAATACCAGGAATACAGCAGATATAGTGAAACTCTTATTATAAAATTTCATTCCGCCCAGATCATCCTCGCTGTTTGAGTATTTGGACAACATATAACCAAATATGCTATAGCAAAGTATCATGGCAGCGATACGGCCAAGGAAATATGGTTTATTTAAGTAACCTTCTTTACCAGCAATCACGTGATCATATATACCGCTGTCTTTAATATGCAGGTCTGGAGTTGCCCAGCGAGCATATAAGTATGGTTGAACGTGATCTTTACCATCGATATTAACGGTATGGGTCATTGACAAACCTGCAACGATGATGATCAGTAAGATCACACCTGCAATTGGCAATACCCTGCCGAATGCTTGAGGCACACGCAATATCGAAGCTGACCAGCCTGCTTGCGCTGCATATTGTATTGCGCAGAACATTACACCGGCTGCACATACGCAGGTAAAGTAGTAACCAACCAGCAACAGGTTGTCAAAAGTCTGCTCAGCATGGTTTGTAGCAAACCCTGCTATGATGGTCAAAACACCTATAGCAATAGCAATCAAGCTCCCGGTCTTTAACTTCCCGGTAAATTGATATTGCTCGTCAAAACTGTTATGAGTCTTCATCTAAATAATAATTCTTATAAAGTTTGTAAATGGTGTACGTACATAATTACTTTCCAACGCTCTTCTGGTGAAAGTTGCGAAGCGTAAGAACCCATTGCATTTACACCATAAGTGATTGTATGGTATATTTTGCCATCGTTCAGGTCTTTCATGGCACCACCGCGTGATGATTGTCCTGATGAATAAGATGGCGGAGGCGGAAATCCGTGAGCAACAACTAGCCCGTCACCCAGTCCTTTCATACCGTGGCAAGGTGAGCAGAAATGCTCAAACAATACTTTACCCTCTTCAAAGCTAGCCGGAGTCTGCGGCAGAGGGTTCTTTACCTCCGTACCTGCCAGTTCATAACCATCTTTGTTATTTGGATAATCAAAACTTACGAATCCAACAGGAATAGTACCTTGAGGTGGTTTCTGTGCCGTTTTGCCATCCTTAAAGTTAGGGTTAGGCTGATCGGGATCATACGCAATATGTTCGTACATATTGGGGGCGTATTCCCATCCGGTGCTCCTTTTATCTTTGCACGATGAAATTACAACCGTAGTGGCAACAGCTACTGCCGCAATGCCCAATATCTTTATTTTATTCATAGCTAACATATTTTCTGTCGTTATGCTTAATTTCTACTGCCCCTGCTTCTTTTAAAATGTTGGTGATGTCTTCGTGAGGGATATTTCCTTTTGCATCAATTGCAATTACAAAGCGGTCATCTGTTGCTCTGAAATCCATCACCCTCGGCGCGCGGCCCGGGAAAAGGTGGGTTGCAAAGAAGAAAGTAATTGTCATACCAAATGCGGTAAACAAAACGGTCCATTCGAAGGTTACAGGAATAAAATCCGGCACTGCAAAAGCCGGCTTACCACCGATGTTCATCGGCCAGTCGTGTACCAGGAAGTAATAAACCAAACTGAAGATGGTAGTACCACCCAAACATCCAAACATAAAGGCGGCAAAACCTAAGCGTGATGGTTTAATTCCTAATTTAGCTTCTATACCGTGGATAGGCATCGGTGTATACACGTCGTAAATAGGAACGCTGTTCTTTTGTAATTTTTCAATCCCGTGCATCATTACATCAGGATCATCAAAAAGACCTAGTATAAATTTAGTACTGCTCATTATTATGCTTTTTCATATTGAGACAGTTCAACACTGTCAAATTTGGTTAATGACTCTTTATAGAATTCAGCATGGCTTTCATCAACGTGACCTTCATCCATCAATTTCTTCTTAGCCTGCTCGCTTGAGCTCTTCAGCAATAATTTCACTTCAGCCATTGCAATTGAAGGGGCAACACGGATGAAAAGCAGGAATAAAGTAAAGAACACGCCAATCGAACCGATGAATATACTCATATCAACCCAGGTTGGATAGAACATTGCCCAGCTTGAAGGAATAAAGTCACGATGCAATGATACCACGATGATCACGAAACGTTCGAACCACATACCGATGTTCACTACGATTGACAGTACCCACGAGATAGGAATGTTGGTTCTTACTTTCTTGAACCACATCATCTGGGTCATCAGTACGTTACAGCCGTACATCATACAGCCTGCCCACCAATACGGACCAACGAAACGGTTTAAGAAGGTATATTGCTCATACTCGCCGCCTGAATAGTAAGCGATAAAGAACTCAGTTAAATAAGCCACACCTACTATCGAACCGGTTACAAGAATGATCTTGTTCATTGATTCGATGTGAAACATGGTGATGTAGTTCTCCAATCCCAATACTTTACGCAACACTAACAAGAGCGTTTGTACCATCGCGAAACCAGAGAAAATCGCACCTGCAACGAAGTATGGCGGGAAAATGGTTGTATGCCAGCCGGGTTCCAGTGATGTAGCAAAGTCCATGGATACAATGGTGTGTACCGAAAGTACCAGTGGGGTTGATATGCCTGCCAGGATTAACGATACAGTTTCAAAACGCTGCCAGGTTTTCACTGAACCTGTCCAGCCGAATGATAGCACTGAATATATTCTGCGGCGGATACCAGTTGCACGGTCACGGATAGATGCCATATCCGGCAATAAACCTGTGTACCAGAACACCAATGATACCGAGAAATATGTCGAGATCGCAAACACGTCCCAGATAAGCGGTGAGTTGAAGTTAACCCACAGTGAACCGTACTGGTTAGGGAACGGAAGTGAGTAAACAGCCATCCATGGACGGCCCATGTGCGCTACGATATAAGTAGCGGCGCAGATTACCGCGAAGATCGTCATGGCTTCTGCAGAACGGTTGATCGAGTTACGCCAATTTTGACGGAACAATAAGAGGATCGCCGAGATCAGGGTTCCCGCGTGACCAATACCCACCCACCACACGAAACCGGTGATGTCCCAGGCCCAGCCAACTGTTTTATTTAATCCCCACGAACCTATACCGTACCAGAAAGTCCAGCTTACTGCAAATACCCAAAGACATGCGGTTAGTGATGCTACAGCAAAACCTATCCACCATGCCTTTGTCGGCATATTTTCTACCGGCTTTAAAACATCATTCGTAATCTTAGCATACGTGATGTCGTTACCGGTAATTAAGGGTTCCCTTATTATTGATTCATTATGAGATGCCATATTCTATATCTCTATCTTATATTATTAAGCTTCTAACTCAGTATTAGTATTTCTAACTTTTACCTGGTAACCAATGCCTGGCTGTACGTTCAATTCTTCAAGCACATAGTATGTTCTTTCGCTCTTCAGTGCTTTCGAAACTTCTGAGTTAGGATCATTTCTGTTACCGAATACGATAGCGTTAGTTGGACAGGTTTGCTGACAAGCCATTTTAACCTCACCGTCTTTCAAAGGACGTTTTTCGATCTTAGCTTGCAGTTTACCAGCCTGGATACGCTGAATACACATTGAACATTTTTCCATTACACCACGGAAACGGGTAACCACGTCAGGGTTAAGCACCAGGTGCGTATGTTCGTTGATCAGGTAGTTATCAAAACGAGCGTCGTTCCAGTAGTTGAACCAGTTGAAGCGGCGAACTTTGAACGGACAGTTGTTTGCGCAATAACGGGTACCTACACAACGGTTATATGCCATGTGGTTAATCCCTTCTGAAGAGTGAACCGTAGCTAATACCGGGCAAACTGTTTCGCAAGGTGCGTGATCGCAATGCTGACACAGCATCGGTTGGTACACTACCTGTACATTGTCCAGGTCTTTCAGTTCTGAAATTTCCTGCTCTTCTGTTATTTCTTTACCTTCTTCAACGAAGCTGTAGTAACGGTCAATACGGATCCAGTGCATTTCACGACGACGGCGAACCTCGTCACGACCTACAACAGGAACGTTATTTTCAGCGTTACAAGCTACCACGCAGGCACCGCAACCGGTACAAGCGTTCAAGTCGATTGCCATAACCCAATCGTATGCAGGGCGCTCATACGCATCCCACAGATCTTCGTATGGTTTATGTTTTCTTTCTTCACCACTGCTTGATGAAGGGTCTTTTTTGTATTCTTTGAATGTGGTATCACGGATCACGCTGCGACCTTCAATTGAATGGTGCGTTTGTGTTTGCGCGAATATGATCGAATCGCCAGTTTTGGTCAGAGATGCAGTTGCAGTTCCCTGGAAAGTTCCGTTTAGGAACGTTTGGAAAGGGAATGCGTTTTTACCTACACCATCAGCAACGGGTCCACCCATTGTACGACCGTAACCAACAGCTATCGAGATAGTTCCCTGAGCCTGGCCTGGTTGTAACAATATCGGCAATGCAACTGAGTAACCGTGAGCTTCGATAGTTACGATGTCGCCCTGAACATAACCCAGCTTCTTCATGTCAGTTGGTGACATGGCAGCGAAGTTATCCCAGGTAACTTTTGATACCGGCTCAGGCATTTCCTGTAACCATGGGTTGTTTGCGCGTTTACCATCGCGGATAGCAACGTTCTGGTATAATTCCAGTTCAAACTTACCATCGCCTGCTGCAGTGCGGCCGCTTTGGTTAAGTATAGTTTGTGCTACACCGTTCAGGTCACGGCTGAATGAATAAGTTCCGGCAGATTTAGCGGCAGATTTTACAAAGCCCGCCTGCAGAACAGCTTCCCAGCCTTTCAGACCAGATGTTAAACCACCTTTTGCCTGTAATTCCTTATCCCAGGTATTTCTTACAAAAGTATAGTAATCTTTAACCGCGTTGTCAGACCATAATAATAATGACTGCTCAGCCTGGCGGGTATCATATACCGGGTTGATTGTCGGCTGGATTACGGTGTAATATCCTTCCAGTGCATTTCCATCACCCCATGACTCTAAGTAATAGTGGTTTGGTGCAACTACAGTACAAAGTGATGCAGTCTCGTCGTTACGTTCTGAGAACGATACCGAAAGACGTACTTTCTTTAATGCTGTTTTGAAGCCATCAGCGTTATAGTAATCGTAGGCAGGGTTTGTATTCAGGAAGAACACTGCGTCAACTTCGCCGCGGGTCATTTCTGCTACAAATTCTACAAACTCAGCATCGTTACCTTTGTATTGATTCGAATAGTTATCCAGATCGATAGTTGTTCCGTAGCTGCCCAATTGTGAGTTGATGGCATTCACCAACACTTGGGTAGCTACATCATTTGATCCGCATACTACCAAAGCTTTGCCTTTTGCAGCTTTCAATTCAGCAGCAGCTAATTTGATCGCTTTGGCAGCGTTTGTATTTCCTAATGCTTTGGTTCCTGGTAAGGTAGTTCCTGCAACTTCGTTATACAGGTTTACCAGTGCAATACCTTGTTCTGATGGTTTGATCAGAATACGGGTATCGGCATTTGAACCGGTGTTGCTCATACCAGACTCAAACTGGATATGACGCGACATCTTTTTATTTTGAAGTGATTTGTTGTTACGGTTCTGAACATATTGGCTCTGGAACTCCACCGGAGATAACCATGTACCTAAAAAGTCAGCGCCGAAACTTACGATCACATCAGCTTTATCAAAATTATAGTGAGGCACTACTGCTTTACCAAAGCTATTTTGGTTAGCCTGGATGATACCGGTATAAGATACCGCATCATAAGTAACGTGTTTTGCAGTCGGATAAGCAGCGATAAAATCAGCAATTACAGCTAAAGTAGAAGGACTGTGAATAGTTGATGATACGATTTTGATCTTTTTGCCACCGGCTTTAATAGCAGCCAGTTCATTTTTAATAAAACCATCCAGTTGCTCCCAGGTAGTATCGCTACCACCACGGATCGGGTTTTTCAGACGGTTGTAATCGTAAAGATCCAATACTGAAGCTTGTGCCTGTGCATTCAAACCACCTTTTGACAGCAAGTCATTAGGGTTACCTTCAACCTTGATAGGACGGCCTTCACGGGTTTTTACCAAAATCGCATGTCCTTCATAAGAAGAAACATAGTAGTTAGGCACACCCGGAGTTATTTCCTCAGGCTTAACTAAGTAAGGGATAGATTTGTGTACAGGAACTTTCTGACAAGCCGCCAGCGTAACTGCACCAACACCAAATCCAAGTGCCTTTAAAAAGTCGCGGCGTGGGGTTTTGTTTGACAAACCACCGCTGCTAAGAACGTCCTCGATCGGAATAGGCTCGGCAAATTCGTGTTTATTTTTCTCAACAAATTCCGGGTCGTTGTTTAGCTCTTCTAAACCTTTCCAGTATTTTTTATTGCTGTCCATTTAAGCTATATAAACTGTAATGTTTCTCAAATTATTTATTAATAGTGGCACTTGCCGCACTCTATACCGCCCATCATGGCTTCAGTCACCTTTTCATGATTTCTGATCATCTTGTGTACCTGTTCCATTTTTTCGTAGTAAGCATTGCCTTTGATGTTAATCTCAGTACGTTTGTGGCACTGGATACACCATTTCATAGTAACCGGAGAGTATTGATAAACTTCTTTCATAGTTTCAACCGGACCGTGGCAAGTCTGGCATTTTAAGCCTTGTACTTTCACGTGCTGTGAGTGGTTGAAGTAAGCCAGGTCAGGCAGGTTGTGAACACGTACCCATTGGATAGGATGCATTTTGGTGCTATCATATTTCGAAGTGGCCGGGTCATAACCCAAAGCATCATATATCTTAGCGATCTCGCTCGAAGGTGTTTTACTTGTTGAAAGCCTGTCAATTGTTTTGTGGCAATTCATACAAATATTTAATGACGGGATGCTTGCGTTTTTAGATTTATATGCACCGGAGTGGCAGTACTGACAGTTAATCTGCATTACACCTGCGTGCAAATCGTGAGGGAATTTGATTGGCTGAACCGGCTGATAACCTGTGTGAACGTTGGTGTTCCACAAAGTAACCCATGTCCAGCTGCTAAAGAATATCGTTCCGCAAAGCACCACAAAGAATACGAATTTTTTATTCTTGATAAGTACTTTAGCCAACAACAGACCTTTTGAAGGACCTTCTTCTTCAACAGACACCTCCTCAGGAGCAAGTGCAGGTCTGTTAGCAACCAAACGCTCTAAAGTACCGATTACCTTGTTTAATACCAGGATTACAATAAAGGCAATAACGATCACACCGATCAGACCGAAAATAACCAAATTGCTTGGGCCTGTTTCTTGTGCAACAGCAACGCCGGCAGCAGGAGCAGCTTCTTTAGATTTTTTGTACTCGGTACGCACGTAAGCGATAACGTTTGCAACATCACCGTCAGACAGGTCGCCGAAAACGGTCATTGCTGCCTGATTGTACTCGTTGTAGATCTTAAGAGCTTTAGGATCTTTAGCCGCGATCAACGCCTGGTTGTTCTGGATCCATTTGGTGAGCCACTTGTCATCAGTTTCAGTCTCCATTGTTGGACCGAGCGCCGGACCGATCACACGTTGATCCAGTTTATGGCAGGCTGTACATTTGGATTTGAAGATGGCCTCGCCTTTGGGAGCATCTCCCTGAGCGTAGGCTGTGAGTCCACAAATAGCAAGACCAGCTATTAAGATAACCGATCTTGAAAATTGTTTTAAAATCAATGAGATACTTCTCATAAAGCGTATTTGTGCTAAGTAGTTTTGTAGTTAATATATGAAAATAGACAAATCAAGTATGTTTTAACCCGCTTTTTCAGGCACAAAAGTAAAATTTATTACAGTATGGCTGACAAATTAATGACAGTAATATCTAATTTATAATCGTTCTAAATAAATAAGAAAAATACCTCTTAGGCTGAAATTTGGCTGTTTTTGTTTATGTGAGACTAACCAGGTTTGTTAATACAATATTACTTTTTTTTTATAATAAAACTATTGTTTTAATATCCAGGCAAAAATAAGTGGTGCAACAATGGTTGCATCAGATTCCACTATAAATTTAGGTGTATGGATATCCAGCTTACCCCAGGTGATCTTCTCATTAGGTACCGCACCTGAGTATGAACCATATGACGTAGTTGAGTCAGATATCTGGCAGAAATAGCTCCAGAACGGTATATTTTCCATTTCCATATCCTGGTAAAGCATCGGCACAACGCATATCGGGAAGTCGCCCGCAATACCGCCGCCTATCTGGAAAAAGCCTATGCCTTTACCTTCTGAATTCTTTACGTACCAGTCGGCCAGCCATGCCATGTACTCAATACCGCTCTTCATGGTGGTAGGTTTTATCTGGCCTTTGATCACGTATGAAGCGAAGATATTACCCATGGTTGAGTCTTCCCATCCTGGTACAACGATCGGCAGGTTCTTTTCGGCAGCGGCAAGCATCCATGAGTTTTTTGGATCGATCTCATAGTATTGCTCCAGTTCGCCGCTCAGTAAAATTTTGTACATGAACTCGTGCGGGAAGTAACGCTCGCCTTTGTCGTCGGCATCTTTCCATATTTTATGGATGTGTTTTTGTAAACGCCTGAAAGCCTCTTCTTCTGGGATACAGGTATCAGTTACGCGGTTGTAGTGGTTTTCCAACAGGTCCCATTCGTCCTGCGGACTAAGGTCGCGGTAGTTCGGAACACGTTTGTAGTGTGAGTGGGCCACCAGATTCATGATATCTTCTTCCAGGTTGGCGCCGGTACAAGAAATGATAGCAATTTTATCCTGGCGGATCATTTCGGCAAGGGAGATGCCTAGCTCGGCAGTACTCATTGCGCCGGCCAGTGTCACCATCATCTTGCCACCTTCGGCCAGGTGAGTTTCATATCCTTTAGCAGCGTCCATTAATGCGGCGGCATTAAAATGCAGGTAATTTCTTTCAATAAACTGGGAGATTGGTCCTCGTGTGTTGCTCATGATTCAACTGTAATGTGTGGGCGCAAAATTAGATATTTTGTTTAATCTGACTGTTAAATTTCAAAATTGCCGATTACACAGAACAACTATAGGTAATTTGGGGTTATCTTCGCACCATCCGTCTATGAAGAAATTTCTTACCCTGATTGTTTTTCTGCTCAGTATATCCTACGCCTCAGCCCAGGTAAAATGGCTGCCAAAGTTTATCAATAAGATGTATTTTGATAACGACAGCACCAAACACAGCAGCTTTGTTGTGTTGCCAGTACTATCATCAGCGCCCGAAACAGGTGTTGAGATTGGCGGAGCAGGGCTGTACTCTTATTATAGCGATACCAGCCGGAAAAGCTTTACCAAAGTATCCAACATATATGGGTACGCGACAGTTACTACCAAAGGCCAAAGTCGTTTTAGTTTAAGTACTACTTATTTCTCGCCTGCAAATGAATGGCATGTTTATTCGGCGGTGAGCTATATCCATTTTCCCTTCAATTTTTATGGAATAGGAAACAATACCCGTAAAGCCGATGGGGAGCTGATAGATGAAAAGCGTTTTAAATTCAACCTGGATGCAGAAAAATTGATCACCAGGCAATTGTATGCCGGTATAGTTGCCGGAGGTTTTAATTATAAGTATGCCAATGCTGACCCGGCAAGTTCATTTTTTGAGACCGACCCGCAGGTACAGGACAGATCGGGAGGTGCAAGTGTGTTTATCGGCCCCAGCTTGATATTCGACAGCCGCGACAATAACACCTATACTACCAAAGGCGCTATCATTACTGCTTACTATAACCTGATGCATGGCATTTTGAACAACAACAACTATGTGGGTGGGTTTTTGAATATCGAGTATTCTCAATTTTTCAAACTGAGCAAAAAACTAATACTCGGGGTTGATATACAGGAACAAAGTCTTACCGGCGGCCAATCGCCATTTTACCTGCTGCCAACCTTAGGCAGCGACGAGATGATGCGCGGTTACTACAACGGCCGCTATCGCGACCGCAACTTTATTGCCGGACAAACCGAACTACGCTACCGCATAACCGATCGCATCGGTATCGTAGGCTTCTTAGGAACCGGCGAAGTGGCGCATGGCGATTTCTCTATCAATTCCTTAAAACCGAATTATGGCGGCGGTCTCCGTTATTTCTTCGATACAGAAAAAGGGCTTAGTATTCGTGCCGATTATGGCGTAGGCGAAAAAGTAGCCGGCGAGGCTAGGCAGAGCGGGTTTTATATCGGGTTGGGGCAAGCGTTCTGATGTGCAGATGATTTTAGTTTGACCCAATTTCGAATATTTTGGCTAAAGCCAATTTATTTGCTCTTTTAGTCCGTTCCATAAATGGGACGGCAATGAATTTACGCAGACGACATGGTATAAAATTTCTTCATTGCCGTTGGCTTTAGCCAACGGGTAATCAATAAAAAGCAAACGTCTTTAGCCCAAACTCATCGGCTCTATTTTAACATTTGCACATCTGCATATTCGCACATCTGCACATTTAAATCTTCACAATAAAATCTTCCTTCACCTGCCCTTTTTTAAAATAAACCAATCCTATCCAGAAAAGATCAATGGTTACCGTAACCTGCGGATGGGCTTTTATCTGCACCCAGGCTTCTTTCATGCCTTCACTCCAATAGATATCATCAAATATCAGCAAGGTATTTTCGTGCACTTTCGGCAGGCACCATTTAAAATATTTTAGCGTAGCATCTTTTTGGTGATTGCCGTCTACAAAAACAAAATCTAGCTGATCAAGACTATCGATCACGCCTTTTAGTGTATCGTCAAAATTGCCTACTACTTGTTTAATCCCCTGAATGTTTGATCTCTCAAAAACCTCTTTTGCTGCATTCGCTGTTTGCGGGCAGCCCTCTAAAGTATAAAGCTCGGCTGAGGGTGCGGCAGATTTAAGATACAAGGACGTAGTACCAAGGCAAGTCCCCAACTCGATCATATTTTTGGGCTGTTGATCTTTTACCAGGCGATAAAGCAACTGGGCCAGTTTGGGTGGTTTTAATGCATTTTTGGCAATTTCACTGATTTTCTTCTGCTTGTTATTGTTCACCAGCGATCCTGCACCGAGGTCGGTTACGGTTATCATCCTGGTGTCAGAAAGCAATTGCGTACGAATGCCTTCTATATCATTATAAATATCTTTGCGTTTATAATCGTAAATAACCTCATCTAACAGCCTGTAAACAAAAGGCGAATGTGTTCCGTGCCTGTTTTTACCCACTAAACAATGCCACAGGTAATCTTTCGCGAACCTAAAATTTAACATGGCCGTAAAATTAGACAAAGGTTTAGTATTTTAGCTTACATAGAAATATGATAGACCCCAAAGAGATCAATTCTTTAATAAAACTGCTTGACGACCCCGACCGGGAAATATATGAGCATATCCACGATAAGATACTTTCCTATGGTGGCGAGGTGATCGAATACCTCGAGTCGGCATGGGAGCAAGCGTTTGATCCCATACAACAGGAACGTATTGCTGATTTAGTGCATGAGATACAATTCCGTTTAGTAAAGGATGAATTAAAATTATGGTATCACGGCGGTGCTTTTGACCTGCTGCAAGGTGCGCTGATCATCAATAAATACCAATACCCTGACCTGGACGAACAAAAAGTGATTAACCAGATTGAAGCCATTAAACGCGATATCTGGCTGCAGATGATCTATGACAGCAGCCCTGCAGAGCAGGTGAAGCTGATCAACCATGTTTTTTATAATATCCATGGCTTCAGCGGCAATACTGCCAATCACCAGGACCCGCAAAACAGTTACCTGAACCAGGTACTGGAAACCAAGAAAGGCAACCAAATATCGCTGGCAATTATCTACTCCATCATTGCCCAAAAGCTTGATATACCGGTTTATGGTGTCAATCTTCCGCAGCATTTCATTTTGGCCTATGTGGACGAAACAATGGAGACCGAATTTGAAGGCGGCGTGCTATTCTATATCAATGCCTTTAACAAAGGATTTATCTTCGGTCGCCGGGATGTAGATATGTTCCTGAAACAATTGAATCTGAAAGCCGAAAAGCAATTTTATGAGCCATGCTCCAATGCCGATATCGTACGCCGCATATTGCGTAACCTCATCAGCGCTTATGAGAATTTAGGATCGACAGATAAAGTTGCTGAGTTGAATGAGTTGCTGGAAATAGTTAATCAATAAATCGGTTAATCAGTTAGCCGGTTTAATCTTTAACCCTTTTAATTCAATTGATACTGCAACTTTCTTTCGTTTATCCGCTGGCCCATAACTAAAAATTAATTGCGGATGCTTTGCTGACTTTGTCCAGCTAATGATCTTTGGATCATAAACCGAAGTTAATTTATAAAGATGTTGTTCAGGTGCCTCACCGGCTTCTGAAGTGGTAATATAGATTGTATTGGTTATATCTTCTGTATCGGGTATATGAGCGCTTCCTGACGGATCGGATACTATAAATACTTTAATATAAAGTGTTTGATTCGTATTAGTGAACTCTAGCGTCTTTTCGATATTATTCAATACGTAAACCAAGTCCTCGTTATTTACACTACTATATTTAATAGTTTGCGCAATGCTGTTGAAAATATAGAGCAAACCAAAAGAAAAAGAAATATCCTTTTAATCATTGCAGACATAAATTCGATGTAATTACTTAGAACCCGTTTTCTTTCAGCCAATTCTCAGCCCATTCCGACCAGCGTCCTTTATTTTTGGAATTAATCAAGCCGAAACCGTGACCACCTTCCTGGAAAAGGTGCATTTCGGCTTTAACCTTGTTTTTTACCAAAGCATCGTAAAACAACAATGAGTTCTGCACAGGCACTGCATCATCGTCTTCAGCATGCACAAGGAAAGTTGGCGGTGTATTTGAAGTAACTTGATTTTCATTAGAATATAAATCAAGTAGTTGTTGTGATGGATTTTTACCGATCAGATTTTCGCGCGAATATGCATGTGCATAAGGACCAAAGCTAATAACCGGGTAAATCAACATAGCAAAATCAGGGCGCAGACTGATATTATCTTTATTATCAATAACTACTTTATCAAAATGGGTATCAAGTGTAGAAGCTAAGTGTCCACCTGCCGAAAAGCCAATGATTCCGACCTTATTTGGATTAACACCCCATTCCGATGCTCTTTGTCTTACAATTTGTATGGCACGCTCAGCATCCTGCAAAGGCCCAATGGTCTTATCCACCATTATCTGATCACTTGGCAGGCGATATTTCACCACAAATGCAGCAAGCCCAAATTTGTTAAACTCCTTTGCTATAGCTTCACCCTCGTGCCCTGTAGCCAGGTTGATGTAACTTCCTCCAGGAAATATGATGATCGCTGTACCAGTAGCCTTATCCTTTTCAGGAAAGTATGGTGTAATAGTTGGCTCGGTTACCAAACTAACACTATACCCTTCCTTCTTTTCTACGTAAGCAGCGGGCGCCTTTTTTGAATTAGGCACGCCATTAGGATAAAGCGGAATTGGCTGTTGCTGAGCAAATACAGCGGATGAAAATAAGGCCATTGACAGTAGTGGTAGCAGATGTTTTAACATAGCCGGTTACAATTGATAAAGCTTTTCGCCAAATATAACCGATTACTTCGAACCGCCAAATTCCATCAAATAAGCTTTCAGAAAATCATTCAGGTCACCATCTAATACCGCCTGCGCGTTGGATGTTTCGTGATCTGTACGCAAATCCTTCACCAACTTATATGGATGCAATACGTAGTTCCTTATCTGTGAGCCCCATTCGATTTTCTTCTTGTTCCCTTCTATTGCATTGGTAGTCTCCTGGCGCTTGCGCATCTCGATCTCATACAATTGTGATTTAAGTAAACGCATGGCATTGTCCTTATTTTGCAATTGTGAGCGCGACTCCTGGTTTTTGATGATGATGCCCGATGGCTTGTGATACAAACGCACTGCAGTTTCTACCTTGTTTACGTTCTGTCCACCCGCACCACCTGAGCGAAAGGTTTCAAATTCTATATCGGCAGGGTTTATTTCTATCTCGATCGTATCATCCACCAAAGGATAAACATACACAGAAGCAAACGAAGTATGGCGTTTGGCATTAGCATCAAATGGCGATATACGCACCAAACGATGCACTCCGTTCTCGCCTTTCAGGTATCCGTAGGAAAAGTCGCCTTCAAATTGCAGGGTAACCGTTTTCACCCCAGCGACATCACCTTCCTGGAAATCCTGCTCGGTAACTTTATAACCGTTCTTTTCTCCCCACATAATGTACATACGCATCAGCATACCTGCCCAGTCGCAGCTTTCAGTACCACCAGCGCCGGCTGTGATCTGCAATACGGCATTCAGCTGATCTTCTTCAGCCGATAGCATATTTTTGAATTCCAGTTCTTCAACCGCTTTTACTGAGATATTGAACTGCTCCTGCATTTCAGCTTCCGAAGCATCACCTGCCTGGTAAAATTCAAGCAGCACGCCTGTATCTTCAACAGTTGATTCTACCTGCTGAAAAGCATCTGTCCAAATTTTTTTGGTTTTGATAGAAGCCAGAACCTTTTCGGCTTCCTTAGGGCTGTCCCAGAAATTGGGGCCAACGGTTATTTCCTGTTCTTTTTGTAGTGCATCAAGTTTAGTATCGATGTCAAAGATGCCTCCTCAGGGAAGTTACTCTATCCCTTAAATCCTGGATCTGTTCTTTAGTCATGGCGCAAATATATGATTTTTGATGTGCAGATGTGCGAATATGCAAATGTGCAGATGAGTAGATTGGTTAGTATCAAATTTAGCTGTTCTATCTTGGAGCAAGTACCTCAATCGTTGTACTGTCTATTCGAACTGCGATTTGACCTGATTGTCTATCAAAGCAAATTTGTGGGGACTTTGCGACGTCAGAGAAAATGGCGGAGTTTTGCAATCCTGAATTAATGTCTTCTATTTTACTTTCGATTTCTCCTGTTTGAATGTTAATGATTTTAGGATACTTGTACATATCCCAGGCTAACTTCTCATTTATGGCAAATAGATTTCCAAAGTCGCCATTAACTTTTACAGGTTCCGACAGGTCACCACTTAAAAAACTCCAAATTGCGATATGTTTTTTCGGTAAACTGGGTGGCGTTTCGTCGTTAAGTGGGTCTTCATCAGAAGCGGCAATAAGTATTCGCTCACTGTCGATAAAGATTGCTGAATTAATTTCAGTTCCAAAGTCCGGATATAAAGAACTATCATCCAACAAACGGGGATTTTTCAGACACGCAGCTATGTCAAATAGTTCAACTCTTTCTAATGGATGCCAGACCCAGCCGCACACCATTAAATATTTGCCGTCAGGGCTAATTGATAGCCTTGAGTGAAAGACGTCTGAAGGATCTCGGCCTGGAATGTTAGTAACAATTTCACCCGTTTCTACATTTTCAAAGTCGAGTCGGCAATAATCTATGGGGCAATGAACCAAGTAAATTATATCGTCCCAAACAAAAAATGCAGCCGGATACTCATAACTTTCCGCGCAGTAGTAAGTACGGTTTATTTCCCGGAGCATTTCGCCGTTTTTTAACAAAAGGCCCTTTGTTCCAAGACGCTTATAAACAAAGGCATATTGACCATCTGGGGAAGTTATTGAACCATCGCCGTTGAATGCATAATGATATTTTGCCAGCTGTTGTTTTTGACCGTCTAATGAATACTCTTCTCCTGCTGAGACCCAGTCAATAATTTCCCCATTTAACCAATCAATGGTTTTTAGATAATTGGTCTTAATTGTATAACGTATCATAAATAGATTTGATAAGGTTTAATGCAAATATAAAGTTTTTGATATAGTGATGTGGAGACTGATGTGCAGATATGCTAATAAGTAGATATGCAAATGGTTTAAGATCAAAAACCAACTTTACAACTTTTCAACCTTACAACTTTCAAACGTGGGCGCGCCTGCGGTGCGGCCTAAAAACGTCAAAGGGGTTGTAAATTAATACAGCCCCTCTGAACGTGCTTTTATAGGTAGTGTATCTTTATCAGACCATCAACCTGTTTACCAGGTCGCTCAGGTCAGCGCGGTTGCCATTTAATTTGGTAAGGAAAGTGGTTAAAGTAAATTCCTTATTCTTTTCGCCTTTAGTTTGCTCGATCAGCTCAAGCATCACCGGCAGGATTAACGATTTAGAAATATTTAAGGCGGAAGTAGGGTTAATGTTATAATATCTGTTCAGCTTATTAGCGAACTTGTTGATCACACTTGTAGTTAGCGGACTCTTATATATTTCCGGATATTGGAAATATTTTACAAGGTCCTTTAACTTACCCGATTCCATCTGTCCTTTAAAAACCTCAATAATAGAACTTGAAGCGTCGTTGATCACAGCTTCGCGGTCTTTTTCCAGTATTTCCGGATTGTCAATAACAGCCGTCCCGGCGTTATTTTTCACTATCAAAAAGAGTCTCTCAAACATAAAAAATGCCCCATTTAGTAGATTAACATTTTGATGACAAATACCTTTTTTATTTATCAACAAGACAAAGGTATCAATTAATTATTTCAAAATTCAAACCAATTGTCAAAATAATTTAAAATTTTGGCAATTTTTCAGTGTATATTAAACACTATGTGGGGTGTGTTGTTTTAACACCCAAAAGAGGTGTGTTTTTGACACTGAAAACAGGTGTATATCCGACACAAAATTCAGTTTCGATATCATCGAAAAAACACTAAAATTTATTGTCATTCACCTTAATTTTTAATTCTATTTTTGTCTAAAACCATTCAAACATGCTGCCAAATATTGATTTTACCACGACAAAGGCTTATAAATACTTAGCCGACCATTACATTGATATCACCTCAAAGAACCTAAAAGACCTTTTTAAGGCTGATAATGAAAGATTTGAGAAGTTTTCGTTGAAATTTAACGACATCCTGCTTGACTACTCCAAGAACCGTATTGACGATGAGACCGTTGCTTTATTAATACAGTTGGCAAAAGAATGTAGGGTAAAAGATGCAGCCGAAGCCATGTTTTCGGGCGAAAGGATCAACGCGACTGAGAACCGTCCGGTACTGCATATCGCCCTGAGAAACAGGAGCAACAGTCCGATCTATGTCGACGGACAGGACGTGATGCAGGACGTAAACCGCGTGCTGGACCATATGAAAAACTTCAGCGAGGCGATCATCTCCGGCTCGTGGAAAGGATATACAGGCAAAGCCATTACCGATGTAGTCAATATTGGTATCGGCGGCTCGGATCTTGGCCCGGTAATGGTAACCGAGGCTCTGAGGCCTTACAAAAATCACCTGAAGATGCACTTTGTGTCCAATGTGGATGCAACACATATAGTAGAAGCGCTGAAACCACTTAACCCAGAGACTACTTTATTCCTGATAGCATCAAAAACATTCACCACACAGGAAACGATGGCCAACGCACACAGCGCGCGCGATTGGTTTATTGCCGGTGGTGGTAAAGAAGGCGATGTGGCAAAACACTTTGCGGCTTTATCTACCAATGCTGACGCCGTTTCAAAATTTGGCATCGATACAAAAAACATGTTTGAGTTTTGGGATTGGGTTGGTGGTCGCTATTCTTTATGGAGCGCGATCGGTTTGTCAATTTCCCTAAGCATCGGCTTTGAGAACTTTACTGAGCTGCTTACCGGCGCTCACCAGATGGACCAGCACTTTAAAAATACTGAACTTGAACAAAACCTGCCGGTGATATTAGCCTTAGTAGGTATCTGGTATAATAACTTCTTTGAATCCGAAACTGAAGCAATACTTCCTTATGATCAATACATGCACCGCTTTGCGGCTTATTTCCAACAGGGAGATATGGAAAGTAATGGCAAACACGTTGATCGCAACGGTAATACTGTAGATTATTCAACCGGACCGATCATTTGGGGCGAACCGGGGACCAACGGCCAGCATGCATTTTATCAATTGATACACCAGGGCACCAAACTCATCCCCTGCGATTTTATAGCGCCTGCCATATCACACAATCCATTGGATGAGCATCATCAAATGTTAATGTCTAACTTCTTTGCTCAGACCGAAGCCTTAATGAATGGCAAAACCCGCGAAGAAGTAGTTGCTGAATTAAAAGCAGCTGGTAAGTCAGATACGGAAATAGAAAAACTGGCTCCGTTTAAAGAATTTGACGGTAACCGTCCGACTAATTCTATTTTGGTGAAGAAGATTACCCCGCGCACATTAGGTTCATTAATCGCTATGTATGAGCACAAGATATTTGTCCAGGGTATTATCTGGAACATCTACAGCTTTGATCAGTGGGGTGTTGAATTGGGCAAGCAATTAGCCGGAAAGATTCTTCCTGAGCTAAGAAATAATGATGAGGTAAGCAGTCATGACTCATCCACCAATGGATTGATCAATCAGTATAAGGGCTGGAGATAGTTCAGTTGGCAGTTAGGGGTTGGCAGTCTGCGGTAGAATAAATCTAGAGTTTGCAAACTGTCAACTTTTTTTCATTAGCGAAAAACTGGGCGACGAATTTTTGCTAAAACAGTAGTCTTTATATCTGTTATTCGTTGGCTAAAGCCAACGGCAATGAATTGATATAATTTATTCATTCAATCCTA
>Ga0207648_10001138_pt1 | contig 29886 bp, 26 predicted proteins | sample KBSMisM32_FD_184310 | JGI IMG/M metagenome (GOLD analysis project Ga0207648, IMG submission 184310) | Miscanthus rhizosphere microbial communities from Kellogg Biological Station, Michigan, USA - KBS Miscanthus M3-2 (SPAdes) (version 2) | ecosystem: Host-associated > Plants > Roots >... | reverse complement strand
CATCGGCTGCACGGTGCGCGCGAACTCCTCGAACACCAGGTGCTGGTACTGCATCTCGGTGCCGAACTTGGCGGCCTGGAACAGGCGCTCGCCGTTCCAGTGCAGGCTCGAAGGATCGGCCGGAACCTCGGTGACCGGCTGCAGCAGCCATTCGTTCAGGAAGCCGACGTCGTTCGAGGCGAGCACCACGGCCTTGGTGTGCTCGACCAGCCGGTTGTGCTCGGAATGGAACACGTGGTGCACGGTGGTGAGGCCGATGTTCTCGTTGACCCGGCCGTCGCCCGCGATGAAGTGCGCGTCGAGCAGCTCGTTGTCGTAGGCCAGGTTCTGACCCGTGAACGGATTGACCGGCACTGCGTTGCCGGCGACGGTATCGGCATCTGCGACCAGGTTGCCGCTCGCATCGAATACCGGCACCGCGTTGTGCGCGATGTCGTTCAGGAATGCGTGGCCGGTGCGCACCGCGTCGGCGAGGTCGATCGGATTGAGCGGATCGCCTTCCACCAGCGAGGTCGTGCCGTCGCCGTTGTCCATCACCACCTGCACGAAGCCGTTCGGCCCGCGCAGGAACTGGCCGTACTCGTCGGTTGCGAGCAGGGGCACGTTGTCGAAATCGGCGTCGGTGAGATGGATGCCGAGGAGGTCGTTGGCTTGCGCCTTCACCACCTTCCACGTCGCCATCCCGCCTTGCACCACGTCGTCGGCGGTGCCGTACTTGCCGTCGGCGCCGAGATCGCGGTTGACGATCAGCTTGCCGGTGGCGAGCGGTTTGCCGTCCACCATCTCGTAGGCGCGCAGGAACACCTGGTGCGACGGATGCGAGCTGTAGGTCTGGTTCTGGTCGACGAACGGCGAAGTGGTGTTCTCGTGCTCGTGGATGTCGTCGGCGGTGCCGAGAATGCCGTCGGCGCCCGGCAGGTTGGTCGCGCGCGTCAGCACCATGAAGTTGGAATGGCCGCCCGGCACGTAGAGCGGGTCGTCGGGCTGGAGCGGAATGAATACGGTGCCGCTGCCGCCCTTGGTGACGAGGTCGAGGCCGTGGTCGAAGAACTGGCCGAAGAATGTCATCCACGCGTTGAACGGCGCGGACAGGCCGACGTCGGGGGCGACGTTCGGGAAGAAGAACACCTCCTTGTCGTCGGCGGTGCCGAAGTCGCCGTCGAGGCCGGGGCTGGTGACGACCTGCACCCCGTCTTTCAGCACGTCGTCGGCGGTATGCAGCACGCCATCCGCGCCCGCGTCATAGGCCGCGGCGTACGCCGCCGGGTTGTTGGCGGTCTGGTCGACCACCAGGTTGGAGATGGTGCGCGGCGCGGAGTCGAACACGTTGCCGCTGGTCTGCTGGTATGACGACGACGGCGTCGCCGGGCTGCCCGGGCCGAAGAATCCGGCCGGGGCGCCTTGCGCATCGATGAAATTCGGATCGACCAGGCGCGGGAACGTGTTGTCGGCAGCGCCGAACTCCGGATGGATCAGGTTGTTGAATTCGCCCGTGACGGTGCGCAGGCCATAGGGGACGCGCGCGTTGGGCAGGATGTCGAGCAGGTTCTCGCCGGCGCTATTCCGCTCGGCGATCCTGATCTGGTCCAGGATGAAGTCGAGGTCGGCGCGGATGTAGTGCACCCCCGGGCTCTCGACGATGGTTTCCGGCGCCGCGGGCGCGGCGAGCGGCGTGGGCGCCGGCGCTGCGCCGGCTTCCACCGGCGCCGTGGCCGCGGAGAACACGTTCTCCAGCACGCCGTGGCCGTCTTCATAGATGGCACGCACGCGGATCGCGAGCCCGACCAGGTCGGGCGTCACGGTGAAGGTCGAGCCGGTGGCGAAGTTCGCTCCCGCCAGCACTTCCTCGGCGACGCCGCCGATGTCGACGAAGATGCCGCTGCCGGGATTCGGCTCGAACTGCCACGTATAGGCGACGGGGCTGGTAATCGCGCCGGGGTTGTTCCCATCCGTCACGCCGGCGATCGAAACCTTCAGCACCTGGCCCGCGGTCGGCGTGGCATCGGGCGCGTTGGTCTCGGCGTCCAGGATCTGCAGCTGTCCGACCGGCTGGGCGTTGCCGCCCGCCAGCACGACGCGCTGGTCGGCGAACTGCAGCCGTTCGATGTTGGTCAGGCGATCGGTGCCGTCCGAACGAACGCCGCCGCCCCCGGTCACGTTGTGCGTCACCGTGGTGGTGCCGTCCGCGGCGGTCGAAATCGTGTAGTTGGCCCGCACGTCGGAGAACACCGCGGTGTCGTAGCCGCTCGCGCTCTTGATCTCGCGCACGATCTCGAGCTGGCCCGGGTTGTACTTGCCGGACACCATGTCCGGGATCAGTTCCTCCATGCTGTCGGCGCTGGCGATCTCGACGTTGTGATCCAGGGCGTCGCGCACGCTGATGCGCACGTTGAGCCAGCGGTCGCCGTCGATCAGGTCGTCGCCGCCGCGGCCCTCGATGATGTCGCTGCCCGCGCCGCCGAAGATGATGTTGCCGGAGCCGAATTGCGTGGCGCCCGAGCCGAGGAATTCCTGCAGCCCGTCGATCAGGCCGGGGTTGGTGAGCACGCTGCCGGTGGCGCCGGCGGTGAGGATCGCGTTGGCGTCGAAGTCGTCGCCGCGCAGCACGTCGTTGTGCGCCGAGCCGGACAGGCCTTCCACCTGCTCGAAGCGGTCGAGGATCGTCGCGCCGGAAGGCGCGACCGCGTGGTCGACGAAGAACGCGAGGATGTTCATGTCGGCGGTGACGCCGAAGCGCTCGTTCTTGTAGGTCGCCCAGTCGAAGCCGGACATGCCGCCCATCTTGTCCTGGCCGTCGCTGCCGACGAAGATGTCGTCGCCGCCCTCGCCGATGAATTCGTCGAAGCCGCCGGTGCCGACGAACACGTCGTTGCCGACGATCGGGTCGGCCGCGAACGGGTCGAAGTTGTCGCCGGGCGCGCCGTCCTGCGTGCCGCCCTCGATCCAGTCGTCGCCTTCGCCGCCCATCTCCTGGCCGTTGACCTTGGCGCCGAGGATGAAGTCGTTGCCTTCGCCGCCGAAGATCTCGGAGATGTCCTCGGTGGTGATGATGAAGTCGGAGCCCGCGCCGCCCAGGATCAGGTTGATGCCGGCGATGGTCGAGTTGCCGGCCTGGATGACGTCGTTGCCCGCGTTGCCCTTGAGCACGTCGTCGCCGCCGGCGTCGGTGATGATGTCGTCGCCTTCGCCGCCCTCGATGTTGTCGTTGCCGTAGCCGCCCTCGAGGCGGTCGTTGCCTTCGTCCCCCCACAGGGTGTCGTCGCCGTCACCGGAGATGAGGATGTCGTTGCCGGCGGTGCCGCCGAGCACGACGTGGTCCTCGCCGGTGTACTTGAGGTAGTTCGCCTCCACTGCCTCGGTGGACGGATCGTCGCGGTAGACCAGGTCGAAGAACGCGTTGTCGCCGGTCGGATCGGCGCGGCCGTCGGCGCCCAGACCGGTGAATTGCCGGCTCTGGTCCGCTTCCAGGATCCAGGTCGGCGTCGAGAACACGTCCGCCGCCAGATGCGTGACGTCGGTGTTCGCCATGATCAGCTTGGCGAACGAATTGTTCTCCAGCTCGGCGAGGAAGTTGGTGCCCGGCAGGCGGTTCAGGTAGTAGAGGCGGTCGCCGTTCTGCAGCGCCTCCATCTGCGTCTCGAACACGAAGTTGAAGCTGGAGCCGAGCATGCCGCCGAACGGCATCTTCTCCTCGGCCAGGCCGCCGATCCAGAAGTCGACGTCGTTCAGGCCCGTGTTGCCGTCGGCGTAGGCGCCGGTGCTGTGCAGGAAGTCGAGCCGGTCGGCCGGCGCGTCCGCGCCGCCCAGCACGATCGCGAGCGCCGCGGCGCGCTTGTCGGCGAGGGTGGTGGCGCCGGTAATGCTCGCATGCGTGCCATAAGCGGCGATGAAGTTGATGATCGACGCTTCGTGCTTCAGGTGATCGGCGAAGTCCACCCAGCTGTCGTAGGGCTTGAGCTGGCTGTCCTGGGTGGCCTCGAAGAACTGGCGGCGCGCCTCGTTGAGCGAGGGGATCCCGGCGTCGCGGCCGCGCGCGATGTTGATCGCGGGCAGGTCGAGCGGCAGACCGAGCAGGTTGTTGCGCAGCGCCTCGGTGACGAACTCGTCGATCTCGTTGCCGACCTGGCGGGTCACGCCGCGCACGATGGCGCCGGCGGCCTGCTCGGCGCTGAGGCCGCTGTTGGCGAACTCGAGCGGGTTCAGGAACGCCGCGATCAGGCCGATCTCGCTCGACGCGAAATTGGGATCGAGACGGTCGATGGTCTCGGTCAGCATCGAGTGCCCGAAGCGGTACACCGTGTGCGCGAATTCCGCGGTGATCGAGGCATCGATCGTGGCGTCGTAGGAGACGAACGGATCCACGTTGGGCTGCACCTTGCGCGCGAATTCCTCGAACACCAGGTGCTGGTACTGCATCTCGGTGCCGACCTTGGCGGCCTGGAACAGGCGCTCGCCGTTCCACACCAGGCTGGAAGGATCGGCGGGAATCGCGCCCACGGGCACGAGAAGGAACGCGTTCAGCAGATCCAGGTCGCCGCCCGCGAGGAGCGTCGCCTTGTTCGCCTCCACCAGCCGGTTGTGCTCGGAGTGGAAGATGTGGTGAACCGTAGTCAGGCCGATGTTCTCGTTGACCCGGCCGTCGCCCGCGATGTAATGCGCGTCCAGCAGCTCGTTGTCGTAGGCGAGGTTCTGCCCGCCCGGACCGACCGGGACGGCGTTGCCGGTATCGCTGTCTGCGTCGGGCACCAGCTGGCCGCTCGAGTTGAACACCGGCACCGCGTTGTGCGCGATATCGTTGAGGAACGCGTGGCCGGTGCGCACCGCGTGGGTGAGGTCGATCGGATTGAGCGGATCGCCTTCCACCAGCGAGGTCGTGCCGTCGCCGTTGTCCATCACCACCTGCACGAAGCCGTTCGGCCCGCGGACGAACTGGCCGTAAGGATCGGTGGCGAGGAGCGGGACGTTGTCGAAGTCCGCGTCGGTGAGGTGAATGCCGAGCAGGTCGTTGGCTTGGGCCTTGACGACCTTCCAGGTCGCCATGCCGCCCAGCACCACGTCATCGGCGGTGCCGTATTCGCCGTCTGCGCCGAGATCGCGGTTGACGATCAGCTTGCCGGTGGCGAGCGGTTTGCCGTCCACCATCTCGTAGGCGCGCAGGAACACCTGATGCGAGGGGTGCGAGCTGTAGGTCTGGTTCTGGTCGACGAACGGCGAGGTGGTATTGGTGTGCTCGTGGATGTCGTCGGCGGTGCCGAGGATGCCGTCGGCGCCGGGCTGGTTGGTGGCGCGGGTGACCACCATGAAGTTGCTGTGGCCGCCCGGCACGTAGAGCGGGTCGTCGGGCTGCAGCGGAATGAAGATCGTGCCGCTGCCGCCTTTCGACACCAGGTCGAGGCCGTGGTCGAAGAACTGGCCGAAGAAGGTGAACCACGAGTTGAACGGCGCGGACAGTCCGACGTCGGGGGAGACGTTCGGAATGAAGAACACTTCCCTGTCGTCGGCGGTGCCGAACTGGCCATCGAGGCCCGGGCTGGTGACGATCTCGCCGGTGTCGTCGTCGGTGCCGAGGATGTTGTCTTCGCCGTCGGCAGCATCGACCGCAGCGGCATTGTTTTCCGTCTGGTCGACGATCAGGTTGGAGATGGTGCGCGGCTGCGAGTCATACACGAAGCCGCTGGTCTGCTCGTACGAAGTGATGCTCGGGAAGCCCGGCGGGTTGGGCGGGAATCCCGGCGGCGCGGCTTCGGCGGTGCGGAACACCGGATCCAGCAGCCTGGGGAACAGGCCATCGGCGGCGCCGAACGCGCTCTGGCCGAAGAGCAGGTTGTTGAAGCTGCCGTCGACCGTGCGCAGGCCGAACGGGACGACATTATTGGGAAGCAGCGAGGCCAGCGGCGTGCCGGCCGCGTGCTGCTCCGCGATGAGAATCTGCTCCAGGATGAATCGAAGGTCCGCCCCGTTCAGTTTGATCACGTGTAGCTCCCCCAAAAAAGTGAACTGCTTTTGTGTACGAGCGAGCGGATGCTATCGGCGCGTGTCATTTGTCACGCTTAGGTGAAGTACGGAATTCCCGGATGGGAGACACCCCAGTCGGGAGTAGGCGACGGTAGGGTGGGGTTGCGAATGGGGTGTTTCCCTACCAGCCTCGGCGCGTACGCGCCGGTAAGCTGCTCCGCATCAACGCAGTTCCATTTCCAATCAGGAGAGGCCAATGGCGGACAGCAAGCCGGCGCAGGCGGCGCCGAAGATCGAATACGTGGACGTACCCGGGATTTCCGAGACCTACGCCGACACCGTGCGCGGCATGATGTTCGACGGCCAGAGCGTGCGCCTCGAGCTGTGCGTCACGCGCATGAACGAGCCGAAAAAGGGCAGCGAGCTCACCGGCAAGCGCCAGACTGCGTGCCGCGTGGTGCTGCCGCTGAGCGCGGCGCTCGAGCTGTCGACGCAACTCGGCCGCATGATGACCACGCTCGCCAAGCGCGGCGCCGAGCGTAAGGAGGCAGCCAAGGAAGCGGCGAAGCGCACATAGGCGTGCGTTTTCTTTTCGTCCACCAGAATTTCCCGGCGCAGTACTGGCATCTCGCGCTGCACCTGGCGGCGCAGGGACATGAGGTGGCGGCGATCGGCGAGAAGGCGAATGCCTTGCGCCAGCGCACGCGCGTGCCGGGAATCCGGCTGCTCGGCTACGAAGTACCGGCGCCGGTGCCGGTCGATCCCCTCGGGGCGGCGATCGCCCGCGGCCGCGCGGCGGCGGACGCTGCCACGCTTCTGCGCCGCGATGGCTTCGTGCCCAACGTGATGCTGGCGCATCCCGGCTGGGGCGAGGCCACGTTTCTCAAGGACGTGTTCCCGGCCGCGAAGCTGGTGCTGTATTGCGAGTTCTTCTACCGGGCGCGCGGCGCCGACGTCGGCTTCGACCCGGAATTTCCGCCGCGTCCCGAAAGCGTTGCGCAGCTGCGGCTGCGCAACGCACCGTTCCTCATCGCGCTCGATGCGGCAGACGAAGGGATTGCTCCCACCCGCTGGCAGAAGCAGCAGTTCCCCACGCCCCACTGGCCGCAGATCGCAGTGGTACACGACGGCATCGACACCGACGCGGTCAAGCCCGACGCCGGAGCGCGGCTTGCCATCGGCGGGATCGAGCTTGGCACGCAGGACGAGGTCGTGACCTACGTCGCGCGCAACCTGGAGCCTTACCGCGGCTTCCACAGCTTCATGCGCGCGATCCCGGAGATCCAGCGCCGCCGGCCGCAGGCGAGGATCGTGATGGTGGGCGGCGATAAGGTGAGCTATTCGCCGCGCCTGCCGACGGGGGAAACCTATCGAGCGCTCCTGATGAAGGAGCTGGGCGATGCCATCGACTATTCGCGCGTGCTGATGGCGGGTCAGCTGCCCTATGCCGACTACCTGCGCCTGCTGCAGATTTCGGCGGCGCATGTTTACCTCACCTACCCCTTCGTGCTGTCGTGGTCGATGCTGGAAGCGATGTCGGCCGGGGCCCTGGTCGTCGGATCGCGCACACCGCCGGTGGAGGAGGTGATCGCGCATGGCGAGAACGGGCTGCTCGCCGACTTCTTCTCGCCTCAGGACATCGCCGTGCAGGTCGAGCGCGCGCTTGCCGATCGCGGGGCCATGCTGCCGCTGCGCAACCGCGCGCGCCAGACGGTGGTCGGGCGCTACGACCTCAGGCGCATCTGCCTTCCCCAGCAGGCGGCGCTGGTCGGCGCGGGTTCATCATCCGCACTACGCATCTGCGCGGCTCAATCGGAGCTTCACGCCGCAAACGGCGGGCCTGTGCCCGTCGCATAAACGCGACGGGTGTAGGCGAGCGTCGGCACCGCGCTTGCTCAGGTTAGGGCATGAGCGCGAAAAACGCTTCAGCGGTCGGAACTGAGGATCTTGCGGATCGACGCTTGCAAGTCGCTATACAGCACTGCGTCGTCATCCTCGACGAACACGGCCCAGGGCATCTCGATGCCCTTGCGTTTTCCCTTGGCCACGAGCTTGAAGTTGTCGCGCGTGAGGGTCAGGAAATACGGCTTCCCGCGAATCCTAATAGCCATTCGCAATTGCACATCGGTATCCAAAGACACAGCCAGTCATGGCAGCAAGCGATGTTCCTAGTCCCGCCGGACCATGCCACCCGCGTGAGGGTGCTCCCGGCGGAGGAAGCGTGAGTACTTTCTGCGATGAGAGCCGATCTTTACCGACGTGCTTTCAGCCGCGCCCTTGAGATTTCAGGCAGCCGCGAGCGCCTCGCCGCCTACCTCGGAACGGCACCGGAGCGCCTCGAGGACTGGCTGGCGGGAAGATCCCGCCCGCCGGTGAAGGTCCTGCAGACGCTGGCACGCCTGCTGAAGCACAAATTGCTGCAGGAAAGCGAGCATCCGAGGAAGCGCGCTCGCCGCTAGGACGGCCTATGCGGCGTCTTCGCAGGCTGCTGCGGGGTAACGTCCTCCGTCTCGTCCGCGTAGACGAACACGTCCCCGAACTCGGTCTCGACCGTGTAACGCAGGCGGCCATGCAGCAAGTACTGCTCCGTAACGCGCCCCTGGCGGACTACTCCGGTGCGCGTCGTGAATCGGACGATCTTCGCCTGCATTGCCGGCGACCGCATCGCAAGCGTCGTGCCTAATCCGAGGAGAGGTCGCTTGCGGCCGGGGGGGCGAATGGGCTCTACTGGGCCATGCGCAAAAAGATCCTGGTTGCGCTGCTGATCGCGGGCGCTGTGGCCGTCGCGGCGTCATGGTTCCAGCCGGCGCCGAGCGTTTCGACGGGCGTTTCGACTTCCTCCGATACGCCGCCGCAAGCCGGGCAAGCCGCCAGGAAAGATGCTCTCGTGTGGCAAGAGCGCGCCCCGCTCGGCCAGCCGCGCGGCAACCCTTTCGCCGTTCCCGCGACACCGGCGCCGGCAAAGCCGGCGGCAGCTGCGCCGTCAGCGCCCGACGCTCCGACACCGCCGCCAATGCCCTATCGCTTTGCCGGGCGCGTGGTCCGCGACGGCGTGTCGCAGCTGCTGCTGGCAAAGGAGAACGACGTCCTGCCGGTGCGGGAAGGCGACACGCTGGAGGGCGGATACCGCGTCGAATCGATCGGTGCGGAGGACATTACTCTCCTTTACGTGCCGCTCGGCGTGCGCCAACGACTGTCGGCATCGGGAGGCGCGCTCGGCTCCCGCGTGGCGCAACTGCGCTGGCAGGGGCCAGAGCGCGTGAAGGCCGGAGAGCCGTTCACGGTGGCGCTGCGAGTGACCTCGGATGAACCGCTGCGCGTCTCGCCGCTCGAGGTGAGCTTCGACGTCGAGCTGCTGGAGCCGGTGTCGGTGCGCGCGGGAAAGCTGTTCGTCGAAGGCTTCGCCTATCGGACCGGCAGCGACGGCACGATCGTGGCCGGTCCCTCGGGGCGAGCGCGCGATGCGGGGCATGTCGCCGCCGACGCGGAGCTCGTGGTGTTCGTCTTCAAGCCGCTGCGCGCGGCGGCGGCGGCGGAGTTGAAAATTACTTCGCTCGTGCTGCAAGGCGCGGCCGGCAAGCCGATCGCGGCCGAGCAGCCCGGCGCTTACCGCGCCGCGATCACGCCTTAAAGGCGGATTCGAGATCGGCGACGTCTTGCAGCACGCGCTTCGCGTGCTGATAGAGCAGCTCGCCCTTCTCGGTGGACGCCACGCCGCGATGCAACCGTACGAACAGCGGCGCGCCGACGAATTCCTCCAGCCTGTGAATGCGCGTCGATACCAGCGATTGGACCGTGTCCAGACTGTCCGCGGCCCGGCTGAAACTGCGCGACTCGTACACCAAGGTGAAGCAGTGCAGATCCCTGAGATGGAGCATGGAACACCTCCCGTCTCGTTCGATCGTTGTTCTCTTTGTAGTGTGATCACCATCTGAATCTGTTTGCAAAACTTTGTCAATGCAATCAGACACGGCGGAATAGGCATAAGCAAAGAGCGTTACCACCCGCCGCCTGCCATACGTGATCCGAGATACCAGCCTTCGCTAATGGCGATCGGTCTTCGCTGATTGCGCAGGGTTTTCTGCTGAGTTCTGATGGGTGCGCAGTCCCCCACCAACGAGAAACTCGTACCCATTGGGAGCAGGAACCATGAAACCAAAGTTCGCTCTGCCTCTCTTGACAACTGCAGTAGCCAGCACCTTCCTCTTCTCCAACTTCGAATCGGCCACCGGCCAGGAATTCGCCCGTGACCCCGGGGTGCGCGGCGGCGCGCCCGGCGGCGGCGGGCCGATCAACGGCCTGACTGCCAACGAGCTGCGCTTCTTCGTCGCCGGCAAGGCGGACTTCGAGGAGGAGGAAGAGGTCGCCGATGGCCTCGGGCCGACGATGAACCTGAACGGCTGCGGCTCCTGTCATGCGCAGCCGGCGACCGGCGGCACCAGTCCGGCGGTGAATCCCCAGGTGGCCTTTGCGCGCGCGGCCGTGCCTTCGCAGCTCGGCGCGGTCGATGCCTTCATCCGCTCGAACGGGCCGGTGCGCGAAGCGCGCTTCGTGCGCAACGCCGACGGCACGGCCGACGGCGGCGTGCATGCGCTGTTCACCATCACCGGGCGCGAGGGCGCGGCGGGCTGCGACCTGCGTCAGCCGAACTTCGACGCCGAGCTCCTGCGCAACAACGTGATCTTCCGCATCCCGACGCCGGTGTTCGGCGCCGGCCTGATCGAGCAGATCCCGGACGCGGCGATCCTCGCCAACATGAACGCGAACAGCTTCGACAAGGCCGCGCTCGGCATCCGCGGCAAGCCCAACCTCGCCGTCCACGGTCGCACCATCACCGGCTCGACCAACAACAACGGCAACGACGGCACCATCGCGCGCTTCGGCTGGAAGGCGCAGAACCAGACGCTGCTGCTGTTCTCCGGCGAGGCGTACAACGTCGAGATGGGCATCACCAACGAGATCTTCCAGCAGGAGCGCGAGCAGGCGGCGGAATGCCAGTTCGCCACGGTGCCGAACGACACGCAGAACTTCGACGCGCTCGACGCGCTCACCGGCACCACCGCGGTCCAGAACTTCGCCAACTTCCAGCGCTTCCTGGCGCCGCCGCGGCCGTCGTTCGACACGCCGGGCGGATCGTTCTCGATCTCGCGCGGCCGTGGCGTGTTCAACGACATTGGCTGCGCGCTGTGCCATACGCCCTCGATGCGCACGGGCAACTCCACGGTGCTCGCGCTGCGCAACCGCAATGCGAACCTGTTCTCGGACCTGCTGGTGCACGACATGGGCGAGGGTCTCGCCGACGGCGTGAGCCAGGGCGAGGCGGGCCCGCGCGAGTTCCGCAGCGCGCCGCTGTGGGGCCTAGGGCAGCGCATCTTCTTCCTGCACGACGGGCGCACGTCGGACCTGAAGGTGGCGATCCGCGAGCACATGAGCGAGGGCTCGGAAGCGAACGGCGTCATCCGCCGCTTCAACAACCTGCGCGAGGGCGAGAAGCAGGACCTGCTCAACTTCCTGCGGTCGCTGTGAAATGACCGACGACCTCGAGTTGGTCGTCGTCGGGTGGTGCGGCGTGATCGCCGCCACCGGCCTCTACCTAGTGCTGCTGGCGGGCTGGTGGTAGGCCGGCGTCGGTGGTGAGCGGGACGCGCGTCCAGCTCACCACCGGCGAGCCCCACACCTCGATGCGACGCACGCCGGACAGCGGCTCGTCGTCGCGGTAGAGATGCGTGTCGCCGTGGATCAGCACCATCCGGCCGGGCATGCGAGCGCCCAGCTGGCTCAGCGCTTCCCGCAGCGACGCGAAGCCGTCGCGAGGCAGGGTGAAAAACGGGTTCGCCTGCATGAAGACCATCAGGCCATTCTTTCCTTCGGCGGCGAGCGCGGCGTCGGCCAGGAAGGAGAGGACCGCTTTCATCCGCGGCTCGTGCTCGGCATGGCGCAGGTTGTTGTCATGGCCCGGTACGTTGAGCGTGGCGAATACCCAGCCGTGGCTTTCCCAGCGCCGGTGCTCGCAGAACTCGCGCGGCGTCTCGCAGAAGATCGCGCGCCAGCGCTGCAGGCGCGCGAGCGGGTCCTTGCAGTCCTTCCACTCGTTGTCGCCGGGCACAAGGATGAACGGGTGCCGGATGCGCGCGAATTGCGCCTTGCGCTCCAGCAGCCACTGATCGCTGCACGCCAGGTTGCTTGCGCCGATGTCGCCGACGTGCACCACGAACTCGAGCGGCTGCGCATTGATCTGGTCGATGATCACGTCGAGGCGCGCCACCTCCGCCTCGGTGTAAGGCGCGTCGCCCAGCGCGCCGAACGACGGCTCGGACGGCGGCAGCGCGTGCGCGCAGCCGCCGAGCAGCAACACCAGCCCTAGATGCCGTAGGCCTTGCGTAGAAGGGTCAGCGGGTGCGCCTTCTCGGCGCGGCGGGCTTCCTCGCCCATGCCCTGCAGGATGTGGCGCGCGGCGATCGGGCAATCGGAGCTCACAAAGTAAGAGCTGCCGTCCGCGGGACCTGCCTCCGCCATCCGCCGGAACACCGGTCGGCCGATCTTCATCGAGTTGTCGAAATACTCGGCCTTCACGCCCCAGGTGCCGTCGTGGCCGGCGCAGCGCTCGACCGTGGTGACCTCGCTGCCGGGAATCGACTCCAGCATCTCGCGCGTTTTCTGCCCCATGTTCTGCACGCGCGCGTGGCAGGGAATGTGATACGCGACTTTGCCGAGGGTTTGCTTGAAGTCGGTGTTGAGCAGTCCATCCTTCTTTCGGAGAACAAAGTACTCGAACGGGTCGAACATCGCGTCGCGCACCGCGGCGGCGTCCGGGTCCGGGTACATGAGCGGCAGCTCCTGCTTGAACATCAGGGTGCACGACGGCACCGGCGTGAGGATCGCGTAGCCCGCCTTGGCGAGCGGCGCGAGCGCCGGGATGTTCTTCCTTTTCAGCGCATCGACGCCGTCGAGGTCGCCGAGCTCGAGCTTCGGCATGCCGCAGCACGCTTCCTGCTCGACGATGACGTAGGGGATCTCGTTGTGCTCGAGGATCGCGAGCAGGTCGTGCCCCATCCCCGGCTCGTTGTAGTTCACGTAGCAGGTGGAGAAGATCGCCACCTTGCCCGGCGTGTTGCTTCCGTCGCGAACCGGGAAGTCTTTCGATTTTTCAGCAGTGCTTCTGAACTTGCGCGGGGCATAGGGCGGCAGCGCGCGATCCTTGTGCACGCCGAGGACTGCTTGCATTGCACCCCTCGCCACTGAATTGCCGTTCAGTGCATTGACGGTCTGGGCGACCACGGGAATGGCCGCGAGCTTGCCGATCGCATCGGTCGAAGATAGAAGCCGGTCGCGGAACCTGACCCCCTGCTTGAACTTGATCGCCTTCGCTCGCAGCATGACGTGCGGGAAGTCCACGTTCCAGGGATGCGGCGGAACGTACGGACACTTCGTCATGTAGCAAAGGTCGCAGAGGTAGCACTGGTCGACGACCTTCGAGTAATCGGCTTTCTTGACGCCGTCGACCTCCAGCGTTGCCGAAGCATCGACTAGATCAAACAGCGTCGGAAACGTCGTGCACAGGCTGACGCAGCGGCGGCAGCCGTGGCAGATGTCGAAGATGCGCTCGAGCTCCTGCTCGGCTTTCGCCTGGTCCCAGAACTCCGGGCTTTTCCAGGCGAGCGGATGCCGGGTCGGAGCCTCGAGCGAGCCCTCCCGCATCAGTCTGACAGCGCGTCGAGGGCCTTCTGGAACCGGTTGGCGTGGCTGCGCTCGGCTTTGGCGAGCGTCTCGAACCAGTCGGCGATCTCGCTGAAGCCCTCGTCGCGCGCCTGCTTCGCCATGCCGGGATACATGTCGGTGTACTCGTGCGTCTCGCCCGCGACGGCGGCTTTCAGGTTCTCGCGCGTGCGGCCGATCGGCAAGTTGGTCGCCGGGTCGCCCACGGCTTCCATGTACTCGAGGTGGCCATGCGCGTGGCCGGTCTCGCCTTCGGCGGTGGAGCGAAACAGCGCGGAGACGTCGTTGTGGCCCTCGACGTCGGCTTTCGCGGCGAAATACAGGTAGCGGCGGTTCGCCTGCGATTCGCCGGCGAACGCTGCTTTCAGGTTGTCGTGGGTCTTGCTGCCTTTGAGCGCTTTTGGCATAGGGGCCTCCTTTGGGGGAAGGCCAGCCTAAGCCCCGGCGCTCAATAGATCAAATCAAAAAAGGCAATCCAATCGATGGATTGCCTCAATGGGAGGACCTTTACGGCGGCTACTTCTTCGGCGTGGTGGCGTCGCGCACGGCGTCGCCGGTTTTCTCGACCGCGCGATCGACTTTGCGGCCGGCTTTTTCGGCGGGGCCTTCTTGGCAGCCGGTGAGGGCGAGCCCGAAGAGGAGGGCGGCGCACACGACGCCGAAAACGGTATAGGCATGTCTCATGGCCGCAGGCTACGCCCCGCAATGCAGCAATTCGTCGCGCGCGTGCTAGTCCTGTCGAGGCACGTTAGTTGCTGACGTTGTGTTGCTACTCCGCTGCGGCGGCAGCGCCGCAGAACCCTTTTCCCAAGTGTTGACTGAAAGGACGCAACTATGACCCAACGATCCACTCCTCCCACGGCGCCGCGTTTGAGCGTCTTGGCCATCGCCGCAGCGCTGGCGGCGTTCGCCGGCATCGCCGACGCGCAGACTTCCGCCAGCGCGCCGCGCGGCGCTCCCGGCTATGTCACCTCCGCCGACGGCCGTGCCGTGCTGAGCGGCTTCGGCCAGTGCGTGCGCACCGGCTACTGGAGCCCTGCCAACGCGGCCGAGCCCTGCGATCGCGTACCGCGCGCCGCGGTGCCGGCTCCGCTCGCCGCCGCGGTTCCCGCGCCCGCGCCCGAGCCGATGGTGCAGCCCGCGCCCGCGCCGCAGGCGGTCGTGGTGCCGCCGCGCCCGGTGATCCAGAAACTGACGCTCTCGACCGACGTTTTGTTCGATTTCGGCAAGGCCGAGCTGAAGGATTCCGGCAAGGCGCGCCTCGACCAGCTCGCGGGCGAGATCAAGGACGCCGACGTCGACGAGATCGTTGCGGTAGGCCACGCCGACCGCATCGCTTCGGACGACTACAACCAGAAGCTTTCGGAAGCGCGCGCGCAGGCGGTCAAGGACTATCTGACGCAGCACGGCGCCAAGTCCAACGTGATCACCGCGCAGGGCAAAGGCGAGTCGCAGCCGGTGACCGGCGAGGACTGCAAAAAGCTCGGCGCGGAGAAGTCCAGCAACAAGAAGCTGGTGGCTTGCTTGCAGCCGGACCGGCGCGTAGAGATCGAAGTGCTGGGTAGCCGCCAGGTGGCGGGCGGTGCGCCTGCAGCCGGGACGGGTTCGTCCACCCCGGCAAGCGGTTCTACGGGCTCGTCAGCGACGACCCGCTAGATGCGGACGGTGGCGGTGGCGGGCATTCTGAGGCCCGCACCGCCGCCATACGCGGCCGCAAGCTCCCATTCACCCGTGGTCGAATGCTGGCGCAGCACGAAGCGCCGGCCATCCTCGACGCGCACCAGGAAGCAACGGCACGGCGGCTCGAACCATTCGCTGACGATCGCCACCACCGGATGCCGGCGCTGCCCGAGGTGAAACACGTAGGGGTCGTTTCGCCCGTCTCGCCTGATCCTGCTGAGTACACAAATCTTCATAGCACGCTCCTGAGAAACGCAAGAGCGAGCAAGATGCCGACCGGCGACCATGCGCCGTTCGGCAGGGGCGACGGGGCGTGACGCTAGCGGCGGGGGGTGCCGTCGGCGCCGATGCGGCGCAGGACCTCGGCTTCGGCCTGGACCCAGTCTTCCATTTCGTGGCCGGGCGTGAAGCCGCGCTGCTTGGCGCGGTAATAGGCGGCTTCCGACACTAGCTTACGCAGCTCGTCAGGCGAGACTTCGACGCGCGCGTTGCTGCTGATACTGCTCTTCATTCCCGCCTTGCCGGCCTCGGCGGGCTTCGTCGTTTTGGGGGCCTTGGCGGGCGCCGGGCGTTCTTTCTTGGCTGCCATGGGCGAACTCCTTGTTTCGCTGGTGAGAGTGAGGCTAGCAGAAGTTATGCCTCCGCTTCCACCCGACGGTAAAATTCGCACCCGTGAGATCGTCGATCGACAACCTGCTGCGCCGGGTCGGCGAAGGGACCTCGATCCCCTTCGCAATCCGCCATCCCGACGGCAGCGAGTTTCACACGCGCGAAGGCACGCCTGCGTTCACCGTCGTGTTCCGCAACACGCGCGCCTACTGGCGCAGCGGTCTGTTCGGCCACGTCGGACTGCTGGAAGCGTACTTCGAGGGCGACGTCGACATCGAGGGCAGCCTGGCGAAGGCGCTCGCCGCCGGCATGGAGGGCGGCATCGACGTCGACGCCGGGCCGCTCAACTGGATCCGCAACCGCTGGCACGAGCTCACGCACTCGAATTCCGGCCGCGACCAGGCGCGCAGCAACGCCAACTTCCATTACGCGATGACTCCGGAGTTCTACAAGCTCTGGCTCGACGATCCGCTGATGCTCTATACCTGCGCGTACTGGAAGGACGGCACGCGCACGCTGGAAGAAGCGCAGCGCAACAAGTGCGATCACGTGGCGCGCAAGCTGCTGCTCAAGCCCGGCGAGGAGGTGGTCGACGTCGGCAGCGGCTTCGGCGGCTTCATGTTCCACGCGCAGGAGCACTACGGCGTCAAGGTCACCGCGATCAACACCACCGGCTCGCAGGCCGAGCACGCGCGGCGCGAGATCGAGCGCCGGCGCCTGGGCAACGCGCTGTCGATGCAGATGCACGAGGACTTCCGCGACTTGGGCCAGCACCAGTTCGACAAGGTGGCCTCGATCGGCTGCCTCGAGCACGCCGGGCGCGACTCGCTCGCCGAACTGATCCACGCGCACGCCCGCTACCTGAAAACAGGCGGCATCGGCCTGATCCATTTCATCGGCCACGTCGGCCACTACGACACCGAATTCTTCATCCGCAAGTACGTGTTTCCCGGCGGCTGGATCCCGAGCCTGGCGGACGTGATCGTGGAGATGGAGAAGGCCGGGCTGGAAGTGCTCGATATCGAGAACATGCGCCGGCACTACGCGCTTACGCTGGACGTCTGGGCCGAGCGCTTCGACCGCAACTGGGACCGGATTCACGCGATGGATCCCAAGCTGTTCAACGAGCGCTTCCGCCGCATCTGGCGCGTGTATCTCTACGGCTGCGCCGAGATGTTCCGCTCGCCCGCCGGGCGCACGCACCTCTTCCAGATCGTGTTCTCCAAGGGCAACACCACCAGCTACCCGATGACGCGCGACTTCCTTTACCGGGACGCGCCGTCGAGGGCGGCAGAAGCGCCGTCCAAGACGACGGCCGAAGCGCCCTCGCGCCGCTTCGGGCATGGCTGACGCGCTCGCCGCGCACGCCGCCAAGCGCGACTCGCTCGCCCGGTCGCTGAAGTCCGGCGCCGGCTCGGTGGCGCTGGCGAAGGAAACCTCGAATCTGTTCCGCGACCGCGAAAGCGCCCAGCGGCGGCGCCTCGACGTGCGCGGGTTCAACCAGGTATTGGGAATTTCCGATGGCGCGGTCGAGGCCGAAGGAATGATTCCTTATGAAAACCTGGCCGCGGCTTGCCTGCAGCGCGGCGTGATGCCGGCGGTGGTTCCGCAGCTCAAGACCATCACGCTCGGCGGCGCGGTGGCGGGCGTCGGCATCGAATCCTCGTCGCATCGCCAGGGCCTGGTGCACGACACGATGCTCGAGCTCGACGTGCTGCTCGGCGACGGCAGCATCGTGAGCTGCAGCGCGCACAACGCGCATTCGGACCTGTTCTTCGGCTTCCCGAATTCCTACGGCACGCTCGGCTATGCGCTGCGCGTGAAGGCGAAGACCATCCCGGTGAAGAAGTACGTGCGGCTCTCGCACCTGCCGTTCACCAACGGCCAAAGCTATTTCGCCGAGCTGGAAAGGATCCTGCAGTCGGGCGATGCCGACTTCGTCGACGGCACGGTGTTCTCGCCGCAGCAGATGTTCATCACGCTCGGGCGCTTCACCGATTCGGCGCCGTACGCCAGCGATTACACCTACCGGAACATCTACTACCGCTCGATCGCCGGGAAGCGCGAGGACTACCTGACGGTCAGCGATTACCTCTGGCGCTGGGACACCGACTGGTTCTGGTGCTCGAAGAACGTCATGGCCCAGAACGCGTTCTTCAGAAGGTTTATTTTTGGAAAGCAACGCCTGGGGTCGAAGACCTACACCAAGATCATGCGCTGGAACAGCCGCGTCGGCGTGACGAAGAAGATCGAGCGCGTGCTCGGGCTGCATTCCGAGTCGGTGATCCAGGACGTCGACATCCCGATCTCCCGTGCGGCCGAGTTCCTGCAGTTCTATTCGAAGGAAATCGGGCTCTGGCCGCAGTGGATCTGCCCGATCGGCGTGAAGGAGAGCCGCTTCGTGCTGTACCCGGTGAAGCCGGGCTGGTACGTGAACTTCGGCTTCTGGGACGTGAAGCGCACGCGCCAGGCGTTTCCGCCGGGCTATTTCAACCGGCTGATCGAGGAGAAGGTCAACGAGCTCGGCGGCATCAAGTCGCTGTACTCGGACTCGTATTTCCCCGAGCGCCAGTTCAACCAGCGCTACGGCGGTGCGGCGTACGACGCCTTGAAGAAGAAGTACGACCCGAGCGGCGCTTTCCCGCGCCTGTACGACAAGTGCGTGCTAAAGGCTTGAGCCGCTAGTGGTGCCGTAGGTCTTTTCGTGCCGCGTCTGGCACGCGATGCAGCGCACCGCCGCCGGATTCGCCTTGAGCCGCTCGTAGCCGATGTCGCCGCCGCAATCGTCGCAGACCCCGTAGCGGCCGTCGGCCAGCCGTGTGCGCGCCGCCTCCAGCTCGCGCAGCTCGCTCAGGTCGCGTCCGATCTCCGCGTGGTCGAGATCCGCGATCAGCGTGGCGACCGACTCGTCGCCCGCGTCCGTCGCCGTGCCGGCCAGTTCCTCGTGCCGGTCCCGGCGCACGCGCTCGACATCCTCGCGCAGCTCGGAGAGCAGCGCCTGGTGCCGCTGCTCGATCGTGGTGTGCAATTTCTGCGTCTGCTGCTGGGTGAGTGCCATGCGACGCCTGTCGCAAGGACTATGCCTACTTGAAGCGCGCTCGCGGGTCGAAACGCGAGGATTCGCGCAGCTGCTCGAAGAGCTTTTTCTCGTCTTCGGTGAGCGTGGCCGGCACCGCGATGCTCAGCAGCGCGTACAGGTCGCCCGCGCCGCCGCCCGGCTTGGGCAGGCCCTTGCCGGAAAGGCGCAGCTTCTGCCCGGCCTTCGATCCCGGCGGCACCTTCATCGTCACCCGGCCCTCGAGCGTCGGGACCTCTACTTCGGCGCCGAGCGCGGCTTCCCACGGCGCGATGGGGACGTCGAGGTCGAGGTCGTGGCCGCTCGGGCGGTACAGCGGATGCGGCTCGAGCGCGATCGTCAGGTAGAGGTCGCCCGCCGGGCCGCCGTTCACGCCGGCGCCGCCCTTGCCGCGCAGCCGCAGGCGCTGGCCGTCGGTCGCGCCCTTGGGAATGCGCGCGGTGAAGGACGAGCCGCTGTCGAGCTGCACCGTGCGCTCGGCGCCGCGGTACGCCTCCTCGAGCGAGAGGCGCACCGCCACCTCGAAGTCTTCGCCCGGGAACGCCGAGCGGCGGCCGAAGCCGCCGCTGCGGCGTTGCGCCCGGCCGAACAGGCCCATCGACTCGAACAGCTCGCCGAGGTCCACGCCGTGCAGGTCCTCGGCGCGCCCGCCGCCGCCGAAGCGGTCGAACCAGTCGGGCGGCGGGCGGAAGTCCTGCCCCTGGCGGAAACCGCTGCCCAGGCTGTCGTAGGCCGCGCGCTTCTCCTTGTCGCGCAGCGTCTCGTACGCCTCCGACACCTCCTGGAACTTCTCCTTCGCGTCCGCTTCCTTGGAGACGTCCGGGTGGTACTTGCGCGCGAGCTTGCGGTAGGCCTTCTTGATTTCGTCCTCGCCGGCGCTGCGCCCGACGCCGAGGATCTTGTAATAGTCCTTGTACTTCATCCGGGCAATATGGGGATGGCCGGCCTATTTCGCAATCCACCGGCGGATCGCGCGCGCGAACTCCGGCCGGCGGGGAAGGCCGCGTTCGTGCACCGTGGGATGCGTCGCGCCGGGCACCACCTCGACCTCCAGGCCCGGCCAGCGCTTGGCCATCGCCTGGATGCGCGGCAGCGCCGGGTCGCCCGCTCCGGCCACCGCCAGGGTGGGGACTCGCACCGTCGCGATCTCGGCATCGCTAACCAGCAAGGCGCGCCGCGCGCGCATCAAGGCGGCGTGCGCGCGCAAATCGCTGTAACTGGAAATTTCCTTGGACCTGCGAAAAACGATTTCGTCGGTTGGCGCCGGCTCGTCGGTCGGCGCGGTCGAGACGATCAGGGCGCGATAGAGGCCACCTTCGATCTCGCGCGCCGCGGCTTCGGTGGCCTCGTCGGCGCTTTCGCCGCGCGCGCGCCGGTAGGCCGCGCCGCCCAGCACTGCGCTGAGAAAACGGTCCTGGTGCGTGGTGAGCAGCTTCGCGACGATGATGCCGCCCAACGAGTAGCCGACGACATGGGATTTCCTGATTTGAAGATGATCAAGGAGTCGGACCACGTCGAGCGCGATCTCGTCGTAGGCGCTCGGGTCGCGCGGCTTGTCGCTATGCCCGTGGCCGCGCAGGTCGAGCGCGAGCACGCGGTGGTCGCGCGCCAGGTCGGGCAGCAAGCCGGTGTTCACCCAGGAACGCTCGATATCGCCGGTGAAGCCGTGCACCAGCACCACGACCGGGCCGCGGCCCTGGTCGACGTAGCGGATGCGCACGCCGCCGGCGTCGAAAAAGCGGTCCTCGGCAGCCGCGGCGCCAGCGAGCAGCAGGAATACCGCGAGAGCGCGCAGCAGCACCATAATCCGCACGTGAAATCCCTGGTCATCCCCGAGCTGCGCGAGCACGCGCCGTTCGACGAGCTCGAGCCCGAGGCGCTGGATTATCTCGCGCACAAGCTGCGCCTGGCCTACCACGCGCGCGGCGAGCTGATCCTCGGGCCGGAGGGCGGCGTGGTCGACCGCCTGCGCATCATCAAGCAGGGCGCGGTGCGCGGCAGCGGCGGCGCGGCCGACGTGCTGCTCGGGCCGGGCGAAGCGTTCCCGCTCGGCGCGCTGGTCGGACGGCGTGCTACCGCCTACCACTACCGCGCGCAGGCCGACACGTTCTGCTGGGAGCTCGAAGCGGAACGCTTCCACGGACTGATGGAGAGGAGCGCGCGCTTTCGCACCTTCGCCACGCAGCATCTGGCGGCGCTGCTCGAGCGCTCGCACCGCGCGCTGCGCAGCGAGGCTGCCGAATCCGCGCTCGACAGCGCCAACATGCTGGCGCCGCTGAAAAGCGTGCTGCACCGCCCGCCGGTGGCGTGCCCCGCGGACACCACGCTGGGCGACGCGATCCGCCGCATGCACGCGGAGCGCGTCGGCTCGATCGTGGTGCTCGACGCGCAGGGCCTGCCGGGCGGGATCTTCACCACGGTGGACCTGCTGGAAAGCATGGCCGCCGGAGCGCCGCTCGACGCGAGCGTGTCCGCGCACATGACGCCGCGCCCGGTGTCGCTGGAAGAGGAGGCCACGCTTGCCGATGCGGCGCTCGCCATGGCGCGGCACGGCTTCCGCCACATCGTGGTGACGCGCGACGGCAAGCTTGCCGGCGTGGTCTCGGAGCGCGACCTGTTCGCGCTGCAGCGCCTGGGCCTGCGCCGCACGGCCGAGCGCATCCGCGGCGCCGCGCGGCTCGAGCAGCTGATCGAAGCGGCGCGCGACATCCGCCAGCTTACGCGCCACCTGCTCGCGCAGGGCGTGGCGGCGGGCCCGCTCACCGCGATGGTGAGCGCGCTGAACGACGCGCTCACGCGGCGCGTAATCGAGCTCGCCGCCGCGCGGCACTCGCTTCCCGGCGCCTGGTGCTGGCTCGCGCTCGGCAGCGAAGGGCGCGTGGAGCAGACCCTGGTCACCGACCAGGACAACGCGCTGGTCATGGAAGGGGACCGAGCGCCGTTCCTGGCGTTCGCCGGCCAGGTGAACCGCGGCCTCGACGCCTGCGGCTTCCCGCTGTGCAAGGGCGACATCATGGCGCGCAACCCGCGCTGGTGCCTGTCGCCGGCGGAATGGCGTGCGGCGTTCGATGACTGGATCCGCAACACCGATCCCGAAGCGCTGCTCAATGCCGGCGTGTTCTTCGATTTCCGCCCGCTCGCGGGCGACGTGCGCCTTGCCGGCACGTTGCGCGACGCCGTGCTGGCCCAGACCAGGGCGAACCGCGCGTTCTGCCGCGCGATGGCGCAGGCGGCGCTGCAGGCGCGCCCGCCGCTCGGGCTGCTGAGCGACTTCTCGGCCGACGAGCTTGACCTCAAGCTCGCCGGCACGCGCCCGTTCGTCGACGCTGCGCGCGTGCTGGCGCTCGCCGCCGGACGCGCGCAGACCAACACCGCGGCGCGCCTGCAGGCTGCCGGCGAAGCGACCGCAGCCGAGGCGTTTCACTATATTCAGACGCTGCGCCTGCGGCGCGAGTCCAACCGGGTGCGCGTCGCCGAGCTGAACGACATCGACCGGCGCGTGCTGAAGGGCGCGTTCCGGCAAGCCGCGCTGCTGCAGCAGCGCCTCGCGCTCGACTACGGTTTATGAAGTGGTTCCGTCGCACGCCGCTCGAGGGCGCATGCTGGGTAGTGATCGATTGCGAGACCAGCGGCCTGGACGCCGCACACGACCGCTTGCTGTCGGTGGGCGCGGTGATGGTGCGCAACGGCGTCGTGGATATGCAGGATTTCTTTCAAGCCGGAATCCGGCAAGCCACGCCCAGCGCGCGCGAGAACATCGTGATCCACGGCATCGGCGCCGACGCGCAGCGTGGTGGCCGGGCCTTGGACGAAGTGATGCTCGAGCTGAACGCGTTCGTCGGCGAGGGTCTGCCGGTTGCCTTCCACGCGCCGTTCGACGCTGCCGTGCTGCGTCGCCATGGGCTCGCCACGCGCGCGAAATGGCTCGACCTCGCCGCGCTCGCGCCGGCCCTGTTCCCGCAGAAGGGCCGGGCTGGCAGCCCGCTCGAGCACTGGCTGGCGGCCTTCGGCATCGCGCCGCGCGCGCGGCACGACGCGCTCGGCGATGCCTTCACTACCGCACAACTACTGCTGGTGACGCTGAGCGAGGCAAAGCGTCAGGGCGTTGAGTCCGCCGAGGCTCTGCGCGAGGCCGCTAGTTCAAGGTTCTTGCGACCGTGACCCCGTCGCCGTCGCGCGTGCGCTCGGTGAAGCCGAGGCGCGCAGCGAGCTGCAGCATGTCGCGGTTCGCTTCGAGGATGTGCCCGATCAGCGCCCGGTAGCCGGCGAGGCGCGCCGCTTCGCAAAGCCGCTCGAGCAGCGCGTGGCCGAGCCCCTTGCCCTGCCAGTCGTCCGCCACCGTCAGAGCGAATTCCGCGGTGAGGCCATCCTGGTTCGGCGCGTAGCGGCCGACGGCGACGAACTCGTCCTGCCAGAGCGCCGCCAACGCGAGCTCGCGGTCGTAGTCGAGCTGGGTAAAGCGCGCGAGCATGCGATCGGAGAGCTGCGGCAGGTGCTGCATGAAGCGCTGGTAGCGCGAGCGCGCCGAAAGCCCGCCGACGAAGCGTTTCTCGCGCTCGGCATCCTCGGGCCGGATCGGCCGTACGCGCACCGTGCGTGCGTCGCGCACGCGGATTTCGCCTTCGAGCTCGAGCGGATAGGGATGGATCGCGAGGTGGGGATAACGCGGGCCTGCGCGCGGCGGCTGCGCTGCGTCGATGACAACGCGCGCATCGGCGATCACCGCGCCGCCGGGATGCGCGAACACCGGGTTCAGGTCCATCTCGCGGACCCACGGCAGCAGACAGACCATCTGCGAAACGCCCGCCAGGATGGCGGCGAGGGCGTCGAGATCGGCCGGCGGCACGTCTCGGTAGCCGGCGAGCAGCCGGAACACGCGCGTGCGCTCCATCAGGTCGCGGGCGAGCACCGCGTTCAGCGGCGGCAACGCCACCGCGGTATCGCGCACCGCCTCGACCGATACGCCGCCGCTGCCGAACGAGAGCACCGGCCCGAACACCGCGTCGCTCGCAACCCCGACCAGCACCTCGCGCGCGTGCGCGAAGCGCAGCATCGGCTGCAGCAGCGCGCCTGCGATCCGCGCCTCGGGCCGCAGCTTGCGGACGTGTCCCATCATGTCGTCGAAGGCGGAAGCGACCATCTCGGCGTTCTGCAGGTTCAGGCGCACGCCGCCGACGTCGGACTTGTGGGTGATGTCGGGCGAATGCAGCTTGAGCGCCACCGGAAAGCCGATCTCGCGCGCGGCCGCCAGCGCCTGTTCGCGGGTTTCCGCGACCACGGATTTCGGCACCGGCAGGCGGAAGGCCGCCAGCAATGCCCGGGATTCCGGCCCGGTCAGCAGCGTGCGGCGCTCGGCCAGCGCCCGCTCACGGATCGAGCTGGCCGCGGCGAGGTCGGGCGGCCTGGCGTCGGGATCGCGCGCCGCCGTGCCTGGCGCCTGCATCAGCAGCGCCTGATTGCGCCGGTGGGCGCACAGGAACGAGAACGCCTCGACCGCATTCTCCGGCGTGTAGAAATTCGGGATGCCACGCGACTCGAGCATGCGGCGGCTCGCGTTCGGGTTGATGTCGCCGAGCCACGCGGCGAGCACCGGCTTGCGGCTGCCGTGCGCGGCGTCGGCGACCGCGCGCGCTGCCGCTTCGGGCTCGGTCACCGCCACCGGCGAATACATCGCGAGCAGCGCATCGACGCCGGGATCGGCGAGCGCCGCCGCGGCCGCCGCGCCGAAGCGCTCGGCCGGCGCGTCGCCGATGATGTCGAGCGGATTGCCATGCGACCACTGCGGAGGCAGGGCCTGGTTCAGGCGCTCTATGGTTTGCGCAGAAAGCGTGGCGAGCGGAACGGCGTTCTCGGCCGCGCTGTCGGCGGCGACCACGCCCGGCCCGCCGCCGTTGGTGACGATCGCCAGGCGCTCGCCTTGCGCGACGCGGCCGGTGGCGAGCACGCGCGCCGCCGCGAACAGCTGGGTGTAGGTCTTCACACGCACGGCGCCGGCGCGGCGCAGCGCGGCATCGAATACCTCGTCGCTGCCTACCAGCGCACCGGTGTGGCTCGAGGCTGCGCGCGAGCCGCCCGCGTAGCGTCCGACCTTGAGCGCCACCACCGGCTTCACGCGCGCCGCCGCGCGCAGGGCCGAAACGTAGCGCCGCGCGTCGCGGATGCCTTCCACGTACATCAGGATCGCGTCGGTGGCCTCGTCCGCCACCAGGAAGTCGAGCACCTCGCCGAAATCGACGTCGATCGCGCCGCCGAGCGAGACCACGCTGGTGAAGCCGACCTCGGCGCTCGCCGCCCAGTCGAGGATCGCGCCGCAGATCGCGCCCGATTGCGAGACCAGCGCGAGGTTGCCGGCGCGCGCCGGGGTGCGCGCGAAGGTGGCGTTCAAGCCGGTGTCGGTGCGCATGATGCCGAGGCAGTTGGGGCCGAGGAGGCGCACGCCGCCGCGCTTGGCCGCGGCGAGGACCGCGTCCTGCAGCTTGCGCCCGGCAGCGCCGGTCTCGCCGAAGCCGCTGGTGAGGATCACGGCTGCTTTGACGCCGGCGGCCGCCGCATCCGCGATCACGCTTTCGACCGCGCGTGCCGGCGTGACCACCACCGCGAGATCGGGCGGCCGGGGCAGGTCCGTAAGCCGGGCGTAGGCGCGCTTGCCGAAAACCGTGCGGTGCTTGGGGTTGAGCGGGGTGAGCTCGCCGTGCAGGCTGCCAGCGGCGAGATTGCGCCAGACGATGGCGCCAAGCGCGCCTTCGCGCTCGGTCGCCCCGACTAGGGCGACGCTTTTCGGCGCGAGCAGCGGCTGGAGATAGTGCGGCAGCATCCGTCGTAGTTTGACGCAGATCAACCGCGTACGCGGTGCGCTGCCTAGCATGGCCGGATGCCAGCCTGCTTCCATTGCGGCCTGACGGTCGCCGGGACCGGGCGGTTCTGTTGCGCCGGCTGCGAGGCCGTCGCCGGCGCCATCGCCGCGGCCGGGCTCGGCGCGTATTACGAGACGCGAACCACGCCTGCTTTGCGGCCCGAGCCGCTGCCCGAGTTCCACGCGCCGAAGGATCTGACCGAGTCCGCGCTGATCCTCGAGCGCGTGCGCTGCGCCGCCTGCCTCTGGCTGATCGAGCAGGTGCTGCGGCGCGCGCCGGGTGTGAAGCGCGCCGACATGAACTACGCGACGCGGCGCGCGCAGGTCGCCTGGGACCCCGAGCGCACTTCGCTCGGCGAGATCATCGGCGCGCTGCGCGCGGTGGGCTACGACGCCTGCCCGTACGACCCGCAGCGGCAGCGCGAGCTGGAGCGAACGGAGCAGCGCGCGGCGCTCGGCCGGCTGTTCGTGGCCGCGTTCGGCGCGATGCAGGTGATGATGTACGCGTTCCCGGCCTACGTCGACGAGGTCAGCGCCGAAGCGATGCACGTCATGCGCTGGGCGAGCCTGCTCATCACGCTGCCGGTGCTCTTCTTCTCCTGCGTGCCGTTCTTTTCCGGCGCGCTCGTCGAGCTGCGCCAGCGTCGCCTCGGCCTCGACACGCCGATCGCGCTCGGCATGGCGTTCGGCTTCGGCGCGAGCGCCTGGGCGACGCTCACCGGGAGCGGCGCGGTGTATTTCGATTCGATCAGCATGCTCGCCTTCCTGCTGCTCGGCGCGCGTTATCTCGAGGCGGAGGCGCGGCGCCGCGCAGCGCGCGCGTTGGACCCGTTATTGAAGATTGTTTCTTCCAGCGGCATCCTCGCGGGCCAGACCATTTCCATTGCACCGGGCGAACGCATCCCCGCCGACGGCGTGGTGACGCAGGGCGTTTCCTGCGCCGACGAATCGCTGCTCACCGGGGAATCGCGACCCGTCGCCAAGCGCGCCGGCGACGAGGTGGCGGGCGGCTCGGTCAATCTGGAGCAGCCGCTGGTGATGCGCGTGACGCGCGCCGGCGCCGATACGCGCGCCGCGTCGATCGCACGCCTTGCCGAGCGCGGCACGGCTTCGAAGCCGCGCCTGGTGGACGCGGCAGAGCGCGTAGCGCGCCACCTGACCTGGATCGTTGTGCTGACGGCCGCGGTATCGGCAATCCTGCTCGGGGACCCCTGGGTCGCGGTCGCGGTGCTGGTGGTGGCTTGCCCGTGCGCGCTTGCGCTCGCGGCGCCGATCGTGCTGACGCGCGCGAGCGGCGCGTTGCTCGCGCACGGCGTGCTGTTGACGCGCGGCCGCGCGCTCGACGTTCTCACGCGGGTCAGCGACGTGGTGCTGGACAAGACCGGCACCTTGACCACCGGCCAGTTGCGCCTCGGCACAATCAGGCTGTTCGGCGACGTCGACGAGACCGCGATGCTGGAGCTCGCGCGTTCGCTCGAGGCTTCGAGCCGCCACCCGGTGGCGCGCGCGTTCCCGGGCGGCGCTACGCACTCGGTGGTGACGCCGCGCAACGTTCCGGGGCAGGGCATCGAGGGCACGGTGCGGGGGCGCCGCGTGCGCATCGGCAGCGAGGCTTTCTGCCAGGCGCTGTGCGGCGTGCCGCCGGCGGGACCCGCGCACCCCAACTTCGACGGCTCGTTCGTGTTTCTCGCCGACGAGAAAGGCTGGCTGGCGGCATTCGAGCTCGAGGACACGCTGCGTCCGGCGGCCGCTGCGATGGTGGCCGGCCTGAGGCGAGCGGGCATCGCCGTGCACCTCGCGAGCGGCGACCGCCCGGAAGTAGCTGCGGCGCTGGCGCGCGAGCTCTGGATCGAGAGCTGCGCCGGCGCGATGAGCCCGGAAGACAAGTACCGCTACCTCGAGGGCCTGCAGCGCGAGGGGCACGTGGTGGCGATGGTCGGCGACGGCCTGAACGACGCGCCGGTGCTCGCGCGCGCGGACGTCTCGTTCGCGATGGGCGGCGGCGCCGAGGCCGCGCAGCTCAAGGCCGACGTGGTGCTGATGAACGATTCGCTCGAGAGCATCGGCACCGCGCTGCGCATCGCGCGGCGCGCGATGCGCCTGGTGCGGCAGAACATCGGCTGGGCGCTCGCCTACAACGCGCTCGCGCTGCCGCTCGCCGCGACCGGCTTCATCGGCCCCTGGGAAGCCGCGCTCGCCATGGGCGCGAGCTCTCTCACGGTGCTGCTCAACGCGCTGCGCCCGCTGGAACAACCGGAATGGAAAGCCTCTACCTCCTCGTTCCCGTCTCCGTCGGCCTCGTATTCCTGACCGGCTGGCTGTTCTGGCGCGCGCTGCACTCGGGGCAGTTCGACGACCTCGAGCGCCCGGCGCAGCAGGTGCTCGACGACGACCATTGATGCAGGTCAAAACCCTGCTCGCGGCGGGCTCTTAAGGTCGGAAGCATGTGGTCCGCCGGCTTCCGCCCGTTTTTCCTGCTCGCTTCCGCCTGGGCGGCGATCGCCGTGCCGGTGTGGCTCGCGGCCTATGCCCACGGCTACGTACTGCGCGGCACGTTGCCGGCGATGTTCTGGCACGCGCACGAGATGGTGTTCGGCTTCGGCATGGCGGCGGTGGCCGGCTTCCTGCTCACCGCGATCCCGAACTGGACCGGGCGCCTGCCGGTACGCGGCAGGCCGCTCGCGCTGCTCGCCATGCTGTGGCTTGCCGGGCGCATCGCAATGCTCGTCCCCGGCGCAGCGCTGCTCGACCTCGCTTTTTCAGCGGCGCTCATCGTCGTGGTGGCGCGCGAGCTGCTCGCCGGGCGCAACTGGCGCAACCTGCCGATGCTGGGCGCGCTGGCGCTGCTCTTCGCCGGCAACCTGCTGTTCCATCTTGGCATCTACGCCGGGCTGCGCCTCGGCATCGCCACGCTGTGCATGCTGATCGCGCTGGTGGGCGGGCGCATCGTGCCGAGCTTCACGCGCAACTGGCTGGCAAAGAAGCAGCCGCGCGCGCCGCTGCCGGCGCCCGAAGGCTGGCTCGACCGCGGCGCGCTTCTTCTCACCTTCTTTGCGCTCGCCGCCTGGGTTTGCGAGCTCGCCACCTGGCCGGCGATCCTTGCCGGGCTCGCGCTCGCCGCGCGGCTGTCGCGCTGGCGCGGCTTGGCCACGGTGCGCGAACCGCTGCTCTTCGTGCTGCACCTCGGCTATGCGTGGCTTGCTCTCGGCCTGATCTTGCTGGGTCTGGAAGCGCCGGCAGCGCTGCATGCGCTCACGGTCGGCGCGGTCGGCACCATGACGCTCGCGGTGATGACGCGCGCCTCGCTCGGCCACACCGGGCGCGCGCTGGTCGCCGATGCGGCGACCGTGACGATCTACGCGCTCGTCACGCTCGCCGTGCTGCTACGCCTCGCGAGCCCGTTCACCGGCGCGCAGGCCGTGCTCGTCGCCTCGCTCTCGGGCATGGCGTGGAGCGCGGCGTTCGCCACCTTTGCCCTGCATTACGGGCGTTTCCTGGTCCAGAAAAAGACATGAGAACAATCCTGCTCGCCGCCGTCGCCGTGCCGCTCCTCGTCGCCTGCAAACCGGGCCTCCCGCCGGACGCGTACGACGTCTCCAAGATGGACTTCAAGCCGAAGGCGGCCAAGGTCACCGCCGAGCGCAACAACGGCGCGTTCGCGGAAGGCGCGGCGCTCAGCACCGGCGCCGAGCTGAAGAAGCTCGACCCGTCGCCGGTCAAGACCGTGCGCCTCGACACCACGCACAAGGTGATCGAGATCGCGCCGGGGGTGAAATTCAGCGCCTGGACCTTCGGCGACCAGGTGCCCGGGCCGACGGTGCGCGCGCGCGTCGGCGACAGGATCAGGTTCGTGATGACCAACCGCAGCGACGAGCCGGCGCCGGTGCCGCAGCTGGTCGCGGCGCCGATGATGCACTCGATGGACTTCCACGCCGCGATGGTGTCGCCGCAGGACAAGTACCGCTCGATCGCGCCGGGCCAGACCATCGAGTTCGAG
>Ga0207648_10001137_pt1 | contig 29904 bp, 24 predicted proteins | sample KBSMisM32_FD_184310 | JGI IMG/M metagenome (GOLD analysis project Ga0207648, IMG submission 184310) | Miscanthus rhizosphere microbial communities from Kellogg Biological Station, Michigan, USA - KBS Miscanthus M3-2 (SPAdes) (version 2) | ecosystem: Host-associated > Plants > Roots >... | reverse complement strand
CGGGTCCCAGCCGGCGAGCGTCGCCTCGAGCGTGTCGCCTGCGTGCGTGCGCACGCGCACCCCGTCCTGGCGACCCACCGCGCGCATCGTGGTTACGACGACGCCTGCGGAGTAGACGAGACCGGAGGCCGGCCGCCTGCGCCCCTGGACTTGGACGACCGACGGCGCGGCAGCCGCCACCGCGTCGGCAAATTGGTTCGAGAGTTCCGTAAGCATGGGCCCAGCGTAGTAGGGCGATGCACGTCGGCGCACCGCCCACATGGGCAGGTAGGTCAGGTAGGTCAGTCGGCGCGGTTCATCATCATCGTGGCCACCTGTCCCAGGAACTCGCGCAGGTAGCCCGTGACATCGGGCGGCAGCTTCGCCTCGTCTAGGGCGTGCCCCATCAACTCCATCCAGCGGTCGCGGGCCTCGCGGTCGATCGGGAACGGGGCATGGCGCATGCGCAGCCGCGGGTGGCCGCGCTGCTCGATGTAGCGCTGCGGTCCGCCGAAGCGGCCCACCAGGAAGTCGCGCAGCCGCTGCTCGGCGCCGGCGAGATCCGCCTTGGGATACATTGGTCCGAGGATGTCGTCGGTGGGGACCTGGCGGTAGAACAGGCCGACGAGGCGCTCGAAGCCTTCCTCGCCGATGGTCTCGTAGATTTGTGCGTCGTCCAAGACGACGATCGTAACGTCAAATCTCCATATGCGAACAGCTTCCACCCTGGTGCTCGTGGCCCTGATGAGCGTCGTCCGGCTTCCCGCGCAGGAGGCCCACCCCGACTTCACCGGGTCGTGGCTGGTCGAGAACGTCACGACGGAAGGCGGCGATCGTGATCGCGCCGAGGGGCACCGCGGCGGCGGGTTCGGTCGCGGCGGCGGAGGCGGCTTCGGACGCGGCGGTGGTCGATCGGGCGGAGGCCGCGGTCGCGAGGGCGCGGCCCGGGGGCCGGTGGCCGATGCGCCGCGGCTCGAACGGGGGCAGCGCGTCGACATGACGCAGACCGCCACGGAACTCACCGTGGTCATCGCCCCCGACGCGGGTGGACGCGTCGTGCACTATCCGCTCGACGGCTCGGATGGTTTCACCGCCGCCGCCGACGGTACGCCGCTCAAGACGAAGACCAGCTGGCAGGGTGTGGCGCTCGTCACCGAGACGCGCGCGTCCGACAAGGGGCGCTCGTACCACGCGCGGCAGGTGCGTTCGCTGGACGCCACCGGCCGCGTCATCATCGAAACGACCGTCGATACGCCGTTCGGCAAGCGAAACGTCACGGCCACGCTCACCAAGCGCGAGAGCTAGTCCCTACTTCGCGTTGAACTCGATGAACTGCGTCGAGCGGCCGCCCAGGAACAGCCGCGCGCGCGCGCCAGCCCGCTTGTCGCTGCCCTCCCCAGTCTCGGTGCCCATCACCTGCGGATACCAGGAGCCGCCGTCGAGAATCTTCATCGGCGTCGTCCAGGCGGACGGGTCGTCGAGCCGGCTCGCGAACGACACGTAGATCCCTTCCTGCGTGAACTGCTCGTCCTTGGTTCGGTTCAGCAGCATCACGTAGAGCTGCAGCGACACGTTCCAGTGGACCGAGGCGCCCCAGAAGGCGTCGTCGCCCGGGTTCTCGTCGTGCCAGGGCTGCGTCACCGGGATGAGGGGTGTCCCGTACGCATAGATCCAGCTGGTGTGGGTGCTGCCGTCGTCGTCCTCGCTCGTCACCCGCGTCGGCGGCAGCCAGGCGCCGTCGTTGAACACCGTCACCTTGCCCACCGGCGCGTCGCGATCGGCCCACGCCAGGCGCGCAATCGCCACGCCCTGCGCCGCCGGGTAGCGCGAATATTGACTGAAATAGAGATAGAGATCCTTCGACTCGCGATCGAGCACCACGCTCACGTCGCCGACGCCCCCGACGAAGTACTGATTCGGCGTGGCGCAGTCGTGCCAGCCGGGCGGCGCCTCGAGGATGATGCCGAGGTCTTCCCACGTCTCACCCCGATCGCGCGAGCGCGCGGCGCCGATGCGCGGCAGCGTCAGGTCCGGACGGTCGCACTGCGTCGCGGGCACTTCGTTGTGGTAGTAGCCGTACCAGGTGCCGCCCTCGTCGGCGATCACCGACTCCATCCACACGCCATCCCCTGGATGGGTGACGAACTCCACCGGTTCCGCCGGTCCCAGGCGCGCCAAGCGGCGTCCGCTTGCCAAGGAGGGCTGTCCCGCGATGGACGTCACCACCTGCAAAGTCTCCACGCCGTCGACGAGATCCCAAACGGCCGGGCTGTTCGAATCGACTTCGCCTGTCAGGCTGATGGCGGGCGCGGGTGCCAGCGTCACTGACGGTACGGCAGGGGTCTGCGCGCCGGCCTGGCATGCGGTACCGAGGACGGCGGTGATCACGAGAGTACGAAACGTCCTGTGCAGGGATCGAGTGCTGTACGCGAGAAGGGACAACCAGGGATGGATCAGGGCCATTTGCGGCCCAGTGAGCAAGGGCGGCGCCGGCACGCGTCGCGGACGGTTATCGTGGCGTAAAGAGTTTGTTAAGAATTCGCCAGCGGCTCCACGCGCACTTCGACATCCACCAGCTGCTGGCCGCCTCCGAGCGCGATGCCCTTCACCGGCGTGACGTCGCCATAGTCGCGTCCCCAACCCAACGTCACGTGTCCGGTTCCGGGACGGATATCGTTGGTGGGGTCCACGTCGATCCATCCGCTGCCCGGCACGTACACGGAGACCCACGCGTGCGATGCCTCGGCGCCCTGGTAGTCGGCGCCGCTGCGCAGGTAGCCCGAGACGTAGCGCGCGGGGAGGTGCAGCGACCGCAGCGCGCCGATCAGCACGTGCGAGAAGTCCTGACAGACTCCGCGCTTCGATTTCAGCGTGTCGAGCAGCGGGGTGTCGATGCTCGTCGTGTTCGGCTCGTACTTGAACTCGGCGTGGATGCGGTGCGAGAGATCGTCCACCGCCGCGAGCAGCCCGCGGCCGGGCAGAAAGCTGGGGCGCGCGTAGGCGGCGAGCTCGGGGCCGGCGGTCACGAACGGGGAATCGCAGACGTACTCGAAGGCCTCGAGCGTCTCGGGACGCGCGTGCGCCGCCAGCTCGTCGCGTACGGTTTCCCACGCGCTGTCGCTGGCTGGCGGCGCCGGGCGCGGCTGCACGTCCACCACGCTCGTGGACACGATGGTGAATCGGTCGTGGCTCTCGAGGATGGTGAAGGTGGTGACGTCGTTCCCGAAGTAGTCCTTGTGCGCCTCGATCGACGCGGGCGCGGGCGTGACCTCGATGCGCGACTCGATGAGCGCCTGCCACGGCAGGGCGCGCGGCGTCAGGCGCACTTCGCTCTGGCACTGCGAAACCGCGGCGTCGTAGCGATACTTCGTGGCGTGGGTGGCCTTGTACCGCATGCCTAGGTCCTTGGTCCTTGGTGCTTGGTGCTGGGTCCGTCCTTGGTCCTTGGTCCGTCCATGGTCCAAGGTCCTTGGTCCGTCTCCCATGTTCTGCCGCGCCCGGTCCCGACTGAGCCTAGGACCAAGGACCAAGGACCGAGAACGGACCTAGGACCAAGGACGGACCACGAACCAAGAACCAAGGACCAGGGACCAAGGTGGCGCTGAATGATTCGCATAGCGCCTCAGAATGATTTCAGGCGCGACGACGCCGAGTGGCTCAAGTAGCGTGCGGTGATCGCGTCGGACAGGTCGGTGACGGCGTTGCGCACCGTCTGCAGATGCGCTTCGAGCGCCAGCCGCTGGCCGTTGGCGTCGCGCCGCTTGATCTCGTCCATGCTGGCTTCGCGCAGCAGCTGCCGCAATCGCTTCGCCAGTGCGTACTCCGCGGGCGGCGTGGACTCCGCCTGGCGCCGCGGCAGGCTGTGCACGCCGTCCAGGAGGGCCACCGCCTGAAACGCCACCGAGCGCGGGTTGGTTTCGTCGGCGAGCAGCAGTTCCAGCACGTAGCGGGTGCGGATCGAGGCCAGGTAGCGCGAGCGATAGGTGGTGGAGCTGTCGGCCACCTGCAGCAGCACCTCGAGGCACGCGTCGTCGGGAAACGGCGCCAGCGCGACGCCCACCCGCAGGAGCTCCAGCATCTGCAGCGAGCGCTCCATCCGGCGCCCCAGGCCGAGGAAGCGCCAGCCGTACCCGCGCGTGGGGTTCTCGGCGAGCAGGCCGGCAAACGCCGACAGCATGATCACCACCTCGTCGAGCGCCGCCAGCGCGGCGAGGAACCGGCGATCGTGGTTGGTCGGCGGCGCCGACGACAGCTGCGTGGAGAGCTGCTGCAGTACGCGCCAGGTGTCGGGCGACAGGCGCTCCTTGACCTCCCAGCTCAAACGGCGCACGTGCCGGAGGTTGCCGCCGATGCTGGCCACGTGGCGCGTGTCGAACACCATGTCGGCCACCAGCCGCTGCAGGTTCCACCACTGGCGGGCCACGGTGGCGTGCCGCGTTTGCGCCGGCAGCAGGTCGAGGCCGCGCAGGTAGTGGAGCACCGTGTCCACCGAGGCGTGCCGCCCCTGCTGCGCCTCGCCCGAGAGCGCCGGCAGCAGCACGCGGAACAGGCGGGCGCTGGCGTCGAGCCGTTCGGCGTAGCGTCCGAGCCAGAACAGGTTGTCGGCCATGCGGCTCGAGAGCTCCGTGGAACTCGTGAAGCCCGGTGCCGGGGACGGTTCGATCTCGTAGGTCGCGTCGTCGGCGCCGCCGATGACCCAGGTGTCCTTGCTGCCGCCGCCGGCCTGCATCGAGACCACGAGCGACTGCTGGCCGGTGGCGACGCGCGTGAGGCCGCCGGGCAGCACGGCGTACGACGCGCCGTCCCACGCCGCGATCACGCGCAGCACCACGTGACGTGCTTCGAGACCGCGGTGTGTGTGTACCGGCGCGCTCGAGAGGTCCACCTGTTCCTGCGCCACGAAGCGCGTGGGGTGCGCCGCGATCCGCGCCGCCAGCGCGTGCCGCTTGTCGGCCGACATCGTGGCGGGGAATTCGGCGTGCTGGCCGAAGCGGGGGAAGGCGGGCTTGATCACCACCGTCTCGAGGTGCTCGAGCACTTCGCGCCGCGGCTCGTCCTGTCCGCACCACCACGTGGCCACCGACGGCATGCGCAGCTCCTCGCCGAGCACGTGCCGGCACAGGCCCGGCAGGAACGCCATCAGCGCCGGCGTCTCCACGAGGCCGCTCCCGAGACAGTTGGCGATGAACACGGTGCCGGCGCGCGCGGCCTGTACCAGGCCGGGCACGCCCAGCAGCGAGTCGCCGCGGAGCTCGAGCGGATCGCAGAACTCGTCGTCGAGGCGCCGCAGGATGACGTCCACCGGGTTGAGGCCGGCAAGCGTCTTGAGGAACACGCGGCCGTCGCGCACGGTGAGGTCGCCGCCGCCGACGAGCGGAAAGTCCCACTGCCGCGCGAAGAATGCGTGCTCGAAGTAGGTCTCGCTGTTGGGGCCGGCCGACATCACGACCACGCGGGGATTGGCCGGCCGGTTCGGCGCCAGCGCCAGCAGCGCCTTGATCGTCACCTCGAAGAAGTCGGTGAGCGGGCGCACGCGGCACTGGTCGAGCATCGCCGGCAGCGTCCGGCCGCTCACCAGCCGGTTCTCGAGCGCGTAGCCGGCGCCCGAGGGCGCCTGCGTGCGGTCCGAAATCACCCACCAGCTGCCGTTGGGCGCGCGCGCGATGTCGACCGCGTAGTTCTGCAGGTAGACACCGTTGGTCGGTGCGATCCCGTGGCACGCACGAAGGAAGCCCGGGTTGTCGAAGACGAGCTCGGGCGGGATGTGGCCGTCGCGCACGAGACGGTGCGACCCGTAGAGATCGGCGAGCACCGCATTGAGCAGCGTGGCGCGCTGGATGACGGCGCGCTCGATCTGCGCCCATTCGCCGCCGTCGATCGCCAGCGGCACGAGGTCCATCGGCCAGGGGCGCGCGCTGCCGAGCGGGTCGCCGTAGACGTTGTAGGTGACGCCGTTGGCGCGAATGAGCTGCTGGCCGAACTCCCAGCGGCGGGAGAACTCTGGCATCCCCATCCGGCGGAGTGCCGCCGCCAGCCGTGTCCAGTGCGGGCGCGGCCGTCCGGTGGGATCGAGCGCTTCGTCCCAATGACCCGCCTGCGGCGGCCGGTAGTTCCAGTCCGCCGTGCGGCGCGACGGACGCGCTGAGGACGTATCGCTCACGCTGGGCTCTGGATTGAGTGGCGCCGCCGCAGATCGAGCGTGGAGGGAAACTCGCGGTTCTCGTGCATCACGAGGGTCAGCGGCGCTCCGGGCGTGTGGCCGAACCCGAAGAACCGGGCCCGGCGCCTCGCTTCCGCCTCGTTCGAGTTTACAGGAAGCGTCGCGTAGTTCCGCCCGCCGGGATGCCCGACATGGTAGCTGCAGCCGCCGATGGCGCGGCGCGCGGCGAGGTCCACGACGTCCATGACGAGCGGGGTGTGCACCGGGATCGTGGGGTGCAGGCACCGCGGCGGCTGCCACGCGCGGTAGCGCACGCCGCACACGAACTCACCCTCGGTGCCGGTCGGCTGCAGCGGCAGCTGCACGCCGTTGCACGCCACGGTGAAGCGTTCCGGCTCGAGCCCGCGGACGCGCACTTGCAGGCGCTCGACCGACGAATCCACATAGCGCGCCGTGCCGCCCGCACCCGGTTCTTCGCCCAGGACGTACCACGGCTCGATCGCCTGCCGCAGCTCCACCTCGACGCCCTGGTAGACCACGCGGCCGTACACGGGGAAACGGAACTCCAGGTGCGGGGCGAACCACGCCTTGTCGATCGGGTAGCCGGCGCGGTGCAGATCGTCGATGACCGACGTGAAGTCGCGCTCCACGTAGTAGGGCAGCAGGAAGCGATCGTGGAGCCGCGTGCCCCAGCGGATCGGCGCCGCGTCGTACGGCGCGCGCCAGAACCAGGCCAGCAGCGTGCGGACGAGGAGCTGCTGGGCCAGGCTCATGCGCGCGTGTGGAGGCATCTCGAACGCGCGCATCTCCACCAGCCCCAGCCGCCCGGTGGCGCTGTCGGGCGAGTACAGCTTGTCGATGCAGAACTCGGCGCGGTGCGTGTTGCCGGTGACGTCCACGAGAAGGTTGCGGAAGATGCGGTCCACGAGCCACGGCGGCGTGGTGGTCTGGGCGCCGTGGAGCAGGCCCATGGCGATCTCGAGCTCGTACACCGCGTCGGCGCGCGTCTCGTCCACGCGCGGGGCCTGGCTCGTCGGCCCGATGAACACGCCGGAGAAGAGATACGAGAGCGACGGGTGGTTCAGCCAGTAGGCGACGAAGCTCTTGAGCAGATCCGGCCGCCGCAGGAACGGGCTGTCCGAGGGCGTGAGGCCGCCGAGCACGATGTGATTACCACCGCCCGTTCCGGTGTGGCGCCCGTCCAGCATGAACTTCTCGGTGCCGAGCCGGCTGAGACGCGCCTGATCGTAGAGCGTGGTCGTGTTGGCCACGAGCTCGCGCCAGCTGCGCGAGGGATGGATGTTGACCTCGATGACGCCGGGGTCCGGCGTGACCTTGATCTGCTGGAGCCGCGGATCGAAGGGGGGTGGATAGCCCTCGACGAGCACCGGCATCGTCAACGCCGCGGCGGTGTCTTCGACGGCCGTGATCAGGTCGACGTAATCCGCCGCCGACGCGACCGGCGGCAGGAAGGCCCACACCTTCCCCTCGCGTGCTTCGACGGTGAGGGCGGTCCGCACGTACGGCCCGCTACTGTCGGTATCGGCGCCGGGCTGGGGCTGTTCGTGTTGCTGCTGACGGGGCGTGGTGCCGTCAGGGCCCTCGACGCGCGCGTGATGCTGCCGCGCGCGCACGGCGTGTGCGGCCGGCCGGCTCGCGACGGCGGCTTCAGCCGGTCGGCCGAGATCGGGCCACGACGACATCGGATCGATCGGATACACCTCCCACGACGGTCGTGCGGGCAGGCTCTTCATCGGCAGGCGGAAGCCGACCGGTGAATCGCCCGGCATGAGGAAGAGATGCTTCGACCGCAGCATCCACAGCCCCGACTGCCAGGCCGGGCCGTCCTTGCCCGCGGCCCGCGCGAGCGGCAGGACGAAGCCGGTGGGGGTGCCGAGGCCGTGGCTGAACACGCGGCGAAGCCGCTCGCGCTCCTCCGGATCGTCGAGGTCGTTGGTCTCGGGATCCACGTCGACCGGCAGCTGCCGCTCCTGGTGAATGTAGACGAGCGGGTCCTCATAGGCCGCCATCACGTACTGCGCGCCGACGCCCAGGCGGTCGGCCAGCGCTTCGGCGAACACGCGGGCATCGTCGGTGTCGAAACCGTCATCGCGATCGGGATTGCCGACGAGCGACGGGTCGCGCCACAGCGGCACGCCGTCGGTACGCCAGTAGCAGGTGAACGCCCAGCGAGGCAGCGACTCGCCCGGATACCACTTGCCCTGGCCGAAGTGCAGCAGGCTCCCGGGCGCGAAGGTGTCGCGGACGCGCGTCAAGAGGGTAGTGCCCAGACGGCGCTTGGTTGGCCCCATCGCCGCCGTGTTCCATTCCTCGCCGTCCATGTCGTCGATCGACACGAACGTCGGCTCGCCGCCCATGGTCAGGCGCACGTCGCCGGCCTCGAGCTCACCGTCTATACGGTCGCCGAGCGCGAGCACCGCGTCCCACTGCGCGTCGCTGTACGGCTTGGTGACGCGCGGGTCTTCGTGCACGCGCGACACCGACATCTCGTGATGGAACTCGACGGTGCTGGGGCTGACGAGGCCCGAGACCGGCGCCGCGGATTCGGAGCTCGGCGTCGCCGCCAGCGGGATGTGCCCTTCGCCCGCGAGCAGCCCCGACGTCGGGTCGAGGCCCACCCAGCCCGCGCCCGGCAGGTAGGCTTCGGCCCAGGCGTGGAGATCGGTGAAGTCGGCGCTCGGCCCGGCGGGGCCGTCGAGCGGTTTTTCGTCGGGGCGCAGTTGAATGAGGTAGCCGGAGACGAAGCGGGCCGCCAGCCCGAGGTGCCGCAGCGTCTCGACGAGCAGCCACGACGTGTCGCGGCACGAGCCCGAGGCGAGGCCAAGGGTCTCCTCGCTCGTCTGGACGCCGGGCTCCATGCGAATCAGGTAGCGGATGTCCTGCTGGAGCCGGCGATTCAGCTCGACGAGGAAGGTCATCGTGTGGCTGGGCTCGCGCGGGATCGAGGCCAGGAAGGCCTGCAGGCGCGGCCCAGCCGGCGCCACCTCGAGGAAGGGCGCCAGCTCGCGCCGCTGCTGATCGTCGTAGGCGAACGGCCACTGCTCGGCGTGCGGCTCGAGGAAGAAGTCGAACGGGTTGAGCACCGTCATCTCGGCCACGAGGTCGACCTCGAGCGAGAACGCCGTCGTGGGCTCCGGAAACACCACGCGCGCCAGGAAGTTGCCCTGCGGATCCTGCTGCCAGTTGATGAAGTGCCGCGACGGTTCGATCCGCAGCGAGTAGCCGGTCACCGGCGTGCGGCTGTGCGGCGCCGGCCGCAGGCGGACTACCTGCGGCGAGAGCGTCACCGGCCGGTCGTACTGATAGACCGTCTTGTGATGCAGTGCGACTCGGATCATGTTTTACGCCGTGGGGGCCGTGCTCGAGCCCTGCGTCTGCGATTGCGAGGCGACGGCCGGTGTCGTGCGGACCGCGAAGTCGTCGCGCAGCCCCTCGTCGATCCCGTTCATCTTCAGCTGCAGGCGGTCGAGATACTCGTGCAGGCCGCTGCGCAGCACGGTCTCGACCGAGGTGAAATCGAGCTCGGCGCGCAGCTGGCCCATGAGCTGCTCGGAGCGGTAGCGGAAGGCGCCGATCGGCGTGCCGGTGATCGACTGCAGCGACTCGCTGGCGCTCTTGATGCAGAAGCGCACGGCGCGCGGAAACTCGTTGTCCATCACCAGGAAGTCCACGACATCCGACGGCGTGATGCGCCCGTACTTCTTGCGGTACATCTCGAAGCCGCTGACCGATTTCAGCACCGCCGACCAGTGGATGTCGTCGTACGGCGTTCCGACGTCGCGGATGGACGGCAGCAGCATGAAGTACTTCACGTCGAGGATGCGCGAGGTCTTGTCGGCCCGCTCGAGCATGCGCCCGAGCCGCATGAAGTGCCACGCCTCGTTGTGCGACATCGTCGCGTCGGTGACGCCCTCGAACAGGTGGCAGCCCATGCGGATCTCGCGGAAGGCGTCGAGCATGCGCTCGGGCTCCGGCAGCGAACGCTGCGTCTGGATCTGCAGGTACATGCTGTTGACCTGCGTCCACATCTCCGACGAGATCGTCTCGCGCACCGAGCGCGCGTTCTCGCGCGCAAAGCGCAGGCACGAGACGATCGAGCTGAGGTTCTGGCTGTCGTAGGCCAGCCACTCGATCACTCTGGCCTGGGTCGCAAGGCCGAACCGCTCCTTGAAAGTTTCGGCGTCGCCGCTCGTCTCGATGAGCGGCTGCCACTGCTGCGACGGCGCCAGCGGCAGATCGATCTGCAGGTTGAGGTTGACGCCGATGAAGCGGGCGACGTTCTCGGCCCGCTCGATGTAGCGTGCCATCCAGTACACGGAGTCGGCGACCCGGCTGAGGAGCGGCATCGGTTCGCTTCGCATCACCGGCCTCCTGCTTCGAGCACCCAGGTGTCCTTGCTGCCGCCGCCCTGCGACGAGTTCACCACCAGCGATCCCTTGCGGAGCGCGACGCGGGTCAGGCCGCCGGGGACGACGCGGATCTCGTCGCCGTACAGGATGTAGGGGCGCAGATCGACGTGGCGGCCTTCGAGCTGATCGCCGACGAGCGTCGGTACCCGTGACAGGCCGAGCGTCGGCTGGGCGATGTAGTTGCGCGGGTTGGCGGTGATCTTGGCCGCGAACGCCTCGCGTTCGGCGGCGGTCGAGTGCGGGCCGACGAGCATGCCGTAGCCGCCGGCCTCGTTGGCTGCCTTCACGACCAGCGTCTCGAGATTCTGCAGCACGTGCTGGCGATCGGTGTCACGCCAGCACAGATAGGTAGGCACGTTCGGGATGATCGCGTCCTCGCCCTCGTAATAGCGGATCATGTCCGGCACGTAGGCGTACATCACCTTGTCGTCGGCCACGCCGTTGCCGGGCGCGTTGGCCAGCGACACCCGGCCGGCGCGGTAGGCGTCGACCAGGCCCGGGACGCCGAGCAGCGAGTCGGGACGGAACGTCTCGGGGTCGAGGAAGTCGTCGTCGATGCGGCGATAGATCACGTGGACGCGGCGCAGCCCCTTGGTCGTGCGCATCCACACGGATTTGTCCTCGACGACCAGGTCGCGCCCTTCGACGAGCGGGATGCCCATCTTCTGGGCCAGGTAGCTGTGCTCGAAGTAGGCCGAGTTGTACATGCCCGGCGTGAGCAGCACGACGACCGGCTTCGTAGTGACGCCGCGCGGCGCAATTGCCTCCAGCGTTTCGAGCAGGAGGCTCGGATACTCGAACACCGGGCGCACGCGCAACCCGTCGAACACCTGCGGGAACGTGCGCTTCATCAGATCGCGGTTCTCGAGCATGTACGACACGCCCGACGGCACGCGCAGGTTGTCCTCGAGCACGTAAATCCGGCCGTCGGAGTGGCGGACCAGATCGCTGCCGGTGATGTGGCACCACACACCCTTGGGCGGATTGATGCCGACGCACTGCGGGCGGTAGAACGCTGCCGAGCGCACCACCTCCTCCGGGATGACGCCGTCCTTGATGATCTTCTGGTCGTGGTAGATGTCGTTGATGAACTGGTTGAGCGCGTGGATGCGCTGCTTCAGGCCGCGCTCGATCCAGTCCCATTCCGTCGCGGTGACGATCCGCGGCACCAGATCGAACGGGAACGGGCGCTCGGTGCCGGCCGAATCGCCGTAGACGTTGAACGTGATGCCGAGCTGCACGAGGATGCGTTCGGCCGCCTGCTGGCAGCGTTCGAGCTGCCCGTCGCCGAGCGCGCTGATGGTGTCGAGCAGGAGCCGCGCCTCGGCGCGCGGCTGGCACGCCTCGTCGAACATCTCGTCGTAGAAGCCCCCGGTCTCGTACCCGTCCACGCGCATCGAAACCTCGAGGCCGGTCAGTTGCGAACCGGCGTTAAGCCGGTTTGCCAGATACTGCCGGCAGCCACATACATCAGCCCGACAGACGCGCGTCGCTCGACGTGCCGCCAGCGGCCGGGACATAGAGCTTCGTCGCGTAGTCCATCACCATCCGGTCGGCATTGAACCGCCAGCCCAGCGTACGGATGGTCCGCTTCATCCGCCGGATCCAGCCGCGCGGCAGGCCGTCCTGATCGCGCTGGTAGAAGAGCGGGATGACCTCGTCCTTCAGGGTCCGGTACAGATCCCGGCCGTCCCGCTCGTCGTGCACGTCCATGTTGGCGTGGGTGCGGCCGGTGCCGATGGAGAAGCCGTTGAGGCCGTCGTAGGCTTCCGCCCACCAGCCGTCGAGCACCGACAGGTTCAGGCCGCCGTTGAGCACGACCTTCTGGCCGCTCGTGCCCGAGGCCTCGAGCGGCCGGCGGGGGTTGTTGAGCCACACGTCCACGCCCTGCACCAGCACGCGGCCGACGTTGATGTCGTAGTCCTCGACGAACGCGAACTTGCCGGCGAAGGTCGCGTCGCGCATCATCTGCGCGATCTCCTGGAGCACGCGCTTGCCGGGCTCGTCGTGCGGATGCGCCTTGCCGGCGAACACGAACTGCACCGGGCGCTTGGGGTCGTTCACCATGTCGGCCAGGGCGACCAGATCCCGCAGGATCAGGTTGGCGCGCTTGTAGGTGGCAAATCGGCGCGCGAAGCCGATGGTCAGCGCGTCGGGGCTCATCATACGCGCCAGCCGGGCAATCGTGTCCTTCGGCTCGCCGCGGTGCGTGGCCTGTTCGACCGCGCGCCGCCGCACGAACTCGATGAGGCGCGCCTTGAGAATGAGGTGCGTCTCCCAGAGCTCGCCGTCGTCGACGCTCTCGATCCCTTCCCAGATCTGGGCCTGACCGCCGCGCTGACGCCATTCGAGCCCGAGATGGCGGTCGTAGAGCCGCGACATCTGAGGCGCGAGCCAGGTGGGCACGTGGACGCCGTTGGTGACGTGGCCGATCGGCACCGCCTCTTCGCTGCGGCCAGGATAGAGCCCCGTCCACATCGCCCGGGACACTTCGCCGTGCAGCGCTGATACCGCGTTGGCGCGCCGCGACAGCTTCAGCCCGAGCACCGTCATGCAGAACTCTTCGTGCGGGTTGCCCGGGTTCTCGCGGCCGATGGCCATCAGGTCGTGCAGCGAGATGCCGAGCTGATCGCGCAGCGGTCCGAGATGTTCCTCGATCAGGCTCTCGTGGAAACGATCGTGGCCGGCCGGGACCGGTGTGTGCGTGGTGAAGACCACCTCGCGCGCCACCCGCGCCACCGCCTGGTGGAAGCCGATGCCCTCCTCGATCATGCGGGTGCGGATGGCCTCGAGCACCGCGAAACCGCTGTGCCCCTCGTTGAGGTGCAGGACCGATGGTGTGATGCCCATCGCGCGCAGCGCCTTGTGGCCGCCGACGCCAAGCAGCAGCTCGTGCCGGATGCGCACGCGGGCATCGCCCCCGTACAGGCGAGCCGTGAGTGCCCGATCCTCGGGCGAGTTGCCCTCGACGTTCGAGTCGAGGAGCAGCAGGTCGCATCGGCCCACCTTCACGCGCCAGACTTTGGCGGCGATGATGCCGCCGCGCGTCTCGAGCTGCACGGTGACCGGCTCGCCGTTGGGGCCGATGGCAGGCTCCATCGGCATCAGGTTGGTGTCGGTGTTCAGGTACTCCTCGTGCTGCCAGCCGTTGCGGTCGAGGCGCTGGCGGAAATAGCCCTGGCCGTAGAACAGTCCGACGCCGACGAGCGGCAGCCCGAGGTCCGAGGCGCTCTTGATGTGATCGCCGGCCAGCACCCCCAGGCCGCCCGAGTAGATCGGAAAGGACTCGTGGAGGCCGAACTCGGCGGAGAAGTAGCCCACCGGCCGCGGCCGCAGCACGCCGGCGTGGGTGGCCGCCCACGTGCTGTCGGCCTCGAGATACTCGCGCTGCCGGCGGTAGGCGTAGTTGATGCGGCTGTGGAGCGCCATCTCCCCGGCCCGCTTCTCGATCTGCGCCAGCGGCGTTTCGGACAGCAGCGTGATCGGGTTGTGATTGAGCTCGCTCCACCGCCCCGGCTCGAGGTCCTGGAAGAGGCTGCCGGAGTCCTGGTCCCAGCTCCACCACAGATTGCGGGCGAGCGCCCACAGCTTCTCCTGCGCCGGCGCGATGAAGCGATGCACGACGCGCGCCTCGCCGATGATCGGCGCCACCTGCGCCGCCGCCGTCATCAGGGCGTCGATCTCCGCGTCGGAGAAGTGCCGCGTCGCCAGCGTCTGCACCACCAGCGTGCCCTGGAGCACGCCATTGTCGATGAGGGGCACGCCCAGAAAGGACTGGAAAGGCTCCTCGCCGGCTTCGCTGAAGTACTTGAAGCGCGGGTGCGTCTGCGCGTTGTCGACGGCCACCGGACGGAGCTGCTCGGCGACCAGGCCGACGAGCCCTTCGTGGAGCCCGAGCCGGAGCGTGCCGATGCACTCGGGCCGCAGGCCGACCGTGGCGGCCAGGATCAGGTTCACCCGATCCGGTTCGAGCAGATAGGCGGAACAGACTTCGGTGCCGAAACGCTTGGCGATGAGCCCCACGACGCTCATCAAGGTCTCGGCGGGATTGGTGCCGGCGTCGGCAAACGCGCCGAGCTCGTCGAGAGACAGCACTTCGTGGATGTCGTCGTGCGTGCCTGCGGTTCGGAACGGCACCGTGGGCCCCCTCCTGATCACCCGTCCAGGGTGTTCCGACACTATAGCCAAATCGGCGCGCGCTGGAGCGCGGACACGAACTACAACAGTGTCGGATCGGTGTATCGACGGGGCAACTTTGTAGCGAAGACGAGATGATCGGCCGCGAGGAAGTTGAGAACGCTGAGGGTGACGACGGCCAGCAGATTGGCGGCGACGAGCGGGAGGTGGAGCCGCCCGACGAACAGCCCCATGAGCGCCACGTTTCCACCGATCGAGATGAGGGCCGTGGAGCCGTTGAACCGGGCGAACCGGACCAGGCGGCCGTCCTCCGGTTGGCCCGCCCAGGTCCATCGCTCATGCCAGAGGAAGTTGTGCAGGATGGCGGCTTCGACGGCCACCGCGGTGGCCGGCAGATAGGGGAGTCCGGCGGCGGCCAGGGCGTGCAGCACCAGCGCCTGCACGGCGAACCCGCCCACTCCGACCCAGACGAATCGCGCGCCGCGGCTCACCGAGTCCACTCAGGAGGAAGCGGTTCAGCCTGATACAGCGTGCGGGCGTTGCGCCACGACGACGCCGCGAACGCCACCGCCATGCCGGCCACCGAGAGAACGGCACTCAGGTCGAAGAGCGCCACCTGGCCCAGCCCGAACGGCGTCACGATCGGCCGGAAGACGGCCACGACGGCGCCGATCGACAGCAGAATCCGCAGTTCGGTGGGGCCGATGCCGGAGAAGGAGATGCGGAACACGCCCACGGCGTGGGTGGCGAGAAACGACTCGGCGCACAACAGCACGTAGCCAAGGAGCAGCGCCAGTCCCAGGCGCGGATCCATCAGCCCCGAGAAGGCCATCCCGGTGAACAGCGCGGTGGCGTTCACGAGGTCCACCACGTGGTCGAGGTAGTAGCCGTAGCGGGGACGCTGATGGCCGCGCACGCGGGCGACCGTGCCGTCCAGGCTGTCGCCGAACCAGTTCACGGCCAGCATCACCGGGACCAGCCACAGCGCGCGGCGATCCCAGGCGGCGGCCGCGAACGCGGCGCCGGCGGCCACTGTGCCGAACGCGCCGATGGCCGTCAGGTGGTCGGCGTTGAGGCGCCGCGGCAGCCGGTGCGCCAGCCAGATCAGGAGCCGCTTCTCGGCTTCCGCGAGCACGCTTCCATGGACCCGGACGTGAGCGCCTTGCGGCCGTTCCCGAACCTCGGTCAGTGTGGACATCTTCCAGCCTCCACACAGCAAGGTGCGAAGCACGGCCGAACCGGCTCAGGGTAGAGTCAGACGATGCGTGAAGGGCCGGAATTCGTCTTCTGGTTCATCAGATTGGGGACCGCCGTGGTGGTGACCGTCGTGGCGATCTCCGTGGTGCTGTTCTGGCTGCTGAAGCGCTGGGACGAAAAGAAAAAGGCCGGCGCGAAGCGCCGGCCCTGAACTCCCTACCTGCCTACCTGCCCACCCGCCTACCTGCTCTTAGTAGGCGCTCCAGTTGAACGACGTCATCGTCGGGTTGCCGAGCGTGAGCGCCGTGTTCTGCAGGGCGCGGTCGTAGTGAACCGCCGTGCCGCCCATGTCCTTGAGCTTCCGGAAGATCACCGCCCCGTAGAGATCCGAGCCGCCGGTGAGCTTGCCTTCGGCCTTCGGAGCGTAGACGACCGCGGAATTGTTCGATCCGCCGTTGATCACGATGTCCTTCGTCAGCGTGCCCGCGTCGATCGCCGCCTTGTCGGCGTCGTCGGGCGCGAAGACGAACTGCAGCTTCATCGGGTCGTAGGTGTTGTTGGTGATGGCGCCGCCCGTGAGATCGATCGGCGTGGCCTGGTCCTTGCCGGCGATGCGGAACACGACCGGACCCGAGTCGATGATGATGTCGGCGTTGCCGTTCACCTTGATGCTGTTCCACTCGTAGATGCCGGCGCCGAAGTGGATGACCGAGTTGGCGTTGAACGTGACGTCGCCGAGTGAGACGACGGTGGTGGGGGTGGCCGGCGTGAACGTGACGCCGTTGGCGCTCGGGTTACAGCTCGCCGCACCGAGGCAGCCGCTGGTCTTGGTGAAACCGGTGGGGACCTGCGGGGGCATCGGCGAGATCACCGCCGGGTCCGGCATCGTGATCTGCTGTGGCAGCGACACGAGGGCGCAATCCGGTTGCGGCAGACAGCCATCGCCGGTCACCTGGCTGCCATTGCCAGCCACCGTTTCAGCCGTCACGTTGTTGGCCGTGCAGCCGCCGACGCCCGACCGCGGCGTGGAGAGCTTCCCGTTGACCACGGCGCCGCCGTTCAGCGACAGGTTGCCGTTGCTGCCGACGTTGCCGCCGCTGTTCGATATCACCGGTGCGCCTACGAGCCCCGCCGAGCTGTAGCTGTTGGTGGTGCCGCCGCCGCCGAACTGCATCGAGCTGCAGCCCGGATACGTCGAGAAGGCCGCGTAGCGGAACGCGGGTACCGGCTGCTTTTCGATAATCGCCGTCACCTGCACGTCCGCGTCGCCGGCGCCGTCGAGGTTGCCCGAGCCGGTGATTTCCCACGTCTGGACGGTGACGAGCATGCCGCCATAGGCGTCCTGGAACTGTTTCATCGACATCAGCCGTGCCACCGCCGCGTAGTCGGCGTGGTTGGTCGACATCTGAAGGGTCCCGTGCGCCGCGGCCGCGAACGCGGTCTTCTTTGCCGCGATCGGGTAGTTCGAGTCGGCCACCGTCGTGGACAGCACCACGGGCTGCCCGTTGTAAGTGACCGGCGACACCGTCCGGTTGTAGTTGCCGATCGGGTCGCCCGCGTCCATGCCCGGCGCCACGTAGGTGTAGATCAGATAGTTGGCTGCGCTATGGAGCCCCGACTCGGCGGCGTACCGCGACTGGGACAGCGACTTGTAGTTGAGGCTCGAGAGCGTCTCGGTCCTGCCGGTCGTCACGAGCGCTGCACCGAGCAGCGACACGACGAGCACCATGAACATGGCGAGAATGAGGGCGATCCCCTCTTCGCCGGCCCACGATCTGCGTTGTGCTGACATGTTGGTGTCCTGCCTACGGGACGGCCGGGAGCAGATTGGTGATCTGCGCCGGCGTCGGCTGAATGCGGTTGGTGACGTCGAGGCCGGCGAGCTGCCAGGCGTTGAAGACGTTGCGGGGCGAAACGTTGAGGAGCGCTTTCGACTCCTTCTGGAACTTCTTCGTGATCGGGTCCATCTCCTGGGATTGCACGGTCAGCGTGATGGCGACGCCGATCACGTACGGCGTGGCGCCGATCGTCTTGGTCTGATAGGTGAAACAGGCGGCGTTGTTCGGGTTGGCCTGCACGTTTTCGACCAGGATTTGATCGACCGTCGGCGCCACCTTCGCGCCGGCGTTCCACGCCATCTGGTTGCGATACAGGCGCCCGTTGGCGATGTCGCAGGTGTACTCCACGTACACCATGCTGCCCGTGCCGTTGATGTCGCCGAAGATCTTCAGCACCCAGTCCGTCGAGCCGTTGGCCACGAGCGGGGCCGGCGGCACGACGCCGGCCGAGAAGGCGCCCTGCACCGAGACCGGAACGCCGTTGGCGTGGGGGCTCAGGAAGTTCGCGGTGATGCTCTGATTGCCGACGGCCGTCACCGACACGGTCTCGGCCGAGTCGCCCGTCCCGATCGTCAGGTTTTCGCCCACGAACATGTTGCTCGAAAAGCTGACGCCCACGGTGTTGGCGCCGGCGGCCACCGGGGCCGTGAGCGTGATGGTGCCCGGCAGCGTGATGCGGCCCGCCTGACCGACCTCCTGCTGGAGCAGGGCGGTGGCGTTGCGGACACCGGCAAACATCTGGGCGCGGTTGGTGACCGTGTTGTTCAACTGGCTCATCTCGAGCACGCCGCTCATCACGATTGCCGACACCGTCATCAGGATGCCGGACGTCACCATCACCTCGATGAGGCTGAAGCCTGATTCGGACGAGAGCGCGCGCGGGTTGGGTGTGGTCATGACAAAGCTCTTAGAACGGCGAGGTCTTGAGCGCCGTTACCGTGGACTTGGGCAGGTCGCCGACGCCGCCTTGCGACGCCACGCGCACCGTGGCGGTGACTGTGATCTGTTTCAAGTTGGCTTTCGGGGTCGACACCTGCCACACGCGCTTGTAGTACCAGCCTTCGGGGGCACCGCCGGCGGACGCGATGAGGTTGCCGTTGATGTCGAGATAGTCGACGTACAGGTTGACTGGCGCGTTGGGATCTGAATTGCCGCCGAGCGACAGACCGCTGCCGTTCACGTCGGTGGCTGGAAAGACGCGCGTGTCGGTGGTGGAGTCGCCATACGACAGCGCCATCAGCTGTTCCAGCTTGTCCTGCGCGTACTCGGTGGTGCGTGCCGCCAGGTGCCCCTGGTTCTCGGTGGTCTTCACCGCCATCAGGCCGAGCGGCATGATGCCGGCCGCGACGATGAGCAGCATCGAGAGCGCAAACACCGTTTCGAGGAGGGTGAACCCCTCAGGCTTCTGTAGGTTCTTCATGGTGATGTCCTGGCTTACTGACGCACCCAACCTGCATGGTCGGCCGACGACCACCAGTTGCGGATGAGCGGGGTGGCCGTCACGGTGATGGCGCGCACGCCGGTGCCGTCGGTCAGGTAGAACGCGTTGCCGCCGATCGGCGAGCCGTTCTTGTCGATCGGAATCCCGCGGGAATTGAACATGATGCAGGAGGTGCCGTCGATCTCGGCGGGCGGGCTCGCGGTGTCGATGCACTTGGCCGCGAAGGCGATCGCCGGCTGGGTGTTCGTCGGCGGCGCGTCGACGTCGCCGAAGGAGAACGAGATGCCGACCGGGAGCGTCGAGACCGAGGTGTCGTTGGCCCACGCGTTCGCGCCCTGGTTGAAGACCTGCAGGACGTAAGTGCCGGCGGCGATGTTCAGGTAGACGCGCGCGCGAGAGAATCGCGAGGTGGCGCGCATTTTCGCCAGGCCGACGTAGTTCGACACGGTGTCCGCGTTGTCGTTCAGCTTCACGTTCGCCGACGTGGCCGACACCATCGGAATCGCCATGGCGGCGAGCACCATCATCACCGACATCGAGACCATCACCTCGATGAGCGAGAAGCCGCTGCTGCCGCGCGCGGCGCGAAAAGGCCGGCGGCCGTGTGTCCGTTTCATACTGGCCACGAGAAGGGCAACAAGCATGCCCGTGGCAATCGGGACGATGCCCCTAGGCCCTCTCGATCAGGACCGCACGGTGTTGCGCAACAGCCTTGTAATCGACTGACAAGGACGTGCGCCGGCGCGAACGGCGCTTAGCACCTCGCCCGTGCCTTTCCCGGGCACCACGCGGAAGGGGCGCGCAGCCACGAGCCGGGCGCACGTGCGACGAGGGCACGTGCGAGAAGTCCACGATTGGCAGAGTTCAGAATCGTGCCGTTGTTCTGGGACGGAACACACCGGCCCAGAACCGTGATCGCGCCCTCGCACGGAACCGTGATCCGGGGACCGGTTTGGAGTGTGAGCGAGCCGAACCGGGCTGTTAGGGCAGAATGCTGGCGTGCGGATTCTGCACGCGATCCACGATTTCCTGCCGCGACACCGTGCGGGTTCCGAGATCTACGCGGCCGAGCTCTGCCGCGAGCTGGGCGCTCGTCATCACGTAACACTGCTCTGCGCGGAGTACGACCCCAGCCGGGCGCACGGCCACCTGACCTGGCGCGAGCACGACGGGCTGCCGGTGGTCGAAATCGTCAACAACTGGATTGCCGGGTCGCTCCCGGAGACTTATGCGTCGCCGCTGCTCACAGAGCGCATCGGCCAGGTGCTCGACGCCGTGGAGCCCGAGATCGTTCATGCACACAGTTTCCTGAATCTGTCCTTCGAGCTCGCGGCGCTGGCGCACGCGCGCGGCATCCCGATCGTCGCGACGCTGCACGACTACACGCTGGTGTGCCCCTCCGGGGGGCAGCGACTGCACCGCGCGGAATCGCACGTCTGCCACACCATCGACACCGCCCGCTGCGTGCGCTGCTTTCAGCAGTCGCCCTTTTATACCCAGATGGCGGTCGGCCCGGCTGCCGCCGCGGTGGCCTCGTCCGGCCTGCTGCAGCGGCTGGTCGGCGTGGCCCGGCGCGTGTCGCCCGGTCTGGTCCAGACGGCGGCCAGGGCGGCGGGGGAGGTCAGACGGGTTCCGGTGACCGAGGCCGATATCGCCGCCCGGCTGGCGCACGCCCGGCGGCTCTTCGAGCAGGTCGATCTTTTTGTCGCGCCGTCGCCCTCGATCGCCCAGGAATTCACGAAACTGGGGCTCGATCCGAAAAGGATCAAGGTGTCGGACTACGGATTTCGCCCCGCGCCCGCCCGGCCGCGCGTCCGCCGGGAGGGGCCGCTGCAGATCGGCTTCGTCGGCACGCTGGTGTGGCACAAGGGCGTGCACGTGCTGATCGAGGCGGCGCGGCGCCTTGATCCGTCCGCCTTCGAGCTGGTGCTCTACGGCGATCTCAACACCTTCCCTGACTACGTGGCCGAACTGCGCAGGCTCGCCGAGGGGCTCCCGGTGCACTTCAAGGGGGGCTTCGACTCCACGTCGACCAGCGACATCTATGGCCAGTTCGACGTGTTGGTCGTCCCGTCGCTCTGGCTCGAGAACTCGCCGCTCGTCATCCACGAGGCGTTCCAGGCCGGCGTGCCCGTGGTGGGCTCGCGCATGGGTGGCACCGTGGACCTGGTGCGGCACGGCGAGTGGGGGCTGGTGTACGAGGCGAATTCGCCCGACGCGCTGGCGGGCGCGCTGCGCTCGATCCTGGCCGATCCCCGCGTGCTGGACGAGTGGCGCGCGCGCCTCCCGGAGGTGAAGTCGATCGCCGCCGACGCCCTGGAATGGGAGGCCACCTACCAGCAGTTCATCGCGGCACCTGTACGCGCGTGAGCGAACCGCTCGTCTCGATCGTGCTGCTGACGTGGAACGGCGGCACGGGCCTGCGCGAACTGGTCGAGGCGATCGCGCGCCAGCGCACCGACTTCGCGTTCGAGGTCGTCGCGGTGGACTCGGGCTCGACCGACGGCACGGCCGAGTGGCTGGAGCGGTCGCAAGCGGTTGCGCGCGTGGTGCGCATCGCCCCCGATCAGTTCAACCACGGCGCCACGCGCAACCTCGGGATCGAGCAGGCGCGCGGTGAGTTCGTCGTCCTGATCGTGCAGGACGCGCTGCCGACCACCGACGACTGGCTGGCGCGGCTCGTTGCGCCGCTGCGGCGCGACCCGTGCGTGGCTGGAACGTTTTGCCGGCAGCGGCCCCGTCCTGACGCGTCCGCCATCACGGTGGACTATCTCGAGGCGTGGGCAGGGGCGTCCGCGGAACCACGGCGAGTCTCGTTCGCCGAGGCACGCACGCTGGCGGCGCTCGAGCCGCTCGCGCAGCTGCAGGCGTGCACCTTCGACAACGTCTGCTCGTGCCTTCGCCGCTCGGTGTGGGCGCAGATTCCGTTTCGCGCCACCGTGATTGCCGAAGACCTCGAGTGGGGGCGCGCGGCGCTCCAGGCGGGCCACGCGCTCGAGTACGTGGCCGACGCGGCCGTCGTGCACTCGCACGACCGCTCCGCGGGCTACGAGCTGGCGCGCACCTACCTGCTGCACCACCGGCTGTTCGAGCTGTTCGGCGTCCGTACCATCCCGCGCGTCCGCGACCTGGCGCGCGCGATCGGCAGCAGCGCCCGCCGCCACGTGCGCGCCGAGCGCGCGGCGCGCGCGGCGGGGCAGGGCTCGGCTGGTTTGTGGCGGGCGCTTGGACTGGCCGTGGCATGGCCGCTTGGCCAGTACTTCGGCGGCCTTTCGGCCGCGAAGGGCTACCGGCCGGTGCGGTGGCGGGCCGTCTGATGCGCGTCCTCGTGATCGCGCACGGCTTTCCGCCGCAGGTGCAGGGCGGCAGCGAGATCTACGCCCACGATCATGCCCGCGCGCTGCGCGAGCGGTGCGGCGACGAGGTGTTCGTGCTGACGCGCGAACAGGATGCGTCGCGCCCTGAATACGATGTGCGCCTCGAAGACCGGGACGGGCTGCGCGTCGCGTGGGTGAACAACACCTTCCGGGCCACCACGAGCTTCGAGGATTCCTACCGCAACCCGGCGATCGCGCACCTCGCCGCGCGGCTCGTGGACGAGTGGAGGCCGGCGGTGGCGCATGCCCACCATCTGACGTGCCTGTCGACGGAGATCGTCGACGTGCTGGCGTCGCGCCGGATTCCGATCGTCTACACGCTCCACGACTACTGGCTGCTGTGCCACCGCGGGCAGCGCCTCGACACCCGCTACCAGGTCTGCGACGGACCAGGTCCCGACGGCTGCGGCGCGTGTGTGCACGCTGGGGCGGATGCTCCTGTCCCCGCGGGCGCGGTGCCCGCCCTGCGCGCCATCGAGGCGCGGCTGCCGAAGGCCGTCGGCAATGCCGGCCGGCGCCTCGTGACCGCGATCACGCCAGAGGCACCCGTCGCCTCGTCCGCGAGCGCGGTGCGGACCCGCCACATGCGGGGGGTGCTGGAACGCATCGATCACTTCCTGGCGCCGTCGCGGGCCATGCGCGACTGGTTCATCGGCCAGGGCGTACCGGCGGAGAAGATCGGTTTCTCTCCTTATGGACTCGATCAGGCCCGGCTCCGCTCCGTCGCGCGGGCGCGTGCGCCGCAGCTGCGCATCGGCTACATCGGCACCCTGATGGTGTCGAAGGGGCCCGACGTGCTGCTCGACGCCTTTGCGCGGCTGGCGCCGGGGCGTGCCACCGTGGAACTCTTCGGCGCGCCGACCGACTATCACGGCGAGACCGGCTACCGCGCCCGGCTGGAACCGCTGCTGTCGTTGCCGGGCGTGCGCGTCAGCGGCCCGCGGCCGCACGCGCAGATTCCCGACGCGCTCGCGTCGATGGACGTGATGGTGGCGCCCTCGATCTGGCCGGAGAACAGCCCGTTCGTGATCCAGGAGGCGCTGCTCACCGGCATTCCGGTGGTCGGCTCGCGCACCGGCGGCATCCCGGAACTGATCGAGCACGGCCGCAACGGGCTGCTCTTCGAACCGGGCGACGTCGAAGGGCTGCGCCAGGCGCTCGCGCGGCTCCTCGACGAGCCGGGCTTGCTCGACGCGCTCACGGCGGGCGCGCGCGCCACTTCGTTCCGCACGCTCGACGACGACGTCCATGCCGCGCAGGGGCTCTACGCGCAGCTCGCGTCACGGGCGGCCACCGTGTCGCGTGAACCGGCGCTGCGCCGGGTGGCTGCCGTCGTCGTCAACTATCGGACGCCCGTCGACACACGGCTCGCGGTGAGATCGTTGCTCGCATCACGCCGCCCGCTGCAGCAGGTGATCGTGGTCGACAACGAAGGGTCGGACGAGTTGCGCGATGCGGCGGCGGCCTGGGGACCAGCCGTCATCTACCAGCGTACGGGTGCGAATCTCGGCTTCGCGGGAGGCGTCAATGCGGGCGTGCGGGTGGCGCTCGCAGCCGGCGCCGACGCGGTGCTGCTGGTCAACAGCGATGCCGTGCTCGCGCCGAGCTGCCTGGAGCATCTCGAACGCGCGCTCGACGCGCAGGCGGGCACCGGCATCGCGGCGCCGCTCCTCCTCGCGCGCCACGACCCGGCGACGGTCGCGTCGGCCGGCATCGACTACGACCGCCGCACCGGACGGATGCTCGAGCGTCACGCCGGCCGCCGGCGCGAGGCGGTCGACGCGTCGCCGGGCGCGCGCGGGGCCGCCAGCGGCTGCGTGCTGCTGGTGACGCGGGCGGTCTGGGAGCGCGTCGGGCTCCTGGACGAGCGTTACTTCTTCGGCTTCGAAGACATCGACCTCTGTCTGCGCGCCGTGGCCGCGGGCCTGGGCGCGCGCTTCGAGCCGCAGGCGGTGGCCTATCACGAGGGTGGCGGCTCGCTCGGCCCCGCATCGCCGCGCCGCTTCTACTTCGCGGCGCGCAACCATCTGCTGCTCGCGCGCGATCACCACTCCGGCGGTCCGCTGGCGGGCCTGGTGCGGCCGGTGGCGGTGGTGGCGCTGAACGTGGCGCACGCGCTGACGTCGCCCGGCGGCTCGCGATCCGCCAAGCTCGCGGCCACCCTGCGGGGAGTGTTCGACTACGCGCGGGGCGTTTTCGGTCCGGCGCCCACGTAGGGCGCGGCTTCAGCCGCGCCGGCCCGACGTTCGTCGCGCAGCTCGGCCGACAGGATGGCGGTTTCCTCGATCAGGTGATCGATCTGTGACTGCTGGCGCGAGAGGATCACCGACATCCAGAGCAGCACGGCCGACACCACCACGACCAGCCCGAGGAGCAGCACTGCCGGCCCGTAGTAGATGCCCAGCCACGACGCCGTCCGGTCGATCAGGTCGCGGCGGATCGATGCCACCAGGAGCATCAGCGCCGCGACGATCCAGAGCGCCGAATACTCCTCGGCCAGCCGCCGGCGGCGCACCAGCTCCAGAACCAGCAACAGGAAGGCGACGCTGCCCAGGATCGCGACGATCTGGATGCGGCTCGTCACGGATCGACCCGTTCACGCAGCGGCACGATCACCACCGCGAGCAGCACGCGCGCACCGGCGGCGAGCAGCCGGAGCAGCGTCAGCGTGCTGCGACCGCTGAGGCGCGCGCGGGATCGCACCGGCACTTCGGCGACCGTGAGGCCGTTGCGGCTCAGGAGCAGGTGCAGCTCCGGCTCAGGGTAGCCGCGCGGATGATGCGCCGCGAGCAGCGTCACCGCACGCGGGCCGAGCGCCCAGAATCCGGAGGTGGCGTCGGTGACGCGCCGCCGCGAGGCCATCGACACGACGCCGGCCAGCGCGCGCTTCACCATCGCCGAGCCGGGGTAGGAGTCGGCGTAGCGTGATCCCATCACGGCGTCGACATCGTCCTGCTCCAAGCGGGCCAGCAATCGGCTGATGGCGCCCGCATCGTGCTGGCCGTCGGCGTCCAGCCGCACGATCACGTCGAAGCCGAGGCGGGCGCCGTAGCGCAGCCCGGCGCGCACGGCGCATCCCACGCCGCGCCGCTGTGGCCATCCGAGCCACCGCACGCCCAGCCGGTCGAGCACCTGCGAGGTGTCGTCGGTGGAGCCGTCGTCCACGACGAGGATGTCGAGGTCCGGCCGGCGCTCGCGGATCTCGGCCACGACGGCCGGCAGGTTGGCCGCCTCGTTGTGCGCGGGGATCAGCGTGAGCGCGCGCCGCATCACTCCGTCACCGGCCGCGGCGTCATGCTGGCGGCCGGACCACCGGCGCGCCCGGACAGACGGCGGCAGCTCCACACGGCGATCGCGGCCACCCAGGCGAGGTCGCGCGCCAAGTGCACCAGCGGAAAGCCGAGCGCCGCGATGTCGCCATACGTCCGCCAGGCGCGTACGCCGGCGACGGCGCGCTCGGCGGCGAGTGCCGCGCCAAGCGCCAGCGCGGTCCATCCCACCGGGGCGGCATTGATGCCCAGCCACCGAGCCCACAGCCATGAGGCCGTCGCGAGGAGTGCTGCCGCCGCGACGACCGGATGGCTCATCATCGCCAGCGGCGAGACGTCGTCGCCGGCCACACGCCCGGGATGCGCCGACACCACGTCGATGCGGCCGTAGCCGAAGCCGTACTGCTGCGACAGGTAGCCGGCCAGCCCTTCGCGCCAGCGGTGGCGGCTGCGCGCCTCGCGGCAGAAGAGCAGTCGATAGCCGGCGGTGCCGAGGCGATAGCTCAAGTCGTTGTCGTAGCCGTAGCCGAGACGCTCGTCCAGGAGCCCGACCTCGGCCAGCGCCGAAACGCGGTACGCGGTGTTGCCGGTGCAGACGTGATCGACGTCGGTGGCCAGGCGGTCGTAGCGCTGTTCGAGGTCGAGCGCCATCACCCGCGCGAAGAACGAATCCTGCGTGTGGGTGGTGTAGCGCCCCTGCACCGCGCCGACGCGCGGATCCGAGAACAGCTCCGCCACGCGATCGAGCCAGCCTGGATCGATGGCGACGTCCTGATCGATCTGCGCGATCAACGGATGGCTCGCGGCACGGATGCCGCAGTTGACCGCCGCGGCCGCGCCTTGCCGGGGCCCGTCGATCAGCCGGATCGGCGTCTGGCGTGCGAAGGCCTCGACGATGTCGCGCGAGCGGTCGCGGCTGCCGTCGTCGACGACGATGATCTCCACCGGCCGTGGCCCGCCCGTCTGGGCCGTGACAGCCGCGAGCGCCTCGGTGAGAGTGTCGGCACCGTTCCGCACCGGCACGACGACGGTGATGCCCGTCAGTTCGGGCACGGCGTCCTCATCATCTCGTCGTAGAGCTCTTCGAGCCGCGCGCCGATCGCGTCGGCGCCGAATCGCCGCCGCACGTCACACGCGGCCGCGCGCGCGGCGGCACGCCACTCCTCGGGCCGCTCCATTACCGTGTCGATGGCGGCCGCCAGGTCGGCCTCGCGGCCGGGCACCACCAGCCCACCGCCCACCTGCCGCACCACCTCGCCGCACCCCGAATCGTCCGACACCACCACCGGCGTGCCGACGAGCAGCGCCTCGAGCGGCACCAGGCCGAAGATCTCGTGCTCCGACGGATAGACCACGACGTCGGCGTCGGCCAGCAATTCGAGACGCTCGGCCCCCTGCAGCAGCCCGACGAACCGCGTGCGGTCCGTCACGCCGGCGGCTTCGGCGGCCGCGCGTGCCGACGTGGCGGCGCCCATGTCGTTGCCGGCGATGACGAGCGTGGCGTGCGACGGCCGCAGGCGGGCGAACGCGTGCACGAGCGTGTCCACCCGCTTTCGCGGCGTGATTTTGCCGAGGTACACGACCAGCGGACCGCTCAGGCCGTGGCGCGCCCTGAAGGCGCCCGGCGCCGGCGGCGTCGAGAACTCGTCCAGATCGATCGGGTTGGCGACCAGCCGGATGCGGTCGTCGCCGATGCCGATCTCGTGGAGCTGCCGCCGCTCGGCCTCGGTCACGGCCAGCACCCGGTGCGCATGACGGGTGACGTCGTTGCCCCAGGCGGCGTCGAAGATCCGTTTGGCCAGGCGGCGGCGCTCGATCCGCGGCGCGGTGCCGTTGGGCGCCAGTACATAGGGGACGCCCGCCTTGCGCAGCCAGCGCGCGGCCAGCACCCCCGGCAGGTTGCGGCACGCGTGCAGGTGCGCGACGTCGAAGGACTGCGCGTGGGTCCGGAGGAACCGCCGCATGCCGATCGGCGCGAAGAGCTGCTGGTGGTACGCGAGCCGGTTCGAGATGTTGGGGAACACGCGGACGGTGATGCGCTCGGACGGCGCGGCCCGCCAGGCGCCGAAGGCCGACGTACCGTCAGGCGCGGTGAGGCGATGCTCGGCGTCGCAGGCGTCGGTTGTACAGATCGTCACACGATGGCCGCGATCGGCAAGAGAGCGCGCCATGGCGTGCGACAGCCTGGGAATGCCGCCGTAGGCCCATGCGTCCCCGGAGTACGGCGTCACGTGGAGGATGCACAGCTCTTGCAACGTGGACCTGCCGATACCTTTATCGGCTTCACATGCCGTTCCAAAACACGCTTCACGGTTCCTGGCTGGTGTCGCTGCGCAGGATTGCACCCGTGCCAGCCAGTGCCTCCGCGGCCCTGGCTGTGATGCTCTATGCAAGTACGCTCGATAACCCGTTCGTGTACGACGACTTCCGCCTGATTGTCGAGAACCCGACACTTCAGAATCTGTCGAGCGTACTGACGGTTCTCGCGCGCGACGCCACGAGGCCCGTCGTGTCTCTCAGCTACGTCGCCGACACCGCGATCTGGGGCACGAGCCCCTTCGGCTATCACCTCACCAACGTCCTGCTGCACGCGCTGAACGTCTTCCTGGCGTACTGGGTGGCGTTCTTCGCGGCCGACGACTGGCGCCGGAGCGGCGGCGGCACCTACGGCTTCGCCCCGTCGCCTAAGGTCGCCGCCACGGTGATGAGCGTACTGACGGCCGCGCACCCGGTGATGACGCAGGCGGTGGGCTACATCACGGCGCGGTCCGAGCTGCTCTACGGTGCGTTCTTCCTGGCGGCGCTGCTGGCGGCGCGAAAGTGGATGCGCGACAGCGGCCGGTGGCGCGCGATCGTCATCCCGCTGTGGCTGCTGGCGCTCTTGTCGAAGGAAACGGCGGGGATGCTGCCGGTGGTGCTGTGGTGCTACGACGCCTGGCTGATCGGCGGCGACCGCGACGCACGCTGGCGCCGCGTGAAGGGGCTCTATGCCCCGATGCTTGCCGTGGTGCTGCTCGCCGCCGGCGCGCGGCTGGCGCTGCTGGCGTCCGAATATTCTGGCGGTGTGGGCTTCGACTGGCCGCACGCGTTCGCCTCGATCGATGCGTTCTGGCAGTACCTGGCGCTGTTCGTCCGGCCGCACGGACAGACGCTCATGCACACGGTCCCGGTCGTGGCCGGTGTGCCGCCGCGCATCGCCGCCGGCGCCGCCGGCCTGGTGGCGCTCGCGGCACTCATCTGGAGCCTGCGGAGAGTTCAGGGGCTGGTCAGCCTCGGGCTCATGGTCATGGCGGCGCTCCTCCTGCCGGGCAGCCTGCTCTTCATGGCCGGCATCGGCGAGCCGATGGCCGAACACCGCGCCTACATCTCGGCCATGGGGTTCTTTCTCGCGTGCGGCGCCATGTCAGGGATGGCCTGGCATTGGGCGGTCTCACGTGGGCGCGGCACGTGGCTCCTTGGCGTTTCTGGCGCGGTGGTCGCCCTGCAGTTCGCGGGGCTGACGATCATGCGCAACGCGGTGTGGGACAGTCCGGTCACCTTAGCGGAGGAAGCCGTGACGCTGTCGCCGGGCAACTGGGTGCCGCGGCTCCTGCTCGGCGAGACGCTCCGCCAGGCCGGCCGCTGCGTCGAGGCGGTGCCGGAGTATCGCGCCGTGCTCGCACAGCACGGCCTCGAGACGTTCACGCGCCGGAAGCTGCTCGGCTGCTTGCTGCAGACGGATCAGGTCGCGGACGCCAGGACGGTGCTGCTGGAACTGCCCGAACCGGATCGCCGCGCGCTGTGCGGCGTCGTCCCTGGAAGCCAATGCCCCTGAGCTCGAACTCGATCGGCCTCGCGTGGACACTCGTCCGTACGGATTTCAAGACGCGCTTCCACGGCACGTTCAGCGGCTTCGTCTGGGCGCTGCTGAAGCCGGCGGCGATGTTCCTGGTGCTGATGAGCGTGTTCTCGTTCCTGTTCAAGGATCCCGCCTACAAGCTGCAGCTCGTGGTGGGCCTGTTCCTCTGGGACTTCTTCGCCGAAGGCACGAAGAACGGGCTCGCGGCGCTGCACTCGAAGTCGTTCCTCTTTCGCAA
>Ga0207648_10001134_pt1 | contig 29924 bp, 32 predicted proteins | sample KBSMisM32_FD_184310 | JGI IMG/M metagenome (GOLD analysis project Ga0207648, IMG submission 184310) | Miscanthus rhizosphere microbial communities from Kellogg Biological Station, Michigan, USA - KBS Miscanthus M3-2 (SPAdes) (version 2) | ecosystem: Host-associated > Plants > Roots >... | reverse complement strand
GTGCATCCGTTGAGCCAAAGCTGCTTTCGACTCATCCAAAACCTTCGGGCGTCCAATTGACTGCCCTCTCGCCCGACGAGCCTCACGCGCCGCCGCCCTCCGTTCCCGCCCAAGTTCGAGTTCAAGTTCTGCCAGGCTGGTGAGGACGCCCGCGACCATCCGTCCCGTTGCAATCGACGCGTCGATCCCTTCGCGAAGCGACCGCAGCACGATTCCACGCTCGCCAAGCTCGCGGATGTCGTCATACCTTCCGCCGCGTTGCGGCCTAAGCGGTCAATACCGACGACCACAATGGCGTCACCTTCGCAACACGAACAGGCAGTTGTTCCCGCGCAAGCGATCCCACCACATTCGTCTCAGTTCTTAGTTATGAGGCGCTCTCGAACAGCGGACCGCAGCCGAACAAGTTCTTAGGTCGAGACGATGCCCCCAGCGATCACCATCAAACAGCCGCCGAGCTGCCGCAGGTCGACCCTAAGACGATCCCGCCGCATGGTTAAAGACGGCACGCTGCGTGCCCACCGAATCGGGCACCGCACCGTCCGGGTGCATCGCGACGATCTCGCAACGGCGATAAAGCCACTGGGGGAGAACGATCTAGCCTGAAGAAAGGACGGCCCCCTTCCTGCCCGAAGGGGGCCGTCTCCTGCTGGGAGTCTCGTCGTTCACTTGCTACCGGCCGCCCCACTCTTGGTCCCCGCACTGGCGACTTTACCGACCCTGGCACTGAGTTTCTTGGCCGACGTTGTCAACCGGTCGCTGACCGACTTGACCGACGACTTAGCCTGCGTGCCACCGACGGCATTCTTCTTACTGCTGGCGGGACTGAGGCTGGCGCGTGCCTTGGCGAGCGTGCTGCCGGCGGGACTGGCGCTTGCCTTGCCGAGCGTGCTGCTGGCGGGTCTGAGGCTGGCGCGTGCCTTGGCGACCGTGCTGCTTGCGGCGGTAGCAGCGAGGGCGGGTGGGTTAAGCGGGGTGTTGATGGCGATACGCGGCCCCGTTACTGCGACGGTCTCATTGACCAGGCCGATGGCGCCAGCGATCCCAAGGTTCCCATTTGAGGTCACCGTGTTGCCGCACAGCCCTTCGCAAGCTGGGGTGATGACGGGTGGCTGCCAGTTAAATCCCACGCCGAGGTTGGCAGGTTCGTTTGTCGCGATCTCGCCCACATGGATAGTGGTGTTGCTGCCGTTCGGGAAGGCGAATAGACCGCCCAGATTAATGGCGGCGTCGAGAACGCCGAATGCCTCAATATCGTTTCGGTTGCCGAGCAGATTGAGTGCTACGGTGCCAAAGCCACGAGAGTCGGCAGATGCGCCGCCCGCGAACACCGTCATGTCAAAGAAGGTGCCGTTCTGGCTGTTGGCGTTGCCGCCAAGGTTGGCCGCGACGTTCAGGCCACCAAAGTCTGCCTCAACAAGGCTTACCGCAGGCGATGTGGCATTGCCGAAGTTGACGGCGAAGTTGAGAAAATCAGAAGCCAGGCTGCCTGCAATTGCGGTTACATCCCCCGTCCCTGCCGCGACGGCCACGTTAGCAATCCCGTTCGTGTCTGCCTCCGACGTGCCGCCCGCCATGGCGAGGGTGAGGACGCCCGTCGAGTCCGCAACTGCGTCGCCGAGCGCGACGGCGAGGCTCAACCCATTGGAATTTGCCACTGCGTTCGGACCTAACCCGAGGGCGATGTTACCCAGGGTGCTCGCGCAGCCTGCGCCGATGTTGATGCCGCTGATCCCCACGCACCAGGCGTTGGCCGTTGGACCTCCGATCAGCGATGTCGCCGTCAGGCCTGCCGCCAGCCCCGACACTGCCGCAGCTCTGGCAAGTTTGTCTTTTGAGGTAGTCCAGCGCTCGGTCATTGGTGCCCCCTGTTTTGAACGGTTGGTTGATTGACAACCTTCAAAAGTTACTGCTCGGGCAAGTGCGATGGACCACATTGGCAAAGAATTTGGCCGCCCATCCCTCCATCTCCCGGTGGCCGGTTCGCTTATGCCAGTTGCGAGCGACCGCCAAGGACAAACGCAACGTCCTGTGGGGTCATCACGCACCGGTTTTCGATCACCGCGGTCAATCTGCGCGAACGGGCGCTTGACCCGCGCATATCGCTCGTCCACCACTTGGAAGAGGTCAAAACAATCCGAACCGGGCCGAGATGGCGCAGCACATGCTGGACAAGAATGACGAGCAAATCGCAGCCATCGAAGAGCGAATTCGCCCCGCCCACAAAGCACTTTGGGGAATGAACCCAGCGCCCGCCGAACAGGACACCGACCGCGATGACTAGGCAACAGCTTCCGCCGCAGATCAAGAAGGTCACTGTCAGGGACCGAGCCACTGGCAAACCGGTTGTGCGATAACAGGTTACGTTGGATACCGGCACCAATCCTCAGACCGGGCGCAGCCAGCAGGTGCGGCGGCGGTACGCCACCGAGAAGCAGACCCGCGACGCACCAGCTGAGATCACCCAGCAGGTGTCGACTGATGCCTTCGTCGCACGGAAGACCGTCACGGTTAATCAACTCTCCGAGGACTGGCTGGCCTCGCTGCACAACGCATGAGCGACGACAATCACCCACTACAGCTAGTGCCTGGCGCCGCTGCAGGAGCAGTACGGTCATCTGCCCGCGCAGAAGCTGACTCGTCCCGACCTGGACTTGCTGCTGACCCTGTTGCGTGGCGGGGGAACCGTAACCGCACAAGGACATTCGCGACGCGCGTGGTCGCCTCGTTCACTGAACGCCGCGATCGACGCATGGCGGCTCCTGCTCGCATACGGCAGCGACCGAAGGGATTTGGCACGCAACGTCGCGGCGTCGATGAAGAAGGTGCCGCGCGTTCGGCAGGAGATGCAGACCTACACACCTGACGAGATCGGGAAGGTACTGGTGGTCGCCGATAAGAACCGCAACGGCCACCTGTGGTACTTGGCGCTCAGCGGTTTACGGCGTGGAGAGTTCGCCGGCCTCAGATGGGATGACCTGGACCTAGATGCGGGCACGCTGACCGTCGCGCGCAACCGTGTCCGGGTCGGCTGGAAAACCGTGGTCGAGAACGAGCCCAAGACACAATCGTCGCAGCGCGCCCTGCCCCTCGATGACGCGTTAGTCGCGGTACTGATGCGGGCCTCGGCGCGCTACGCGCAGGAGAAGCTGGCCCTCGGTGCCGACCATGATTACGCGGCTACGTCGCGGTGAACGAGGCTGGGCAGCCCTACACGCCGGGCGCGTTGACCAACATGGGGCACCGGCTAACGAAGGCGGCCGGCGTGCGTCCGATCCGGCTGCATGATGCCCGGCACTCGTGCGGCACGGCGCTGCACCTGCGTGCTGTGCCGATGGCGGTCATCGCCAAATGGCTGGGGCACGCCGACGCGTCGATTACGCGAACATCTACGCGCACTCACAACATGACGTACTGTGCGAGGCCAGCGCGACACTGGGTCGGGTCTCACCTCGAGCAGTTAACTCCGCACACGGGTTCGATGAACCTTGTCACAACGTCGTGACAGCGACGCACTCGGCGGGTCGAATCGCGCACTCCTGCAAAAGCGTCCGCGCAGGTGAGGCCGTACGTTAATGAGCGCGCCCGAAGGGATTCGAACCCCCAACCTTCTGATCCGTAGTCAGATGCTCTATCCGTTGAGCTACGGGCGCCTGTTCTTCAGTTGTGCGGCCGACAAGTCAGCCACGGCGGAGGCGAGAGGATTTGAACCTCCGGTCGCCTTTGAGGGCGACAACTCATTAGCAGTGAGCCCCATTCGGCCGCTCTGGCACGCCTCCTGACGTTTACCGCCGATCCGACAGCGTACACAGGGGCAACAGGCGAAGGCAAAGCGCAGGTGGGCGACCCATAAACTGGTCAGGTGACCGCCCGTCTACGACCCGAACTGGCCGACCTGCCCGCGTACACCCCGGGCAAGACCGTGCCGGGCGCGATCAAGATCGCCAGCAACGAGACGGTGCACGGGCCCCTGCCGAGCGTGCGGGCCGCGATCGAGAAGGCCGCCGACAACATCAACCGCTACCCCGACAACGGCTATGTCGAACTCAGAGAGCGCCTGGCCAAGCATGTCGACTTCGCACCCGAGCGCGTCTCCGTCGGCTGCGGGTCGGTCAGCCTGTGTCAGCAGCTGATCCAGATCACCTCGACCGTCGGTGACGAAGTGCTGTTCGGCTGGCGCAGCTTCGAGATATACCCACTGCAGGTGCGCACCGCAGGCGCCACACCGGTGCAGGTGCCGCTCACCGACTACACGTACGACCTCGACGCGATGCTCGCCGCGATCAGCGACCGCACCCGGCTGATCTTCGTGTGCAATCCGAACAACCCGACCAGCACCGTCGTCGACCCCGACGCGCTGGCCCGGTTCGTCGAGGCGGTGCCCTCGCACATTCTGATCGCGCTCGACGAGGCCTACGTCGAGTACATCCGCGACGCCTTGGTCCCCGACAGCTTCGGGCTGGTCCGCAAGCACAGCAATGTCGTTGTGCTGCGGACTTTTTCGAAGGCCTACGGCCTGGCCGGGCTGCGCATCGGCTACGCGGTCGGCGATCCGGACATCATCACCGCACTGGGCAAGGTCTACGTGCCGTTCACCGCGACCAGCATTTCGCAGGCCGCGGCCATCGCGTCACTGGACGCCGCCGACGAACTGCTGGCGCGCACCGACGCCGTCATCGCCGAACGCGCCCGCGTCACCGCCACATTGCGCGACGCCGGCTACACCGTGCCGCCGTCCCAGGCGAACTTCGTGTGGCTGCCGTTACCCGGGCGCGCCCAGGAGTTCGCCAACGACTCGGCGAACGACCGCGTCATCGTCCGCCCCTACGGCGATGACGGTGTGCGGGTAACCGTCGCCGCTCCGCATGAGAACGACGCGTTCCTCGCCTTCGCGCATCGGTGGATCAAAGAGCGCTAGCTGGGCCGGCGCCCGGTGTAGGCGATCAGCCTGTCCAATACGCGGGCATCGACGGCCACGTCGACCGGATCGTCGAAGCCGACATTGCTGCGGCCCTCCGGGGTGATGATCGTCTTGGCCAGTCCCAGCACGTAGTCCGACAAGGCGTCGGGGACCGTCACCTCACCCCCGGTGGCCTTCGCGTAATCCCAAGCGTGGACCAGGAATTCGAGCGACAGGATGCCGGCCATGATCTTGGCGGGCGCCTCGTTCGAGCCTGCCGTCACCATCCCGTCCAGGCCTCGTTTGTGCCACGCGTCCAATGCGGGTCTCGCGGCGAGCGCGACCTGACTCTCCACTGAACCGTCGCGGTCGCGCTCCGGAAGCTCTGCCCCGGCGGCGCCCCCGAGGACGGTGATCGAGTTCATCAGGTGGTCGGTCAGCTGCGCCACGTTGAATTCGCGGCACGGTGTTTGCTTGTTCCAGTCGTTGTTGGACATGCCATGCAGCACGCGCTGCAGAACGGCCAACGACTCCTCGGCGCTTTCAAGCTCATCAGCGGGCATGCGCTCACGCTACGACGCGGCACCGCATATCGTTGCCGGGATGAGGATGCACGTTTGGGTGGCCTTGGCGGCGTTGATCCTTGGCGGCCTGACCGCCGGCTGCGAGCGCTCTACACCGGGCACCGTCGCGATGACCACCCAGCCGGGACCGCCGATCAATGCGCCCACGACGAGAACGCCGCAGTCGACGGTGCCGGGGCTGCCAGGCATCCCGATACCGAACATTCCGATTCCCGGGTTCCCAAGGAACACCGATGTTCCGGTGGTCCCCGCGCCGCCCAACGCGCTCACCATGACGTGCAGCGACTTCAACAAGCTCGACGAGCCCACCCGGCTGGCGGTCATCCGCGCGATCCTGGCCCAGGACAACAATCCGCTGGGCCCCAACGGCGAGTCCGTCGGCCAGATGCTGGTCGAGGCCGCATGCCAGTTCCTGCCCCAGGCCACCGTTAGCGAGGTGCTGATGGGTACGCCGCCGAGGTGAGTGGCTAGCCTCTGTAGCTCATGGGCGATGCATATGAATCCGTCACCGTCGACATCGAGAACGACGTCGCGCAGGTAACGCTGGTCGGGCCTGGCAAGGGCAATGCGATGGGTCCTGCCTTCTGGGCGGAGATGCCCGAGGTGTTCGCCAAGCTCGACGCCGATCGCGATGTCCGCGCGATCGTGCTGACGGGCTCGGGAAAGAACTTCAGTTACGGGTTGGACCTGCCCGCGATGGGCGGCTCGCTGTCGGGTGTACTCGGCGGCGGCGGATCGGCCCGGCCGCGGGCGGACTTTCACGCCACGATCCTGCGGATGCAGGGCGCGATCAACGCGGTCGCCGACTGCCGCACCCCGACCATCGCGTCGGTGCACGGCTGGTGCATCGGCGGCGGTGTGGATCTGATCTCGGCCGTCGACATCCGGTACGCCAGCGCGGACGCGAGGTTCTCGGTGCGCGAGGTCAAGCTGGCGATCGTCGCCGACGTCGGCAGCCTCGCGCGGCTTCCGCTGATTCTCAACGACGGACATCTGCGGGAACTCGCGTTGACCGGTAAGGACATCGACGCTGCGCGGGCCGAGAAGATCGGTCTGGTCAACGACGTCTACGACGGCGCAGAAGCGTCGCTGGCCGCGGCGCACGAGACGGCCGCCGAGATCGCCGCCAACCCGCCGCTGGTGGTCAACGGAGTCAAGGATGTGCTGGATCAGCAGCGCATCGCCCGCGTCTCCGAGAGCCTGCGTTACGTCGCGGCGTGGAACGCGGCTTTCTTGCCGTCGAAGGACCTCACCGAGGGGCTCAAGGCGACATTCGAGAAGCGGAAACCCGAATTCACGGGCGAATAGGTCCGATTTGTTGTCAGCTAATTATCCGCTCCTCTAGCTGTGAGAACGCTGATAAATTGCCGTGAATTGGCCCATTTCTTCTAGCACAGTGTTTAGCGTCACTATCCAGCGTGGCTTTTGAATTTTTGACCCGGTTCCGCCGTATTGATGGATATGACGGACACAACGCACTCCATCTGGATGGATCAGATTGTGGGGCAGCAAACCGGAGCCCCACACATTGCAGGCACGGCGGTGGCACTTACGGCGCACCGCTACAACCAAGACGAAGTCGCGAGCGTCTTGACGAAGGTCGGCGGGCCGGAGTTCGCCCGCTTCGCGCAAACGAGCGGAGTGGACACCCGAAGCCTCGCGCTTCCCCTGTCCCGCTATCCCGAGCTGACGGGATTCACCGAGGCGAACTCCGCCTACGTGGAGGTCGCAGCGGAGCTGGGAGAGCAAGCCGTGCGGTCGGCGCTTCAAGCCGCGCATGTCGCGCCGGAGGAGGTGGACGCCATCGTCATGGTGTCCAGTACCGGTGTCGCGGTGCCGACTATCGACGCGCGGCTGGCGTCACGGATCGGATTCAGGCCGGATATCAAGCGCATCCCGTTGTTCGGGCTCGGCTGCGTCGCGGGTGCGGCCGGCCTGGCACGCGTCCATGACTATCTGCGCGGCTTCCCCGGCCACGTCGCCGTGCTTCTGTCGGTTGAGCTGTGTTCACTCACACTCCAACGCGACGACACGTCGATCCCAGCGCTCATCGGTGTGTGCCTGTTCGGCGACGGCGCAGCCGCCGTCGTCGCCACTGGAGCAGACTGGGTCCCGGTCGCACCCATGGCCAATCGCGGTCCGACGGTGCTGGCGACCCGAAGCCGGCTGTTCCCCGGCACTGTCGACGTGATGGGCTGGAATGTCAGCTCGAGCGGGTTCGGCCTGGTGATGTCCCGCGACGTGCCACGCATGGCGGACGACTACCTGGGCGAGGAGGTCAACCGCTTCCTCGCCGACCACGGCCTGACGACCGGGGACATCTCGACATGGATCTGCCATCCCGGTGGTCCCAAGGTCCTCGATGCCATCGAGCGTGCCGTCGGCCTACCGCCGGAAGCGAATGTGCACAGCCGAGAATCCTTGCGGGAGAATGGAAACTTCTCGTCGGCGTCGGTGCTCGATGTGTTGCACCGGACGCTTGCGACACCACCGCCGGCCGGTTCGCTCGGCGTGATGCTCGCGATGGGTCCGGGATTCAGCTTCGAGCTGCTCCTGTTGAGCTGGTAGGGAAACCGCGATGTACTACTTGTTCATCATCGCCATCGGTGCCGAACGACTCATCGAAATGGTCGTATCGCGGCGCAACGCGAACTGGTCGTTTGCCAACGGCGGCAAGGAGTTCGGCCGCGGTCACTTCCCTGTGATGGTCGGCATGCACACCCTGTTGCTGGTCGCGTGCATCGCTGAAGTCGCACTACTGCACCGCCCATTCATTCCATGGCTCGGCTGGCCGATGGTGGGTGTCGTGGTGCTCAGCACGGCGATGCGGTGGTGGTGTGTCGCGGTGCTCGGAAAGCACTGGAATCCGCGGCTCATCGTCATACCGGGCGCTCCCCTGGTGCGTCGCGGACCGTATCGCTTCCTTCATCACCCCAATTACACGGCGGTGACCGCGGAAGTGGCCGCGCTGCCCCTTGTGCATTCGGCATGGCTGACGGCGATCGTCTTCACCATCGCGAACGCAATGGTGCTGAACGTACGGATCCGGACCGAGAACGTCGCGCTCGGCTACGCGTGACCGGACGTCACCGCGGACTAGGCGTCCAGCCCAGTTCGGACTTGGCCTTGGCGTTCGACAGCGGCAGCCAGGTGTCACCGAACGCGATCGCCCCGTAAGGCGCGACGAGCCCGAACAGCCGACGCGGAATCGGCAACGGCTTCGGCCGGTGCAGTTCGGCGGATAGCTCGCGGACGTAGTCACCGAACGACTGCGGCCGATCGTCGACGATGTTGTAGATCTGGCCGCCCCTGCCCTTGTCGACGGCAGCGGCAGTCGCCTTCGCGACATCGTCGATGTGGATCCACGACACGATCCCGTCGCCGGTGACGACGGGCATCGCGCACCACTTGACCAGCCTGGTGAACATCTGGGTGTGCGGCACGTCGGGACCGTAGAAGATGCCGTAGCGCAGCACGATTCCCTCGGTGTCGCTGTGGTTTCCCGACGTCAGCACCGTCTGTTCCATGTCACGCAACGCCTTGAGCATCGCGTCGCCACCGGGAGGGGGTGGGCCCGGATACGGGTCGGACTCGTCCGTGAGCGCTGCCCCAGTCGTGGGGTAGCCGTAGGCGAAGATCACCGACTCTGCGACGACCCGCCGCACGCCCGCACGCTGCGCTGCCGTCACCAGATTCGGCGCCCCGCGGCTCCACAGTTCACGCGCGGGCTCAAAGTCCTTGACCCGCATGGGCCCTCGCTTCGGCAGCGTAGTCAGCAGGCTGACCACCACCTCGGGCTCGATGTCGGCGACGACGGAGTCGATCTGGGCTGCGTCGAAGACATCGGCCACCACTGGTTTGGCGCCCGCCTGCTCGATCTGCGGCGTCTTCGCCAATTGGCGGGTCAGCCCGACGACGTCGTGACCGCGGGCATTCAGCTCCCGCAACAAGGGCAGTCCTGGCACGCTCGTCGCCCCTGCCACCAGCACCCGCATCAGCGCTCGTCCCCAACGATGCTGGCGCGCAGTGCGATTGCGAGGAAAACGGTGGTCACCACCAGACCTGCGGCCTCGAGCCAGCCGATCGACTCTCCCGCCGCGTGGTGGGGGTCGATGATGTGACTGAGCGCGTGCAAACCCCAGTGCACCGAGGCGAACGCCAGCGCAGGGACCCGCCACGACGGCCACCGCACCGCGGCCAGCATCATCAGACCGAGCGGCAACTCGAACGAGGCGTTGTCGAAGATGTAGTGGTCGTTGCGGGTGCCGAAGCTTCCCAGCGTGTCGAAGAACGTCCCTGGGGCGATGAACATGAACAGCCCGAGGATCATCGAGTACACCCCGAACACGATCAGGATCACCTCGACGTAGCGGGTCCTCGTGCGCGTGGGTGTCGTCGTCATATCTTCACGCTAGATCCTCAATGGCCTCAAGATAGACTCCACTTTGATGGCGATTTCGGGTACCACTTTTGGTCCGGAGCTGCTGGTCGAACTCGACCGGGCCGCGCCGGAACCGCTGCACCGCCAGCTGGCCAACGGTCTGCGCGACGCCATCCGCACCGGGCGGTTGGCGCCCGCGACGCGGCTGCCGTCGACACGGGTGCTTGCCGCGGACCTTGGTGTCTCCCGTCGCCTAGTGGTGGACGCATACAGCCAGTTGGCGCCGAAGGGTTCCTGCTCAGCAGACACGGGTCCGGCACGCGGGTGGCGACCGTCGACGCCGCCGGGCTCAGCCGCGCGACGCCGGCGATCCTGCGAAGCAGTTCGACATCGACTTCGCGCCCGGCTCACCGGATCTCGGTAGCTTTCCGCGGCATGCCTGGCTACGGGCGCTGCGGCAAGGCCTCACCGAGATCGAGTCGCACGCATTCGGCTATGTCGCACCGCAGGGTCTGCCCTCTGCACGCGTCGCAGTGGCGGACTATCTGCGGCGCACTCGCGGCGTGCTCGCCGACCCGCGGCACATCGTGCTGCGCTCAGGGGCAACACAGGCCATCGCCTTGCTGGCCTCAGTGCTATCCGATCAGACGCTGGCGATGGAGGATCCAGGGTTCTGGTTGCATCGGATGGTGCTGCGACACAACGGTATCGAGCCCATACCAGTTCCGGTCGATGAGGACGGGCTGGACGTCGCGAGCCTCGCGGACAGCGATGCGACGGTGGTGCTGGCCACCCCGGCCCATCAAGCACCGACCGGTGTGGTGTTCTCCGCAGCTTGCCTAGACGGCAATTCGGTACCACAGGTTTGTTATCTGACGTGTGTGCGAGACGTTGATCTGCTTGAGGCGCACCGTTTTTCCGCCGGGGTGTTCGAACAGGCGGGTGCCGTCGCCGAGAAACACAGGTGTTACCGACACCAGCACCTCGTCGAGCACACCGGCCGCAAGGCACTGCGCGGCGACACTGGCGCCAAGGACGTTGACGTACTTGTCGCCCGCAGCGACGCGCGATTCGGAGATGGCCGTTTCGATGTCGCCAACGAACGTCACACCCGGCCTACGCTCATCCGGTGGTCGATGCGTCAGGACAATCTGTGGGCCGTCCCAGCCGCCGCCGAACACCTCCCCCTCGCCCTCCTGGCCCTGGTAGGGATCGTCGCCGCCGAAGGTCCGGTTGCCCACGAGGATCGCACCCGTTTGAGCGATCAGCTGGTCCACAACCGGATTCGGCCCGAGATGATCGGCCATCCAGGACACATCGCCACCAGGTCCCGCGATGAAGCCGTCGAGTGACATCGCCGCCGAGTACAGGAACTTCGCCATATGGGTGCCGACCACTCCCGCCCGCAAGACTCGTCGCGCGGGCGGATTTGCCCACAGCGATTTTCGCAAGCGTCAATTCCAACCGCGGTGGCGGAGGGATTTGAACCCCCGGACGGTTTTGGCCGTCTCTCGCTTTCAAGGCGAGTGCATTAGGCCGCTCTGCCACGCCACCGCCGACAAGAGTACGGGTTAAGCGCGGCCGAACATCACCACGGGTCAGACGCGACCGAGCTTCGCCGGTGGCGCGCCCGCCTTCAGTGCGACATTGATCCGCCTGCAGTTCTCGCCCATCGCGGCGATCTGCGGGCGCGAGAGTCGGCCGAGAAAATGCGCGCGCACCCCCTGGCCGTAGGTCAGCATCGCCTCGGCCACCGCGACACGCCCTTCGTCGGTGATCGAGGCCAGCACGCCCCGGCCGTCGTCAGGGCTGGCACCGCGGCGCACCAGGCCCTGCAGCTCCAAGCGCCGGATTTGCCTGGTCACCCGGCTCGGCAATGACATCAGCCCATCGGCGAGGTCACCCATGCGCGCCGAGCCTGTCGCGGACTTGGCCAACATATCGAGTAACCGCACGTCGTTGAGCGTCAGATGATGCGCGTCCACCAGCGCCCGATTCAGGGTCGCGTACATTCTCAACGCCGAGTCGAGGAAGTTCTGCCACGACCTCTGCTCTGCTATATCGAGACCAGGCATGTCGCTGGCGGTGCGTCCGGCAATGATCCCCTCCATTTCGCTATCGTAGAGCAGGCAAGCATAGCTGCGTGCGGAAAATCCAGACGTTTTCATCGCGTAGTAGCGTTGGCGCAATGCGCGCGATTGTGGTCGAGGCAGCCGATAAGCTCAACTGGCAAGAAATCCCGGATATCCAGCCCGGCACCGGTGAAGTCCTCATCAGGGTGAGTACGGCGGGTGTCAACCGCGCCGACTTATTGCAGGCCGCGGGGAATTATCCGCCCCCTCCCGGCGCCAGCAAGACCCTCGGGCTCGAGGTGTCGGGGACCGTCGCCGGGGTCGGTGACGGAGTCAACCAATGGGCCGTTGGGCAACAAGTCTGTGCTTTGCTGGCAGGCGGCGGTTACGCGGAGTTCGCGGCCGTCCCCGCCGGCCAGGTGATGCCGGTTCCCGGCGATGTGCCGCTGCCTCACGCGGCAGGTCTGCCCGAGGTGGCGTGCACGGTGTGGTCGAACCTCATGATGACCGCGCATCTGTCGGCCGGTCAGCTCCTACTGATCCACGGCGGCGCCAGCGGCATCGGCACGCACGGCATCCAGGTTGCCCGCGCGCTCGGCGTCAGGGTGGCCGTCACCGCAGGGGCACCCAACAAACTCGACCTGTGCGCCGAATTGGGCGCCGAGATCACGATCAACTACCGCGACGACGACTTCGTGGAGCGGGTGCGCAGCGAAGGCGGAGCCGACGTGATCTTCGACATCATGGGAGCCAAGTACCTGGACCGCAACGTCGACGCTCTCGGCACCGACGGCCGGCTGGTCATCATCGGGATGCAGGGCGGCGTGACGGGTGAACTCAACATCGGCAAGCTGCTCGGCAAGCGCGCCGGCGTCATCGCGACGACACTGCGGTCGCGTCCGGTCGATGGCCGCGGCAGCAAGAGCGAGATCGTCGCCGAGGTGGTCGCCAACGTCTGGCCGATGATCGCCGACGGCCAGGTACATCCGATCATCGGTGCCGAGTTCCCCATCGAGCAGGCCCGCGCCGCGCACGAGCTACTGGCATCCGGCGAGGTATCGGGGAAAGTCCTACTGCGCGTTGCGGATTAACCTAACGAGGCCAAAGCGCGGACCAACTGGTCGACCTCAGCGGTCGTCGTGTAGTGCGCCAGCCCGATGGTGATCGCGCCGCCAATGTCGTTGACTCCGATGACATCCAGCACACGCGAGCTGACATTGGAGATCGCCAGGACACCGTTGTCGGCCAGCCGTTGCACCACCCGCTCGGCGGGTACCTCGCTGACGGCGAAGCTCAGCACCGGAATGTGCACCTCGGGCGTGCCGATCACCATCACCGCGGGCATGGAACGCAGCGACGTCAGCAGGTAGTCGAATACCCGATTCATGTAGCTCGACGCCGATTGCATTGACACCGAGAGGCGTTCACGCCGAGACCCGTGCGCCGACTCGTCGAGTCCCGCCAGGTACTCGACGCTGGCGACGACACCTGCGAGATAACCGAATTGGTGCGTGCCGACCTCGAGCCTCGCGGGACCGGTCGCATGCGGGTTGAGCGACACAGAACCGAATGAGTCGATCATCGACGGGTCGCGAAAGACCAGCGCGCCGATCGGCGGCCCACCCCACGCCATCGCGTTCACCGCGACCACATCGGCGTCGGTCTCGTCAATGTCAATCAGCCGGTACGGCGCGGCCGCGGAATGATCGACGATCACCAACCCACCGACCTCGTGCACCAGCTTGGTGACCGCGGGCAGGTCGGTCACCGTGCCCAGCGTCGACGAGGCGGAGGTGATTGCGACCAAACGGGTAGGTCGCGTGACCAGCGCCTCCCACTGCCAGCTCGGCAGCTCACCGGTCTCGATGTCAACCTCGGCCCACTTCACCTTGGCGCCATAGCGATTCGCGGCGCGCAGCCACGGTGCGATGTTCGCCTCGTCGTCGAGCCGGGTCACCACCACCTCGTAGCCGAGACCGACCCGCGACGACGACGCGTCGGCCAACGACGTGAGCAAGACCGCGCGGTCGGCCCCGAGCACCACACCCCGCGGGTCGGCGTTGACCAGATCGGCGACAGCCTGGCGCGCAGCCTCCAGCACCGCGGCGCTGCGTTGCGCAGACGGATGGGGTCCCACCGGCGTCGGCATCGACCCGCGGAAGGCGGTGGACACCGCCCGGCCTACAGAGTCGGGCAGCAGCATGCCGTGCTGAGCGTCGAAGTGCACCCAACCATCGCCCAAAGACGGGTGCAGACCACGCACCCGGGCGACGTCGTATGCCATGCCAGCCCACCTTAGAGCGTCTGTGATTCCACAAACGGACACGATTTTGGCGGATGCCCGGCCGCGCCCTCTCGCTGCCCATGCCGTGCCCGGACCGAGTCACCTGGGCAGCCATACTAGTCCAGTGAGCTTGGGGTTCGGAGTGCTAATCGCGCTGTTGTTGCTAGTGACCCCCGGGGCAATCGTCGCACGTATCGGTCGGCTAACTTGGCCGACCGCGGTCGCAGTCGGTCCTGCACTGACCTACGGCATTGTGGCGCTGGCCATCGTTCCGTTTGGCGCACTTGATATCCCGTGGAACGCATGGACGGCTTTGTTTGCTCTGGCGGTCGTTTCAGCTATCGCGTGGTGTTTGCGGATCGCGCTCGGCCGCGTTCGCGACGTCAACGCCGAGGCCCTTGCCGCATCCCGCGGGCCCGCCCTCGTCGTGGCGGCAGGCGTGCTGCTGGGCGCCTTGCTGATCGGCTTGGCGGCGCTTCGCGGCATGCCGAACTGGCAAGCCATTCCTAGTAACTGGGATTCGGTCTGGCACGCCAACACGATTCGCTTCATCCTCGACACCGGCCAGGCATCGCCGACGCACATGGGCGAGCTGCGCAACGTCGAGACCCACGAGGCGCTGTACTACCCGTCGACGTATCACGCCCTGGCAGCGGTGTTCTGCCAGCTAACCGGCGCCGCGCCGACCACGTCGTACACGCTGAACTCCTTGGCCGCGTCGATCTGGCTGTTCCCGGTCAGCGGCGCGACACTGACGTGGCAGTGGCTGCGCGGCCGAACCGACGAGTGGCGCACGGCAGGCGCCGCGGCGGCCGCGGCCGCGCTCTCTGCGTCGTTCACGGCGCTTCCCTACATCGAGTTCGACACGGCCTCGATGCCCAACCTCGCCGCCTACGGCGTCGCAGTTCCGACCATGGTGCTGGTGGTGTCCGCGCTGCGACATCGTGACCGCATCCCCCTCGCGGTGCTGGCCCTGCTCGGTGTGTTCTCCGTGCACATCACCGGTGGCGTGGTGGTCGTGTTGTTCGTGGCGGGGTGGTGGCTGTTCGACGCGCTGTGGCATCCCGTCCGCGGCCGCGTCGTGGACTTCGTCAACCTGTTAATCATCGCCATCCCGACCGTGCTGCTACTGCTGCCGCAGTTCCTTGGTGTGCTGCAGCAGGCCGAGATCATCGTCGGGCACGCGTTCGTCACGCACGAGGGCAAGAAGCGCGGGCTGTTCGACGCGGTCGTGCAGCACACCAGGCACCTCAACGACTTCCCCATCCAGTGGGTGCTGATCATCCTGGCCGCGGTCGGCGCCATCGTCCTCGTGGTGCGGCGGGTGTGGTGGCCGCTGGCGATATGGCTGCTGCTGGTCGTGTCGATTGTGCATTCGTCGGCGCCCTTCGGCGGCCCGATCGGCGCGCTGACCGGCAAGTTCAGCGACCTCTTCTACAGCGACCCGCGGCGGCTGTCCGGGGTGATCACGATGCTGCTCACCGGGGCGGTCGGCATCGCGGTGTTCACTCTGGCGTCGATCGTGATCGCGGGCGCGCGCCGACTGGTCGACCGGGGTAGTCCGCGGGCCTGGAGCGCCGCCACGGCCGCCCTCGTGGTGGCGGTGAGCGTCGGCATCGGGATCGCATATCTGCCACGCGGCCAATTTCTGTTCGGCGAGAAATACGACCGGGTGATGGTCGACGCAAAAGACCTGCAGGCGTGGGCTTACCTGGCCACGTTGCCGGGGGCGCACAACACCCTGATCGCCGACGGGAACACCGACGGCACGGCATGGATGTACGCCGTCGCCGACCTGCATCCGCTGTGGACGCATTACGACTACCCGGTCCAGCAGGGGCCCGGCTACCACCGGTTCATCATCTGGGCCTACGCCGACGATGCCGACAACGACCCGCGCGTCGCCGAGGCGGTCAAGGCGCTCAACATCCGGTACTTGGTCACCAGCACACCGGTGGTCCGCGGGTTCGTTATGCCCGACGGGCTAGTGTCGCTAGATAGGTCACGGTCGTGGGAGAAGATCTACGACAACGGCGAGGCCCGCATCTACGAATGGCGCGGAGAGGAAAAATGACTGCCAACACCGACGACGACAACATCGAAATCATCGGCGGCGATCCAAGTGTGATGGCCGAAGAGGATGCCAACGGGAAGTCGTTGACCGATCTGGTCGAGCAGCCGGCCAAGGTGATGCGAATCGGCACCATGATCAAGCAGCTGCTGGAGGAAGTGCGCGCCGCACCGCTTGACGACGCCAGCCGCAACCGGCTGCGCGAAATCCACCGCACCAGCATTCGAGAGCTCGAGGACGGCCTGGCGCCGGAACTGCGCGAGGAGCTCGAGCGGCTCACGCTGCCGTTCACGGAGAATGCCATTCCCTCGGACGCTGAGTTGCGCATCGCGCAGGCCCAGCTCGTCGGCTGGCTCGAGGGCCTGTTCCACGGCATCCAGACCGCGCTGTTCGCCCAGCAGATGGCGGCCCGTCAGCAGCTGGAGCAGATGCGGCAAGGCGCGCTGCCGCCTGGCATGGGCGTCCAGCGCGGACCGCAGTCGGGGACCGGTCAGTACCTGTAGGTCACGTGCCCGTCCCACATATCGAGACCCACAACGCGTGGGTGGAGTTCCCGATCTTCGACGCGAAGACGCGGTCACTGAAGAAGACGTTCCTCGGCAAGGCCGGCGGCGCCATCGGACGCAACGAGTCCAACGTCGTTGTCATCGAGGCATTGCGGGACATCACGATGTCGCTCGAACTCGGCGACCGGGTGGGACTCGTCGGCCACAACGGCGCGGGAAAGTCGACCCTGCTGCGGCTGCTGTCCGGGATATACGAACCCACCCGGGGGGTGGCCTCGGTGACCGGGCGGGTGGCTCCGGTGTTCGACCTCGGCGTGGGGATGGACCCGGAGATCTCAGGGTTCGAGAACATCATCATCCGCGGGCTGTTTCTCGGCCAGACACGCAAGCAGATGCTCGCCAAGGTCGACGAGATCGCGGAGTTCACCGAACTCGGCGACTACCTGTCGATGCCGCTGCGCACGTACTCCACCGGTATGCGGGTGCGGTTGGCCATGGGCGTGGTCACCAGCATCGACCCGGAGATCCTGCTGCTCGACGAGGGCATCGGGGCGGTGGATGCCGACTTCCTCAGGAAGGCCCAGTCGCGGCTGCAGAGCCTGGTCGAGCGATCTGGAATCCTGGTGTTCGCAAGCCATTCCAACGAATTTCTGGCCCGACTGTGCAAGACCGCGATGTGGATCGACCATGGCACGGTCAAGATGACCGGCGGCATCGAGGACGTCGTGCGCGCGTACGAGGGTGAGGACGCCGCCCGGCACGTGCGAGAGGTGCTGGAAGAGAACGCCCGAGAGGGCGATGAGCCGCTGGCGCGAAGAGCAGACAGCGCCGCGAATGACTGAGTCGGTGTGCGCGGTGGTGGTCACGCATCGACGTCCGGACGAACTCGCCAAGTCGTTGGACGCAGTGTGTGCGCAGACCCGCGCGCCTGATCACCTCGTCGTCGTCGACAACGACGATGACGCGCGCGTGCGCGACATCGTGACTGGCCAGCCAGTCGCGAGCACCTACCTCGGGTCACGCCGAAACCTCGGTGGCGCAGGTGGTTTCGCGCTGGGCATGCTGCACGCGCTTGCGCTGGGTGCGGACTGGGTGTGGCTGGCCGACGACGATGGGCGGCCCTTGGATTCCGAAGTGCTCGGCACGCTGCTGGAATGTGCTTCGGCGCACGGTCTTGCCGAGGTATCACCGATGGTCTGCGACATGGCGGACCCACAGCGGCTGGCGTTCCCGTTGCGCCGGGGGCTGGTGTGGCGCCGGTGGGTCAGCGAGTTACGCACGGGCACAGAGGATCTGCTGCCGGGCTACGCGTCCCTGTTCAACGGAGCGCTGTTTCGCGCGTCTACGCTGGAGGCGGTCGGCGTGCCGGATCTCAGGCTCTTCGTGCGCGGCGACGAAACCGAGGTGCACCGGCGGCTGGTGCGCTCGGGGCTGCCGTTCGGCACGTGTCTTGATGCGGTGTATCTGCATCCGCAGGGCAGTGACGAGTTCAAGCCGATCCTCGGCGGGCGGATGCACACGCAGTACCCCGACGACCCGTCGAAGCGGTTCTTCACGTACCGTAACCGCGGCTATCTACAGTCCATGCCCGGCATGCGGAAGCTGGTGTTCCAGGAATGGATTCGCTTCGGCTGGTACTTCCTGGTGTCGCGGCGCGATCCAGCCGGCCTGCGGGAGTGGATCCGGTTGCGGCGCTTGGGTCGTCGCGAGAAGTTTGAAAGGCCTGCACCGTGACCTTCACCGACGCGGCTGCGCAATCGCGCACGATGAGCCGCGCTTGGGGCGACCTCGTCGCCGGGTTCAGCAAGCGCGAGCTGTGGCTACACCTGGGCTGGCAGGACATCAAGCAGCGTTACCGCCGCTCGGTGCTCGGCCCGTTCTGGATCACGATCGCGACGGGTACCACGGCGGTCGCGATGGGGCTGTTGTATTCGAAGCTTTTCAAGCTGCCGCTCGCGGAGCATCTGCCATACGTCACGCTGGGCCTGATCATTTGGAACCTGATCAACGCCTCGATCCTCGAGGGCGCAGAGGTGTTCGTCGCCAACGAGGGTTTGATCAAACAACTTCCGACACCGTTGAGCGTGCACGTCTACCGGCTGGTATGGCGGCAGATGATCCTGTTCGCCCACAACATCGTCATCTTCGTGGTCATCGCGATCGTCTACCCCAAGCCGTGGAAGTGGACCGACCTCGCGGTCATCCCAGCACTTGGCTTGATCGTGCTGAATTGCATATGGGTGTCACTGTGTTTCGGGATCCTGGCCACTCGATACCGTGACATCAGTCCCCTGTTGTTCAGCCTGGTGCAGCTGTTGTTCTTCATGACGCCGATCATCTGGAACGAGTCGACGCTGCAGCAGCAGGGCGCCGGTTCGTACGCCAAGATCGTCGAACTCAACCCGTTGCTGCACTACCTCGACATCGTGCGCGCGCCGCTGCTCGGCGCCGATCAGGAGTTGCGGCACTGGGTAGTGGTGCTGTCGCTGACCGTGATCGGTTGGATCCTCGCCGCGTTGGCGATGCGCCAGTACCGGGCCCGCGTGCCGTACTGGGTCTAAGTAAAGCGTGCTCGGCTTCCACGCGGTGACCCGCGGAAGCCACCGCGGAACGTGGTGCCGGTACTCGTCGTAGTCTGCGCCGAACCGCTCGCGAAGGTGCGGTTCCTCGACACCACGAATCGCGATGAGCACGTCAGGGAGCGCCAGGCGTCATCGCTTGCGACCCAGGCGTCCGCGGCCCCACCGGAGCATCCGCTGCACCGGCCACGTCGTCAAGACGGTGAAGGGGCCACCCACCAGGAGCGACCCCTTTCGGTGTATCGCGGTTTATTTGATTGATTCCCGGAATGCGATGGCTTCCTGCGACACCCGCACGCCATCGGCGATGTCGACTACTGGGTAGATCTCGTAATCGGCGAAGGGAGCGAACTTGCTGGTGGTGTCGATCAGGTCGGCTGCGTTGTCGGTCTCCACGACGGCGAACCCGCCAGCGCCGTCGGCCCGGCTCACTAGCTGGTGAATTGTCATGCCGGCAGGTGGCGTCCACTTGGAATACACGTCCAAGACTCGCCCTGCAGCCGCTTCATTTTCTGCTACGGAGCCGTTTAGCCGGAAGGTTAGCGAAACCACGAACTTCATTTCTTCCTCCTAAGAAATGGGCAGCGACCCTGCCGCTTGTGCGGGACGGTTCGGATCACCGCACGGCCTACAGTCTTCGCCACGATGCTGTCGCTGATGGCCGAATCCAAGAACCCCACAGCACTTGTTTCAGTTTGCAAACGCCCTGCGGTAATAGGTCGTTCGGTGGTTGCGGGTCCTATCGCGCCCATGGCGTACTAGCGCGGCGAGCCCGACGCTGCGCTACGCGATGGACAACCGGTACAGAGGGGGCACGGGATACTTTTGAAAGGTTCTTCAGTAGTTCGGTGCCATCACCTACTCAAGACCTTCCACACCGGCTGGACGGTGCGCCAACACCCCGACGGCACCATCGTGTGGACCACCCCCACCGGCCGCATCCACACCACCACATCGGCCGGCGCGCGGTTCTTCCCCCAACTCGCCGCCCCCACCGAAACGTTGATGCCGCCCCACCACAATTCTGACTCCCAGGCACTTCACAGGGTGCTCCGCCGTTATCGACATATGAGCATCCCGCCATACGAACCACCGAAGTCCGCACCATCGCCCGGCGCTGGGAACATGCTGCTGTGTCCGAAGTGCGCCGGCGTCATGAAGACCTATGAGCGCAACGGCATCCATCTGGAACAATGCGACACCTGCCGAGGCATCTTCCTGGACTTCGGCGAGCTCGAGGCGCTCACCCAGATGGAGAACCGGTTCGTCCAGTCGCCTCCGCCGCCGCCTCAGGCTCAGCACGGCTACGACTACGGCCCTGGCTGGGGACACCGCGGCAACAAGCACTACCGCAAGCAGGGATTCGGCCGGCTGTTCTTCTCCAGCTAGTGGGCTGAAATGCTGCGGCGGTTGCGACGGTCCGGCGACGAGGACGTCGACACCATGTACGCCCTCGGGCGCCGGTGCTCGATTGAGACGGACCCGCCAGACCTCGGCGCGGCACGCGGGTTGGTATGAGAAGGCCGCCAACGCCGGACACGTCGACTCCATGTACGCGCTCGGCGTCCTGCACTCGGATCTGACGCAACCCCGAATATCGAGGCGGCCCGGCACTGGTTCGAGCGGGCCGCCGAAGATGGCCACATCGACGCGATGTACAACCTCGGATACCTGTACGCGAAGTCGATCGCGCCGCCGAATATCGAGGAGGCGCGCGCCGATGGCTTCAGCGCGCCGCCGACACCGGGCACACCGACTCCATGTACACGCTCGGGTTCCTGTTGCCGAGTTCGATGTAGTCACGAGGCGTTCAAGCGCGGGGATGAGGCGGCTGTCCGCGGTGCATGCGACCGGATCACTGGCCGGATCATCGAGGAGCTACCCGCTGCCTTACCGACCCCGGACCCCGACCTCACCCTGGCACTGCGGGCACTGATCGACGACGGAAACGAATTGCGTTGGACCGAAAGCGAACTGGCCGATCCTCCGACACCGCTTCAGCGGGAGACGCTGCAGAGCCGGTTCGGTGATCTCATGTCGAGTCACGACTGCGCCCTTCTCGATTCGACGGGTCGCGGCTGAACTCAGAGCATCCTCGCGCAGGCGGCGCGCAGCAATGAGTCGTCGGGATGGTGGGCGTCGGGATGGCGGGCGGCCGCCTGCACGACGGCTGCGCGAGCGAACGGTTCGAGCACTTGCCACGGGTCACCCGGCGGCACGGCGGGTCCACCGGCGCCCCGGTATGCCTCCAGGAACGTGACCCAGTCGTCGTCGGGGACCAGCCCGGCCGCCCAGAAACCCGCAGGCCGAGCGAGGTCCCACGCCGGGTCACCCACCCCGAGGTCATCGATGTCGATCAGCACCCAGGGCTCGGAAGCGGGCAGGCGGCCGAGCTGGCCGAGATGCCAGTCGCCGTGCACAAGCGTCGCAGGCCGGTCAGGAGAGCCGGCCCGCCACACCTCAGGGGGCAGCTCGGCGGCCGCCCGCCGGACGGTGGCGTCGTCGGTGGATCGCAGCATGCGCCGCAGCCGCTGCGGCCACCCGTGTGGTAACCGCATGGTCGTCGATTCGCCGTGCAGATGTGCCAGCAGTCGACCCACCTCGGCCCACGGCGCGTATTCAGGTTGCGGGACAACGGTTTCCACTCTGGGCCAGCGGGTCCGCCATCGTGTGCCGACCGGCTCCGGCCTCGGATCCAGTGGTGTCAGCAGAAAATCCGACTCCGCCGCGATGCGGAGCCGGGTCGCCAACGCACTGGGGTCGGTGCCCGGCCGGTGCAGCTTGTAAACCACGTCGCCGTCGACGACGATTTCTGCACCGGACCGGGTCTGCACCCCTCGACCGTATTAGCGCTTGGGCAGCGGTAGGCGCGTTGTCACGCCAATGCGGTTCCAGGCGTTGATCGTCAGCGCCATCGCGATGACCTGACCGAGCTCACGCTCGGAGAACGCCGCCGCCGCACGCGCATACACCTCGTCGGAGACATGGCGGCGGGTGAGATCTGTCATCTCCTCCGTCAACGCAAGCGCGGCCTGCTCCTGCTCGGTGAAGGTGCCCGCCGCCTCCTGCCACGCGGGCAACAATGCCAACTTCTGCTCGCTGATGCCAAGCTTGCGGGCGTCGGCGGTGTGCATATCGAGGCAGAACGCGCAGTGGTTCATCTGCGAGGCGCGGATCTTGATCAGCTCCGCAAGCTCCGGGTCGATGTCCTTCGCGGCCGCGTTGGTGAGCACCAGCATCGCCTCGTACACCTCGGGCGATACCCGGTTCATGTTGATGCGGCGGCTCATTTCAGCGACGCCCGCGGTTCGAGGCGGGCGGTCACGTTGATGCGATTCCACGCATTGATGGTGACCGCCATCGCGATGACCTGCGCCAGCTCCCGCTCGGTGAAAACCGCTGCGGCCCTTGCATATACCTGGTCTGAGACGTGGCCGTCGCCGAGCTCGGTGATGGCCTCCGTCAGCGCCAGCGCTGCCCGTTCGCGTTCGCTGAACAGGCCGCCCGCCTCTTCCCATGCCGCCAGCACGTCGAGCTTCTGCTCGCTCACGCCGTGCTTGCGGGCGTCGCGGACGTGCATGTCAAGGCAGAACGCGCAGTGGTTGATCTGCGAGGCGCGGATCTTGATCAGCTCGCCGAGTTCCGGCTCGACGTCCTTGGCCGCAGCTGCGCTCAGCGCCATCATCGCGTCGAGCAACTCGGGTGACGTCTTGTAAATCTTCAGCCGGTCGACGGTCGGTTGGGTTTCCAGTGTCTGTGTCATGTCACCAACGCTAATGCTGAAAGTCCCACCTGCATGGTTCAATCCTGCTATGGATTCATGGGCCAATCCGGGCAGCCGTGATCTGCACCTGGACCTGCGCCAGACCATCATCCCCGGCGCCCGCGGCGCCCGGGACGTGCTGCTCACCGCCCTCCGGGACGCCGTGCGATCGGGCAGGCTGGCACCGGGCACCATGCTGCCACCGTCGCGCACCCTGGCCACCGACCTCGGACTGGCCCGCAACACCGTGGCCGAGGCCTATGCGGAGCTGGTCGCCGAGGGATGGCTCGCCTCGCGGCAGGGCGCGGGCACCTGGGTCGTCAACGTCGGCGGGTCGGGCGCGCCCGCCACACCGCGCGGCGTGCGCGTCGTTCCGGCGCACAACCTCATGCCTGGCTCGCCCGACGTGTCGGAGTTTCCCCGCACCGCGTGGGTGGCCGCCACCCGCCGAGCGCTGGCAAACGCACCCACCGAGGCGCTGCGGATGGGAGATGCGCGCGGGCGCCCCGAACTTCGCGAAGCGCTCGCCGAATACCTTGCCAGGGCGCGCGGCGTGCGCACATCGCCGGAGTCGATCGTGATCTGCGCAGGCGTCCGGCACGCGGTCGAACTGTTGACACGGGCCATCGGCGGTCCGATCGCGGTCGAGGCCTACGGGCTGCACATCTTCCGCGACGCCATCGATGCTCTCGGAGCGTCGACGATCCCGATCGGCCTCGACGAATACGGCGCGGTGGTCAGCGATCTCGACGGGCTGGACGTGCCCGCCGTGTTACTCACCCCAGCCCACCACAATCCACAGGGCATGCCGCTGCACCCGTCGCGGCGCACCGCCGTCGTCGAATGGGCGCAACGGACCGGGGGCTTTGTGCTTGACGACGACTACGACGGGGAGTTCCGCTACGACCGCCAACCCGTCGGCGCACTGCAGGCACTGTGCCCCGACCGGGTCGTGTACATGGGATCCACCAGCAAGAGCCTGGCGCAGACGCTGCGGCTCGGTTGGATGGCGCTGCCCGACGAACTGGTCGGCTCGGTCATAGACGCCGCTGGTGGCGAGCAGTTCTACGTCGACGCCGTCAACCAGCTCACGATGGCCGAGTTCATCAGCAGCGGTCAGTACGACCGCCACATTCGCAGGATGCGCGCGCGCTATCGCCGCCGCCGCGACGCCCTCGTCGAGGCGCTCGCCGATTTCGACGTCGGCATCAGCGGGCTGGCGGCAGGCGTCAACGTCCTGCTGACCCTCCCCGACGGAAGCGAGCACGAGGTGCTGCGACGAGCGGGCGAGGCCGGCATCGCGCTGCAAGGCCTGTCGCGGATGCGCCACCCACTGGCCGACGTCGCCAATCGCGACGGCATCATCGTCGGTTTTGCCGCCCCCGCCGAGCACGCATTCGGTGGCGCCGTCGAGGCGCTGCGCGGCGTGCTGGGGGCCAGCGGCCTGGCTGGCTAAGCTGCCCGGGTGGCCGAGCCTCCGATGACGCCGAATCTGACGCTCAAGACCCAGGTGTGGCGGTTCATCGTCACCGGCGGTCTCTCGGCGATCGTCGACTTCAGCCTGTATGTGTTCCTCTATAAGGCGGTGGGCCTGCAGGTCGACCTGGCCAAGGCGATCAGCTTCGTCTTCGGCACCATCACGGCCTACCTGATCAACCGGCGCTGGACGTTCCAGGCAGAGCCCAACACCGCCCGGTTCATCGCCGTCATGGCGCTCTATGGCGTGACCTTCGCCGTGCAGGTCGGCCTCAATCATTTCTGCCTGCATCTGCTCGACTACCGCGCCTGGGCCGTGCCGGTGGCATTCGTCATCGCCCAGGGCACCGCGACTGTGATCAACTTCATCGTCCAGCGTGCCGTGATATTCCGGCTGCGCTGAGCCGACGGCGTCAGGCGGTACCCTCGTCACGATGTTTGAGACGACTACCCGGCGGCTGATGGGCTGGGGCCGCACCGCGCCGAGCGTGGCGCAGGTCCTGTCGACCCCAGACGCCGAGGTGATCGCCAAAGCGGTGTCGCAGGCAGGCATGCGTGGGGTGATCGCGCGCGGACTGGGCCGCTCGTACGGCGACAACGCCCAGAACGGCGGCGGCCTCGTCGTCGACATGACCGCGCTGAACCGGATCCACACCATCGACGGCGACACGCACCTGGTCGACCTCGACGGCGGCGTCAGCCTGGACACCCTGATGAAGGCGGCATTGCCGTTCGGCCTCTGGGTGCCGGTGCTGCCCGGCACCCGCCAGGTCACTGTCGGCGGCGCGATCGCGTGCGACATCCACGGCAAGAACCACCACAGCGCGGGCAGCTTCGGCAACCACGTGCGGTCGATCGACCTGCTCACCGCTAGCGACGACATCCGCAGGCTGACACCAGACGGCCCTGAGAGCGAGTTGTTCTGGGCCACCGTGGGCGGCAACGGGCTGACCGGAATCATCATGCGGGCGACGATCGAGATGACGCCCACCGAGACGGCCTATTTCATCGCCGACGGTGACGTCACCAACACCCTCGATGAAACCATCGCATTCCACAGCGACGGCAGCGAGGGGAACTACACCTATTCGAGCGCGTGGTTCGACGCGATCAGCGCGCCGCCCAAACTCGGCCGCGCCGCGATATCGCGTGGTTCACTGGCGCGGCTCGAGCAGTTGCCCGAGAAGCTGCAGCGAAATCCGCTGAGATTCGATGCGCCGCAGCTGCTTACGCTGCCCGATATCTTCCCGAACGGACTGGCCAACAAGTACACCTTCGGCCCGATCGGCGAACTGTGGTACCGCAAGTCAGGCACCTACCGCGGCAAGGTGCAGAACCTGACGCAGTTCTACCACCCGCTCGACATGTTCGGGGAGTGGAACCGCGCCTACGGCTCTGCGGGCTTCGGGCAGTACCAGTTCGTGGTGCCGACCGAGGCAGTCGACGAGTTCAAGGCCATCATCGTCGACATCCAGAAATCCGGTCACTATTCGTTCCTCAACGTATTCAAGTTGTTCGGCCCGGGAAACCAAGCGCCGCTGAGCTTCCCGATACCGGGGTGGAACGTCTGCGTGGACTTCCCGGTCAAGTCGGGGCTCAACGAATTCCTCAACGAGCTCGACCGCAGGGTGCTGGAGTTCGGTGGCCGGTTGTACACCGCCAAGGACTCCCGCACCACCGCCGAGACCTTCCACGCCATGTACCCGCGAATCGACGAATGGATTGCCGTGCGCCGCAAGGTCGATCCCAACGGCGTGTTCGCCTCCGACATGGCCCGACGCTTGGAGCTGCTCTAAATGGTGCGCAATGGTTCTTGATGCCGTGGGTAACCCCCAGACCATTCTGCTGCTCGGCGGCACGTCCGAGATCGGGCTGGCCATCTGCGAGCGCTATCTGCGCAACGCAGCCGCGCGCATCGTGCTCGGCGTCGTGCCCGGTGACCCGCTGCGCGACAAGGCCGTCGAGCAGATGAAGGCTGCCGGCGCCAAGTCGGTCGAAGTGATCGACTTCGATGCCGTCGACACAGAGAGCCATCCCAAGGTGATCGATGCGGCGTTCGCCGAAGGCGACGTCGACGTGGCCATCGTCGCATTCGGTCTCCTCGGCAACGCAGAGGAGCTGTGGCAGAACCAGCGCAAGGCCGTGCAGATCGCCCAGATCAACTACACCGCAGCCGTTTCAGTCGGTGTACTGCTAGGTGAGAAGATGCGCTCGCAGGGCTTCGGCCGGATCATCGCGATGAGCTCGGCAGCGGGCGAGCGGGTGCGGCGGTCCAACTTCGTCTACGGCTCCACCAAGGCCGGCCTTGACGGCTTCTACCTGGGCCTCGGAGAGGCGTTGCGCGAGTACGGGGTTCGGGTGCTGGTGATCAGGCCCGGGCAGGTGCGCACCACGACGACGGTCGAGCACTGGAAATCGACGGGCACCAAGGAAGCGCCATTCACCGTCGACAAGGAAGACGTGGCCGAGCTGGCGGTCACGGCATCAGCCAAAGGCAAGGAACTGGTATGGGCGCCGGGGGCGTTCAGGTACGTGATGATGGTGTTGCGACACATTCCGCGACCCATCTTCCGCAGGCTCCCCATCTAGCGATGCGCAGCGCGCTGGCCGTCCTCGGCCAGATGGCGGTGGCGGTCGCGGTGGCGGTGGTCGTTGCGGTCATCTCCCTCGTCGCGATATCGCGGGTGGAGTGGCCTGCCTACAACTCGTCGAACCAGCTGCACGCGTTGACCACGGTCGGTCAATTCGCTTGCCTGGCAGGACTCTTGGCAAGCGGATGGCTGTGGCGTCGCGGACGTCAATGGCTGGCACGGGCCTTCGCGCTCGTGTTCCTGTCGACGTTCTCGGTCGTCACGCTGGCGATGCCGCTCGGCGCAACCAAGCTCTACCTGTACGGAATCTCAGTCGACCAGCAGTTCCGCACGGAGTACCTGACCCGGCTCACCGACACAGCAGGCCCCCACGACATGACGTATTACGGTCTGCCGCCGTTCTATCCGCCGGGCTGGTTCTGGATCGGCGGCCGGCTTGCCGCGCTGACAGGCACACCGGCGTGGGAGATGTTCAAGCCGTGGGCCATCACCTCCGTCGCGATCGCCGTGGTGCTGGCCCTCGTGTTGTGGGCCAGCATGATTCGCTTCGAGTACGCGCTGATCGTGTCGACGGCCACCGCCGCGGCCACCTTGGCATACTCACCCGCCGAGCCCTACGCCGCCATCATCGCGGTCCTGCTGCCTCCGGTGTTCGTGCTGGCGTGGTCTGGACTGCGAGGTGGTTCTCGGTCCGGCGGATGGACCGCAATCGTCGGCGTCGGCGTCTTCCTCGGCATCTCCGCTCTGTTCTATACGCTGCTGCTCGCCTATGCCGCGTTCACACTGACGTTCATGGCGATGGTCGTCGCGGTGGCACGGCGCAAATGGGATCCGCTGTTGCGGCTCTTCGTCATCGCCGTCATCGCGGGGGCCATCGCGCTGATCGGATGGGGCCCGTACCTGGTCGCCGCAGTCAACGGCCACCCCGCCGATTCCGGCACGGCGCAGCACTACCTGCCCGCCGACGGCGCAGAGCTGTCCTTCCCGATGCTGCAGTTCACGCTTCTCGGCGGGCTCTGCATGATCGGCACGCTTTGGCTCGCCGTTCGCGCCCGCTCGTCGACGCGTGCAGGCGCCCTCACGATCGCGGTGCTGGCGGTCTACGCCTGGTCGCTGCTGTCGATGCTGACCACGCTTGCGCGCACGACGCTGCTGTCGTTCCGCTTACAGCCGACACTGACGGTGCTGCTGGCCGCGGCCGGCGCCTTCGGATTTGTCGAGGCGGCACTCGCGATCGCAGGCAGATGCCGGCCCGAAGTCGGCAGGCGCGTCGTGGTCGCAGCGGCGGTTCTCGGATCGGCCGGTGCACTCGGGTTCTGCCAGGACATTCCGAACGTGCTCAAACCCGACATCGTCGTCGCCTACACAGACACCGATGCATACGGCCAACGCGCCGACCGGCGGCCACCGGGCGCGGAGCAGTACTACCGCGAGATCGACGCCAAGATCCAGGCGGTAACCGGCCAGCCGCGCAACCAAACCGTCGTGCTGACCGCGGACTACAGCTTCCTGTCCTACTACCCGTACTACGGCTTCCAGGGCCTGACGTCGCATTACGCGAACCCGCTCGCGCAGTTCGACCAGCGGGCGGCCGCGATCGAAGGCTGGGCGACGCTCACCAACGCCGACCAGTTCATCGCCGCGCTGGACAAACTGCCCTGGAAGCCGCCTACGGTGTTCCTGATGCGTCGCGGCGCCAACGACACCTATACCCTGCGCCTGGCGGCGGACGTCTACCCCAATCAGCCCAACGTCCGCCGCTATCACGTCACCCTTGACAAGGCGTTGTTCGATGACCCGCGCTTCGCGGTCTCCGACATCGGACCGTTCGTGCTCGCCATCAGGAAGCCATGATGGCCACAGAAGCACCGCCGCAAGCAGGCCAATTACCATCAAGCCCCGTGACCGCCGCGGGCAACCATCGCACCGCGCGCCTGATCGCCATCGTCGCCGGGCTGCTCGGCGCGGCACTGGCGATCGCTACGCCCCTGCTGCCGGTGACGCAGACCACCGCGCAGCTCAACTGGCCGCAGAACGGCGTGCTGCAGAGCGTCAACGCGCCGCTGATCGGATATGTCGCGACCGATCTGAACATCACCGTGCCGTGCAGTGCGGCCGCGGGGCTGATGGGGCCGCAGAACCAACGCAAGACCGTGCTGCTGTCGACGGTGCCGAAGCAGGCGCCGAAGGCCGTCGACCGCGGGCTGCTCATCGAACGGGTCAACAACGATCTGCTCGTCATCGTCCGCAACACTCCGGTGGTCAGTGCGCCGCTGAGCCAGGTGCTCAGCCCGGCGTGCCAACAACTCACCTTCACCGCGCACGCCGACAAGGTCACCGGCGAGTTCGTCGGCCTTGTCAAGGGACCCGATTCCGACGCCCCCGGCAAGCCGCTGAGAGGCGAACGGAGTGGCTATGACTTCCGCCCGCAGATCGTCGGTGTCTTCACCGATCTGTCCGGGCCTGCCCCGCCTGGCCTGAAGTTCTCGGCGACAATCGATTCCCGCTACAGCAGTTCACCGACGCTGCTGAAGATGCTGGCGATGATCATCGGCGTCGCGATGACCGTGATCGCCCTTGGCGCACTGCACGTACTCGACACCGCCGATGGCAGGCGAGTCAAGCGTTTCCTGCCGCGACGGTGGTGGTCGGTCGGACCGCTCGACGGCCTGGTGATCGCCGTGCTGGTGTGGTGGCACTTCGTCGGCGCCAACACA
>Ga0207648_10001132_pt1 | contig 29960 bp, 31 predicted proteins | sample KBSMisM32_FD_184310 | JGI IMG/M metagenome (GOLD analysis project Ga0207648, IMG submission 184310) | Miscanthus rhizosphere microbial communities from Kellogg Biological Station, Michigan, USA - KBS Miscanthus M3-2 (SPAdes) (version 2) | ecosystem: Host-associated > Plants > Roots >... | reverse complement strand
TCGGCGGTGGGCAGCGGTTTCTCGCCCGGATACGGTGGAAACACCTCGTTGATGCGCTCCACCGGCAGGCGCAGCGCAAGCCGCAGGCGCAGCAGCTCGGTGCTCCAGTTGGCGCCGAGGTCGTAGGCCATCATGATCGACCAGGCGAGGCTGTCCACCGGATCCCACGGCTGCGGCTGGATGCCGAGGATCACCATCTCGGGCGGCCGCGCATGCAGCTGGGTCGTGATCACGGCGTTGACACCGTCGGTGTAAGCCTGCACCGCGGCGCGCGCGTCGGGCTTCAGATTGGCCCATTGCGCGGCCGCCGCACGCCGCACCCCGAGCGCGCGCAGGAACTTGTCGGATTCGAGCGCTGCCTCGCCGAACGCCTCGGCCAGCCGCCCGGAGCCGATGCGGCGATGCGTCTCGAGCTGCCAGAGCCGGTCTTGTGCGTGCACGAAGCCGAGCGCGAACAGCAGGTCGTGCTGGTTCTGCGCCTTCAGCGTCGGAATGCCGTGCGGATCGCGCTCGATGCGTACCGGCTGCCGCAGGCCGGCGATCTGCAGCTGTCCATCGACCGTCGGCATCGCGCGCGTGGTGTAGACGCCCACGGCGAGCGCCACCAGCAACAGCAGAGTCACCACCCCATACATCACACCGCGCAACCACTTCATCGCCTGCTCCATCGCCGATGCCGCAGCGGCCTGCCGGACCGCAGGCGCGCAGCGTAGCGCATCACGGCCCCGTTGCGACGCCGCGGCGAACGCCCGAATTGGGCTGCGCCGACGCTGCAATTCACGGGCGGTGCGCCAATTGGGCGTGCAAGCGGTGCTGTTCGCGCGATCGCACGCTCGCGTGCAACCGAACAATGCGATGCATCCAGAGTCTGCGCACCGCACATCCATGACGCCCGCCCCTCGCCACTACATGTCTGCCGCGCCAGCCGCTCCGCTGGCGGCCTGGCTCGCCAACGAACGCACCGAGGACCGCAGCGGCCGCATCGCGGCGCGCCGCAGCTTCGTGCATGTGAAGCGCTGCTTCATGGCCGCGGTGGAGCGCGTCGACGGGCGGCGCGGTCAGTGGCTGCGTCACCAGGTGCGTCACACCAACGAGGCCATCGACCTGTGGCTGCTGCGCGGCGCGGTGTTCGATGCGCTGTCGCCGCGCGGCCCCGCCGATGCGCGCGAGCTGCGCAGCGAGCTGCAGCGCGCGCTCGAAAGCGTGATGCCCGGCGGCTCCGAGGACGAAGAGCTGCTGATGGCGTTCTAGGCCGCAGTCGCCCGCCCGGCTCTCCGTTCTCGCCAGAACCCTCAGCTTCGCAGCAGCGAGGCGCTGAGCGGGTGCGCGAGCGGCCGCCTCAGTCGGCCTGCAGGAAATCGGCCTTGCCGAGCTCGACGCCGTTGTGGCGCAGCAGCGCGTACAGCGTGGTCGCGTGGAAGAAGAAGTTGGGCAACGCCCAGTGCTTCAGGTAGTACTCGCCCTTGAAGCGACGTGGCTCGCGGTTGCGCGCCGGAATCACGATCTCGCGCCCTTCGCTGCCGTCGATGTCCTTTGCGACCACCGTCTCGAGATAGGCCAGCGTCTTGCGGATGCGCTCGCGCAGCTCATCGAGCGTGGCTTCGTTGTCCTCGAACACCGGCGCATCCTTGCCGGCCAGGCGCGCGGCGCACCCTTTGGCGGCGTCGCCGGCGATGCGGATCTGCGCCGGCAGTGGCAGCATGTCGGGATACAGGCGCAGCGTCAGGTACACCGACGGGTCGAAGTTGTGCGCCTTCGCGTGCGCGTCGGCCTTGTCGAGCCAGCGCAGCATGTTGGTCAATGTCTTGATGAAAACAGGCACACTGGCCGTGTACATGGAAATGCTCATGACCCTCGGTCTCCTCGGATGCAGCAATGATGATGAAACCGGATGCTAGCGCGAGCGGGTTCGGCTCGCTGGAGCGGGCACAATCGACTGGCCCCGCCATGAACGTCATCATCCTCGACGACTACCAGGATGCGGTGCGCAAGCTGCGCTGCGCAGCCAAGCTCGAGCCCTACAACGCCAAGGTACACACCAACACGGTCAAGGGCATCGGACAACTGTCGGTGCGGCTGCGCGACGCCGACATCCTGGTGACGATCCGCGAGCGCACGCATTTCCCGCGCCAACTGCTCGAGAAGCTTCCGAAGCTGAAGCTGATCGCGCAGACTGGGCGCGTCGGTCCGCACATCGACGTCGAGACGTGCACGCGGCTCGGCATCGCGGTGGCCGAAGGCCAGGGCTCGCCGGTGGCCGCCGCCGAACTGACGTGGGCGCTGGTGATGTCGGCGATGCGCCGCCTGCCGCAATACATCGCCACGCTGAAACACGGTGGCTGGCAGCAGTCGGGCCTGAAGGCTGCGTCAATGCCGCCCAATTTCTGCCTCGGCATGGTGCTCAAGGGCCGCACGCTCGGCATCTGGGGCTACGGCAAGATCGGCCAACTGGTGGCTGGCTACGGCCGCGCGTTCGGCATGCAGGTGATCGTCTGGGGCAGCGACGCGTCGCGCCAGCGCGCAGTGGCCGATGGCTGCATCGGTGCCGACAGTCGCGAGGCGCTGTTCGAGAACAGCGACGTGCTGTCGATGCACCTGCGGCTGGTACCCGAGACGCGCGGCATCGTCAACGCGCAGGACCTTGCGCGCATGCGGCCCACCTCGCTGTTCGTCAACACCTCGCGAGCCGAGCTGGTGGAAGAAGGCGCGCTGGTGGCCGGCCTGAACCGCGGCCGCCCGGGCATGGCGGCGGTCGACGTGTTCGAAAGCGAACCGATCCTGCAGGGACACCCGCTGCTGCGGCTGGAGAACGCGGTGTGCACGCCGCACATCGGATACGTCGAGCTCGACAGCTACGAGCTGTACTTCGGCACCGCGTTCGACAACGTGGTCAACTTCATCAAGCAGCAGCCGACCAACGTCGTGAACCCCGAGGCGCTGAAGGTGATGCGCGGGTGAGTCCACTGCAGCGTTCGAGCAGCGGCCGGCGCGCGCCGCGACACCCGCAGTGACCGACGCCCTCGACCGGCGCACCGTCGCACGCTCGCGCTGGGCGCTGCTCGGCGGCAACTTCGCAATCGCCTGCGGCGTGATGGCGCCCTCCGGCGTCATGAACGACCTGGTCGACTCGTTGCAGGTGAGCGCAGCGGTGGCGGGCCAGCTGATCACGATCGGCGCGGTACTGCTTGCGCTCAGCGCGCCGCTGCTCGCCGCCTGGGTGGCCGGCAGCGACCGCCGGCGCCTGTTGACCTTCTGGCTGCTGTGGTATGCCGCCGGCCACGCGATCGCGGCGCTGGCGCCCAACTTCACCGTGCTCGCCGTGGTGCGCACGGTGACGCTGCTCGGCGCCGCGGTGTTCACTCCACAGGCCGGCGCGGCCATCGCGGTGATGACGCCGCCGCAGGCGCGTGGCCATGCGATCACGTTCGTCTTCCTCGGCTGGGCGGTGGCCTCGGTGCTCGGGCTGCCGATGCACGCGTACGTGGCTGAGACGTTCGGCTGGCGCGTGGCGCTGGGTGGCGTCGCCGGCCTGTCGCTGCTGGCTGCCTGGGGCGTCTGGCACGTGATGCCCGACGGCGTTCGGCCCGCTGCGCTGTCGGGCGCGCAATGGCGCTCGGTGTTCACCGACCGGGTGCTGATGGCGGTGGTGCTGGTCACTGCGTTGGCCGGTGCCGCGCAGTTCACGCTGTTCTCGTACATGGCTGCGTACTTTCGCCAGATGCTGGCGGCCACGCCGGCGCAGATTGCGGGGCTGTTCCTGGTGTTCGGAGTCGTCGGGCTGGCCAGCAGCGTGGTCGTCACGCGCGTGATCGATCGCCTCGGAGCCGCGCGCATGGTGGCGTTGCTGCTGGCAGGCATGGCGGTGAGCTTTGCGCTGTGGCCGTTCGCGGGCAGCGTCGCGACGATGGCGCTGGCGATCGTGCCGTGGTCTTTCGGTTGCTTCGCGGCACAGTCCGCGCAGCATGCGCGCCTGACGTCACTCGCCCCGGCGCTCGCGCCGGCATCGATGGCGCTCAACTCGGCCGCAATCTACGTCGGCCAGGCGATCGGTGCGGCCACCGGCGGCGCGCTGCTCGCGGTGAGCGGCTTTTCGCGCTTGGCGTGGGCGGCACTGGCCTGGATGGTGGTGGCGATCTTGTTGAGCCAGTGGGCCGCCGCGCGGCAGCCGCGCCACGCCGCAGCCGACGTGCAGGCCCGCGCATGAGCGTGCTGCCGGACCCGCGCGATCCGCCGAACAGGGCCGAGCCGGAGCTGCGGGCACCGCGCTCGAAAACCGACTTGTTCGTCGCCTTCACGTGGCTCGCGCTGCAAGGCTTCGGTGGCGTGCTGGGGGTGGCGCAGCACGAGCTGGTCGAGCGCCTGCGCTGGCTCAACAAGGAGCAGTTCGTCGAGCTGCTGTCGCTGTCGCAGGTGCTGCCCGGGCCGAACGTGATCAACCTGAGCCTGATGTTCGGCGACCGCCACTTCGGCTGGCGCGGCGCGCTCGCCGCGGTGGCCGGCATGCTCGCGGCACCGCTCGTCATCGTGCTCGCGTTGGCGCTGCTGTACGCGCAGTTCAGTTCGGTGCCGCAGGTGGCCGGCGCGCTGCGCGGCATGGGCGCCGTGGCCTCGGGCCTCATCTTCGCCACCGCTTTCAAGCTGGCACCGACCCTCAAGCGCAGCCCGATGGGCCTGTGGCCGTGCGTTGCAATTGCGCTGGCGAGCGCGACCGCCATCGGCCTGCTGCGCTGGCCGCTGGTGTGGGTGGTGCTGGCGCTCGGCGTGACCGGCTTTGCCTGGGCCTGGCACCGCCTGGCGGCCTTGCGGCGGGCCCGATGAGCGCGCTCTTCGACCTGCATGGCCTCGACTGGCCCGAGCTGCTGCAGCTGGCCGGGCACTTCGCGCTGCTGTCGGTGCTGGCGGTGGGCGGCGCGATCACGCTGGCCTCCGAGATGCAGCGCTACCTGGTGGTCGAGCACGGCTGGATCGACGCGCTGCAGTTCAACGCGGCGATCGCGATCGCGCAGGCGGCGCCGGGGCCCAACATTCTTTTCGTGGGACTGCTCGGCTGGAGCGTCGCCGGGCCGCTCGGCATGCTGGCCACGCTGGCGGGCATCATGCTGCCGTCGAGCCTGATCACCTTCGTGGTCGGCCGCCTGCGCCAAGCCAAACGCGATGCATTGGCGGTGCAGGCGTTCAGCGTCGGACTCGCGCCGCTGACGATCGGCCTGCTGTTGGCCACCGGCTGGGTGCTGGCGCTGCCGCTGGTGACGCACCTGGTGTCGATGCTGCTGGTGCCGGCGACCATCGTGTTCATGCTCGCGACACGGCGCAGCCCGCTGTGGATGATCGCGCTGGGCGCCGTGGTGGGCGCGTTCGGAGGTGCGTGATGCTCGCCGGTGTGCATGACCTGGCGCTGTTCGTCGCCGCCGGCCTGCTGCTGAACATCACGCCCGGTGCCGACCTGGCGTTGATCGGTGCGCGCAGCGCGGCGCACGGTTTTCGCAGCGGCGCCGCCGCGGCGCTCGGCGTCGGCGCGGGCTGTTTCGTGCACGTGGCCGCTGCGGCGCTCGGTTTGTCGGCGTTGATCGCCAGCTCGGCCGCCGCCTTCACCGTGCTGCGCTGGGTCGGCGCAGCGTACCTGGTGTGGTTGGGCATCGGCCTGTTGCGCAGCAGCGGCTCTGCGCCAGCGAATGCGCAGCCCGCACACGCAGTGACGGCGTGGCGCTCGTTTGCACAGGGCTTCCTGACCAATGCGCTGAATCCGAAAGTGGCGCTGTTCTTCTTGGCGTTTCTGCCGCAGTTCATCGACGCAGCCGCACCGAACAAGACGATGGCGTTCGTGGCGCTGGGCGTGGTGTTCGCGTTCAACGGCACGCTGGTCAACGTGGGGTTCGCGGCGTTGATCGCCGGCCTGCGCGGTGCGCTCGGATCGCAGCGGTCGTTCGGGCGCTGGCTCGGGCGCGGTGTCGGCGCGTTGTTCATCGCACTCGGCGTGCGCCTCGCGTGGTCCGACGGCGGCCGCTGAGCTGCGCACTCAGGCAAAGCGCCCCTGCAGGAACCAGCCGCTGCCTTCGGGCACGTCGGCCAGTGGCAAGCGCCCGCGGAAGATCCACACCAGTGCGCCATCGTGTGCGCGCGCAATGAAATAATCGCGCGCCGCCAGCGCGCCATCCCACCAGCCCGACTCGATGCGCTCGGGCCCGGCGAGCAACTGCAGCGGTGCGCCTTCGAGACACGGCCGTGCGGCCTGCTCGGGCAGCGGTTGTGGCTCGTTCAGGAGCCACAGCGGCCGTGTGGGCAATGACGCCGGATGCGACGACGACACCGCACCGGCAGGCTGCGTTTTGTCCGGCATGGCCGGTTTCGTGTCGGCCGGCTGCCAAGCCATCGCACGCTCGGGCCGATGGTCGGCCCGCAGCGTCAGCCGCTGCACCCCATCTGCGCCCAGACGCGCCTGCAGCCGCTCGATCAAACGCGTCAACCCTTCGCGCTCGTTGCGGCGGGTGGCAAACAGCTCGCCGTTGGGAAGGCCCGCCTGCAGCAGCGCATCGCAGAGCAGGCTCAGCTCCAGCGCGGGCGCAACCAGCGGCGTGCGCGCCAACCGCTCGCCGAGCAGTGCCTGCAGATGCGCTGCGTCGGCGGATGCTTCGGCCAACCCGATCGCGAGCTCGCTGTGGCTCACCGCATCGCGTCGCTCCTCGTGGTGCATGCGCAGCGTGAAGGCTGCCACTCGCGCATGCCGCGCACGCGCCCATGCCAGCAGGCGCGCGATCAGCACGCGAGCGCCGGCCATCAGCTGCTCGGCGTTGTCGGCGCGGGTGAACAGTTCGATGCGCTGCTCGAAGGTCGGCGGCAGCGCGATGGGCTCGCGCGGGTCGGGTGCGTCGCCGCGCGCACGATCGAGGTCGGCCAGCAGCGCCGGACCGAAGCGCCGCGCCAGGCCGGCGCGCGGCAGGTGGCGCAGGTCCGACAGCTGTTTCAGGCCCATGCCCTGCAGGGCTTCCCAGTGCTCACGACCCGGTCCCAACAGCCAGACCGGTGCATCGTCGAGCAGGCGACGCAGCGCGGCAAGATCGGTGACGTGCGCGCCGTGCATGAGGTCGTCGCGCCAGCGCGAGAGCAGCGCGGCTCCCAGTGCGGTGGGCGCGCTGGCGATGCGGCAGCGATGGCCAAGCGGCCGCAGTGCATGCCGCAATTGCCGCAGCAGCGCAGGCAGGCCTCCGAAGCAGCGCAGGCTGTGCTGCACCTCGAGCAACACCACCGGCGCCGGCGCCCCGCTGCTGTCGGTGGTTTCGAGGCACACCATCGGCGTGAACGCCAGCGCCGCATGGCCGAGGGCCTGCAGCGCCTGGGCATCGCGCGCCGCGTCGGCCTCGCCGAGCACCAGGTCGCTCGCCAGCGCGAGCGCGGTGGCGCGCTTGGCGCCCGCCTGCACACCCAGCGCGGCGGCTCGCGCGTCGGCCTGCGTGATGCGGTGCGCGTCGATCAGCGCCAGCGGCCGCCCCTGCCAGGCAGGATCGAGCGTGGCGGCAAGCGACTCCAGCGACAACTGCGGCAGGTGAACAGCGATCCACAGCATGGGGCGACCGCGCGTGCCATGTTCAGTCGGCGATGGACGATGCTTCGGCGCGCTGCACTGCACCCGCTGCCGGCTCGGCGCGCGCACGCGCGCGCAGCCGCTCGCTGAGCACCGGGGGCAATCCGATCGGCAACGGGTGCGCCAACGGCGCACCGCGGCGCTTGAGCACGCGCACCGACAGCCGGTCGACGCCGGCGCTTTGCAGCAGCAGTCGCAGCGGCGCAGCGCTCGGCTTCAAGCGCGCATCGACCTCGCGAAACAGGAACGCCGGGCCGTCGTGTGCCTGCGCCGCGAGTTGCAAGCGCCGCAGCGCATCGGCTTTCACGCGCGGCGGCAGCCACGCCAGCGCCACGCCAACGTGCCCGCTCTTCAAGGCCTGCTCGAGCGCCCACAGCAGATCGGCACTGGGAAGCAGGCGACGCAGCCCCGCAGTGGCGCGCACCCCCTCGCGACCGTGCACCACCAGCAGTTGCTGCGCATCGAGGCCCAGCTGCGTGAGCGCCGGGCCGCACAACGCGGCCGGTGGATCGAACAGCATCACGCTGCGTCCGCCATCGGGCTGAGTGCCTGCGGCGATGCGCGCCAGCGCCGGCACCAGCAGACGCAGTTCGCCGAGCCCAGGGTGCGGCAGCAGCAACTCGGTCAACACGCGGTGTGGCCATCCCCCACCAGGCAGCTCGGCATCGAGCGCAGCAAAGCCACTGGCGGTGGTGGCATGTGATGCCGTGCTGAGCTGATGGGCGCGCCACAGCGCGTGCAGCGCCAGGGGATCGGGCCATACAGCGGCTGTGCGTGCGCCACCGCCCGGTGGCGTGATGGGCGGCACCTTCAAGGGCGCCATGGCATCCGACGCCGCCGACGCAGACGGGCGCTTGGCCAGAGTGGGTGACGGGTTCACGAGGATACTGTACATTCATACAGTCACCATGACAACCCTGCGGGTGGGCGTCGACGGCACGCCCGCCAGCTTCATGTCCCGCGCACGATCGGGCGCAGGCTGGCTCCCCGAGGCTGCTACGCCAACGCCTTCTGCAGCGCGGCCGCGCACAACGCGACCGCAGTGTTCGACTCGTCGATCACGCGTCCCATCGTGATGAAGCCGTGGATCTGGCGCTCGAAGCACACGTACTGCGTCGGCACGCCGGCCTGGGACAACCGGTCGGCGTATTGACGCCCTTCGTCGCGCAACGGGTCGTAGCCTGACGTGATCACAAACGCCGGTGGCAGCTTCGACAGATCGGGGTGCAGCAGCGGCGAGCCGCGCCAATCGGTCCACGCGCTCGCGTCCGGCATGTAGTGGCCGCGGAAGTACGTGATCGAGTCGCTGGTCAGCATGTAGCCCTGGCCATTGGCGGTGTGCGACGGCGCGATCGCACGCATGTCGGTGCCCGGATAAATCAGCAACTGCAGCTTCGCCTGCGGGCCCCCGCTGTCGCGCAGGCCGAGCGCGGTGACGGTGGCCAGGTTGCCGCCGGCGCTGTCGCCGCCCACTGCGAAGCGAGTCGCATCGACGCCGAGCGAGCCCGCCTGCTCCAGCACCCAGCGCGTGGCCGCCAGGCTGTCGTCCACCGCGGCCGGAAAACGATGCTCGGGAGCGAGCCGGTAGTCCACCGCGACCACCGCGCAACCGGCGTGGTGCGCCAGCTCGCGGCACAACACGTCGTGCGTGTCGAGGTCGCCGATCACCCAGCCCCCCCCGTGGTAATACACCAGCAGCGGCGCCGGCTGCGGCGCCGTGCTCGGACGGTACAGGCGCAGGCCGATCGGCCCCGACGGCCCACTGGCGCTCAGGTCGCGCACCTCGGCCATCGTGATCGGCGTCGGCTGCACGTAGGCGCGCCGCTCGCGGTACAGGCGCCGCGCCTCCGACGGCGGCAACGTGTGCGTCGGCGGCACGCCGCGCTCGGTCATCAGGTCGATCAAGGCGCGGGCTTGCGGGTCGAGCATCGCGGTCTCCGGCAGGTTGGCATCGAGTGTACGCGGCCACCTCACGGGGGACGCATCGGCTTGGCACCGAGTTGCTCATTGCTTTTGGCAACCATTTTATTGACAATGACAAGCATGACGGCACAAGCCTCCGCACCCGACGGCCACGTGGCCGCGTTGCGCGCGTTCAATCGCTTCTACACGCGCCGCATCGGCGTGCTCGACGAAAAGCTGTACGGCACGCCGTTCACGCTGCCGCAGACCCGCGTGCTGTGGGAACTGGCGCATCACGACGGCATCACTGCGAGCGAGCTGGCACGCCTGCTCGACCTGGACCCCGGCTACCTGAGCCGCCTGCTGGCCGCGCTGAAGAGCAGGCGGCTGGTGCGCGCGCAGCGCTCGCCGGCCGACGCGCGCCAATCGGTGCTCACGCTCACCGCGGCCGGCCGGCGGGCGTATGCGCCGATGGATGCGCATTCGCAAGCGCAGGTTGGCGCCCTGCTCGCTGCGCTGGACGAGCCGAACCAGCGGCGCTTGCTGCAGGCCACCGGCACCATCGAGTCGCTGCTCGGCGCATCGCGCGGCGACCGCGCGCCCTATCTGCTGCGTGCGCCGCGGCCGGGCGACATCGGCTGGGTGGTGTCGCGGCACGGCGCGATCTACGCGCACGAGTACGGCTGGGATCTCACGTTCGAAGGCCTGGTGGCGCAGATCGCGGGCCGCTTCGTCGAGCAGTTCGATGCCAAGCGCGAAGCGTGCTGGATCGCCGAGCGCGACGGCCAGAACGTGGGCTGCATCTTTCTTGTCCAGGCGCGCGACGACAAGACTGGCAAGCCGGAGCGTGGCGTGGCGCAGTTGCGGCTGTTGCTCATCGAGCCCTCGGCGCGCGGTCTCGGCATCGGTGCCCGACTCGTCGCCGAGTGCGAGCGTTTCGCGCGCCAATCCGGCTATCGACGCATTCGGCTGTGGACCCAATCGACGCTGCTGGCCGCGCGCGCCATCTATGCGAAAGCGGGCTACCGGTTGGTGGGCAGCGAGGAGCACCACAGCTTCGGTGCCGATCTCGTCGGCGAGGTGTGGGAGCTGGCGCTCGCCTGAGGCGAGCGCGGCGCGTACGCGCCGCTCAGGCGAATTCTTGCCGCACCGACTGGGTGTTGAGCCGGCCGATGATCCAGGCCAGCAGCACGCACGTGAGCACGCTCAGCATCATGGCGGCGGCACGCGCCGCGGTGGCGAAGCCACCGAACACGCCGGCCGCTTCGCGCGGCAGCGGCGCGCGGCTCAGCGTGCTGTCGATCAGGCCCTGCAGCAGCTCTTGTTGCAGCCACAAACCGGCCAGGTTGGTGACGATCGTCAGCACGACGACCACGATGAACGCGCGACGCGCCCACTCCAGGCGCAGCAGCAGGCCGATCGCCGCCGCCAGCGTGACGATCGACAAGGTGAGCGCAATGCCGGCCACCCACGGCACATGTGCCGCCAGCAAACCAGCCAGCCCCTGCAACGGACGCACGTCGAAGCCGAAAGCGAAACCGGGCAACAGCGACGCGGTGGCTGCCCACTGGATCACGGTGAGCGCGCTGGCCGCGGCGCCGAGCAGGATGAACACCCACGCCGTCACGCTGACGAACAGCGATCGCGAACCCACATTGAACGTCTGCGGCATGGTGCTTCCCTCGCGCACGGCGCATCGCGCCGGGATCGGCGGCTGACAACCGTGTGCCATCGACCCTGTTGCACATTGTTGATGGGAGAGCTGGCCCCGGCATTCCCTCAGGCGGGGGTCAGTCGTGAGCATCTGTGACGCTTCTCGCACACGCTCACACCCTCGAATGAGCGCTCGGACCTTGCGCGCGATGCGCGTGCTTCACCCGATCGGATGCGCCACAGCGTGCGTGCATGATGCCGGGCCCGGCCGTTTGGCGCCGCACCGAGAACCGTTACGGTCTGATCCACACATGCGCCCACTCCCTCGATCGCCCCGCCGGCAGCTGGCGATGGCCTGCAGCGCGTGCCTCGCGGTGGTGGCTCTGTCGCCGGCGCGCGCCGCCGATCCGGTGGTCCACGAGTCGACAGTCGGCCTCAGCCTCGGGTACGAGCAACTCAAGCTGGCCGGCGACGAGCAGATGGGCCTGCTCGGGGGGTCGGTGCTGTTTTCGCTCGGCAGCGACTGGTGGGCCGGCCCGGCCGTGTACGGTGCCGCCTCCGGCCAGCGCGGTGGCTTGTTCGTTGGCGGCGCCGAATTGCAGCGCCGCATTGCGTTGCCATGGCAGTGGGACTTGCGCGCCGGACTGTTCGCCGGTGGTGGCGGCGGCGCCGCGGCACCCGTGGGTGGCGGCCTGATGCTGCGGGCTGCGGCCACGCTGACGCACGAGATCGGGCCCATGCGCGGCGGACTCAGTTGGTCGCACGTGCACTTCCCGAGCGGCGAGATCAGCAGCTCGCAGCTCGGCCTGGTGCTGGTGTGGGAGCGGCCGTTCCGCTATTTCGACACGCTGGCCGTCGGCCAGCCACAACCCAGCGGAAGTCCCACCGGCCTGGGCGTCCAGCGCGTGGCCGGCACGGTCGGCGCGTATCAGCTGCGCGGGTCGGACACGCGGCGCGTCGGCCTGGTGGGCGGACGCGCCGAATGGCAGCCCAACCCCTCGGGCATTTTCACCGGGCTCGAGGCGGCCGCGGCGGCGTCGGGTGGCGCAGCCGGCTACATGGAGATTCTCGGCGATGTCGGATGGCGCTGGACGCCGATGCCGGCCACGCTGCCGCTGTCGCTCGAGGCGCGCGGCGCCGTGGGCCTGGGCGGCGGCGGTGCGATGCCCACCGAAGGCGGCGCGATCGCCAAGGTCGCGCTGGGTGCCAGTGTCGACTGGGGCGGCGGCTGGCGCACCGGCATCGAGTTCGGCGAGGTGCGCGGGCTCGGTTCGACGCTGCGCGCGCACTCCGGGCAGGTGTGGCTCGCGATGGACCTCGAGCCGCCGTCCGACGGCTCGGCCACCGGCACGATCAGCCGCAACGAATGGTCGGCGTCGCTGCAGCACCATTTGCACGCGCAGCGCAACGACGGCACGGCGTCCGCGCTCGACACCGTGGGGCTGAAGCTGAACCGCTTCGTCGACGACCACGTCTACCTCAGCGCTCAAGCGCACAGCGCCTATGCCGGCGGCGCCGGCGCGTATTCGATCGGTTTGATCGGCGCCGGATTGGCCACGGTGCCGCACGAGACCTGGCGCTTCGGCGCCGAACTGCTGCTCGGCGCGGCAGGCGGCGGCGGCGTGGCCACCGGCAGTGGCGCGATCGGCCAGACCCTCGCCTGGGCAGGCTGGCGCGTCGCGCCGGAGTCCGAACTGCGCGTCGGCGTCGGCGCCGTCAAGGCGCTGCGCGGCGACCTGCGCAGCGGCGTGCTCGAGCTGACCTGGACGCGCGCACTCGGATTGGGCGGGCGCTGACCCTCGGCGAGCGGCGCGCGCTGCCTATCTTCGGATTAGCGAGAGGCAATTGGCGACGCGCCTGGGGTGACCCAAAGTGGAGGTCAGCGGGATTGGTCCGCTTTCCCATCCTTTGGAGTCATCTGCATGAAAACCGTTGGTCAAAAACTCGAGAGCTTCGAAGTTGTCGGCGTCAAGCCCGGCTTCAATCACCACGAAGAGAACGGCGTGTCGGCGTTCGAAACGCTGACCGAGAAGAGCTTCGCCGGCAAGTGGAAGGTCATCTACTTCTGGCCGAAGGACTTCACGTTCGTCTGTCCCACCGAGATCGTCGGCTTCAACAAGCTGGCGCGCCAGTTCGAAGAGCGCGACGCCGTGTTGCTGGGCGGCTCGGTCGACAACGAGTTCTCCAAGCTCGGCTGGCGCCGTGAGCACAAGGACCTGAACAAGCTCGGGCACTGGAGCTTCGCCGATGTCAAGGGGTCGCTGGTCGACCAGCTCGGCGTGCGCGATGCGCAGGCCGGCGTGGCACTGCGCGCGACCTTCATCGTCGATCCGGACAACGTGATCCAGCACGTGTCGGTGAACAACCTCAACGTGGGGCGCAACCCGGAAGAGGTGCTGCGCATCCTCGACGGGCTGCAGACCGACGAGCTGTGCCCGTGCAACCGCACGGTCGGCGGCGCCACGCTGTAAGGAGCCGGCATGGAATTCCTGACCCCGATCCTGCAGCGGTTGCCCGACACGGCGAAGGACATCCGCCTCAACCTCGACTCGGTACTCGCGCGTTCGAGCCTGAGCCCGGAGGATGCGCTCGGCGTCGCGATCGCCGCCGCGTTCGCGGCGCGCAGCCGCGAACTGGTGCAGGCATTGCAGTCCGCCGCCCCGGCGGCCGAAGCGCAAGCCGCGCTCACGGCCGCCGCGCTGATGGGCATGAACAACATCTGGTACCCGTACGTGGAGATGGCGGGCGACGACGAGCTCAAGACCCTGCGGCCGGAGCTGCGCATGAACGCCTATGCCAGCCACGGTGGCGTGGCACGCGCAAAGTTCGAGGCCTATGCGCTGGCGGCATCGATCGTCGGCAAATGCCACTTCTGCGTGAAGTCGCACTACGAACTGCTGAAGAAGGAAGGCTGGACGACCCAGCAATTGCGCGACGTGGGCCGCATCGCGGCCGTCGTCAATGCGACGGCCCAGGCGCTGCACGTGCAGTCCTGACGCAAGGCGCTCATCAGGCCGACGCCCACGCGTCGGCCTTTCCTTTGCCGAACGTCAGCGCAGATCGCCCGCCAGGCTGGCCAGGGTCTCGGGCGCGATCGACACGTGCGCCGGATAGTTCGCGTGATCGCAGCCCAGCCGCACGGCCGCACCGGCGCGCACCGCGGCGCGCGCCGCGGCCGGCAGCTCGAAGCGCACGAAGTGCACCGACGAGGTCTTCTCGTCGTTCTCGCGGTCGAGGTCTTCGTCGGCGATCGCATGGACTCGCGGATGGCCCTCCACCTCGACGAACAGGCGGTCCTCGATGCCGATCAGGCGCGCCAGCTCACGCTTGCGCTCGTGCGGATCGGGGTACTCGATCAGCATCGTCGCCTTCCAGTTGGTGCCGTCGGGCACCAGCGGCGCGTAAGCCTGGATCTCTTGGGCGATGCCATCGGCCTCGAAGATCTTCTCGATGCGCAGCATCTCCTGGATCTGATAGCGGATGGTCCTCTCGTCCTCGAACTGCAAATTCACGTGCTCGCCCAGCGTCACGCTGCGCAGCCGACGGTGCGCAATGATCTGCGCCCTCATTTCGTTGCGGGCCTTCGAGTAGGCCTCGAGTGTCATCAGGCTGTCGGCGGTGATGGGGATGCCCATGTCGCGTCACTCCAATCCATAGGCGTGGCGCAGCAGGCTCAACGGATGCTGCAGCGCCTTGGCCGGGGTGCCCGCCTCTGCCATTCCCTGTGCGATGTGGTGGCCGGCGAGCGCGCAGTCGCTGCTGATCACGTCGGGTTCGCTGCTGGCCATCGCGCGAAACACCGGGCGGCCGATCTTCATGGCCACCGGGTGCGTTGGCGTCTTGACGCCGTAGGTGCCCGCGTGACCCGAGCAGCGCTCCACCGTGTTGAGCTGCACGTTGACGCGCTGGCCGATCAACTTGAACATTTCTTCAGTCTTGCGGCCGATGTTCTGCACCCGGCCGTGGCACGGGATGTGGTAGCTGACCTTGCCCAGGTCGCGCTTGAAGTCGGTGTTGAGCAGGCCGTCCTTGCTGCGCGCGACCAGGTATTCGAAAGGGTCCCACATCGCTTCCTTGACGAGCTGCACGTCGGCCTCGTCGGGAAACATCAGGGGCAGCTCCTGCTTGAACATCAGCGTGCAGCTGGGCACCGCACTGACGATCGCATAGCCTTCCCTCGCATAGCGCGCCAGCACCGGGATGTTGGAGTTCTTGTGCTTTTCGACCGCGCGCAAGTCGCCCAGCTCGAGCTTGGGCATGCCGCAGCACGACTCCTTCTCGACGAGCACGTAGGGAATCGCGTTGTGCTCGAGCACCTTCAGCAGATCGTGGCCGATGCCGGGCTCGTTGTAGTTGACGAAGCAGGTGGCGAAGATCGCCACCTTGCCCGGCGTGCGCTCGCCGTCCTTCACCGCGCTGGACTGGCGCGGTTTGGCCGCACTCCAGCGAAAGCGCCGGGTCGCGAGCTCTGGCATCCACGCATCCGGGTGCACACCGAGCCGCTTGTCCATCTGCCGGCGCGCGAACTTCGTCTGGTTGATCGCATTGACCACCTGCACGACCACCGGAATGCCGGCGAAGCTGCCGTGCACGTCGGTGCTGGCGAGAAATTGCTCGCCCGCGCTGACGCCGCCCTTGTTGAACTTGATCGCCTTGGCGCGCAGCATGACGTGCGGGAAATCCAGGTTCCACGGGTGCGGCGGCACGTAGGGGCACTTGGTCATGTAGCAGAGATCGCACAGGTAGCACTGGTCGACCACGCTCCAGTACGCCTCCTTCTTGACGCCGTGCACCTCGCCGTCGTCGGTGGCATCGACCAGATCGAACAACGTCGGGAAGCTCTGGCACAGGCTGACGCAGCGGCGGCAACCGTGGCAGACGTCGAACACCCGTTCAAGCTCCTTGAGACAGGCCGCCTCGTCGTTGAACTCGGCGCTCTTCCAGTCGATCGGGTGGCGCGTGGGCGCCTGCAGGTTGCCTTCGCGGATGGTCATGCGGTGTCGTCGTGGTGCATCAACGAACAGGGGGCCTCATGTGCCCCCTGCCAGGTCGTCTTGCGCCGACGCGGTCAGTCGGCCAACGCGTCGAGGGCCTTCTGGTAGCGGTTGGCGTGCGAACGCTCGGCCTTGGCGAGTGTCTCGAACCAGTCGGCGATCTCGTCGAAGCCTTCGCCGCGCGCCGTCTTGGCCATGCCCGGGTACATGTCGGTGTACTCGTGCGTCTCGCCGGCCACCGCGGCCTTCAGGTTGGCGCGCGTCGCACCGATCGGCAACCCGGTGGCCGGGTCGCCCGAGCCGTGCTCCAGGAACTCGAGGTGGCCATGCGCGTGGCCGGTCTCGCCTTCGGCGGTGGAGCGGAACAGCGCCGCGACATCGTTCTGACCTTCGATGTCGGCCTTGTTGGCGAAGTACAGGTAGCGACGATTGGCCTGCGACTCGCCGGCAAAGGCGTCCTTCAGGTTCTGCTCGGTCTTCGATCCCTTCAATGCCATGTCACGCTCCTCGGGAGGGGGTTCAGGTTGCGGTCGCGGGCCCGGCGGCTCGCCCAACCCGTATACCCTAACAAAGCGCAGAGTCCAGGGCCAATACAAAGCCTCAATACGCTGCATGGACAAAAGCAATTCTGCGTCGACTTATCAGCGCAGACCCAGCAGGCGCAAAGCCAGCTCGTGCAAGCGGCATGCCGGGTCGGCCAGGTCGTGCAGCACGGTGAAGTGATTGCGCCCGACCACCGTCTCGCAAACCGGCACGCTGGTGGGGCCCCACTGGTCGCGAATCAGCTGGTTCTGGCGCAGAAACTCATCGCTCTCTTCGAGCCCCGCCACGGTGAACAGCGTGCCGCGCGGTCGGGGAAAGAAGGCAGGGCTCAACCGCCTGACGGACTGCGGCGTCAGCCGCAGGTCACCTTGCAGGAACGGCGTCAGGCGAACCGGCTCGAGGTCGTACAGACCCGAGATCGACAGCGCACCGGGCACCACGCGCGGTGGCAGGTCGTCACCCACGTCTTTCCAGCGACAGCTGAGCATCATCGCGGCCAGGTGTCCGCCGGCGGAATGGCCAGCCACTGCGATGCGTTGCGGGTCGCCGCCGTGCTTGGCGGCATGGCGCCAAGTCCAGGCCAGCGCCCGCGTCAGCTGCAGCGCGATGGTCTCGATCGTCACAGCAGGGCACAGCGCGTAGTTGGGCACCACCACCGCGGCACCGGATTCGACCAGCGCCGGGGCGACGAACGACACGTCGGATTTGTCGAGCGAGCGCCAATACCCACCGTGGATGAACACCAGCACCGGCGAATTGGGCTGCTTGGCGGCGAACACGTCGAGCGTCTCGCCCGCCTCGTCGCCGTAGCGCACGTCGAGCTGCCCGTTCAGATTGGCGCGCGCCAGCGCCGACGATTCGGCCCAGCGCGCCAAGTGCTGCGCATGTTCGGGAACGCGGGCGCGATTGTTGTACTGTGCATCGAGCCATGCGGGATCGTCGAGCGGCATCAGGTTCCTCCTACCCTGTCCGGACCGTCCGGCGGGGCGCACAGATTAACCGAGCCTCGTGCCGCCGCGTCTCCGAACAGTGATCCTGATAGAATCCGCGCCTCTTTTCGGGGACGTAGCTCAGCTGGGAGAGCGTCGCGTTCGCAATGCGAAGGTCGGGAGTTCGATCCTCCTCGTCTCCACCAACCTGCCCGGTCGATCAGGTCCAGTCGTCGTCGAGATGCGGCGGTGACGCCCCTTCGGCCGGCGCGCCGGTGTCAGGGTCGATCCACTTGCCGATCCCCAGCTCGTCTTCGGCTTCGTCGAGCGATTCGCCCGGTTGCGGGGAGAGATCGTCGAGGCTGTCGCGGTCCATGCGCGCAAGTTCATAAGAGGCGAACGGGCCGAACTCGCGGTGGCCATCGCGCGTCGTCCAGTAGTAGCCATCGGGCCGCTCGTGGATCGGCCCGAGATCGCCGTCGAGGCCCTCTTCGATCACCCGGGCAGCCCCGCGCGGCTTGCGCAGCTTGGATTGGCTCATCGAGACTTGCCGGAGGTTGGTTGCAGCCCCCTAATGTGGAGCCCGGAGCGTAATACCGTTGGCGCCGACATTGAAGCGCCCAGGCACCGCAAAGGTCGGCCACCCCAGACTGTACGCCCATCCAGCTGGCAAAGGCCCCTTTTTCCATCGCCACGGTGCACGGTCGGGTAAGCCGGCGCCTGCAGAATTCGGGCGACCGGCGGCCGTTGCACCGGCCCGCCTCCCCGCTGTACCCCACCCTCAAAGACTGCCGTGCCTCCCTCCTCCTTGGCGCCTGCCATTGCGCTGCGTCTCGCCGACGGCCGCGAATGGGCGGCGCGCTTGCCGTTCCCGATAGAGCTGGGCCCGTATCGCTTGGCCATCGAGTTGCGGCCGAGCGCGACGATGCTCGACCGCCGGCGCCTGGCCTGCGTCAACCTCGAGGAGCACCGCATCGAACTGCGCCAGGACCTGAGCGGTCTGCGCCTGCTCGATGCGCTGCTCGATTGCCTGATCCGCCTGTGCCACGTGAGCCGCGGATGCCAGCAAGGCTGCGTTGAAGAGGCCTACACGCACAGCTTTGCCACTGGGCTGGTGGAGTTCGCGCAGCGCAACCCGCGCGCGTGGCTGTGGTTCAACCTGCTGCTCAGCGAGCACCTGCCGGGTGACCTGCGCTACGACCGCGTGGTGCGGCGCTGCCTGTCGCGCGCGCCATCGATTCCGAAGCGCATCCTGGTGGGTGGACATCCGGTGACGGTGCGCATGATCTCGAAGACCGAGACCGGCAACGCGTTCGGCTGGTACGACCAGGGGCGGCGCGAGGTGCAGCTCTACATTGGGCTGCACGGCCGCAATCTGCCGGTGGTGGCGGTGCACGAGATCACCCACGCCGTGCACGACGTCTACGGCCTCAAGGTGCGCGACAAGCACCACAACTTCCTGCGCGCACAGCGCCAGGGCTGGCTCGGCATCATGCAGCACAACCCCAGCGCCTGGCGCTGGCTCGCCTGGACGATGAGCGAGCCGGTGGTCGCCGAGGACGGACTGCGCGTCTGAGGCCGCTGGAGCACGGCGCCTCAGCGGGGGCGTCACGCTGGCGTCTCGCGCCATCGGCCTGCCTTGGTCGCTCGACTTCCCCCTTGACCGCACCCAAGAAGCAGCTGGCTCACCCCAGAGCCGGCGTGACCAAGCGACCCTGCGCGGCGGCACACCGGCGCCCATCGGGCGACAGACCTTTGCAAATCGATAATTCATAGTTAAACTAAGTGCCGACCGCGCTGCCGAGCGCTCCGTGTTCTGGAGGCCTGCTCTGAAGATCGTCTGCATCGGCGGTGGCCCCGCCGGCCTGTACTTCGCGCTGCTGATGAAGCAGCTGTCGCCACACCACGACATCACCGTGGTGGAGCGCAACCGCCCCTACGACACCTTCGGCTGGGGCGTGGTGTTTTCCGATGCCACGATGGACAACATGCGGGCCTGGGACGTCCCCACGGCGGACGCGATCCAGCAGGCGTTCAACCACTGGGACGACATCGAGCTGCACTTCAAGGGCCGCGTCATTCGCTCAGGTGGCCACGGCTTCGTCGGCATCGGGCGCAAGAAGCTGCTCAACATCCTGCAGGCGCGCTGCGAGGAGCTCGACGTCAAGCTGGTGTTCGAGACCGAGGTCGATTCCGACCTCGAGTTTCCCGATGCCGATCTGATCATCGCCAGCGATGGCATCAACTCGAAGATCCGCGGCCGCTACGCCGAGGTGTTCAAACCCGACATCGTGACGCGGCCCAACCGTTTCATCTGGCTCGGCACCAACAAGCAGTACGACGCGTTCACCTTTCTCTTCGAGCGCACACAGCACGGCTGGTTCCAGGCCCACATCTACAAGTTCGACGACAAGACATCGACCTTCATCGTCGAATGCCCCGAGCACGTCTGGAAGGCCCACGACCTCGACCGCGCCGACCAGGACCAGTCGATCGCCTTCTGCGAGCAGCTGTTCGCCAGCAATCTGCGCGGCGAAAGGCTGATGACCAACGCGCGTCATCTGCGTGGCTCGGCGTGGCTCAACTTCCAGCGCATCAAGTGCGACCAGTGGTCGCACTTCAACGGGCGCAGTCACGTGGTGCTGATGGGTGACGCGGTGCACACGGCGCACTTCGCGATCGGCTCGGGCACCAAGCTCGCGCTCGAGGACGCCATCGAGCTGACGTCGCAGTTCAAGCAGCACGGCGACACGGCCGACCAGATCCCGGAGGTGCTGCAGCGCTATCAGGCGGCGCGCGCGGTCGACGTGGTGCGGCTGCAGAACGCGGCGTGGAACGCGATGGAGTGGTTCGAGGTGTGCGGCGAGCGCTACTGCGACCAGCTCGAGCCCGAGCAGTTCATGTATTCGATGCTGACGCGCAGCCAGCGCATCAGCCACGAGAACCTGCGCCTGCGCGACAAGGGCTGGCTCGAAGGCTTCGAGCGCTGGTTCGACGCACAGGCGGGCTTGCGGCAGCCGATCGCGGTACCGCCGATGTTCACGCCGTTCACGGCGCGCTCGGTCACGCTCAAGAACCGGGTGGTCGTCTCGCCGATGGCGCAGTACAGCTGCGTCGACGGCGTGCCCGACGAGTTCCACCTCGTCCACCTCGGGTCGCGTGCGCTCGGCGGCGCGGGCATGGTGGTGGCCGAGATGACCTGCCCGTCGCCCGATGCGCGCATCACGCCCGGCTGCCCCGGCTTGTGGAACGAAGCGCAGGCACGCGCCTGGAAGCGCATCGTCGACTTCGTGCACCGCGAGAGCGACGCCAAGATCGCGATGCAGATCGGGCACGCCGGCGCGAAGGGCTCCACCAACGAGCCGTGGGTCGGCGCCGGCGCCGACCAGCCGATGGCGGCGGGCAACTGGCCGCTGATCGCCGCTTCGCCGGTGCCTTACCTCGACCAAGGCGGCGCGATCCCGCGGGCGATGGACCGCGCCGACATGGCGCGCGTCAGCGCCGATTTCGTGCGCGCCGCGCGCTACGCGGCCGAGGCGGGCTTCGACTGGCTCGAGCTGCACTGCGCGCACGGCTACCTGCTGTCGAGCTTCATCTCGCCGCTGACCAACCGGCGCACCGACGCGTACGGCGGCTCGCTGGCCAATCGCCTGCGCTATCCGCTCGAAGTGTTCACCGCGGTGCGCGCAGTCTGGCCGCAGCACTTGCCGATGTCGGTGCGCATCTCGGCGCACGACTGGGTCGAAGGCGGCATCACGCCGGGCGATGCGGTGGAGATCGCACGCGCGTTCAAAGCCGCCGGCGCCGACATGATCGACTGCTCGTCGGGGCAGGTCAGCGTGCAGCAGAAGCCGACCTACGGCCGCATGTACCAGACGCCGTTCGCCGACCGCATCCGCAACGAAGCCGGCATCGCCACCATCGCGGTGGGTGCGATTTCGGAGGCCGACCACGTCAACAGCATCATCGCCGCCGGGCGTGCCGATCTGTGCGCCGTGGCGCGACCGCACTTGGCCAATCCGTCCTGGACCCTGAGCGAGGCGGCCAAGATCGGCTTCACCGCGATCGACTGGCCTCGCCAATACCGCACTGCCAAGCAGCAGATGGAAAACAACTTCTTGCGCGAGCGCGCGGCGGCGATGGCTGTCGCGCCCGGGGCGGCGAAATGAGCGCCGCTCACTCCAGGCGTTCGCTTGCGCTCACCCCGATGACGCGCATCGTCAAGGAACTGCCATGAGCCGGACCACGCGGCGTTTCGCGCACCCTCACCTGCTCGACGACCATGCGATCGGCCTGGAGGCGCGCGCCGAGCACGACGATCACCTGGCGCTCAAGCTGTGGCTGCGCCTGCTGGCGTGCAGCACGCAGGTCGAGACTGAAGTGCGGCAACGTTTGCGCGAGCGCTTCGGCATTTCGCTGGCGCGCTTCGACTATCTGGCGCAGCTGCACCGCCATGCCGACGGACTGCGCATGAGCACCTTGTCGCGCTACCTGATGGTGACCGGCGGCAACGTCACCGCGCTCACCGACGAGCTCGAGCGCGAAGGCATGGTGCAGCGCGACAGCGACCCCGAAGACCGCCGCTCGTGGAAACTGCGCATGACGACGGCGGGCCGCAAAGCGTTCGAGCGCATCGCGCGCGAGCACGAGCTGTGGGTGATCGAGCTGTTCGCGGGTGTCGACAGCGCGCAGAAGCAGTTGTTGTACGAGGGGCTGGGCCGTCTGCGCGTGCAGATGGCCGCCACACAGGAGAAAGCGGCATGAGCCTGTCAGACAACGATCGCGTCGATCCCGGCCTGGCGGCAGGCAACCGCGTGCAACTGACCAACCACACGGCACGGCACTTTCAATGGCAGGTGTCCGCCGGCGTGGGCACGCTCACGCTGAACCGGCCCGAGCGCAAGAACCCGCTGACCTTCGAGTCGTACGCCGAGCTGCGCGACCTTTTCCACCGTCTGCGCCTGGCCACCGACGTGCACGCCATCGTCGTCGCCGGCGCCGGCGACAACTTCTGCTCGGGTGGCGACGTGCACGAGATCATCGGCCCGCTGCTGAAGCTGAAGGCGCCCGAGCTCTTGATGTTCACGCGCATGACCGGCGACCTCGTGAAGGCGATGCGCCACTGCCCGCAGCCGGTCATCGCGGCGATCGACGGCGTGTGCGCCGGCGCCGGCGCGATCCTCGCGATGGCGAGCGACCTGCGGCTGGGCACTGCACGCGCGAAAGTGGCGTTCCTGTTCAACCGGGTCGGGCTCGCCGGCTGCGACATGGGCGCCTGCGCGATGCTGCCTCGCATCGTCGGCCAGGGCCGCGCGAGCGAGCTGCTGTACACCGGCCGCGCATTGGCGGGCGACGAAGGCCTGCAGTGGGGTTTCTTCAATCGCCTGGTGGCGCCCGAATCGCTGCTGGCCGAGGCGCAGCGCTGGGCAAGCGATCTCGCGCAAGGCCCCACGTTCGCCAACGGCATCACCAAGACGATGCTGCATCAGGAGTGGGACATGGGCATCGACCAGGCGATCGAATCCGAGGCGCAAGCGCAGGCCATTTGCATGCTGACCGAGGACTTCCATCGCGCCTACCGGGCCTTCGTCGCGAAGGGCAAGCCGCGCTTCGAAGGCAACTGAGCGCCAATGCAAGGGACCGTGCAATGAGCGAACCCCAAGTGATCCTGCCGGCCGGCTGGCCGCGCCCCAAGGGCTACGCCAACGGCGTCAGCGCGCGCGGTCGCATGGTGTTCGTGGCCGGCATGATCGGCTGGGATGCACAAGGCGTGTTCCCCAGCGACGAGTTCGCCGCGCAGGCGCGCCAGGCGCTCGAAAACGTGGTCGCCGTGCTGCGCGAAGCCGGTGCGCGTCCCGAGCACATCGTGCGCATGACCTGGTACGTCACTGACAAGCGCGAGTACCTGGCGGCCGCTCGCGACGTGGGCCGCGCATACCGCGAGCTGATCGGCGCCTACAACGCGGCGATGACCGCGGTCGAAGTGAAGGCGCTGCTCGAAGACCGCGCCAAGGTCGAGATCGAGGCCACCGCCGTCATTCCGGATTGACGCTGCGGCGTGCCATTTGGGCACCTGCGCAGCAGGCCATTTAGAGGCGCGCGTGATCACCGTCACGATCGTGCAGCCGGTCAGTCGAGGCCAGCCGCAGTTCATCCGCGCTGACGCGCAGTTCGTCGCAATCGGCTCGCGGCGCGCGCCGGCGCTGCCTACAGTGCCCCTCCAACGACCCGCGTGGTATGCAAGGAGGTTCACCATGTTCGAGCGCATCGCCGTCCGTGCCGCCGCCCTCGGCCTGTCCGGGTTGATCACGCTGACCATCGTGGGCGCGTTGGCCAACACCGCAGACCAGCATCACGCGCAGGCCTGCGTCGCTTACGCACAGAGCTTCGGCGCCGTGCAACAGGTGGTGATCACCGGGCAGCGCCAGCCGCGCAGCTGACGCGCCGCACAAACAGGCGTCGGGCCGCCGCGCGGTTTCCGGCGCACAATCCAGAGACCGGCGCGGTGCAGCGCCGAGGGGGTGCGATGGTGCGGTGGCTGGCGAGCCTGGTGCTGGCAATCTCGATGGCGGCGTGCAGCAGCACGCCGCAGCAGGTGATGACGCAGCCCCTGCTGCATGACGAGTTCTTTACAGCGCCGGCGCAGCCGATCGATGCACGCGACGTGTTCGCGCTCGATGATGCGATGCGCAGCTATCTGCGCGACAACGGAAAAGGCGCGCTGTTCTTCCACAACCGAGCCGAGTGGCTGGTGCAGGCGCTGTACAAGCGCGGCGAACTGAAGATCGAGTACGACGCCGCCGCCACGCGCAACGCAGCGCAGGCGTTCGATGCGCGCGCAGGCAACTGCCTCTCGCTGGTGCTGATGACCGCGGCACTGGCCAAGGAGCTCGGCCTGCAGGTCGAATACAACAGCGCCTTCACCGAAGAAACCTGGAGTCGCCAGGGCGCGCTGTTGCTGCGCAGCGGTCACATCAACATCACGCTGGGCAAGCGCATGATCGATCGGCCGCGCGGCCAGGATTCGCGCGTGTGGACCATCGACTTCCTGCCGGCCGGCGAGCTGCAGGGCCTGCGCGTGAAGCCGATCGAAGAGGCCACCGTGGTAGCGATGTTCATGAACAACCGCGCCGCCGAGGCACTGGCGCGCGATGAAGCCGAGCAGGCCTACTGGTGGGCGCGTGCCGGGATGCTCGCCGATCCGGGCTTCACCGGCGTCGTCAACACGCTCGGTGTGGTGTACCAGCGCAGCGGCCACGCCGACGCGGCAGTGCAGGTGTTTCGCGAGCTGCTGCGCAGCCAGCCCAACCACACACAGGCGCTGAACAACCTCGCGCTGCTGCTCGAGCAGCAGGGGCGCGGCGCAGAGGCGGCGCCGCTGCGCGCGCGCCTGGCCTCGCTCGAGCCGGAGCCGCCGTACCACTGGTTCGTGCAAGGGCAGGCGGCGCTGCGGCGCGGCGATGCGCGCACCGCACGCGACTTTTTTGCGCGCGAGGTGGCCCGCGCCGACTACTCCAGCGAGTTCCACTACTGGCTCGCGGTCGCGCACTTCCAGCTCGGCGAGCAGCAGGCCGCGCAGCACCATCTCGAGCGTGCGCAAGCGTTGAGCACCTCGCGCGACGAGCGCGATCTGTACGCAGCCAAGCTGGCGTGGCTGAACCAGCGCCAGCATTGAAGAACCGCGTCGCGGCGCGTCAGCCCGCGCCTTCGACCAGCCGGTCGAACGGCTGACCGATCTTGAAGGTGCCGCTCACGCGCAGCACCGGTGCACCGTCGATGCGCGCCACGCCCTGCGCGAACACCAGCGTGCGCGTCACGCGCAGCACGTCGGCCTCGCCCTGCACCCAAGCGCCCAGCGGCGCCGGCGCGAGGTAGTCGATCTGCAGGCTGATCGTCGGCAAGAAGCGCAAGCCCACCTCGCTGCTCTGGCGGTGGATGCACACCGGCAGCAGCATGTCGCCGAAGCTCGCCAGCATGCCGCCGTGGCAGTTGTTCAGCGGGTTGGTGTGGTGGGCGCGAACGCGAAAGGCGAGCTGTGCGCGACCCTCCACCATGCGCACGTACAGCGGGCCGTTGTGCGCCATGAAGTTGCCGCCAATCGCCAGCGGTGCAAAGCCGGCCGGTGGGTCGTCGGATGCCCTGTCGTCGAGCTGTGCGCTCATCGCTTGTTCTCGCGCTCGACCTCGGCCAGGAAGTCGGCGCTCTTCAGCTCGCGGCCCTGCGCGAGCCACACCGGGTAGAAGTGCGAGAAGTCGTCGATGATCTGCTGCAGCGGCATGTCGTCGAAGCTGCCGCGATGGCGCACGTACTCCATATGCTTGTTGCCGGCGCGGTCGAACGGGTGGTAGATCGAGTCGTCGATGCCGTTGAACGCCAGCGGCAGCAGGCCGAAGCGCTCGACCAGTTCGCGGTTGAACGCCGGGGTGGCCTTGCGCCAGGCGCCGTCGAGCCAGATGTCGGTGTAGCCGTGCCAGATGAACAAGTCGGTCTGCATCGTGAGGCGCATGCGCTCGGTGCTCAGGTGATTGCGCACGTCGGCATAGCCGACGCGCGCCGGGATGCCCGCAGCTCGGCACGCGGCCGCCAGCAGCGCAGCCTTGGGCACGCACCAGCCGGTGCCCCGGCGCACCACGCCGCTGGCGCGCATGCCGTCGGGTGACAGGTCGACCCGGTAGGGGTCGTAGCGAAAGCCGTCGCGCACCGCGTCGTGCAGCGCCACCGCGCGCTCGCGATCGCTGCCACCCACCGCGCACTCGCGCGCAAAGGCGGCCACGCTGGGGTGCGCGCTGTCGATCAGGTCGGTGCTGGCGAGCGACGCGGTGGTCGGGGAATCGGACATGCAAGCCTCCAGTCGGGACTGTGAGGCTACACCGTCGCGCGGGCTGTCAACTGGGCGTCAGAAAGGGCCGTCCGCGGCTCAGCGGTGCGACGGCACAGGCCACACCGAGCAGGCAGGCCGCCCAGCCCAGCATGGCCTCGAGCCAGACCAAGCTGCGGGCCGCCGTGGCCCAGGCGCCGGCGGCGACGCGATCGTTGGCCACGGTCCACAGCCGCCGCTGCTGCAGATCGACGAACGGCAGCGCATGCTCAAGCGAAAATCCCAGCGCGTTGAACGTCGGGTAGGCTGCCGGCAGCGCCGCGCAGCGCGTCCAATCGACGGCCCCGTTCGAATCTGCTACACAGCGCGCGCTGCGCGGTTCACCGATCGACAGCGACCAGGTCGGCGCGACGGCACCGCGCTCGGCAGCCAGCGACAGGAAGCCGGCACAGCCGAGCCACAGCGCCGCCAACGCCCAAACCACGCGCCAGGGACGATGGCCATAACCGGCCAGCAGCCCGAATCCACGGTGGCCTTGCTGGGCCAGCCAGCGCAACGGACGCGGCAGGTGCGCACCGATGCGTCCGGCGCGCCGCAGTTGCACCTCGTTGGCCACCGCAACGTCGCGCGCCGCGCCCGACAAGCCCATCCGCTGGAACGCTCGGATCACCTGCTGCCACGGCTGGGGGCGGTAGTCGCGCCCGATGTGCGCCGGCTTCTGGCGCGCCAGCCATTCGATTCGGAACCCCGATGACAAGGGCGCGTCGGACGCCAGCTGTCGATAGGCAAACCCGTCGAGCACCAGCGCGTCGCCCCAGGTGGTGCTGTCGTCGTGCAGCGCACCGACATGGGCATCGGCCAGCGTGGCACGCGACAGCGGCTGCTTCAGGCGCGCCAGCACCAGCGTGCCGCCGACGCGCGCCCGATCGATCGCGAACGCCACGGCGCCGCGCCAGCCCATGTCGCCGAAGGCATCGAACGCCGCTTGCGTGCAGTCGAGATCGCCATCGATGCGCGCGCGCTTCAATCGCACGCCGCCGGCGGCCGAAAAGCCGCGATCGAGCGACACATTGCCGGCGACACGCGCCCCGTCGAGGTTCAGTGCCTCGCTGCGCCGACCGTCGCCGTTGACGTGTCCGCTCAGGCGCGCGGCACTCGCACGCAGATCGCCTACCACCCGCACCCCCACCAGTCGCACGTCGCCGTCGGCCTCGAAGCCGTCGGTCAGCAGCGCATCGCCGGCCACGCGGGCGCCGTCGGCAATCAGGCGCCGCGGCACCTGCATGTCGGTGCGCTCGCTGCTGCGCAGGTGCAGGCGACCCAGGTTGAGGTCGCCGCCCACCGTGGTGCGCGCCAGCCGCACGTCCAGACGCACGGTGCAGCCGGCATTCAACGCGACATCGCCCGCCACCGTGCAATCCTCGGCCCGCAGGCCCGGCAGCAGGCAGCCGGGAAAGCTCAACGAGCCGCCGATGCGCGCGCCATCGAAGCGCGGCGAGGCGTCGAAGACGCACCGGAAGAACCACAGGCCCTCGGGCACCGACGCAGCACGCAGGTCCAACGGCCCTTCGATCCACGCGCCGACGATCTGCACGCGACGCGCCACCCCGCCGTGCTTCGTCAGGTGCGCGACGAACGCGCCGCGGACCGTGATCGTCGCCGAAGGCAGCACCGGCCGGCGCAAGCCGACGCGCGCGATGTCGTCGTCGGCAAAGGCGAGCAGCACCAACTCCTCGGCCGGGCGCAGGGGCACGAACGCCGACAGATCGATGCGATCAACCGGAGTGGCGGGAAGCTGGGCAGGCGTCGTGGACATGCGCGGGCGCCGTGATGGCGCTCGTCAGGGTGACCGCGCCGGCCTTCCCTGGCCATCCCGCGAGCACGTGACCGATGTCTCGGAACGGCCGCTGCAGCGGGCAGACCCGCCCCGCGTTCGCGGGGCGCTGCCCTGTGACCGCGATCGAGAGCAAACGGTCAGGGCACCAATGCCAGCACACGCAGCGGGCTGCCACTGCCACGTTGGATTTTCAGCGGCGGACAGATCAGCACGCTGCCGGTGGGTGGCAGTTGATCGAGGTTGGTCAGGCACTGCAGGCCGTAGCGCCCCGACCCGTGCATGAAGGTGTGGCACGGATAAGGTGGCCGCAGGTGCAGCCCCTGGCCGGCGTCGGTGCCGATCGCTTCGGAACCAAAGCCCAGCACCTGGCGCTGCTCGACCAGGAAGCGCACCGCCTCGCTGCTGGGCCCGGGCGTGTGCTGGCCGGTGTCGTCGAAGTTCTGATAGGCCAGCGCATCGCCATCGCGCGTCCAGCGCTTGGACCAATCGGTGCGCATCAGCAGCCAGCATCCCGCCGGGATGCGGCCGTGCGCCGCCTCGAACGCCTCGAGGTCGGCCACGCTCAGCAGATAGTCGGGATCGGCCGCGGCCTGCGCCGAACAATCCACCACGCAGGCCGGCGCGATGAAGTGCTGCGCCGGGATCGTGTCCACCGACCCATGAGGCAGGTCCTTGCCGGAGATCCAGTGGACCGGCGCATCGAAATGCGTGCCAGTGTGTTCGCCGCACGAGAAATTGTTCCAGTACCAACCCGGCCCGCGCTCGTCGTACCGCGACACTTCTTCGATGCGAAACGGCCAGCACTGCCCCATCTCGGGTGGCAGCGCGATCTGCGGAAACTCCGGCGCCAGCGTCTGCGTCAGGTCGACCACGCGCACGCGGCCGCTCACCAGCGCGGCGGCAAGCGACGACAGCAACTGCGTCGCCGGCAACGGCTCGGCGACGGCGGTGGCTTTGCGCGAGGCAGCCATCACGCCCCTCCCAGCGCGAGCTCGCGCTCCAGCACCTTGGGGTCGTCGCGCCAGCGCTCGAACCACTCCTGCGCGACGTCGCCCGGGTAGACGTCTTCGACGCCATCGCGCAACGCCTTGATCACCGCGCCAGCCAGCGCCGCCGGCGCGAGCTTGGGCGGCGGCAGGTTCTGGTTCCAATCGTCGTCGATCGGCCCCGGGAACAGGTTGATCACGCGGATGCCGGCTGCGCGCAGCTCGGCGCGCTGGCATTGCGCCAGCGAATGCGCCGCAGCCTTGCTCGCCGAATACGTGCCATGCGGCGGAAAGTTCGCCAGCGCATAGATCGACAGCAGGTTCACCCACGCGCAGGCGTTGGCGCTGCCGTCGGCACTGCGTCCGGCCAGCGCAGGGCCGAACGCCTGCGCGAGCCGCAGTGCTCCGAAGTAGTTGACCTCCATCTCGAGCTTGGCCACGTCGGTGCCGCGCCGCGCGGCAATGCCGAACGTGCGGTGCACCTCGGCGCTGTTGACGACGATGTCGACCTTGCCGCCGATCTCTCCGGCCAGAGCCTGCACCGAGCGGCCGTCGGTGAGATCCAACGGCACCAGCGTGACGGCCGGCAGCGCCGCCAACGACGCCAGCCCGCTGCCGTGCTGCTTCCACGGTTCGGCGTGGCCCACCCAGATCAGTTCGGCGCCCGCCTGTGCGAAGGCGCGCACCAGCGCCTGCCCGAGCGCCGTCATGCCATCGGT
>Ga0207648_10001129_pt1 | contig 29973 bp, 25 predicted proteins | sample KBSMisM32_FD_184310 | JGI IMG/M metagenome (GOLD analysis project Ga0207648, IMG submission 184310) | Miscanthus rhizosphere microbial communities from Kellogg Biological Station, Michigan, USA - KBS Miscanthus M3-2 (SPAdes) (version 2) | ecosystem: Host-associated > Plants > Roots >... | reverse complement strand
AAAGCCCAGCATCCGCGCCCCCAGAATCAGGTGCGCGGTGGAGGAGATGGGCAGGAATTCGGTGAGCCCCTGCACCACTCCCAGGAGCGCGGCGTTGAAGAATTCCACGAGCGGGCTTGGCTACGAGGCCTTGGCGCCCTTCTGCTTGCGCGAGCCGCGGGCCGCGGTATCGGCCGCCGGGGCCGCCGCCGCGGTCTGCGGCTTCTTGCTCAGGATGATGGCGATGGCCGAGGCGATGAAGATCGTCGAGTAGGTGCCGCTGATGATGCCCACCAGCATCGTGAACGAGAACCCTTCCAGCGCCTCGCCGCCGAAGAGGTACAGCGCCAGCACCGACAGGAACGCCGTGCCGGCGGTGATGATCGTGCGGCCCAGCGTCTGGTTGACGGCGGTGTTGACCACCTGCTCGAGCGGCTCGCGCCGCTTGTTGCGCATGTTCTCGCGCACGCGGTCGAAGATGACGATGGTGTCGTTCACCGAATAGCCGGTGATGGTGAGGATGGCGGCCACGATGTTGAGCGACAGCTCGTACTTGAAGAACTGCAGGAACGCGATCGTCACCAGGATGTCGTGGAAGGTGGCGGCGATGGCGCCGATCGCGAAGCTCGGACGGAAGCGCACCGCGATGTAGATCGTGATCGCCAGGATCGACGCCAGCGTGGCGTAGATGCCCTTTTTCTGCAGATCGGCGCCGATCACCGGGCCGACGATGTCGCGCACCAGGATCTGGAACTTCAGCCCCGCCTTGTTGAGCGCGTCCTCGACCTGCCGCGAGCCCTGTTCGAGGCTGATGCCCTGCTCGGCGGTGCCGGTCTGCGGCAGGCGGATCATGATCTGGCGGTCGGCCACCGGCCCGAACTGCTGAACGACCTTGTCGCCGGGGACCGCATCGAGCGCCTTGCGGACCTGGTCCTCGCTCACCTGCTGGTCGAACTGCACGCGCACGAGCGTGCCACCCGAGAAGTCGATGCCGAGCGGCACGCCGCGGGTGGCGATCATCGCCGCGCCGGCGATGATGATGGCAGCCGAGAGACCGAGGGCGTGCCACCGCCACCGGATGAAGTTGTAGTTCGGGTTGTGGAAGATCTGCATAAAGTCTGAATCCGCGCTAGATGCTCAGCGTTTGCGTCTTACGCTGGCCCAGCACCAGCTCGAACACCGTGCGCGACACGAACACGGCGGTGAACACGTTGGCCAGCAGGCCGATGATCAGGGTGACGGCAAAGCCGCGGACCGGTCCGGTGCCGAACTGGAGCAGCAGCAGCGCCGAGATCAGCGACGAGACGTGGGTATCGACGATCGTCCACCACACGCGATCGAAGCCGGCGTTGATCGCGGCGCGGGCGCCGCGCGCGCCCGTGAGCTCCTCTTTGATGCGCTCGAAGATCAGCACGTTCGAGTCCACGCCCATGCCGATCGTCAGGATGAAGCCGGCGATGCCGGGCAACGTCATCGTGAACCCGAGATACGCCATCAGGCCGAGCAGGATCAGCAGGTTCACGACGATCGAAATGACCGCGTTCAACCCGGTGAGCTTGTAGTAGATGATCATGAAGAGCACCACGAACACCAGGCCGCCGATCGAGGCCGCCACGCCGGCGCGCACCGAGTCGGCGCCGAGCGTCGGGCCCACCGTGCGCTCTTCGAGATAGGTGAGCGACGCCGGCAGCGCGCCCGACCGGAGGGTCAGCGACAGGTCCTGCGCCTCCTGCTGCGTGAAGGATCCACTGATGCGCCCTTCGTCGCTGATGCGGCTCTGAATCACCGGCGCCGAATACACCCGCCCGTCCAGCACGATCGCCAGCTGCCGGCCGATGTTCGCCTCGGTGGCGGCGCCGAACTTGCGCGCGCCGTCCCCGTTGAGTGAAAAGCCCACCGCCGGCAGGTTGTTCTCGTCGAGCGAGGGGCGCGCGTTTCGGAGGTCCCGCCCCGTCACAACCGAGGCACGACGGAGTGCGTAGAAGACCGTGCCGGGAGCGGCGCCGCCGCCGGAATCGCCCGTGCCCGGCATGATCAGAATGTCGGAAGGCACGTTGTTGTTGTAGGCCTGCTTGGCGGCTTCTTCAGTGCCGAACGGGCCCTGTTCGACGATCTTCAGCTCGAGCTGCGCCGTCGAGCGGATGATGTCCTTGGCGCGCTGCACTTCGCTGACGCCGGGCAGCTCGACCAGAATCTGATCCACCGCGCCCTGCCGCGCCACGATCGGCTCGGCGACGCCCAGCTCGTTGACGCGCCGCTCGATGGTCTGCAGCGCCTGATCCACCGCCTCGCCGCGGAGCTGGTTCTCGATGTTGGGCTTCATCGAGTAGGTGTAGGAGCCGACGCCCGACGAGCGGTTGTAGACCGAGTCGGCGTCCACGGCCGCGGCGCGGAACGCCTGGTCGTTGGTGACACCTTCGACCACGAACGTCTTCGCGTCCTTCATCTCCAGCTTCGAGAACTGGATGCTGCCGCGGGTCAGCGCATCGCGGAGCTGTTCGACGGTCGTTTCCGTCTGCACCCGCAGCGCGTCGTCGGTCTGCACGCGCATCACCAGGTGCACGCCGCCCTTGAGGTCGAGGCCGAGGTTCATCCCCTTGAAGTAGAAGGACCCGACCGACAGAGCGATGACGGCGACGATGAGACCGAGCTTCCACACGACGTTCTGGTTCATGACTGGCCTTCAGTAGAGACGGGTTCCTGCCCCTGGTAGCCGACGATGGCGTTTCGCGACACCTGCACGCGGACCTTCTCGGCAATCTCCAGCTGTATGGACTGATCCTTGATGTCCTTGATGCTGCCGAAAATGCCGCCTGAGGTCACGACGCGATCGCCGACCTTGAGCCCGGAGAGAAAGGCGTCCACCTTCTGCTGCTTCCGCTTCATGGGCAGCAGGATGACGAAATAGAAGATGCCGAGGACGAGGGCGAAGGGGACGAACTGCACCCACGCGGGCGCTCCGCCCGACGGAGGCGTGCCCATAGCGATCAGAAACGGAACGGAAAGATTCATGAGTCGAGTGCCAGGCGGGAGAGCGACCGGACAAACCCCTGCCTGAAGGTTTCGAAGCTCCGAAACGCTATAGCGTCTCTGATCCTCCGCATGGTGTCAAGGTAGAAGGTCAGGTTATGCAACGTGTTAAGGGCAGCGGCGCTCATCTCTCCGGCCACGTAGAGATGGCGAAGATAGGCCCGGGAATGGCGCCGGCAGGTATAGCAGCCACACTCCGGATCAAGAGGTGAGAGGTCGTCGGCATACCGGGCGTTCTTGATGTTCAGACGGCCCTGGCTGGTGAACAGCTGTCCGTTCCGGGCATGCCGGGTGGGCATGACGCAGTCGAACATGTCGATGCCCCGCGCCACGCACTCCACGAGGTCGGCCGGCGTGCCCGCCCCCATCAAGTACCGGGGCTGCCCCTGGGGGAGGCGGGCCGCCGTGGCCTCGACCACGGCGTACATCACGTCCACTGGCTCACCTACGCTGAGGCCACCGATGGCATAGCCCTCGAAGCCCACCGCCACCGTCGCGTCAGCGCTCGCGTCCCGGAGGTCCTGGAACACACCGCCCTGGACGATGCCGAACTGAGCCTGCCCGGGATTGGTCACGGCGACGTCCGGCGGCGGACCCTGCCGCAGCGCGTCGAGCCGCGCACGGCAGCGGGCCGCCCACCGGACCGAGCGCTCCATCGACCGCGCGGCCTCCTCGTGCGTGGACGGATACGCCAGGCACTCGTCGAAGACCATCTGGATGTCCGACCCGAGGCGGGCCTGGATGTCGGTGGCGCGCTCCGGGGAGAGCAGGTGACGTGAACCGTCGAGGTGCGACTGGAATTCGGCGCCCTCCTCACGGATGACGCGCCGTTCGGCCAGGCTGAACACCTGGTAGCCGCCGCTGTCGGTGAGGATCGGCCGGTCCCACCCGATGAAGGCGTGCAGGCCACCGATGCGCGCGATCCGCTCGTCGCCCGGGCGCAGGAACAGGTGATAGGTGTTGCCCAGGATGATGGCGGCGCCGATGCCTTCGAGGTCGCGGTGCAGCGTCGCCTTCACGCTGCCCTGCGTGCCCACGGGCATGAAGGCCGGCGTCTCGACCTCGCCGTGCGGCGTGGTCAGCGTGCCGAGGCGGGCGCGGCCGTCGGTGGCGCGCAGGCTGAATCCAAACGGGGACACCGCTATCATTTGTACTTCACGGTGGAGAAACTCCGCGTCGGCGTCATCTTCGGCGGCCGTTCGGGCGAACACGAGGTGTCGATCGCCTCTGCGGCCGCCATCTTCAAGCACCTGGACCCGGCCCGCTACGACGCCGTCCCCATCAAGATTGCCAAGGACGGCCGGTGGGCGCTCACTGGCGAGACGCCGAAGGCGCTCTCCGCCGCGGACGTGCACCAGCAGGCCGCCACCGAGGCGCTCGTGGCCGTGGATCCCTCGGCCGCGCTCGAGGGTTCACGTATCGACGTCGTGTTTCCGGTGCTGCACGGTCCCTACGGCGAGGACGGCACCGTGCAGGGGCTGCTCGAACTGGCCAACCTGCCGTATGTGGGTGCCGGCGTGCTGGGGTCGGCCGTGGGCATGGACAAGGCGGTGATGAAGGCGCTCTTCGCCGCGGCGAACCTGCCGATCGTGCCGCACCTCACGGTGCTGCGTCGGGACTGGGAACGTGACGCCGCCGGTCTGACGCAGGCAGTGGCCCGCGACCTGCGCTACCCCGTGTTCGTGAAGCCGGCCAATCTCGGCTCGAGCGTCGGCATCTCCAAAGCGACCTCGGACGACGGGCTCGCCGCGGCGATGAAGCTGGCGTTCGACTTCGACCGCAAGGTGGTGATCGAAGCGGGCGTGCCACAGGCGCGCGAGATCGAGTGCGCGGTGCTCGGCAACGACGACCCCGAAGCGTCGGTGCCCGGCGAAATCATCGTCACCCACGCCGACGGGTTCTACTCGTACGCGGCGAAGTACCTGGACCCCAACGGCGCGTCGTGGCAGATCCCGGCCGACATCCCCGCCGAGACGGCCGCGGTGGTGCGCCGCCTGAGCGTCGAGGCCTTCAAGGCGCTGGAGCTGGCCGGCATGGCGCGCGTGGACTTCTTCGTCGAGCGCCAGACGGGGAACGTGTTCCTGAACGAGGTCAACACCATTCCCGGCTTCACCACGATCTCGATGTATCCCAAGATGTGGGAAGCGACCGGCCTCAGCTACCCCGCGCTGCTGGACCGCCTGATCGCGCTCGCCGTCGAGCGCCACGCCGAAAAGCAGCGACTGCGCACCAGCGTCATATGAGAGCCACGCCGGGGCTCGCGGCTGCGTGCTCCGGCGTTCTCGCTCTCATGCTGGCGGCGTCGCCGGCCGCGCAACGACGCGGGCTCACCCACACCACTCAGCTCGCCGCCGCCTACGACGCCATCCTCGACGCCGAGTTCGAGCGCGTCCCCGCGCTGCTGGCTTCCGTCTGCGGCACGACATCGGGGGCCGCACCGCCGGCGGTCTGCCATGTGATGGACCTGGTGTCGCGCTGGTGGCAGCTCCAAGGCGATCCGCTGGACCGGCGGGGCGACCCCGAGTTCGAGCGCCGCGTGGACGCGGCGATTGCCGAGGCCGAAGCATGGGCGGCGGCCGAGCCCTCCAACGCGGAAGCGTGGTTCTACACCGGTGCCGCCTACAGCGTGCGGGTGCAGTTCCGTGTACTTCGCACGCAGCGGCTGGCCGCGGCACGTGACGGCAGGCGCATCAAGGAGGCGCTCGAAGGCGCCCTCGAGCTCGATCCGGGCATGCAGGACGCCTACTTCGGCATCGGCCTCTATCACTACTACGCCGGCGTGGCGCCCGTGGCGGCGAAGATGCTGCGCTGGCTCCTGCTGCTCCCGGGCGGCGACCGCGAGCGGGGGCTGCGCGAAATGCGGCGCGCGCGCGACGGCGCGCAACTGCTGCGCGACGAGGCGGACTACCAGCTGCACACCGTCTACGTCTGGTACGAGAAGCGGCCCGAAGAAGCGCTGGCCATCGTCAGACGCCTGCAGGCCAGCCACCCTCACAACCCGGTGTTCGCGCAGGCCGCGGCCGAGATCGAGGACGTGCACCTGTCGGACTACGCCTCGAGCCTCCGCTCGTGGCAGGCGCTCCTGGCCGACGCGCGAGCCGGCCGCGTGGCGTGGCCCGAGCTCAGCGAGGCTCGCGCGCGCCTGGGCGCGGCGACACAGCTGGACCGGCTGTCGGAGACCGACCTCGCGATCGAGCAGCTGCGAGCCCTGCTGGCGCCTGGCACGCCGCTGCCCACGGGGGTCCGTGGTGCGGCGACGCGGAGGCTCGACGAGGCGCTCGATCGGATGAAATCGCCCGGATATCGGCTCTCGATCGAAGGCTGGCGGGCGCTCGAGCGCGGCGATACGGCCGCGGCGGCACAGTCGCTCGACCGTGCCCTCGCGCTCGCCCCCGCCGATCAGGTCACGCGCTACAGAAGGGCGCGACTGCTCCTGGCCCAGCGCAACGACACGGCCGCCATCGACGTGCTCGAGAGTGTCATCGCCTCGCCCGGCACGCCGCCGCACGTCTACGCCGCCGCGTGTCTCGACGCGGCGCAGGCCTACGAGCGGCAGGGAGGCACCATGCGCGCGATCGAGCTCTACGAGCTCACGGTCGCGGCGTTCGGTGTCGATCCGCGCGCGAAGAGCACGGCGCAACGCGCGCTCGCGCGGCTCGCGAGGCCCGTGTGATCGTGTGCTCCGCACGACTCGCGCGACGCTCGCAGGCGTCACGCTGCAGAAGCTGCGCGATGGATCCGAAACTTGACATCAGAGGTGAGATTGGACGTGGCTTCGGGCGTCGGTTTTTGACAAGGCGCTCGATTTTGTGCTTGACACAACAAGAATCTCACCCGTAATCTACATCTGGTATGAGGGTGGATGGCTCAGCCCACCACTTGTGACGGCCAAGCGGTCGTCGGAGGCTGGGTCGCTAACTCCTAAGGAGAAGCAAATGGCGAAGAAGGCTGCCAAGGGCGCGAAGAAGAAGGCCGCGAAGAAGCGGTAATTCTTCTGAAGGCTTTATGGGGTGCTTGTTGAAGCACCCCATTTTTTTAGCCTTCCAAAAGGGGCGCGTGTTGACGCGCCCCTTTTGCTTGTACGGACACTTCGTGCGTGGCTGCCGGTCTTCAGACCGGCCTACTCGGGATTGACGCCGTCTCTGATGCGCACGCGGCGAATGACGTCGTATGGCAGCAGCCGATCGACGACGTCCATGCCGGCCACAACGGTGCCGAACACGGTGTAGCGCGCGTCGAGGTGCGGGGCCGGTGAGAGCGCGATGAAGAACTGGCTGCCGCCAGTGTCGCGCCAGTCGAGGGCCATGCCGACCGTGCCGCGCAGATAGGGACGCTGGTTGAGCTCGTCGCGGATGGTGTAGCCGGGCCCGCCTTCGCCGTCGCCACGCGGATCGCCGCCTTGGACGACGAAGTCCGGAACGATGCGGTGGAAGGTGACGCCGTTGAAGAAACCCTTCCTTGCCAGGTTCACGAAGTTGCGCGAGGTAATCGGCGCGTCGAGCACCGCCAGCTCGATCTCGACGGTCCCTTTGTCGGTGTCGATGAAGGCATGGGGGGAGAACGGCGGTGCCACCATCGTCTTCCACGAGGCGCTGTCGACGTCCTCACCGGAGGTGGCAGGGCGCATGGAGGCGGCCACGCCGTCCGTCACTTTCTGCTCGCGCAGCAGATCCGCGGCGCGCACCCGCACCGCCCAGTCCTTGTCCTTCAGCGCCTGATCGAGCAGCGGCCGTGCCCCGGCCGGATCCAGCTGCGCCAAGGCCGCGAGAATCGACGCGCGCGCGGTGTAGGCCGTATCGGCCGCCGACGCGGTATAGGCCGTTCGCAGGTCAGCGACGGCATTGGCCGCCTTGAGCTGGGCCAAGGCCTGCGCCGCCGCCGACCGGATAACCACGTCTGGCGTTTTCAGCTTGGCGCGAATGAGCGCCTCGGCGCCTGGCGCCTTCGACGCCGCGAGCGCGGACAGCACCCCCGGCACCACGCGCACGTCGGCGTCTTCGGCCATGGCCGACAAGCGCACGAACCCCAGGCCTTCGGCCAGGCTTCCGAGCGCCGCCGCCTGCGCCACTCGCACGGTCCAATTGGCGTCGGCGTCCAGCCCCGATAGTGTCGCGGTGAACGTCTCTGGACTCACACGAGCCAGCGCGCGCATCGCGGCTCCGCGCACGGCTGGAACGGGATCCGAGGCGAGCTCCACCAGGATGTCGGAGGTCCGCGCATCGGCCAGCGTGGAAAGCGCGGTCATCGCCTCGGTTCGAATCTCCGGGGCCGTGCGCGCGTCGCCAACGATGCGCGTCAGCAGCGGCAACGACGCGCTGTCACCCATCAACTCGAGCGCCCGGATCGCCTGGATCATCAGTGCTGCATCCCGCGGCTGCTCGACGAGCTCGCGGATCGGCCCCACCACCTGCGATCGCTCGGCTTTCGCCAGTCCGCGCACCGCAAACGATGCCGTGTAGCGGCCCGGGGTGGACAGCAAGGTCAGGAGTGCCGGGGTTCCGCGCCCATCACCCACGCGCTGCAGCGCATACGCGACCGGCCACCAGCGCGACACCGGCTGCCCATCGGCGCCAAGCACGGCGGACGCAAGCGGCTCGTAGGTGCCCAGGCGGGCCAGCGCGAAGAGGCCCAGGCGCACGGCCTCCACGGGCGGCGCGAGCGGGAACCTCAGCTCCTCCGGCTGCACGTTCGCGAGCGCGCCGGCGGCAACGTGGGTCCGCACCATCTGACCGATGGCGGTTGCATCCGTCTTGTCGCCAATCAAACCGAGCGCCTCGGCGGCGCGGCCCTGGAGCACCGCGTCAGTGCCGGTCAGCGCCTGCGCCAGAGGCTGGCGTGCCGTCGGCGAGCCGATGAGGCCCAGTGCGAAGGCGGCCATCTGACGGACCTCGGGCTCCTCGTCGTCGAGCGCCTTGACCAGCGGCTCCACGGCGTCTGGCAGGCCCACACGCCCCAGCGCCAGCGCGGCACGCCGCCGCACGCGCGCCTCGGGATCACCGAGCAGGATGAGCAGATCGGTGGGTGCCGGCGGGGCCACGAGCGCGGGCAACGTCTTGGTCGCGGGCCGGATGATCGTGGGCGCTGCTGGATTGGGATCGCGGAGCAGCCGCTGATCCTCGAGCCTGACGATCCACGCCAGCTTCTGCTCCCATGCGACCCTCGGGACCGGGCTGGCCGCAGGCGTCTCGGGGGCCTTGGGCATGCAGCCGGCCGCAAGCACCGCAACGATAAGGGGAAGCGCTGCGCGCGCCGTTGGCATCGTTGTGAAAGGCGGAGGGCTCGGATGATAGCATGCGGGCTGCTGCTCACTTGGAGCCCGTCCACTCCCTTCCGTTCCGGTCGATCGCGATCGAGGGCCCGATTGGCGTCGGCAAAACCGCGCTGGCCGAGCGCATCGCCACGCGTCTCGACGCCGCGACCGTGCTCGAGGAAACCGAGAACCCGTTCCTCGCCGACTTCTACAACGGACGCCCCGGCGCGGCGCTGCAGTCACAGCTCTTCTACCTGCTCAACCGCCACCGCCAGCAGCTGTCGCTGCGCCAGTCGAACCTCTTCGCGCAGACGACGATCTGCGACTACCTGTTCGACAAGGACAAGATTTTCGCGTATCTGAATCTCGACGACAACGAGCTGTTCATCTACCAGCGTCTGTTCGACCTCCTCGCGGCCGACGTGCCGACGCCGGATCTGGTCGTCTACCTGCAGGCGCCCACCGAAGTGCTCGAGCGCCGTCTGCGCCGCGATCGCACGCCGGACCCGAACGACGAGCCCCGCGTGCCCGACCCCTCGCCGGACTACGTGAAAGAGTTGAACGAGGCGTACCAGCATTTCTTCTTCCACTACACGGCCACGCCGCTGCTGGTGGTCGAGACCTCCGACGTGGACCTGGCCGGCAGCGACGACGCGCTCGAGGAACTGCTGCGGCAGATGGCGACGATGAGCCGCGGAACCCGCTATTACGTTCCGCGGCCGTAGTGGCGGAGCAGGCGGAGTGGGCGGAGAAGGCAGAGAGATGTAGAGGGCGGTCTTCAGACCGCCCTGGTGCCGTGTTCGCTACGCGCAACCTGCACTAAACAAGAGCTTTCCCTAGCCCCTGGCTGCCCACCTGCCTACCTGCCAGCAGGCACGCGTAGCGTGCTACAGTCCGTTTGATGGCGTGGTTCAAGAAAGCCCGCAAGCCGATGGCCTCGGTGACGGCTGAGAAGCCGAGCCGGGTGCCGGAGGGGCTGTGGGTGAAGTGCCCCGACTGCGGCAACCCCGTCTACAAGAAGGATCTCGAAGGCAACTTGAACGTCTGCCCGAAGTGCGCGCACCACTTCCGGCTGAACGCCACCGAACGCCTGACGGCGCTCTTCGACGGCGGCAAGTACGAGGAGCACTTTCCCGGCCTTCGCTCCACCGATCCGCTGCACTTCACCGATACCAAGCCCTATCGCGAGCGCCTCCAGAAGACCATCGAGACCACCGGCCTCAACGACTCGGTCATCGTGGCGACGGGCCGGCTCGACGGCCTGGATGTGGTGATCGCGGCGATGGAATACGGCTTCATCGGCGGCAGCATGGGCGTGGTGGCCGGCGAGAAGCTGACGCGCGCCATCGAAATGGCCCTCGACCGCCGTCACCCCGTCATCATCATTTCCTGCTCCGGCGGCGCGCGCATGATGGAAGGCGCGCTCTCGCTGATGCAGATGGCCAAGGTGTCGGCGGCGCTGGCGCGGCTGGATCGCGCGCGCCTGCCCTATGTTTCCATCCTCACCGACCCCACGACCGGCGGCGTCACGGCGAGCTTCGCGATGCTCGGCGATCTCAACATCGCCGAGCCCAAGGCGCTCATCGGCTTTGCCGGTCCCCGCGTCATCGAGCAGACCATCCGGCAGAAGCTGCCGGACGGCTTTCAGCGCAGCGAGTTCCTGGTCGAGCACGGCATGCTCGACCTCGTGGTGGACCGCCGCGACATGAAAGCGGTCGTGGCGCGCGCGCTTCGCTTCATGGGAGCAGAGCTGGCGCCGACCGCAGTGCCGGAGCAGACCGGCGTCGCCGTGGCGGCACCCACGCGCTGACCATTCATTGCTCGACCGGCTTTCCTCGCTCGAAACCTTCGGCATCAAGCTGGGGCTCGAGAACATCTCGCGACTCTGCGAGGCGCTCGGCCATCCGGAGCGGAGCTTCGCCACGCTGCACGTGGCCGGCACCAACGGCAAAGGGTCGGTCACGGCCATGGTCCACGCGGCGCTCGGCTCCGCCGGGCTCCGCACCGCCCGCTACACCTCGCCGCACCTCGCGGACATCACCGAACGGTTCGTCATCGGCGACAGCGCCGTGGACACCGGCGTCTTCAACGCCGTGGCGCACGAAGTGCTGGACCTGGCCGACCGGCTGGTGGCCTCCGGCACGCTGCGCGTGCTCCCGACCTTCTTCGAGGCCACCACCGCCATCGCCTTCGAGCTCTTCCGGCGCGCCGCGGTCGAAGTCGCGGTGATCGAAGTGGGGCTTGGCGGCCGCTTCGACGCCACCAACGTCATTACCCCCGTGGCGGGAGCCATCACGACCATCGGCTTCGATCACCAGCAGCACCTGGGCTCGACGCTCGGCGAGATCGCCTTCGAGAAGGCCGGCATCATCAAGCCTGGCATGACCGTGGTGGCCGGCGCCCTGCCGGCGAGCGCCATGGATGTCGTCCGGCGCGTGGCGAAGGAGCGCGGGGCCACGCTCGTGGAGTCGGCCACCGACACGAACGTCACCGCCGAGGCGATCGACGGCGCCGCCCGGGTGACGATCGAGACGCCGAGGGGCCGCTACGGCCCGCTGACGCTCGCATTGCGCGGCGACCACCAGATCGGCAACGCCGTCGTGGCGGCACGACTCCTCGAAGCCGCGGCTGCCGGCGGCGTGCCGGTGACTTCGGCCCACATCGAGCGCGGCCTTTCCACCGCCCACTGGCCGGCGCGCCTGGAATACCTTCAGCTCGACCTCGGGCACCGGGTGCTGCTCGACTCCGCGCACAACGCCGAGGGCGCCGGCGCGCTCGCCGCGCACCTGCGGCGCTGGCACCCGGACCGGCTGCCGCTGGTCGTCGGCATCATGCGCGACAAGGACGTGCAGGACATCCTGGCGCCGCTGCTGCCGCTCACCTCGCACGTCGTCGCCACGTCGGCGCCCACGCCGCGGGCGCTCCCGGCCGACGAGCTTGCGCTGCGCGTGCGCAGTACCGCCGAGCGGCTCGGTCTCACCCACCTCACGGTGGACGTGGACGAAGACCCGATGCGAGCCGTCGATCGCGCCCTGGCCACCGCCAATCTCGTGTGCGTGGCCGGGTCCATCTTCCTGGTGGGTCCGCTCCGGGAACGCCTGCTGTCCCGCGCGGTCGCGGCCACGCCGCCGACGGCCCGATGACGCGCGCCCTGCCGCTCTTCTGCCTGGCCTGCCTGTTGACGGGGGCGCACGCGTCCGTGGCGCAACAGCTCCAGCCGCCCAACGCCCAGGTGCCGCCGCCGCAGGCGCCGGCCGGGGCCGGACCCGTCGATGCGCCGCCCGACGCACCGCCGGCCCCGATAGACACGAGCTGCTCCACGCTCGCGCGGATGCTCAACTCGCAGCAGGCCAAGATCGAGACGGTGTCCGAGAACCAGCTGCGGCTCACGGGCCAGGTCGAGCTGCAGTGTCCCGGCAGCCCGGTCAAGTTCTTCGCCGACATCGTGGACCTCTTTCTCGACGAGAACCGGCTGGAGGCGAGCGGCAACGTCGTGTTCGCCGATCAGAACGGCCGCATTGCCGCCGAACGCGTCACGTTCGACCTCACGAAGCAGACGGGCACGTTCTACGACGCCTCCGGCATCATGGCGATGGGCAAGTTCGCCAACCCGCGCCAGTTCGCGGGACAGGACCCCGACGTCTACTTCTACGGCCAGACGATCGAGAAGCTGCCCGATCGGAAGTACCGCATCAGCAGGGGCGCCTTCACCACCTGCGTGCAACCGGAGCCGCGCTGGGAGCTGACGAGCGGCAGCGTCACCATCACGCTCGACGACTACGCCATCGCCAAGGGCACCGTCCTGCGGGTCAAGGGCGTGCCGGTGCTCTACCTGCCGGTGATGTACTACCCGCTGCAGGAGAACCAGCGCGCCACCGGCTTCCTGCTGCCCACCTACGGCACGTCGACCTACCGCGGACAGGCGATCAGCAACGGCTTCTTCTGGGCGATGGGGCGCAGCGAAGACCTCACGCTGATGCACGACTGGTTCACCAAGTCCGGCCAGGGCTACGGCGGCGAGTATCGCTACATCGAAAACGCGCAGTCGTCGGGCAACCTCAAGATCTACCGGTTCGCGCGCAAGGACGCCACCTATCAGTCCGGCGGCGCCACCGTGTTCCTGCCGGCGGACAACACCTTCGAGGTGCAGTCGGCGCTCACCCAGCGGATCTCGCAGCAGCTGCGCGCGCGCGCCCGCGTGGACTACTTTGACATCCTGACGTCGCAGCTCTATCACCAGAACATCTACCAGGCAACGCGAAGCACCCGCGTCATCGACGGCAGCCTGAGCGGCACCTTCGGCCGCCTGTCGACCAGCGCGCAGTACTCCCGCAGCGAGTACCTCACCGGGACCACGTCGTCGAGCATCTACGGCAGCACGCCGCGGCTCGCCGCCAGCCTCGCGCCGCAGAAGTTCTTCGGAACGCCGATCTACGCGTCGGCGAACAGCGAGTACGGGTTCATTCCCAACCGGCAGATCGGCGAGGACACGACAACGGGCGAGCGCATCGTGCTGAGCGACTCGTCGCTCGCCAAGTGGGACTTCGCGCCGTCGCTGCGCATCCCGCTCTCGCGCCTGACCTACCTCTCGGCCAACACCAGCGCGTCGTACCGCTCGACCTTCTACTCGCGCAGCTACGACCAGAACAAAACCTTGACGTCGGCGAACCTGCTGCGGCAGTTCCTCAACGTGCGCACCGAGGTCATCGGCCCGGTGTTGACCAAGATCTGGGATACGCCGGAGAGCACGCGCACCGAGCGGATGAAGCACGTCATCGAGCCGGCAGTCGGGGTGGATTACATCTCCCAGTTCGACAACCAGGCGCGGGTACCGAACACCAACGACGTGTCGGATCAGATTGTGGGCGGCGCGGCGCGCGTCACCTACGGGGTGACGAACCGGCTGTTCTATCGCGGGCGCCCGGCGGAGAATGCCAGCAGGGGCATCACCCGTGAGTTCGTGACGGTGGGCGTGCAGCAGACGTATTACACGGACCCGCTGTCGAGCCTCTATGATACGAGCTACGTGAGCCAGAACGGCCGCCCGAAACCGATCTCATGGTCGCCGATCGCCGTCACCGGCCGCTTCTCGCCGGCGCTCGGATTCGACACCAACTCGCGGATCGAGTACGACGTCAACGGCAACGGCCTGCAGGCGCTGTCCACCGGCGCCACGGTCAGCAACCTGAAGGCGTCCGGCAATCTGACGTTCAGCCGAACCCGTCCGACGCCGTCCACGCAGCCGAGCAGCTTCCTCAGCGGCTCGACGAACTTGCGCATGCGTGAAGGGCGCGTCACCAGCTCGTACGTGATCAGCTGGGACGTGGCCCGCGGCTACATCGTCAGCCAGAGCGTGGCCACGTCGTACATGGCGCAGTGCTGCGGCATCCAGGCCGAATTCCAGAACTTCAACTACCAGCCGAACACGGGCCTGACCACCTTCGGGCTGCCCGCCGACCGCCGCTTCAACATCTCGCTGGTGCTCGCCGGGCTGGGCAGCATCTCGAACTTCTTCGGTGCCTTCGGCGGCACAGGGACAGTGAGGTAACGTGCGGGACGTTCTCGTGACCGGCGGGGCCGGCTTCATCGGCAGCAACTTCGTGCGCCATGCGCTCCGCACGCATCCCGACTGGCGCGTCACCACGCTCGACAAGCTCACCTACGCGGGCCGGCGCGAGAACCTCCACGACGTGATGCAGGATCCGCGGCACGAGTTCGTCCACGGGGACATCGCCGACGCCGCGGTCGCGGGCCCGCTCGTCGAGCGGTCGGCCGTCGTGGTGCACTTTGCCGCCGAGACGCACGTGGATCGCTCGCTGCTGCACGCGGGCGACTTCATCCGCACCGACGTGGAAGGCACCTGGGTGCTGCTCGAAGCCGCACGCCGGGCCACGGGGCTCGAGCGATTCATCCAGATTTCCACCGACGAGGTGTACGGCTCGGTGCCCGAGGGCGCGAGCGTGGAGACCGACGAGTTGAAGCCGCGCAATCCCTACGCGGCCAGCAAGGCGGGAGCGGACCGTCTGGCCTACAGCTATTGGGCCACCTACGGGCTGCCGATCGTCATCACGCGCGCGTCGAACAACTACGGGCCGTATCAGTTTCCGGAAAAGGTCATCCCGCTCTTCGCCACCAACGCCATCGACGACATCCAGGTGCCGCTCTACGGCGACGGCCGCAACGTGCGCGACTGGCTGCACGTGGACGATCACTGCCGCGCGGTGGACCTGCTGATCGAGCGCGGCGTGAACGGCGAGGTCTACAACGTCGGCGGCGGCAACGACATCATGAACGTCGAGCTCACCCACCGCATCCTCGACGGGCTCGGCAAGCCGCGCACGCTCATCACGCCGGTGGCGGACCGGCCCGGACACGACCGCCGCTATTGCCTCGACACCACCAAGCTGCGCGCCGTCGGGTGGGCGCCGCAGATGCCCTTTGATGGCGGCCTGCAGCAGACCGTCGAGTGGTACCGCGACAACCAGTGGTGGTGGCGGCCGATCAAGGAGCAGGACGCGGCGTACAAGGCGTACTACCAGACGCAGTACGGCACACGATAAGAGCTTCGTGAACGACGGCCCTGTTCTCATCACCGGCGCCGCCGGTTTTGCCGGCGGGCACCTGGCCGAGCTCCTCGCCTCGACATCTCCTCTCGTCTGCTGGTCGCGCGAGGCGCCGGCCCCCGGCCTCGTGCCGTCGGCACAGTGGCAGCAGATCGATCTCCTCGATCGCGAGCAGGTCCGTGGCGCCGTGCAGGCCGTGCGGCCCGCGCGGATCTACCACCTGGCCGGCGTGCCGCACGTGGGCGGGTCGTGGGACGCCACCACGCCGACGCTCGCGGGCAACGTCCTCGCGACGCACTACCTGTTCGACGCGCTGCGCCGCGCCGGCGTGCGCGCCCGCGTGCTCGTCACCGCGTCGGCCACCGTCTATGCCCCCTCGGATCAGCCGATCGCCGAGAACGGCGCCATCGCGCCGGGAAGCCCGTACGCGTTGAGCAAGCTCGCGCAGGAGATGCGCACCCTGCGCGCGCCGCGTGAAGACGGCCTCGATGTCATCGTGGTGCGCGCGTTCAACCACACGGGGCCCCGCCAGGCGCCGGCTTTTGCGGCGCCGAGCTTCGCCCGTCAGATTGCGCGCATCGAGCGGGGCGAACAGGAGCCCGTGATCCGCGCCGGCAATCTGGCACCGCGCCGCGATCTGTCCGATGTCCGCGACGTCGTCCGGGCCTACGTGGCGCTCATGGAACGCGGCACTGGCGGTGGAATCTACAACGTGGCGTCCGGTATCGGCCGCCCGATCGGAGACCTGCTGCACGCGCTCGTGGCCCGCTCGCGGGTGAAGGTCACCGTCGAGACCGACTCGGCGCTGCTGCGCCCCCACGACACGGCCGCGCTCGTCGGCGACTGCACGCGGCTCCAGCGCGACACCGGGTGGAGCCCCAGGATTCCCTTCGAGACGATGCTGGACGATCTGCTGCAGTACTGGCGAGCACAGTCGTAGGGGCCGGGGCCGCTTTCACGCGGCCCGTCCGGTCATGCGGTGACGAAGGAAACCCACGTGCCGTCTGGCCTCAGCACTTCATTTGGTGCGAAGCGAGCCTTGTATTCGACCGACCGGCACCCCTCGACGTAGTAGCCCAGATAGACCCACGGAAGGCCGCGCCGGCGCGCCTCGTCGATGATCGCCAGGACGTTGAAGGTGCCAAGCGAGCGGCGCCGTTCACCGGGATCGTAGAAGAAGTAGATCGCCGAGAGCCCGTCCGGCAGCGCGTCCACGTAGCCGACGGCGGCGAGCTGTCCGTCGACCGCATAGCGCCATTCTTCGGTCGGAAAGGGATTCACGGCAAAGAGGTCGCCGCCGTCGGGCTCCGGGGCCGGCCACCCTTTCGCGCTCTGCTGGTACCGGTGGAATTTGTCGTAGAGCGCCCGCGTCTCGGCCGACGGCGACGGCTCCCCGACGGTGATCGTGACGACGCCGGCATTGGTCTTCCAGATACGGCGCTGCGTGCGATGGGGTGCGAAGGACGCCGCGGGCACACGCAGCGACTGACACTTGCGGCACGAGGGGCACGACGGACGAAACATGACGTGCCCGAAGCGGCGCCACCCCCGACGCAGCCACTCGAGATACTCGGCGGCCGACATCTGGTCCACCTGCACGTACTCCAGCCTGGCAGTCTCGTCCGGCAGGTATTCGCAGCGGGCGGGCGGCGCGAAGAATCTCAGACTCGCGTCCACGGCCGGATTGTACGTGGGTTATACTCGCGCAGCGAACATACGGCGAATATTGGCTGGAACTCGTGGAAAACGACCTGCTTCTCTTCGACCTCGGACCGCCGACGACCAGGCGTATCGCCGACCTGGTCAAGGCGGGCGGCGTGGCGGCGCTCACCGAGGCCGACCACCGAGCCGATGCCGCCACGTACCAGGAAGTCCGCTGCCGATCCGCGCTCAACCACGTGCAGGGCATGCGGTACTTCGACTGGACGCTCAACCCGTACCGCGGCTGCACGCACGGCTGCCACTACTGCTATGCCCGCCGCTATCACTCGCAGTTCGAGCTCGGCGCCGGCGACGAATTCGCGTCGGTGATCCTCGTGAAGACCAACTTCGTGGAGGTGCTCCGCAAGGAGCTCGCGCGCCCCTCGTGGACACGCGAGGTGATCGGCCTCGGCACCGCCACCGACATCTACCAGCCGATCGAAGGGCACTACAAGCTGACCAGGCGCACGCTCGAGGCGCTGCTCGACGCGCACACGCCGGTTGGCGTGATCACGAAGGGCCCGATGATCGTGCGCGACAAAGACCTGTTGGCGCGGCTCTCCGCCGTCGAGGGCTCGAGCGTGGTGGTGAGCGTGCCGTGCAGCGACGAGGCGGTGACGGCCAGGCTCGAGCCGGGCACCGCGCCGCCGCGTCAGCGCCTGCGCGCGGTGCGCGAGCTGCTCGACGCCGGCGTCAACGCGGGCGTGCTCATGAGCCCGATCGTGCCCGGCATCTCATCGAAGCCGAGGTTGATCGAGAAAACCGTGAGGGACGCCGCAGAGGCCGGCGTACCGATCGTGGGCTCGAACGTGATGCATCTGCAGGGCGGCACCCGCGAGCACTTCACGGCGTGGCTGTCGCGCGAGTATCCGCAGCTGGTGGCCGGCTACGGCGCGTTGTACAAGCGGGACTACGCGCCGGCGTCGTACCGCAACGAGGTCAAGAACGTCGTCTCCGCGACGCAACGCAAGGTGACGCAGGGCTGCGGGCCATGCGACCCGCAGCCCTGATTCGTACTAAGGATCGACCCGCACGATCGTCGGGCTCGGCAACCCGGCCACCCCGCCATAGGCTACGGACCCGAGGTACTTGGTCCCGGCTGTCAACCCGTTGAACGTCAGCCCGATGGCGCCGGTCGTCCCTTGCACGGCGGCCGCCGGGGCACTTACCACCATCTTGCCGTTTGACGCCGTGCCGAGCACCCACGAGAACAGCGTGTAGTTTGCCGTGCCCGGTACGTTGAAGCCGTGCACCCACACGGTGTAGTTCCCGGCCGCGGGATTGAGGAGGTTGGCTTCTTCGTTCGACGTCCCGCCGCCGCTGGCCGCCACGATCTGGTTGGCGGAGTTGAGGACGTAGAGATCGATGTCGCTCGCCGGCGACACGTTCGCGTCGAAGAGCGAGAAGCGAGCGTAGCTCGTCCCCGCGGGAATCGTGACGGGAACCGCGACGGTTCCCGGCCCTCCAGGCACGAACGAATCGGCCGGGTCATCGGTGATGCTGCCCGGCGTCGTCGTCGCCGCAACCAGGCCGCGCGGCGTCGCCGTGAACACCCCTGAGTAGCCGAACGTCACGTTGTAGTTGATCGGACCGCCGGTGCTCGACACCTGTGCCGGCGCCAGCAGCGCCAGCGGACGGACGACGAGCGGCGTGCGCACCGAGTGCGTACCGTCCGACCACGTGAGCTGGCCGCCGGCGTACTGATTGATCGCCGCGGTCGTCCGCGTGAACGTCACGGTGAACGACTTGGTCTGGCCCGGTTGAATCGTCAGCGACGTCGGCGAGACGGCGACGGTGAAGCCGGTCATCCCGGCGACCGCGGCGTTGTAGGTGGCTGTGCCGTGGCCCACGTTCGTCACCCGTCGCGTCACCGTCAGCGAGCCAGTGAGCGCGCCGATCGCAATCGACGGCGAATTCAGGTTCCTCGGATCGAGCGAATAGCCGGCCGATCCGAGCGCGGTGCAGGTCGTGGGATTCACGGCCGTCGTCGTGCCGCAGAGGAACGCGAACCAGTCGTTGATGTCGCTGTTGTAGACGAGCCCGGGATCTGCCGCCTTGTTGGGAGCCACGTGGCCCGCGCCCTGCCGGAAGATGACCGCACTGTTTGTCGGGGGGCCGTCGAGGACGTCGCTGGCCGACGTCATCAACGCCGACTTGATCATCATCGGCGACCAGTCGGGATGGAGGTCCTTCAGCAGCGCCGCGAGACCCGCCACGTGCGGCGCCGACATCGACGTGCCGCTGTACAGGTTGAACGACAGCCCGGCGTTTCCCGGCGGCGCGACCGAGGCCAGGATGTCCTGCCCCGGGGCGATGACGTCCGGTTTCAGCAGGTTGCCCCCCCCGGCCGCCAGCGGTCCGCGCGACGAGAAGGCCGCCGTGAAGGGGGCGGGGTCGGTAAACGTCAACGTGGCGGCGTTGATCCTCGCCGTCGGGTTGGCGCCCAGCAGGTAGGCCTTGATGGCCGGTCGATCGGTGTCGGCCAGGTGGACGCTCGGCACGAAGTGAAAGTCCGCGTTGAGCGAGTTGGGCGTGACGTTCACGAGAATCATGCCGATGCCGCCCGCCTGGAGCACGGCCAGACTCTTGTCGACGCGCGCGTTGTTGCCGCGGTCGCAGACCACGATCTTGCCGGCCACCTTGGCCGGATCGAGCACCGGGGATCCTCCGTTGAACCCCGCGCTCCAACACTGCGCCGCGGCGCCGGCAGGCGCGCTGGGGAGCCCGGCGGTCGATGAATCGATCAGCGGCGAGAGCGGCACGGCGGTGGCGAGCGACGCGCCGAAGTTGGTCACGCCGCTGCCGAACGTCACCGAGCCGGCGCCGTTGCGGTTGTGCGTGCCTGCGGCCACTGTCGCAATCCACGGCGACGGGTGCGCGACGGTGCCCGTGGTTGGCCCGTTGTTGCCCGCCGAGGCCGAGACGAAGACGCCGGCGTCGGCGGCGAAGAGGAACGCGACCTCCACTGGATCGACGAAGTTGGTCGTCGTACCCGAGATCGAGTAGTTGATGACGTCGACGCCGTCGGCCACCGCCTGATCGACGGCGGCGACGAGATCCGAGTTGAACCCGCTCGCGGTCGCGGCATCCTGCGTCGACCAGAGTGCCTTGTAGGCCGCGATCCGCGCGCGCGGCGCGATGCCGTTGACGGTCTTGAACGCCGCCGCGGGCCCGGTGGTGGGGACGCCGCGGTTGCCGCCGGCCGTCGAGGAGGTATGGGTGCCGTGCCCGTTGTAGTCGCGCGGCGACATGAACTCCCATGGCCGTGCCGCCTCGAGGGCGGCGTCACCACCCCACGCCTCGTTGAAGCGCTGCGCGCCTATCAGCTTCTGGTTGCACATCGAGGCGTTGAAGCCTTCGCCGGGCGTACATTTGCCGTGCCAGCCGGGAATCTGCTGGTACGACAGCTTGCCGTCCTGGCTTCCGCTCCCGTTGGTCCCGGTGCGATCGGAGAAGCTCGCGCTCTCGGGCCAGATGCCAGAGTCGATGATGCCGATGATGATGTCTTCGCCGGCGCGATCGGCGCCGCCCAGCTGATCGTAGAGACCGCCGACCGCCGTGAGGCCCAGGAAGTCGGGCGTCGAGGACGTGGTGGCTGTCTGCATTTCGTCCTTGGTCACCGCCAGCACGCCCGCCGTGGCGCGCAGCGCATCGGCCTGCGCGTCAGTGAGTTCGGCGGCAAAGCCGTTGAAGCTGTAGCGGTAGTCGTAGACCTTTCGCGCGCCGCCGACGCCGTTCAGCGCCGCCGTGTGGCGCCCATCGAGCAGCGCGGCATACGCAATCACCTGCGGGTCGAGCGAATTGACCTTCTGTCCACGCTGAGGCCGCGTCGCTGGATAGCCCTGAATGCCGCCGCCATACGAGCCGACCGGCAGCTCGGCCATCTGCACGACATAGAGCCGGTTCGACCGCTGGGCTTCGCCACGGCCGGGGCGCAACGGCTCCTGGGCTTGCGGCGAGTCGGGATCCTGGGAACCCTGTTCTTGAGCGCCGAGGCTGAGGGGTGAGTGGAGCGCGGCCGCTGCGAGTGCGGCGACGAGAAACGCAGGAATCCGGCGGGCCATGTCGCGTCCTCCTGTTGGAAGTGGGACGAACGTGCGGAGGCCGGGGACCGTACCTCGGCATCGACAACTCGTCAATGCCTACGCTTTTGTGGGCGGGAAACGAGCCCGTACAAAGCACGGACCGGGCTCCCGAGATATCCGGGCAGTCCGGTCCGGCCGTTCGAGGTCAGAGGCGTATGCCGCCTCCGATTCGAATTCAGTGCGAGTTCGCTAGGCGCTCTTCTTCGCCAGCCTCGGTGTCATCGGCTCGACGACGATCGCCCCGTCCACGACCCGGGCGCGGAAGCTCGAGGCCTCCTTCCACTTCTGGCTGAGAGGCAGCTTGATGCGATCGTCGATCACGCGCTTCAGGAAGCGCGCGCCGTTGGCCATGCTGAAGCCCTCGGTCACGAGCGCGTCCACCACGGCTGGCTCCACGACCAGGCACTTGTCCGCCCGCCGCAGCGTGCCCGCCACCTCGTCGAGGTATTTTTCCGTGATCGCCCGCACCTGCTCCTGCGTGAGCGGATCGAACACGACGACCTGGTCGATGCGGTTGCGGAACTCCGGGCTGAAGCGGCGCTCCAGCTCACGGTGGATTTCGTTCTGCACCTGCGTCGTGGCCACCTGGCCCGAGCGGAACCCGAGGCTGTTTTCCAGCTTGCGGAAATGCTCGGAGCCGGCGTTCGACGTCATGATGACGATCGCGTCCGACAGATACACGCGCTTGCCCCGCCCGTCGGTGAGCCAGCCTTCGTCGAACGCCTGCAGGAACAGGTTCAGCAGCGTCGGGCTCGCCTTCTCGACTTCGTCGAGCAGCACCACCGAGCACGGGTTGTCGCGCAGCTGGTTGGTGAGGATGCCGCCGCGCTCGCTGCCGACGATCCCGCGCGGCATGCCAATCAGCTTGTCCACGGACAGTCCGCCGTCCTGATACTCGGACATGTCCACGCGGATCATCTTCTTCTCGTCGCCGAACAGGAACTCGGCGACGGCCTTGGCCAGCTCGGTCTTGCCGACGCCGGTCGGGCCGAGGAACAGCAGCACGCCGTCGGGGCGGTCGAAGCCGTCCTTCAGCGGACCCTTGTTCAGCACCAGGCGGCGCGCCACGGCCTCCACCGCCGCCTCCTGGCCGATCACGCGCTTGCCGAGCTGCTGCTCGATGCCCTTGAGCCGATCGCCGACGTCCCGGAACACCATGTCCTTCGGGATGCCGGTGGTATGCGACACCACGTCCACCAGGTCGGCCGCCGTCACTTCCCAGCGCTTGTCGATTTCGGTGCGCACCGAAGCGGTGTCGAGCCAGCCGATCACCTTGTCGGGCAGCCGCAGATGGCGCTCGTAACGCGGCGACAGGTCGAGCGCCGCGTCGATGGCCTCGTCGAGCATGCGCACGGAATACAGACGCTCGAGCCGCGGCTTGAGGTTGTTGAGGATCCGCCTGGTCTCCTCGATGGTCGGCTCCGGCACGTTCACCGTGCGGAAGCGGCGCGCCAGCGCCTCGTCTTCCTGGATGTATTCCTTGTACTCGCCGCGGGTGGTGGCGCCGATGATGCGCACCTCGCCGCGCGACAGCACCGACTTGAAGATGTTGGCCGCGTCCGCCGGCGCGCCGATGGCCGAGCCCGCGCCCACCATCGTGTGCGCCTCGTCGATGAACAGCACCAGGTTGGGCCGCTCCTTCACCTCGCGGATGACGTTGTGGAGGCGATCCTCGAACATGCCGCGCAGCATGGTGCCGGCCACGATGCTGTTCATCTGCAGGTTGACGATCTGGCAGTCGCGCAGCCGCGCGGGAATCGTGTCGGGCTCGAACTCGATGCGCCGCGCCAGCCCTTCGACGATGGCGGTCTTGCCGACGCCGGGCTCACCGACCAGCATCACGGAGTTCGAACGCTCGCGGTGCGAGAGAATCTCGAGCACCTGCTGAATCTCGTGGTCGCGCCCGAAGACGGGCGGAATCCGGTCCTGCCGCGCGAGCAGGTTCAGGTTGGTCGCGAAGTTGCGCAGGAACGGCGGCAGCTCGAAGCGCTTGCGGAACTGCTCCTCGCGGAGCTCGTGATCGCGCATGCGGGTGGCGATCTTCGACACCAGCGCATCGGGCTCGACGCCGTGCTGACGGATGATGGCCACCGGCACCGACGACGACGCACCACGGCTCTCCTCGAACAGGGCCACGAACAGGTCCGACGACTCGATCGTCTGGCGGCCGGCGCGGCTGGCGTGGTGAAACGCCATCTTCATCACGTCCTTCGCCGCGGAAGCCACACGCGGCTTGCGGATGTCACCGCCGGGCAGGCCGTGCAGGTGATCCTCGAGCGCCTGTACGATCTCGTGCGGGTTCAGACTGAGGTCGCGCATGACCTCGGAGAAGGTGTCCCATTCGAGCTGAGCGAACGCGAGAAACAGATGCTCGCTCGTCACCTCACCGTGCTCTCGGCGCCGGGTCTCGTCGACCGCGCGGTCCACGACCCGTTGGGCGGATTCGCCTATCTTGCTTTGAGCGATGTCAAAGTCGTCCACGACGTCATCGCCTCCTGGACCCGTACCAGCCGGGGGGTCTCTACGGCCGGTGAGAGCAAGAGGCGAGCCAGAACCGAGGGGGCCGATGTGCCCGGTTTCGGCGACAGGCTCATGAACGCGGTGCCAATTCTCGTCCCTGGGCCGACCCCGGCATCCGGCGCCCCGTATAATGGCGTGAATGCCGCGTTGGGTAGGTTCGACGGGGTTCGCCCTGGGCCTTTGGGCGGTTGCCGCCTCGGGTCAGACGCCTCAACCCTTCCCTCGCCCCGGGGAAACCCGGCCCCAGGCACCTCGTCAGGCGCCAGCCAGCCAGCCGCAGACCGCCACTCCGCCGACACCGGCCGCCGGACAATTGGCGCCCGCTGTCGCTCCGTCGGCACCAGCCAGACCCTCGGATCCGGGTGCTCCGAAACCGGAGGAGGTGTTCTTCCCGGTGTATCCGGCGTCGCAGTTCCTGTCGGCGTACGACGCCGGCCGCGGCCAGCGCTACATCCTCTACGGCACCACCGCGACCTTCGCGGAGATCGTCGCGTACTACAAGGTGCAGTTGAACGACAAAGGCGACTTCGTGTTCCGCGAACCGCCGACGCACGTGTTCGAGGTCGGCAAGTTCCGCGAGGAGACGATGGCGTTTCCACCCGGCGTCACGGTGAAAGACTGGACGTGGGGTGGATCGCAGGGCTACCCGAATCCGAAACCGGGCGCGCAGCCCGCGCGCTATCCGACGATCATCATGATCGTCCCGCCGCCTCCCGCCGCCGCGCCGGCCCGGAGGTAGGGCGCGGCTTCAGCCGCGCCGAAGCTTTACCGCAGGAACGGGCTCCAGCCGTTCTTCGAATAGAGCGGCAGTGTGAACCCCATCGCTTCGATTTCGTGGATCTTGTCGCCGCTGATCTTGAAGATGTGCGCGGCCTCGAGATCGAACGGATCGAACGGCATCGGCCGCTGACTCGCGGAGCCGTCCTTGTTGATGATGGTGACGCTCTTTTCGGTCATGGGGTGGCGGAACATCGAGAGTCCGAAGACCAGCCCACGCTCCTCGTCCACGATCGTGACCCGGCGCAGATCGATGCTCGTGATGTAGCTCATCGCCCGCGAGTCGAGCTGCTCGGCACAGCCCTGGACAGGGCCGAACGGAGTTGTCGCGTTGGCCGGCGCACCCACACCGGCGGTGTGCATGCCGTTCTCGCGCCGGCCGCAGTCGTCGCCAAACGGCGCCACCTGGCCGTTGCTCTGCATCAGCGCGTCGTAGTACGCGTTGCCGAGGAGGAGCATGACGTTGCGCTTGCTCCGCTCGCGCGGCGGAACCACCGTGAAGAACGGCTTGCGCGGCTCCTGCAGGTTGGCGAGCTGGCCTGGAGCGGCGATCACCGCGTAGACATGCTCGGCCTCCGTGATCTTCTGATTCTCCACCTTCAGGCGCAGCGCCAGCTGCACGGCCTGAGGTCCTGGCGTGGGTGGCGGTCCACCGGCGCGCGCCGGAGGCGGCGGCACGTTCGCTTTCATCATCAGGATGACGCCGATCTGGCCGCTCACTGGATCGGCCACGGGAATCCTGAACGTCGTCGGGCCCTCGACGGCCGTCTTCCACAAGCCTTCGCCGACGGTACGCACCTGCGCCTGCTCGGTGAACTTGAGGTTCGGGGCGAGCGGCGCCTTCGACGGATCGTGCGCGACCAGCGAGGCGATGTAGGCGTCGGCGATGCGATTGAGGCAGGCGCGGTCGCACGAGCCGCCTTGCGCGAACGCCGTCGCCGCCAGAGCGGCGGATGCGATGAATCCAAGCAGCGTCTTCCTCATAGCGGCCGGATTGTAGCGCGGACGGAGTGCGTGGCTGCCGGTCAAAGTACGTGGCTGCCGGTCTTCAGACCGGCCGTATGATCGCGCCGATGCGGACTCTGACGATCGTCATCATGCTCATGGCGCTGGGGCTCGTGCCGCACGGGGCGGCCGCGGCGCAGGTCCGCGGCGGCAACTGCGTGGCGATCGGCACGCCCAAGCCGAATGTGGAATACAGCTACCAGCTCACCGACTCGCGCGGCACGTCGTCGGACTTCACCACCGTGTGGGACGACATCACGGCAACGGCCAGCCGATCGCGCACCACGCGTGGGCGCGGCCGAGCCATCGAGTCCGTCCTCCGGTACCGCGTGGCGGACGACGTCAGCGTGATCGAGGAAACCACGCAAAGCGACGCCGGCACGACGACCTTTGCGCCCGGCGTCGTCGGCGACCCGTTCGGCCGGGCGTGCGCCGGCCGCTCATGGCCGATCGCCTCGGCCACGGCCACCAACCGCTCCGCCCGCGGCACGTTCTCGACGAAGAGCGACGCCGGCGAGCTGAAGATGCTGGGCATCCACGAGCCGGTGAAAGTGCCGGCCGGCACCTTCGACACCGTGCACTACACGCGCACGACGACCGGGGCGCGCGGGGCGATCGTGGACGAATACTGGAAGTCGATCGAGCACGGCGTGGTGGTGCGGCACCTGTCCGCCGTGGCCGGCGTGAAGCTCACCGAGGAGCTGCAGGCGATTCGATAGGCCTCGGCCCCTGCGCACGGCGCGTGCACTACTTGGCCTGCTGGCGGGCCTTCGCCCGCTCGCGGCGCTCCTGCTCGATGGCGCTTTCGCGCTGCGCGGCACCCGGCAGGAGCTCGGAGCCGTCTGCGTGCACCAGCTTCTTGAAGGCCAACCGGTTCGTCCCCTCCGCGTGGGTCGGGTTGCCCGTCAGGGTCACACGCTCGCCCGCCTTGATCGAGTCTTCGGTCCACCCGTTCTCCGAGAGGTTCAACCGCCCCGCGAATTCGATCGTCCACTTCGTGACCTGCCCCTTGTCGTCCGCCACGTCGAGGTACAACAGCGCGTGCGGGTTCACGAACCGGAACTGCGTCACGACGCCGACGACGGTGACCGTGCGCTTGTCGTCGTAGACCGGGGAGAAGGCGTGGTGCGCCGCGAGCGGCGCGGCCAGCACCGTCGCAACCAGCATGGTGGAAAACAGCCGTGCCATCACTTCACTCCTCTGGTGACGCCGATCGGAATCTGACAGTCCTCGTACGGGGTAATCTTCGATTCCGGCGCCCAGCGCCAGATGCGCTTGAACACCAACGGCGCCCGCAGGCTCACGGGATCCGTGAGGGTGGCCGTCAGCGTCAACGTCTTGCCGTCGGCCGCCTTGACGAACCGCTCGGTGACGGTCAACTGGTCGCTGGTTTCGAATCCCCCATCCGTAATCGACGCACCTCCAGCCCACATCAGGCTGCGCGCGACCGCCGTCGTCTCGACGACGAGCGTGTCGCCATCCCACCGGCCGACCGAATGGCCAAGGCGGGTCGGGGCCTGGCCCCGAGGATGCGGCCGGCCGTCCATGAAGACGGTCCGCCGGGCGTCCCATTCGCCGTAGTGCAGTTCGAGCCGGTCGGCGCCCCTTCCACGAATTTCCAACTGGTGCGGCGCGAACATCTGGCGCGACAGGCCCCACGGCTCACAGCGCAGGAACGAGGGATCGTCCGCGGGATCGAGCGGAAAGGTCTTCAAGGTCAGCTCGGAGAGTCTCGATCGAAGGTACTCGCCGTGGCGTTCGCCCGCCCGCCTCGAGAGCGTCGCGAAGGGCACGGCGTCGTTGGCCGGATCGTCGAGGAGGGCGTTCATCGCGTCGATGCCGGCGTCGCTGCAGACGAACGCGCACATGCGGCCCATGATCGTCGCGGGCGGGTCGCTCCACATCCCTTCGAGGCCCCGGGCCACGGACTGCGCCCATGCCGGCGTCGCGACCGACACGGAGAGCGCCGCGAGACCCACAACCCAGCGCAATGTCCGGGCACCGCACATCGACGCCTCCTCTCGATTGGGAACGGTGAATCCTACTCTGACTCAGCCGTCGACCTGGAGCAGGGCAACGATGGCCGCGAGCTCCGCGCGAGCTGCGGGCTCTCGCACCACGGCGGCTCGCGCCATCTCCAGCGGCGTGTCGCAGTCGTCGATGCGCGTGCGCAGCTCGCGGTCCGCACCGCGCGCGAGCAGCAGCCGCACGGCATCCACGTTGGTTTCGTGCACGGCCACGTGCAGCGCGGTCCAGTCGTTGAGGCCCCGCTGATTCGGATCGGCGCCGGCGTCCAGCAGGCGGGCCATCACGTCCACGACGTCGGCACGCGCGCGGCTCCCAGCGTGGGGGTGCGTCTTGCCGAGCGCGGCGATGAGCGGCGGGAAGCCGTCGTTGTCGTGGCCGTTGGGATCGGCGCCAAGCGCCAACAGCTCCTCGATGAACCGGAGGGGACTCCAGTAGATGGCGTAGGTCAGGATCGGCCCGACCGCCAGAGGCATCACGTTGTTGGGAAAGTCAGGAGGGTCGCCGACGGCCGCGCGCAGCGCCGCCATGTCGCCAGCGGCGAACGCCTCGTCGATGCGGCGGAGGCGCTCGTGATCCATGTCAACCGGCCGCCTGAAGGTGGACCCTACTTCAACTCCTGGGCCCGCAGCTTCGTCAGCTCCTCGAGCTCCTTGTTGTTGGTGCAGTAGAACTCGAAGATGTCGCCGCTCCCGAGCGTCCACCGGCGCGGCGCCGACTTCCACGGTTTCTCGAGCACCTTCGGATCGTCGACGGTGATCTCGACCATCAGGTAGTTCTTCGACGGCCGCGTGTAGCGCTCGGTCACCTTCAACGCGTCGCTGTGGAACCAGCCGTTCGGCTGGATGTAGGTGCGCTCGTCGAAGCCGATCGACTCGACCACCAGCGTGTCACCCTCCCAGCGCGCCGCGCTGTTGCCGTGGAAGAACGGCTCCGGGTCCTTGGGCAGCGGGCGTCCGTCGAGATGAATCACGCGCCAGTTGTTCAACACCTCGTAGAGCTGCGCCATGAGCCCGGGCGTGTGCACGATGAGCGTCGTGTACGGGTTCTGCAGCCAGATGGCCGGCACGCCGCGCGGCAGGCAGTTCACCGAGCTCTTCGACAGCTCGAGCTCGGTGGGCGTCATCGACTTGATCTTCGCGAGTGCCCAGGGTTGAAACGCGGGCCGCTCCTCGGGTGTCGCCTTGGGATCGAACTGGGGAATGGCGGCGGGGTCCACGCCGAAACGGCCGCTCACACCCTGTCCCGCGCCATTGGGGAACCATTGCCCGGAGAAGTCGACGTGGCCGTCGGCCAGCCGCGGCGCGGGGCCTCCTGGCGGCAGTGGGCGGATCTTGTACGGAGTGGTTTGGGCAGCGAGTGCCACGACGAGGCAGGCCTGAAGGCCTGCAGCTACGAGGACTGCAGCAAGGGCTTTGATGCGCACCGTTCAGTCCTGCAGCTGGCCGACCTGGCGCAGCTCGCCGTCGGAGAACTTCAGCGTGCCGGCGGCCGCGGCGTTGGGCGTACCGTTCTTGGCCACGCAGCCGCGCACCCACACTTCCTTGCCGATGTTGTCGAGAAAGACCTGGCGGTCGGTGCCGTTGCGGCGCAGCGTCACCGGCGAGTACGCCTGGAAGGACCAGTTTTCGACCTTGCCGCTCGCGTCCTTCACGTCCACGAAGAAGTACGGATGCGGGTTCTGCCAATCGAGCTTGGCGAGCGTGCCGGTGAACTCGCGGCACTTCTTGCTGTCCCACTCCGCGGCAAACGAGTGGTGAGCAGACAAGACGACGGGTACGAGCGCGGCGATCATCGCGGCAGTCAGCGTCCCTCTCATCAGCGACCTCCGCTGGTCGGGCGGGTCCAAAGACCCGCCGCTACGAAACCCTCTTCACGTAGATTTCGCCCGCCTTCTTGAACTCCTCGGACTTCTCGCGCATCCCCTCCTTGAGCGCATCGACGCTCGTGAGGTCGTGCGCGGCAGCGTAGTCGCGCACCTGCTGGGTGAGCTCCATCGAACAGAACTTCGGTCCGCACATCGAGCAGAAGTGCGCCA
>Ga0207648_10001128_pt1 | contig 29997 bp, 28 predicted proteins | sample KBSMisM32_FD_184310 | JGI IMG/M metagenome (GOLD analysis project Ga0207648, IMG submission 184310) | Miscanthus rhizosphere microbial communities from Kellogg Biological Station, Michigan, USA - KBS Miscanthus M3-2 (SPAdes) (version 2) | ecosystem: Host-associated > Plants > Roots >... | reverse complement strand
CGCCGACAACTGTGACATCGTGGCTGCGCTGATCGACGGCGAGGCGACGGTCAAGACGTTCCAGCGCAAGGACGGCCACGTCTGGCTGCTGCCGCACAACGAGGCCTACGACCCGATCGACGGCGACAACGCGACCATTCTCGGCATCGTCACGGCGGTCCTCCGCAAGATGTGAGCCGCTGGGCTCGTGCAGGAGGAACACGCACCGTGACCGTCTTGGTGATCGGCGGCGCGAACCTCGACGTCCTCGCTCGCAGCAGTGGGCCGTTGCGGGCGCACACGAGCAACCCGGGCGCAGTCCTGCGCACGTACGGCGGCGTGGGCCGCAACGTCGCGGAGAACCTCGCCCGGCTCGGCACCCCGACCCGGATGCTGCTCGCGGTCGGCGACGACACGGCCGGGCAGGAGGTGCTGGCGCGCACCCGGTTCGCCGGCGTGACGACGCTGCGTGCGCCGTGGGAGGGCCCCACCGGCACCTACACGGCGCTGCTCGACGACGACGGCAGCCTGGTCGCCGGGGTGGCCGACATGGCGGCCACCGAGTCGATCGCGCCGGAGCACGTGGACGGCGCCGGGGTGGCCGACGCCGACTGGCTGGTGCTCGACGGCAACCTGCCGCCCGCGACGCTCGCGCACGCGCTGCGGCTGGCCGACGCGGCGGGCGTGCCGGTGGTGCTCGATCCGGTGAGCGCGCCGAAGGCCACCCTGATCGCGCGGTACCTCGACGGCGTGCCTGTTCACACGCTCACCCCGACGACCGACGAGCTGGTGGCGCTGACCGGGGACGAGGTGCCCGGGTCCGCCGCCGCGAGGCTGCACGCACGAGGGGTCGAGGTCGTGTGGCTGCGTGAGGGTGTCCGCGGGAGCACGTTGTTCCGCCCTGACGTGGCCCCGGAACGGGTTGCCCTCCCGGCTGTTGCCGCGGTGGACGTGACCGGCGCCGGTGACGCGATGCTGGCGGCGTACGTCCACGCCTTGTGCCGTGGCGCCGACCTCACGCGGGCCGCGTACGAGGGCGCCGCGGCTGCGATGCTGACCGTGCAGTCCGCCGAGACGGTCCGGCCCGACCTCTCCCCGGCCCTGATCGACGCCGCCCTGGAGGCTCTCGTGTGAACCCGCTGCTCCGGCTCACCGACGAGGTCGCGACCGCCCTGGCCGAGGGGCGCCCGGTGGTCGCGCTCGAGAGCACGATCATCAGCCACGGCATGCCCTACCCCGACAACGTCGCGATGGCGCGCGAGGTCGAGCAGATCATCCGCGCCGACGGCGCGACGCCGGCCACGATCGCGGTGCTCGACGGCGTGCCGCGGATCGGGCTCGACGACGAGGGCCTCGAGCTGCTCGGATCCGACGCCGCTGTGCGCAAGGTGAGCATCCGCGACCTGCCGTACGTCGTCGCCCGTGGCGAGCACGGCGCGACCACCGTGGCCTCGACGATGCGGCTGGCCGCGCTGGCGGGCATCCGGGTGTTCACCACCGGCGGCCTCGGCGGCGTGCACCGCGGGGCCGGGGCGACGTTCGACGTGAGCGCCGACCTGACCGAGCTGTCTGTGACCGCGGTGACCGTCGTGAGCGCCGGGGTGAAGAGCATCCTCGACATCGGCCTGACCCTGGAGAAGCTGGAGACCCTCGGTGTGCCGGTACTGGGCTTCGGCACCGACCAGTTCCCGGCGTTCTACACGCGCTCGAGCGGGTACGACGTGCCGCTGCGCGTCGACTCGGCCGAGGAGATCGCGGCGCAGATGCGGGCCAAGGACGCGCTCGGCATCGGCGGCGGGATCAGCGTCGCCAACCCGATCCCTGAGGCCGACGAGATCCCGCGCACGGAGATCGACGCGATCATCGAGCAGGCGCTGGCCGACCTGGCCCGGCTCGGGATCACCGGCAAGGACATAACGCCGTACCTGCTCGGCCGGATCGTCGAGATCACCGGCGGCGCCAGCCTCACCGCGAACATCGCACTGGTCCGCAACAACGCCCATCTGGGTGCTGCCATCGCGATCGCGTTCGCCGGGTGACTGGTCCGGGCCGCTCACTCAGCGGGCAGCCTCAGCAAGCCGACCAAGTGCGGTCCGAACCACCTTCGGGTCGTCGGTGGTCCACATCGGCGGGAGGCTGGCCCGCAGGAAGGACCCGTAGCGTGCGGTGACCAGGCGCGGGTCGAGCACGGCGACGACACCGCGGTCGGTAGTGGTGCGGATCAGGCGACCGGAGCCCTGCGCGAGCAGCAGCGCGGCGTGGGTCGCGGCGACCTGCATGAAACCGTTGCCGCCGGCCTTGTCAGCCGCGCGCTGCCGGGCCGACATCAGCGGGTCGTCGGGGCGCGGGAACGGGATCCGGTCGATGATCACCAGCTGGCAGGTCTCACCGGGCACGTCGAGGCCCTGCCACAGCGAGAGCGTGCCGAACAGGCAGGTGTGCGGGTCGTCCACGAACTGGCGCGCCAGCTCCGAAAGCTGGGCGTCGCCCTGAGCGAGCGTGGTCAGGTGCGGCAGCCGTTCGCGCACCGCATCGGCCGCGGTCTCGGCGGCCCGGCGTGATGAGAACAGGCCGAGGGTGCGCCCGTCGGCGGCGTCGACCAGCTCCGCGATCTCCCGGAGCGTCGCCTCGACCAGTCCGTCGCGGCCCGGCGGCGGGAGGTTGCGGGCGACGTACAGGATCGCCTGCTTGCCGTAGTCGAACGGCGAGCCCACGTCGAGGCCGCGCCACGGCAGCACACCGTCGGTCGACTCCGCGACGTCCCACTCAGGCGACGACACGACGCGCTCGGACGGACGCAGTCCCACCGACGTCGCTACCGCGTCGAAGTCCCCGCCGAGCTTGAGCGTCGCGCTGGTCATCACGACCGTCTTGTCCGTGAGCAGCTTGTCGCGCATGGTGCCGAACACCTGCAGCGGCGCCACACACAGCTGGTTGCCGCCGCGCTGCCGGTCACGCTCGGCCACCCACAGCACGTCGGCGTCGGCGTTCGCCGCCATCCGCTCTGAGGTCTTGAACAGCTCCTGCGCCCAGCCCTTGGCCTGGGTCGAGACCGCGTCGTCGCCGAGCTCCTTGGGGAACGCCGAGACCAGCGCCCGCGCTGCGTCGCGCACCAGCACCAGCGCGTCGGCGAGCTCTTGCGGGATCGCGTCGATCCGACCAGGCGGCGTCGCGTCGATCGCGTCGCGCAGCGCGTCACCCGCGTCGGCCAGGTCGTCGGCCTCGGATCCGTCCACGTGGCGTGACGCACGGCGCGCGGTCCGGTCTACCTCCGACACCGACAGCTCGTCGGTCGCGGCCTGGGTGACCCGGGCGACCAGCTCGTGGGCCTCGTCGATGACGACCGTGTCGTACTCCGGGATCATCGGCACGCCCTCGACGGCGTCGATCGCCAGCAGCGAGTGGTTCGTGACCACCACCTGCGAGCGCATCGCCCGCTCGCGGGCACGCTCGGCGAAGCACTCGGCGCCGTACGGGCACTTCGCGGCCCCTAGGCACTCCCGGTGCGACACCGAGACCTGCCGCCAGATCCGGTCGGTGTGCCGCGGCGCGTGGTCGCGCTCACCGGTGCCGCCGTCCTGCGCCTCGCCCTCGACCCACTCACGCATCGCCAGCACCTCGGCGCCCAGCGACCCCTCGGGCAGCTCGACCAGCGCGCCCTGGTCGTCGGGCACGCCCTCGCGGATCCGGTGCAGGCAGGCGTAGTTGGAACGCCCCTTCAGCACCGCGTACGACGGGGTCTCGTGGAGCACGTCCTTCACGCCCTCGACCAGCGCCGGGATGTCGCGTTCGACGAGCTGGTGCTGCAGCGCGAGCGTCGCGGTGGCGACCACGACCCGCTCGTCGTTGAGCATCGCCGGCACCAGGTAGCCGAGCGACTTGCCGGTGCCGGTTCCGGCCTGCACCAGAAGGTGCTCGCCGGACTCCATCGCCGCGGCGACCGCCTCGGCCATCTCGACCTGACCGGGTCGCTCCTGCCCGCCGAGCGCCGCGACCGCGGCCGCCAGCACCTCGCGCACACGCGAGTCCGCGGCGGCTGGCGCGGTGGCTGCATCGGACACCCGAGCACCCTATGTGGCGAGCTGCCCCGCCGTCGTGAGCAGGTCGCCGACTTGTGCACCGCTCTTCGTCTCCACGGGCTCCTGCGCTGCCGACCCGGCGCAGATGGTTGCTGTGTGCGTGGCGACCCGTCGCAGATGGTGGTGGCGCGATGACCATCTGCGACGGGTCAGCGCAAAATCGCCACTATGCGGTGGTCAGGCCCTCGGTGGCGTACGGGGCCAGCTCGCCGGCGAGGTCCTCGTTCACGCGGGCGTGGAGCAGGGTGCCGTCGCCGGTGTGCTCGAGCGACAGCACCTCCCCGTGCTCGTGGGCACGGTTGAGCAGGTCGCCGCGCGCGTAGGGCACCAGCGCGGTGACCTCGAGACCCGGCCGCGGAAGGTCGGCCTCGACGGCGGCCAGCACGTCGGCGATGCCCTCGCCGGTGTGCGCGGAGACCGCGACGCTGTGCGGCTCACTGGCCTTGAGCCGCGCCACCACCATCGGGTCGGCGGCGTCGACCTTGTTGACCACGATCAGCTCGGGCACCTGGGAGGCGCCGATCTCGGCCAGCACCTCGCGGACGGCGGAGATCTGACCCTCCGGGTCGGGGTGGGACCCGTCCACCACGTGCAGGACGAGGTCGGCGTCGGCCACCTCCTCGAGCGTCGAGCGGAACGCCTCGACCAGCTGGTGGGGCAGGTGGCGCACGAACCCGACGGTGTCGCTCATCGTGTAGATGCGGCCGTCGGAGGTCGTCGTACGACGGGTGGTCGGGTCGAGCGTCGCGAACAGGGAGTCCTCGACCAGCACCCCGGCATCGGTCAGCCGGTTGAGCAGCGAGCTCTTGCCCGCGTTGGTGTAGCCGGCGATCGCGACACTGGGGATCGCGTTGCGGCGGCGCTCGGCACGCTTGGTGTCGCGCGTTCCCTTCATGTCCTTGAGCTCACGCCGCAGCTTGGCGATCTTCGTGTTGATCCGGCGCCGGTCGGTCTCGATCTTGGTCTCACCGGGCCCACGGCCACCGATGCCCTCTCCACCGGCCGCGCGCCCGCCCGCCTGGCGGGACAGGTTGCCGCCCCAGCCGCGCAGCCGCTGCTTCATGTAGTTGAGCTGGGCCAGCTCGGTCTGCGCCTGGCCCTCCTTGCTCTTCGCGTGCTGGGCGAAGATGTCGAGGATCAGCGCGGTGCGGTCGATCGCCTTGACCTTGAGCTTGTCCTCGAGGTTGCGCAGCTGGCTCGGGGCGAGCTCGCCGTCGAGGATCACGGTGTCGGCGCCGGTCGCCTGGACGATCTCGGCGAGACCCTCGACCTTGCCTCGGCCGATGTAGGTCGCCGGGTCGGGCGACTGCCGACGCTGGTACAGCGCGTCGAGCACCTCCGAGCCGGCGGTCTCGGCTAGCAGCGCGAGCTCGGCCATCGAGTTCTCGGCGTCCACCACGCTGCCCTCGGTCCAGACCCCGACCAGGATCACGCGCTCCAGCCGGAGCTGGCGGTACTCGACCTCGCTGATGTCCTCGAGCTCGGTGCGCAGCCCGTCGGCGCGGCGCAGCGCGTGACGTTCGGCGAGGTCCATCTCGCCGGTCGTCTCGTCCCGGTCGTCGAGCTTCTCGAGACCGTCGAGCTTGTCGAGAGCGGCGGCATCATCGGCGTACCCCGACTCGAACCCGTCGACCCAGGTGTCAGTGGTCGCGAGCTCGTCATCGAGCGTGAAGTCGTCAGGTGCGTTCGTCATCTGCTGACAGGGTAGGTCGCGGCCCGCGATCAGGCGAACCGATTCAGGGGACGCGCACCGGCTGCCGCACCACGGCGTCGAAGAAGTAGCCGCCGTCGTTGTACGGCGTGACCAGCGGCTGGGTCCGTCCGGTGACGTCGGTGGCCCGCGCCATCAGCGTGTGCTGGCCGGTCGTTGCCCCCGGCCAGCGGAACCGCCAGCGGGTCCAGGCCTGGCCCGGCTCGGTCAGCCGCGCGGGCAGCCAGGTGCCGCCGCCGTCGGTGCTGACGTCGACCCTCGCGATCCGACCGGCGCCGCTCCAGGAGCGGCCGTGGAGGAGCTTTCCCCCGTCCTGCGGCAGGTCGGCGACGGTCGGCAGCTCCCATGCGGTGCGCACCGGGAGCACGGTCAGCGGCGGGCTGTCGGCGGGGTACGACGGGCCGGTCATCCGGTACCACTTCGTGTTCCACGGCGAGGTGAGCGGACGCCGGGCCACCTCGAGCGAGCCGAGCCACTTGATGCTGGCGATCCCGACCCATCCCGGCAGCACCAGGCGCAGCGGGAACCCGTGGTCGGGCAACAGGGGCTTGCCGTTCATCTCCCACGCCAGCAGGGCGTCCCCGAGCGCCTTGGCGACCGGGAACGGACGGCGTACGGCGCCGTAGTCCACGCCCGCGGACACGTAGTGCGGGTCGAGCCCGGTCGCCATCACGTCGACCGCCTCCGGCGCGAGCCCGATCCGGGCGAACAGGTCGGCCAGCCGTGCGCCGGTCCAGGTGACGGCGCCGACCGCACCCATCCTCCACTGGGTGCCCGCCGCGGGCTGGTGCTGCTGGGTGTCGAAGTAGCTGCGCCCGTTGCCGGTGCACTCGTGCACCGCGGTGATCGTGGTCCGCGGAAGGGAGCGGAGGTCCGCGAGCGAGAGGCTGACCGCGCCGGCCTCGGTGCGGGCCTCGCGCAGCCCGTCACCGAAGAGCGCCAGCCGGTAGCTGCGGGCATCGATCCGCGGGGTCGAGGTGTGGTCGCGGACGAAGAGCCGGGAGGGGTCGGTCAGGTACTTCCCGGGCGCGACCGAGTCCCAGCGCATCTCGGCGTTGGTGCCGAAGTCGACGAAACATCGAGCCGGGAGCGGCTTGAGTATCGGACCGTCGGTCGCAGCGCGGGCGGCCGGTGACCCGGCGAACGCGGTCCCGGAGGCGGTGCCGGCGGCCGCCTTGAGGGTGGTCCGACGGGAGATGAAGAGGGTCATGCAGGCGATCATACATAAGTGACTTACTAGACTTAGGATGACTTGCCGACGGCGCGTCGGCGCGCCGTACCGTGGGGACATGTCCGACACCGAGAGCGACCCGCAGACCGATCCCGAGGCCGAGGGCGGCAACGCCCGCGATACCGACGTCCAGGAGAGCGACCCGAACGCCGACAGCGCACACGGGCTGTCCGGCGGCATGGGCGTCAGCAGCGAGCGCGTCGGCGACCTGCGTGGCACCGGCGGCGAGCAGGGCACCTACGGCGCCCAGGACACCGATCTGCCGGCACCCGAGGGCGACCTCCCGCCCGAGCAGTCCGCCAACCCGGCCACCGGCGAGCCGCACCCCGACCAGCCGCCGCTGAAGGACCACGGCGACCGGATCGGGGGGTAGGGCGCGCGGAGGGCCCCGGTTGACCGCATTTGCTGGGATAGCGGGGCCCCGCGGGCGTCGCCAACCCCCACAACCTCGCAAATGCGGGTTTGCCGGGTTACCTGCGCGGCTCGTTCGCGTACTCCCTCGGCGTCAGTCCGGTGACCGTGCGGAAGTCGCGCGTGAGGTGGGCCTGGTCGGCGTAGCCGAGCCGGGCCGCGACCGTGGCCAGGTCGGGTGTCTTGCCGGCGGCGAGCAGGCCGGCCGCCTCGTGCAGCCGCCGCCGCTGGATCAGCCACTTCGGCGACAGCCCGACCCGTCGTGCCGTGAGCCGCTGGAGGGACCGCTCCGAGAGCGCGAACTTCTCGCAGACCTGGCTGACCCGCTCGACCGTCGACTCGTTCTCGACGTGCTCCACGACCGCGTTGACCAGCAGCCCCTGCTCGTCGGGCGGCGGCAGCGCGGCCAGCGCCTCCTCCAGCACCAGGACCGCGGCCTGCTGCCGCACCGGATCGGCCGGGGTGTCACCGACCGCGTCCCGCACCCGCTCGGCCAGGGCCGGCCCGTCGACGTGCGCGAGGTCGTCGAGCGGCACCGCGCCGTCGGTCACCGCCGAGACCGGGCCGTCGAGGAGCAGCGCACCGGCCGCGGGCTGCAGCATCGCGCCGAGGGCCCAGCCCGACCCGGTCAGCTCACGCGTGGACAAGCCCCGAGCCGGCCCCACCAGCAGGGCGTACGACGGGGCGACGACGAGCTGGCAGACCGGGTACTGCAGCACCCGCTGGACTGTCGCACGCCCCTCCGGCAGCGACCAGACCGGCATCCAGTAGCGACGGACCAGGTCGGCCAGCCCGGGCGCCGGCGCGTACCGGTGCACGGGCGGGCTGTAGCCGTCGCGGTCACCGAGGTGGGCGGGCTCGGTCAGGTCGATCCGGTGGCGGGGGTGCACGTGTCGGATTCTTTCAAGAATCCGGCGAGCCGGGTGCGGCAAGGTCAGGGCATGACCCCGCTGACCGAGAGGTACCTGACCCAGGCCGAACTGTTCACCGCCGTCGTGGACGCCGCCACCGACTGGACCGCACCCAGCCCATGCGAGGAGTGGACCGCGACCGACGTGGTCGAGCACGTGGTGAGCACCCAGCGCGGGTACTTCGACCAGCGTGGGGCGCACCTCGGCGACCTGCCGGGCGATGACCCATCGACGCGCTGGCACACCCACCTGCGCCAGGTGCGCGACGTCGTCGCGGACGACGGCTTCGCGACCACCGAGTTCGACGGCTACTTCGGCCGGACCACGGTCGACGAGCTGCTCGCGAACTTCTACGGCTTCGACATGACCGTCCACCGCTGGGATCTCGGCCAGGCGGTCGGCGTCCCGGTCACCTTCACCGACGACGAGCTCGACCGGATCGAGCAGGCCGTCGACGGCCTCGGCGAGATGCTCTACTCCAGCGGGGCGTGCAAGCCGCCGCTGGAGGTGCCGGACGACGCCCCACGCCAGCAGCGCATGCTCGGACGCCTCGGGCGGAGCTGAGGGAGCCGCCCGGGTCAGCCGACTCGCACTGGGTGCCGGACGACCGCGTCGAACAGGTAGCCCTCGTCGTTCCAGGCCGCGTCCTGCGGCTGGGTCCGGCCGGCGACATCCGTGGCGCGCGCCATCAGGACGTGGCCGCCGGGAGTGGCGCCGGGCCAGCGGAAGCGCCAGGTGGTCCAGGCCGCGCCGGGAGGGTCGAGCCGAGCGATCGACCAGGTCGCCCCGCCGTTGACGCTCACCTCGACCTTCGCGACGGCGCCGGCACCGCTCCACGAGCGCCCGTGCAGCACCGTGCCGCCCTCCGCCGGGAGGGATGCAGGCTCGGGCAGCTCCCAGACGCTGCGCACCGGGTTGAGCGTCAGCGGCGGCGCGTCGTCGGGGAAGTCGCCGCCGGTCATCCGGTACCACTTCGTGTTCCACGGCGACTCGAGCGGACGCGTCGCGACCTCGAGCGAGCCGAGCCACTTGATGCTGGCGACCCCGACCCAGCCGGGCACGACCAGGCGCAGCGGGAAGCCGTGGTCGGGCAGCAGCGGCTCCCCGTTCATCCCCCACGCCAGCAGGGTGTCGTCGAGGGCTTTCGCGATCGGGAGCGGCCGGCGTACCGGACCGTTGTCGACACCGTCGTCGTCCACGTAGCTCGGGTCGAGCCCGGTCGCCATCACGTCGACCGCGTCGTCGCGCAGGCCGAGCCGCTCGAGCACCTCGGCCAGGCGGACGCCCTCCCAGGTCACCTGGCCGATGCTCCCGAAGTGCCACGGGGTGCCCGGCGCCTCGCGGCCCTGCTGGGTGGCGAAGTAGCTGCGCCCGTTGCCGGTGCACTCGTGAGCGCAGGCCATGCGCGTCACCGGCAAGGCACGGAGGTCGTCCAGCGTGATCACTGCCGCCCGGCGCAGCCCGTCGCCATGAACGAGCAGCGTGTACGTCGCCGCGTCGAGCAGCGGGGTCTCGGTGTGGTTGCGCACGAACAGCCGCGAGGCAGGCGTGTCACCGGGGCCGTGCGGTACGTCCCAGCGCATCTCGGCGTTGGTGCCGTGGTTGACGAAGTGCTGCGGCGGCAGCGGCTTGTGGATCGGCAGCGACACGGCCGCATCCGGCTCGCGGGGGGCGAGAGCGGTGGCCGGATCCATGACGGCAGCATATCCGACTAGATTGATCGACTTTTCGCACAGGGTGCCTGGAGAGACCGCGTGTCTTGGCCGGAGACACGATGTACGCCACGAACGCCCGGTCTCGTGTGCCAGGCCGGGTGGAACGCGCCGTCGGGCTGGACACGGTCCCGTGGTAACCAGCCACTTTCCTAGCGCTGTACCGCTCGGGAAGTGGCCGAACACCACGGGACCGTGGTATCCAGGCAGCCGCCCAGCCCGCCGGCCTACCGTCCCGGCCGTACGACGAGCGCGGAGCCGCCGCCCCGTCGCACCGGCTCGGAGACCGCGACCACCTGGCCCCGGTCACGGAACTCGATCCCGGTCGCGGCGCCGATCTCCGAAGCGCTGCTGCCGGGCGGACCGGGCACCACGAACGAGTGGCCCAGAGGCGTCAGCTGTGGGCCGTAGGCGTCGATGAACGCCTGCTCGGCCGTCACGTCGGGGGTGTTGCGCTGGGCGGCGCGCGGGGCTGCGACCGCCTGCGGCAGGGTCATTCCCCGGTCGATCCGGTTGAACAGGATCTGCAGCACCGTGGTGATGATCGTGGAGCCGCCGGGCGAGCCGACCGCAAGGAACGGCGTGCCGGAGTCGAGCACGATCGTCGGCGACATCGACGAGCGCGGGCGCTTGCCGCCCTCGATTCCGTTCGGGTCCCCAGGGGTTGGGACCGTCGTGAAATCGGTCAGCTCGTTGTTGAGCAGGAAGCCGCGGCCGGGCACCACGATGCCGGAACCGCCGGTCTGCTCGATGGTGAGCGTGTACTCCGCGACGTTGCCCCACTTGTCGCTGGCGGTGAGGTTCGTGGTCGACACGTTCTCGGTGTCGGGCTGCTCGTTCGGCCGCGCCGACGCACTGTCGCACACGCCGTCGTAGCTGGTGACGTCACCCGGGGCGACCTGCGGGTGGTCCGCATTGTTCAGCGCGTGGTCGGGGTCGATCTCGCAGGCGCGCTCCTTCGCGAAGGTGTCCGAGAGCAGGTCCGAGACCGGCACGTCGACGAACGCCGGGTCGCCCACGTAGGCGTTGCGGTCCGCGAACGACAGCGCGCTGGCCTCGAGGTAGTGGTGCAGCGCCTGCGCATCGGTCATGCCGGCCACGTCGAACTGCTCGAGGATGTTGAGTGCCTCGCCGACCGTCGTACCCCCGCTGGAGGAGGGCGGCATGCCGTAGACGTCCAGCCCGCGGTAGTCGACATGGGTGGGCTCGCGGCCGATCGCGCGGTACGCCGCGAGGTCGGACTTCTCCAGGAACCCGGGCGGCACCGGCAGGTCGGTGTCGGGACGCTTGGGCGGCTCCTGAACGGTCTTGACGATCTCGTCGGCAAGCGGACCGGAGTAGAACCCGGCGATGCCCTTCTTCGACAGCAGCTTGTACGTCGCCGCAAGATCGGGGTTGCGGAACACCGAGCCGACCCGTGGGGCGTCGCCGCCGGGCAGGAACAGGTCTCGCGTGGAGTCGAACGCGCGGAACCGCGCCGCGTTGTCGAGCGTCTGCTGGCGGAACGTGCTGTCGACGACGAAGCCGCGGGCGGCGAGGCGGGTGGCCGGGTGCAGCGCCTTCTTGAGGCTCAGGGTGCCGAAGCGGCGCAGCGCCTGGTCCCAGGTGGCGGGGGTCCCGGGGGTGCCCACCGAGACGCCGCTGGTGACCAGCTGCGGTGTGAAGGGGTAGGGCTTGCCGGTGCTGTCGTCGATGAACGCGTCGGCCGGCATCGACGCGGGCGCGGTCTCGCGACCGTCGATCGTGCTGACCTTGCCGGAACCGGCGTCGTAGTAGACGAGGTAGCCGCCGCCCCCGATGCCTGAGCTGTACGGCTCGGTGACGCCGAGTGCGGCCGCCGTCGCGATGATCGCGTCGGCCGCATTGCCGCCGCGTCGGAGCACGTCGCGTCCGATCTTGCTGGCCTCCGGGTCGACGGAGCTGACCGCTCCCCCGCTGCCGACGCTGGTCGGGGTCTTGGTCGTGTAGTACTTCCCGCCACCCGGGTGCGCCTTGGCGTGAGCGGGCGCGAGCGCGAGCCCACCGAGACAGGTGGCGAGGGCGGCGACGGCCGCCACGGACGAGCGGTGGGTACGACGACGGAGCATGTGGGCCTCCCGAGAACGGATCCGACACCTGAGCCTGCCCCGTCGCCGTCGGCCACGCAAGCCACCGGAGGGGTGGCCGCGAGCCCACCCGATCAGCGGGTCAGCCGCACTCCAGCCCGTTCTTGGGTGGTTTCCCCTCGACCAGGTAGCGGGTCACGGCGTCGTCCACGCACGCCTTGCCCTGCGCGTAGACCGTGTGCCCATCGCCGTCGTTCGTCAGCAGCACACCCTTCGGCAGCCGCTCGGCCACCTTGACGCCGGACGCGTACGGCGTGGCCGGGTCGCGGGTGGTGCTGATCACCACGATCGGCGGCGAGCCTTGGGCGGTCAGCTTCGGCAGCGGCTGCGGCGGCGTCGGCCACAGCGCGCAGCGCACGTAGTCGTTGACCAGGCCCTCGCCGACCAGCGGGTCCTTCGCCCCGGTCGCCCTGGCGTTCCCGAACACCTTCGCCGGCGACCTCGGCCAGGCGCTGTCGAGGCAGCTGACCGCGAAGTAGATGTCGAAACCGTTGCCGTAGGTGCCGTCGGGCTTGCGGCTCAGGTAGCTGTCGGCCATCAGCACCAGCCGGCTGGCGTCGCCCTTGAGGCCCTCGTCGATTGCCTGGGACAGCACCGGCCACGAGTCCTTGCTGTACAGCGCGACCCCGATCGCGAGCTGGACCACGCCCGGGGTCGCCGGCCGGTCGGCCTGGGGCGCCGGGATCGGCTCTTCCTCCGCTGCGGCCACCAGCTTCTCCAGCTGGCCCCGCGGATCGGCGCCGAGCACGCAGGAGCTGTCCGACTCGCAGTCCGCCAGATACGCCTGCAGTGCCTGGTAGAACCCGTCGGCCTGCTCGTCCGCGCCCTGAAGGCCGGTCAGCTCGGTGTTGACCACCCCGTCGAGGACCATGGTCCGGATCCGGGTCGGGAACAGCTGGGCGTACATCTGGCCGATCGAGGTGCCGTAGGAGTAGCCGAGGTAGCTGAGCTTCTTCTCCCCCAGTGCCTCGCGGATCCGGTCCATGTCCCGGGCGACGTTGAGCGTGCCGAGGTGCGGCAGAACGTCCTTCTCCTTGCGGGCGCACTCGCCGACGTACGCCTTGCTGACCTTCAGGTACGCCGCCCTCTCGGCCGGTGTGGCCGGGGTGGGGTCTGCGTCGTACATCTCCTGAAGGTGGGAGTGGCAGTCCAGCGGAGAGCTCTTGCCCACCCCGCGCGGGTCGAAGCCGACGACGTCCATCCGCTGCTGGATCTCCTTGGGGAACTGCTTGTTCTCCGCGAGGTCGATGCCCGAACCGCCGGGCCCGCCCGGGTTGACCAGCAGCGAGCCGACCCGCTGGTCGGGGTTGTCCGCGGGACGGCGGACCAGGGCCAGGGTGATCTGCTCGCCGTCGGGCTTGTCGTAGTCGAGCGGCACGTCGAGGCTGGCGCACTGGAAGGAGCCGTCGCAGGCCTTCCAGTCCAGCGTGCCGGACGCGTCCGACGCCGCGCTGGTGCTCGGTGCGCTCTGCGGCGGGTCCTTCTTCTCTTCGCCGCCGACGCTGCAGCCCGTGGCCAGCACGGACAGGGCCAGGAGTCCCGCAATCCCCCGTGCGGCGTTCACTTTGGTGGCATTCGGATGCCGCCGTCGACGCGTACCGTCTCACCGTTCATGTACGAGTTGCGGACGCACTCCAGCACCATGCTGGCCAGCTCGTCGGGGACGCCGAGGCGTCTGGGGAACAGCACGCTCTCACCGAGCTTGGCCTTGAACGCCTCGGCCTGCTCGCCCTCACCGTAGATCGGGGTGTCGATCAGGCCCGGTGCCACGGTGTTCACCCGGATCCCGAGCGCCGCCAGGTCACGCGCGACCGGGAGGGTCATCCCGACCACGCCGCCCTTGGATGCGGAGTACGCCGCCTGCCCGATCTGACCGTCGAACGCGGCCACCGAGGCCAGGTTGACGATCACGCCACGCTCGCCGGACGGCGTCGGCTCGTGCCGGCCGATCGCGGTCCCGGCCAGGCGGATGCAGTCGAAGGTGCCGATCAGGTTGATCCTGATCACCCTGGTGAACGCCTCGAGGTCGGCCGCGGACTCGAACGTGCCGTCCTTGCCGACCGTGCGCTGCGCCCCGCCGATGCCCGCGGAGTTGACCAGGATCCGCAGCGGACCGAGCTCCTCGGCCTTCTCGACCGCGGCCTTGATCTGCTCGGTGTTCGTCACGTCGACCGCGACGAACGTCCCGCGGACCTCCCGAGCCAGGGCCTCGCCACCCGCGGCATTCAGGTCGGCCACGACGACGTGTGCTCCCGCGGCCGCGAGCTGACGGGCGACGGCGGCCCCGATGCCGGACGCCGCTCCGGTGACGAGGGCGCTGGCCCCACTGATCTCCATGGGCCGGAGCATATGGGTCTCGACAAGCTCGACCGCCGGGTCGTGGTCTCGACAGGCTCGACCGCCGGTGGCTCGACCGCCGGGTCGTGGTCTCGACAGGCTCGACCACCGGGTGGCTCGACCGCCGGGAGGTGTCAGAGGTCGACGAGCCCCTCCGCCACCAGCACCGCCGGGCCGGTCATCACCAGCCGGTCGTCTTCGGTCCAGGTCACCTGGAGCGACCCGCCCGGGACGTCGACGGTGTACGGCACGCCCCGCTCGGCCTGGTCGCGCGTGGCGGCGACGACCATGGCGGCGCACGCCCCCGTGCCGCATGACCGGGTCTCGCCGGAGCCTCGCTCGAAGACGCGCATCGACACGTGCTGCGCGCCGAGCCACACCACGAACTCGACGTTCACACCATCGGGGTAGGCCGCCGCGTCGTACGACGGAGGCTCGGTGAGCGGTCCGGCGTCCTCGAGGTCCTCCACGATCGCCACCGCGTGCGGGTTGCCGAGGTCGACGTGGACGGCGGGCCAGGCACGGTCTCCGACGCGGACCTCGGTGTCCTCCAGCACCTTCGGGGTGCCCATGTCGACGCTGATCCCCTCGGCGCCGAAGGTCAGCGTCTTGATCCCGTCACGGGTCGCGATCGGCAGCGCGTTGCGGGGGTCGACGTCGGCGTGGGTGGCGAGGTAGAGCCCGAGCACCCGGATGCCGTTGCCGCACATCTCGCTCAGCGAGCCGTCGGAGTTGCGGTAGTCCATGAACCAGATCGCGTCACCGCGGGCGGCCACCGCTGCCGGATCGTCTGTCGCGTCGGTGCGCACCACCCGGATCACTCCGTCGCCGCCGATCCCGGTGCGCCGGTTGCACAGCGTCGCCACCTGCTCGCGGGTCAGCTCGAGCCGGCCGTTGGCGTCGGGCACGAGCACGAAGTCGTTCTCGGTGCCGTGACCCTTGACGAAGGAGATCTCCACGGCCCCATCGTAGGGACGGCGTCGTTCGCCCCGGATCTGTCCGTCGCCGAGTCTGATGCCGAAGTACGGCCGTCCGAGGGTCCCGACAGGTGAATCGACCCCGGAGCGCGCATCAGAGTCACGAAAATATAGTCCAAAGAGGCCATGTCACCGCGAGCCGACCTGTGGAATGTTCGGGGCCAGAAACATTCTGCCTGGAGGGGGGCCGGGAGGCGGTGCCACGGATCGGGGGGTCCGGGGGGGTCGGAGACCCGCGGCACCGCCTACCGGAGAGGCGTCCGCCAGGCTGCGACGGCACCGGTTCCGGTCGGCACCCAGCGCACCCGGGGGTCCTTGCGGAACCACGCGTCCTGCCGACGTGCGAACCGGCGGGTGCCGACCACGGTGCGGCGCCGCGACTCCTCCTCGTCGACCTCGCCGGCGAGGAACGCCAGCACCTGTTGGTAGCCCAGCGCCCGGCTCGCGGTCCGGCTCTCCCGGATGCCCAGCGTCTCGAGGCGTCGTACCTCCTCGACCAGTCCGTCGGCCCACATCCGATCGACACGACGGGTGATCCGCTCGTCGAGGACGGTCCGCTCGATGTCCACGCCGAGCTGCACCGTCTCCGGATAGACGTAGGACGGGGGCGGCAGCCGCGCGGCGAACGGACCCCCGGTCAGCTCGACCACCTCGAGGGCGCGCACGATCCGGCGTCCGTTCGCCTTCTCGATGTGGCCGGCCGCCTCGGGGTCGAGCCCCCGCAGCCGGTCGTGCAGGGCGGCGGGCCCGAACGCGGCCAGGTCGTCCTCGAGCCGGCGCCGGACCACGGGATCCGTGCCGGGGAAGTCGAGCCGGTCGAGAACGGCCCGCGTGTAGAGCGCGGAGCCGCCGACCAGGACCGGCACCACGCCGCGGGCACGGCAGTCCTCAATCACCGCGCGCGCCTGCGCCTGGAACTCGGCGACGCTGGCCTCCTGGCGCACGTCGAGCACGTCGACCAGGTGGTGCCTGATGCCGCGCCGCTCGGACACCGGCAGCTTCGCGGTGCCGATGTCCATGCCGCGGTACAACTGCATCGAGTCGGTGTTTACCACCTCTCCGCCGAGGTGGTCGGCCAGCTCGAGCGCGAGCTCGGTCTTCCCGGCTGCGGTGGCACCCACGACGGCGATGACGGGGAGCGCGGGCATGGCGTCAGTGTTCCAGCCCCGGTGGCCGGAACTTGCCGGGCTTGGCGGTGGGTGCCACGGTTGCGCCATGGGATTCCTGGACGATGCGAAGAAGCAGCTGACCAAGGCCGTGGACGACCACGGTGACAAGATCCGCGACGGCATCGACAAGGCCGGAGACGCGGTCGACAAGAAGACCCAGGGCAAGTACACCGACAAGATCGCCCGGAGCAAGACCGCGGCGACCGGCGTGCTGGACAAGCTCGGCGGGAAGAATGACCCCGGCCCGCCCACCGGCCCGACCGGTCCGACCGGTCCGACAGGCTGACCCGGTGAGTGACACCCGCGAGCCCCGCATCGACCCGCCGCCACCCGAGGGTCCCGGTGGACCCGACTCCGTTCCCGACTGGGAGGCGGCCGAGCCCGATCCGGCCGTGCCCGACCAGCCGCGGTCGGCGCAGGTCGAGGGCGTGCCCGACGAGCTGGAGCAGCCTGAGGACCTCGACGAGGCCGACGGCGCCGGCTCGCGCGACGCCAAGGACCCGGCCGACGAGGGCCACGAGTCGCTGACCGAGCCGGCCGACAATGATGAGGAGCAGCGTCCCGAGGAGCCCGCCTAGCTCGCGGGCACGCCCACCGTCGGCAGGCCCAGCGAGACCGCCCTCCGGATCGTGGGAGTGGTCGTGGAGGCCGCAGTCCGCGCCTCCCACGCGTCGCCGGCGCGGGTACGGCGCACCGACTGGACCGGGCCGTCGGCGACCAGGTGGTGCGGTGCGGCGTGCGTCACCCCGACCTCGACCATGTCGCCCGGACGCGCGTCGGTGCCCGTGAAGTGGACCAGCCGGTTGTCCCGGGCACGCCCGGACAGTCGGTGGGTCTGGCCGTCCTTGCGGCCCTCTCCCTCGGCCACCATCAGCTCGAGGGTCTGCCCGACGAGCGCCTTGTTCTCGTCCCAGGCCACCTGGTCGGCGAGCGCCACGAGCCGTTCGTAGCGCTCCTGCACGACCGCCTTCGGCACCTGGTCGTCGAGCTCCGCGGCCGGCGTACCAGGGCGCTTGGAGTACTGGAACGTGAACGCGCCCGCGAACCGCGCTCGCTCGACCACCTTCATCGTCTCCAGGAAGTCCTCCTCGGTCTCGCCCGGGAAGCCGACGATGATGTCGGTGGTGATCGCGGCGTCCGGGATCGCGGCCCGGACCCGGTCGATGATCCCGAGGAACTTCTCCTGCCGGTAGGACCGCCGCATCACCCGGAGCACCCTGTCCGATCCCGACTGCAGCGGCATGTGCAGCTGTGGCATCACGTTCGGCGTCTCGGCCATCGCTGCGATCACGTCGTCGGTGAACGCCGCCGGGTGCGGTGAGGTGAACCGAACGCGCTCCAGTCCCGCGATCTCCCCGCACGCCCGCAGCAGCCTGCCGAACGCGAGCCGGTCGCCGAACTCGACCCCGTAGGTGTTCACGTTCTGCCCGAGGAGGGTCACCTCGGTGACCCCTTCCGCGACCAGCGCCTCGATCTCGGCCAGCACCTCGCCGGGCCGCCGGTCCTTCTCCTTGCCGCGCAGCGCCGGGACGATGCAGAACGTGCACGTGTTGTTGCACCCGACCGAGATCGACACCCACGCGGCGTACGCCGACTCGCGCTTGGTGGGGAGCGTCGAGGGGAACACCTCGAGCGACTCGAGGATCTCGACCTGCGCCTCCTCCTGCACCCGCGCGCGCTCCAGCAGCACCGGCAACGAGCCGATGTTGTGGGTGCCGAAGACGACGTCGACCCACGGCGCCTTCCTCATGATCTCGCCGCGGTCCTTCTGCGCCAGGCAGCCCCCGACCGCGATCTGCATGCCCGGGTGCCTGGCCTTGACCGGCGCGAGGTGCCCGAGGTTGCCGTAGAGCTTGTTGTCCGCGTTCTCCCGCACCGCGCAGGTGTTGAACACCACGACGTCGGCCTGGTCACCCTCGGACGCGCCGACGTACCCCGCGTCCTCCAGCAGGCCGGTGAGCCGCTCGGAGTCGTGGACGTTCATCTGGCACCCGTAGGTGCGGACCTGGTACGTGCGGGCGCTTTCCGGGGTCCCGTGGGAAACGGGAGCGGTGCGAGCGTCTTCGTGGGGTGCTGGCATGACCAGACGAGCCTACGGCGGGAGCCAGGTGGCGGTGGACCCAGGCTCGGTCCACGCGGCCCGGATCGGTCGAGAGCCCGAAGCCAACGGCAGCGAGAGGCTACTCGGCGGCACGCCGCATCGTCTCGGCCTCGCTGGCCACGCTCTTGGCCACGGCCGGATCGAGGAGCGGCTCGTCGGGCAGCGGCGCGTCGGTCTCCACGTCGGAGGCCTCGGCCACCTGGGCGATGCCCTCGGCCGCGGTGAGCGGCTCGCCGTGCTCGGCGTCCTCCGCATCCTCGTGCCAGGCGTCGACGCGCTCGTCGTCGGCCACGCCGGCACCCCGGGCCGACGCCGTGGCCTCGTGCGCGAACGCCTCACCGGGCAGGGCAGGCTCGTCCTGCACCACCTGCTCGGCCACCTCGGCGGCGTGCCGCTCGCCCGGCTCGACCGGGACCCGCTCCGGCTCCGTCTTGGCCTCCGGGGAGGCGACGTGCTGCTCGGGCATCCCGACCGAGTCGAGCTTCTCGTCCCCGTCGGGGCGGACACCACCGGACACCAGGCCGAGTCCGGCGGCCATCGTGCCCTTGGCCAGTCCCACCGCGTTGAGCGCGGTGCGTGCGGGGTGGCGGACGACGAAGGTGGTGCCGCGGGTGAGGGTGCGGACGATGCTGGTGGTAGTCACGATGCTCCTTTTGTGGACGGGGCGGGGGGTGTCGCTTCCGATGATGCCGCACGCTCGGTGACCCACAACCAGATGACCCCCTCGATCACGAGGGTCCCGTCGGCGCGGGTCCCACGGACCCGGACCGGCAGGTCGGGGTCGTCCCCTCTCCACTGGGCCGGGTCGGTCTCGGCCACGCAGATGATGTCGCTGTCGGCCTTGGCCGGATAGGCGACCTCCATCCGCTTCGGGATCCACCGCTTGTGCGGCGGGATCGTGGCCTCCGCGAGGGCACCCATCGCCGCCTCGAGCCCGTTGCACAGCGCGATCGCGTGCACGGTGCCGATGTGGTTGTGCACGGCTCGCCGCTTCGGGATCACCAGCTCGACGTGGTTCGGTTCGAGCACGGTGAAGCGAGGCCGGACCGTGGCGAAGTACGGCGCCTTGTGGGCGAACGCCCACGAGAAGATCCGGTCGCCGAGCGGCAACCGGGTCACCCGGCGGTAGAGGCGCAGGATCGGAGGCATGCACCTGAAGTTACCAGTGGGTAACGGCCCTCAGGTCAGGTGCTCGGGGTCGACCAGGTCGGCGCCGAGCTCCTCGCGCACCACGCGGAACGCGACGGAGGGCGGGTATCCCTTGCGCGCGAGCATTCCGCTCAGCCGCCGGACCGCCACCTGCTGGTCGAGGTCGCGTACGGTGCGGAGCCTGCGCCGGACCAGGGTGCGGGCAGCCTCCACCTCGTCGTCCGGGTCGATCTCGTCGAGCGCCTCACGCGCGACCTCGTCGTCGATGCCCTTGCGTCGCAGCTCCTGGGCGAGGGCCCGCCGGGCCAGCCCCCGGCCGGCCTGCCGCTGCTCGACCCAGCCGCGCGCGAACGCGGCGTCGTCGACCAGCCCGACCTCCTCGAACCGGTCGAGCAGCCGGGCCGCGATCTCGTCGGGCACGTCGCGCTGGGCGAGCCGCGCGGCGAGGTCGGACCGGCTGCGCGCGCGGCCGGTCAGCTGGTCGAGCAGGATCTTGCGCGCCACCGCCTCCGGGTCATCTCGACCCGCTTCGCTGGCGCTCGCTGCTCCACTCGAGGCAGCGGGAGGATGCTTGATCATCGCGTTGTTCCTGGTCTCGACAGGCTCGACCGCCGGAAGGTCAGAAGTCGATGCCGTCGGGGTCGACCGGGCCGTCGGCGACGAAGCCATCGGCGGGCGCGGCCACGGAGGGCCCGATCCCGAGCTTCTCCAGGATCTTCTTCTCGATCTCGTTGGCGAGGTCGGGGTTGTCGCGCAGGAAGGTGCGGGCGTTCTCCTTGCCCTGGCCGAGCTGGTCGCCCTCGTAGGTGTACCAGGCGCCCGCCTTGCGGACCAGGCCCGCCTCGACGCCGACGTCGATCAGGCCGCCCTCGCGGGAGATGCCGAGGCCGTACATGATGTCGAACTCCGCCTGCTTGAACGGCGGGGCGACCTTGTTCTTCACGACCTTGATCCGGGTGCGGTTGCCGACCGGCTCGGTGCCGTCCTTGAGGGTCTCGATCCGGCGGACGTCGAGCCGCACGGAGGCGTAGAACTTGAGCGCCTTGCCGCCGGTGGTGGTCTCCGGCGAGCCGAACATCACGCCGATCTTCTCGCGCAGCTGGTTGATGAAGATCGCGGTGGTGCCGGCGTTGTTGAGCGCGCCGGCCATCTTGCGCAGCGCCTGGCTCATCAGCCGGGCCTGGAGTCCGACGTGGCTGTCGCCCATCTCGCCCTCGATCTCGGCGCGGGGCACCAGTGCGGCGACCGAGTCGATCACGATCAGGTCGAGCGCGCCGGAACGGGTCAGCATGTCCGCGATCTCCAGCGCCTGCTCACCCGAGTCGGGCTGGGAGACGAGCAGCGCGTCGGTGTCGACGCCGAGCCGCTGGGCGTACTCCGGGTCGAGCGCGTGCTCGGCGTCGATGAACGCCACGATGCCGCCGGCGCGCTGGGCGTTGGCCACCGCGTGCAGGGCGACCGTGGTCTTGCCGGAGGATTCCGGGCCGTAGATCTCGACCACCCGGCCGCGCGGCAGGCCGCCGAGGCCGAGGGCGATGTCGAGCGCGATCGAGCCGGTCGGGATCACCTCGAGCGGGGCACGCACCTCGTCGCCGAGCCGCATGACCGAGCCCTTGCCGAACTGCTTCTCGATGTTGGCGAGCGCTGCGTCGAGCGCCTTGTCCTTGTTCCCCACCGCAACACCCATGTCTGTCCATCCATCCGATCGTTGACCGCGCTCCGCGGTCGGTTGCCTGGCCTGTAGGACAGACGCTAGGCGGGGCCTCCGACAGTCCCGGTCAGCTGCTCCGGACCTGTGGAACGACCGGCCCGTTCCGGCGCCTGTGGAGCACAAATGTATCCCGAACACGTGTTCGAGCGAACACCTGGGTGCGGCGTGTCGCGGAAACCCGTCGTCGTACGACGAAACCCCTCCGGTGTCGCGCCGGAGGGGCTTCGCCGTCGGTTCTACTGCGTGATCCGGGTCAGCGGACCCGGGGTGTACGGCGAGTGCGCCGACAGGTAGTCGGCGAACGCGTCGATGTCGAGCCCGCCGTAGTACACGTCGGTGCCCTTCGTGAACGACGGGAACCCGTCGCCTCCGCCCTGCAGGAAGTTGTTCGTCACGATCCGGTAGGTCGCCGCCTTGTCGATCGGCGTCCCGTTCAGCTTCACCGAGCCGTCCTCGGCACCCACGCCGGGCACGAGCTTGTAGGTGAAGCCCTGCGAGATCTGGAGGATCTTGCGCGACGCGAGGTTCGTGCCGGTCACCTGCTGCGCCAGGATGTCGTAGATGTCCTGTCCGGTCAGGTCCATCGACACCAGGAAGTTGTTGAACGGCTGGACCGAGAACGCCTCCTCGTAGGTGACGTCGCCCGGGACCTCGTCCGGGTACTTCGTCTGCGCGAAGGTGAGGTCGGTGCGGATGCCGCCGGGGTTCATGAACGCGATCACCGGCGTCTTGCCGTTGGTGACCGTGCTGTCGTCGGCGAGCTGGGCGTCGGCGATCAGGTCGCCGAGCTGGCTCTCGCCGTTGGTGCTCCCGAGCGGCGGGTCCTTCTTCACGTCGGTCGTGATCTGGCCGATCTCCTTGCTGGCGATCGGCTTCACGAGCTCGAGGTAGTGCGCGATCAGCGAGGTCTGCTCGGCGTCCTTCAAGTCGCGGGTCACCGGCATGTTCGCGCCCTCGACCGAGCTGCGCACGATGTCGCGCTTCGCCCGGTCGTAGGTGAGCTCGGTGTCGGTGTAGAGACGACCGAACGAGGAGGCAGAGGTCACGAGCCGGTCGTGGCCCTTGGGGTCCTTGACGTCGCACACGTAGGGCTGGTGGGTGTGGCCGGAGACCACCATGTCGATCTCAGGATCGAGGTGCGACGCGATGTCGAGGACGGGGGAGGCGACCGGGTCGAGCGACCCACCCTTGGCGCAGGTGTAGTCGTACTCCGGGTTGCCGAACACGGTGGCGCCCTGGGGGTTCGTCAGCGGCTGCTGCCTGGGCAGGCCGCCCTGGTGGAGCAGCACCACGATCGCCTTGACGCCCTTGCTCTTGAGCACGGGCACCAGCTTGTTGGCCGTCTTGACCTCGTCGGTGAACGTGAGGCCCTGGACACCAGCCGCGGTCACGATGTCAGGCGTGCCCTTGAGTGTCATCCCGATGAAGCCGATCCTGGCGCCGTTGACGTCCTTGATCGCGTAGGGCGGAAGGATCGTCCTGCGCGTCCCGGTGCGCACGACGTTGGCCGCGAGGTAGTCGAAGTTCGCACCGCTGAACGAGCCGTCGGGACAGGAGTTCTGGTTGTTGGCGCCGTCCCCGTCGGCGATGCAGCCGCCGTTGGCCATCCTCTGCAGCTCGGTGTAGCCCTCGTCGAACTCGTGGTTGCCGACCGAGCTGACGTCGAGCCCGAGCTTGTTCAGCGACTCGATGGTCGGCTCGTCGTGGAACGCGGCCGAGAGCAGCGGAGTGGCACCGATGAGGTCACCAGCGGCGACCGTCAGCGTGCTGTCGTGGCCCGCACGCGCTCGCTCGAGGTGCGAGGCGAGGTACTCCACGCCCCCGACGTCCTGCGTGGTGTCGACCGGCTTGCCATCCGCGTCGAACGTGTGGCCGGTGACGATGCGCCCCGAGGAGCCGGCCGGCGGCTCGAGGTTCCCGTGGAAGTCGTTGAACGACAGGATCTGGATCTGCTGCATCCTGGGCGGCTTGGGCTTCTGGCCCTGCACCGCCTCGGAGGGAGCTCCCAAGGTGGCGGCCGTGACCAGGGCGGTGACCCCCACGGCCAGGACGCCCAGGGGGCGCCGTAATGAACGGACGGACATGTCTCTCCTCGTCGCCAAGCCCCGAGTGTCAGGGCGATCGCGCGAAGGCTAACCCGGCGACCAGCGTCGTGGGAATCCGCTCGAGGTCACGTCGCGATGAACTTTGGCAGCCGTCAGCGGTCGCGCTCGGGGAGCTCGAGCCGCTGCCACACGGCACGCCACACCACCTTGGGCGACTCCCCCGCGTCCAGCGCCTCGGCGACGGTGCGGCCGCCCAGCTCGGCGAGCACCTGCTGGTCGGCCCAGGCGTGGGAGTACGCCGGGCCGAGCGCGGCGTCCATGCGTGCCCAGAACTCCGTGTGCCTCATGCACCCGTCTCCGACGCCCCTTCGGGGGCGACGTCGAGCCCCACGTCGTGGGCGTGGTGGACCATGTCGTGCGCGTGGTAGCGCGAGATCGACTCGACGGTGAACTCGCTGCCGTCGCTGCGCCTGCCGCGGCGCGCCCTCTGGTCCCCGGTGACGGCGGCGTACCTCCCGGCGACCGCCCCGGCGGCCGCGACCAGCTCGAGGGCGACGGTGGCGGGGTCCTGGTGGTAGTAGTCCTCGGCGACCGCGGTGGCGTCCTGGTCCCAGTCCGCGAACTCGGGGTCGACCTCGTGCAGCAAGAGCGCGACCCGTTCGTCGAACAGCAGGTGCACGTCACGCACGTGGCACGCGTACTCCAGCGGCGACCACACGTCGGGCGCCGGACGCTCGGTGACCCCAGGCCGGGCCAGCAGCTCGCCCCAGGCCAGCGCATGGTCGCGCAGCAGCTGCGGGAGCTCCTCGACGTCGAGCCGCTGCGCGTCGAACCCGCAGTCCGGGCACTCCCTCTGCAGCGCCCAGGTCCAGTCCTTGGTGTCGGGCTCGATCGGCGCGATCTCGCTGGGGTCAGGTCTCACCCGACCAGTCTGCCCGACCCGCGAGACTCCGCGCGTGGAGAGGACCGACATCCGCGACGCCGCCGCCGCCGACCTCGCCGCTGTCGGCGCTGTCTTCGCTAGTGGGTGTCGAGGTGGCGGAGCAGGTTGTCCCCGAACCGCTTGCCCATGCCCGCGAGCACCGTGCGCATCGCGGCGGTGACGGCCGGACTGGCGTAGCGCGAGAGCGGCAGGTCGGCCTTGACCCCGATCGTGATCTCGAGGTGGGTGCCGCCACCCGGGGCCTCCTCGAGCGCGTACCAGCCCTCCACGCCGACCCGCTCGTGGCGGCCCCGCGGGTCGTGCGTCCACTCGATGCGGGTCGGCTCAGTGAAGGTCATCAGCTCGGTGAACGATGGAGTCAGGCTGGTGGTGAGGATCGGTACCTTCGCGAGCTCCCACCGCCAGTGGTCGCCGTCGACCTCGATGTGCCGCAGGAACGGTGTCAGCCTCGGCAGCAGGTCGGGGTCGGTCAGCGCCGCCCAGACCTCCTTGCGGTCGGCAGGCACGACGGCCTCGGAGTGGTTGCTCGCCTCGAACCATGCCATCGCACCATCCAAGCAGGCGTAGCTTCCGGCGGCCGAGGAGGTTGCTCCTCAGGGTGGGGAGGTGACCGGGCCGCCTCCTGACGAGCTGGTGGTGCGGCGTACCACGCCGGGCCGACGTGGTCGGGCGTGCGAGGAGCCGCGCGGAAGCTCGCATTTGCGATGTTGTGGGGGTCGACGACTCCGGGCGGACCCCCACATGTCTGCATTTGCGAGGAACACGGGCGCGCGCGAACACAACCCCGCCCCAGCCCGCTCAGGTCAGCAGCAGCTTCTCGAGCCGCTTGCTCACGACACTCAGGCCGATCCAGCCCATCATCACCAGGTAGCCGACGGACACCAGCGAGGCCGAGGTCACGTGACCCGTGGTGAGCTCCCGGCACAGCACGACGCCGCGGTAGAGCGGGGTCGCCTCCACCAACCACCGCACCCACTCCGGGTAGGCGGTGATCGGGAAGAACGTCGCGGAGAACAGGAACATCGGCATCGTCGCGAGCGTGATGAACTCGAAGTCCTGCCACGACCGCATGAAGCTGGTCAGCGCCATCCCGACCGCGGCCACCGCGAAGCCGATCAGCAGCGCCGCCGGCAGCGCGAGCACCGCCAGCCACGAGTGCGTCAGGCCCATCGCGACCATCACGACCAGGAATCCCGCGGAGTACAGGCCACTGCGCAGCAGGCACCAGGAGAGCTCACCCACCGCGATGTTCGTCGTGGTCATCGGGGTGGCCAGCATCTGGTCGAACAGCTTCTGGAACTTCAGCTTGAAGAACATGTTGAACGTCGAGTCCAGGATCGCGCCGTTCATCGCCGACGCGGCCAGCATCCCCGGCGCGACGAACTCGGCGTACGGGATGGAGTGCCCGTTGACTTCGAACGAGTCGATCAGCTTCCCGACGCCGACACCGATCGAGAACAGGTAGAAGACCGGTTCGAGGAAGCCGGTGAGGAACACCAACCATGCGCTCTTGTAGGACAGGTAGTTGCGCAGAAGCAGGACCCGGGTCGCACCGACGAGAGTGAGGGTCATCAGACCACCAGCCGTCGGGTCAGGCGCCGTACGGCGAGCACATGGCCGACAACCACCATCACCAGCAGGTAGACCAGGTGCACCAGGGCCGGCCCGGCGTCCAGGGTGCCCAGGGTGAGCATCCGGGCCAGGTCGACGCCCTGGTACAGCGGCGTCAGCCGGGCGATCGCCTCCAGCACCGGCGACAGGTTGCTGATCGGGAAGAACGCGCCGGAGAACAGGAACTGCGGGATCACACCGAGCCGGAACACCAGCGCGAACGACGACTCATTGGGTGCACCGGCCGCGAAAGCGTAGACCGGCAGTCCGATCGCCAGCCCCACGAGCACCGCCACCAGCCACGCGCCCACCGCGCCGAGCAGCGAGTGGTAGACGTCGAACGGCGCGAGCACCGCCGCGAACACCGCCGAGGTCATGGCCAGCCGGAAGACGATGAACCCGAGGTGCGCGTTGACCAGGTCGACGGGCCGCAACGGGGTGGCCTGCATGCCGTAGTAGACCTTCTGCCACTTCACCATGCTCATCACCGGGTACGTCGTCTCGCCGACCGCCGTCTGCATGCTCTGGGCGGCGAGCAGGCCGGGCGCGATGAACGCGAGGTACGTCGGCGCGCCCTCGAGCGTGGCCGGGTCACCGGCGATGAAGCCGCCGAGCAGCACCCCCATCGCCAGCACGTAGAGCAGCGGGTTGACGAAGGACGAGACGACCGTGCCCTTCCAGGTGCGCCGGTAGACCGTCGCCCAGTAGTCCAGCTGGCGTACGGCGAGCTCGAACGAGGAGGACATGGGTCAGTCCACCAGCGTCCGGCCGGTGAGCCTCAGGAACACGTCCTCCAGCGACGAGCGGCGCACCAGGGTCGCGGACGGCGTCAGCCCGCGCTCGTGCACCCTGGCGACCGCCTCCTCGCCGTCGTGGCTGTAGAGGAGCAGCCGGTCGGGCAGCACCTCGATCCGCTCGGCGAGGTCGGCCACCTGGTCGGCGTAGAGGCTGTGCTCGGTGACGCCGAAGCGGAGCTCGGCCACCTCGCGGGTGGAGTGCTCACGGATCAGCTGCGACGGCGACCCCTCGGCCACGATCAGGCCCTTGTCCATCACCACCAGCCTGTCGCACAGCTGCTCAGCTTCATCCATGTAGTGGCTGGTGATCACGAGGGTCACGCCCTGCTGCTTGAGCCGGAAGAGCCGGTCCCACAGCAGGTGGCGGGCCTGTGGGTCGAGGCCGGTGGTCGGCTCGTCGAGCAGCAGCAGGTCGGGGTTGTTGATCAGGGACCGGGCGATCGTGAGCCGCCGTTTCATGCCGCCGGACAGGTCGTCGACCTTCGCCTTCGCCCGCTCGGCGAGCTGCACGAACTCGAGGAGGTCACGCGCGCGACTGCGCACCTCGGCCCGCGGGATGCCGAAGTAGCGCCCGTAGACGTAGAGGTTGTCGAAGACGCTCAGCTCCGTGTCGAGCGTGTCCTCCTGCGGGCACACGCCCAGCCGGGCCCGGATCTCCGAGCCGTGCTCGGCCGGGTCGAGGCCGAGGATCCGCAGGTGTCCCCCGGAGACCGGCGACACGGCGGCGATCATCCGCATGGTCGAGGACTTGCCGGCGCCGTTGGGCCCGAGGAACCCGAACGCCTCGCCCCGTCGTACGTCGACGTCGATGCCCTTGACCGCCTCGAAGGACCCGAACGACTTGCGGAGCTCACGGGCACTGACCATCAGATCGTCGTGCCCCGTCTCGTCCACGAGGGACGACGCTAGCCACTGGCGCCGACATCGGACACCCGGTTTGTCGGCGCCCTGAGCAAGGATGGGCGGGTGGATGACGTGACCGACGACCTCCCCGGGTTCAGCGACCCGACCCGGGTCTGGTTCGAGGCCGCCTTCGCCCGGCCGACCGCTGCCCAGGTCGGCGCCTGGCACACGATCGCGGCCGGCAGGCACGCACTCGTGGTCGCGCCCACCGGCTCCGGCAAGACCCTCAGCGCGTTCCTGTGGTCGATCGACCGGCTGACCGCGACCGAGCGGCCCACCGACAAGCTGAGGCGCTGCCGGGTCCTCTACGTCTCGCCGCTCAAGGCGCTCGCGGTCGACGTCGAGCGCAACCTGCGCGCCCCGCTGGCCGGCATCCGGCACACCGCCGACAGGCTCGGTGCCGCGATCGCCGACGTCGCGGTGGGCGTCCGGTCCGGCGACACCACCACGGCCGAACGCCGCAAGCTGGCGACCAGCCCGCCCGACATCCTGATCACGACGCCCGAGTCGCTGTTCCTGATGCTCACCTCGCAGGCACGCGAGTCGCTGCGCGGGGTCGAGACCGTGATCGTCGACGAGGTGCACGCGGTGGCCGGCACCAAGCGCGGAGCCCACCTCGCGGTGTCCCTCGAGCGGCTCGACGAGCTGCTGGAGCGGCCCGCCCAGCGGATCGGCCTGTCGGCGACGGTGCGCCCGGTCGAGGAGGTGGCCCGGTTCCTCGGTGGCGCAGCACCCGTGGAGGTCGTGGCTCCGCCGTCGGAGAAGAAGTGGGACCTGAAGGTGGTCGTCCCGGTCGAGGACATGACCGAGCTCGGCGTCGTCGAGGAGGAGGTGTCCTCGGGGTCCGCCGCGGCCAGTGCCCGGCACACCTCGATCTGGCCGCACGTCGAGGAGCGCGTGGTCGACCTGGTCGAGCAGCACCGGTCGACGATCGTGTTCACCAACTCCCGCAGGCTGGCCGAGCGGCTCACGGCCCGGCTCAACGAGATCGCCGCCGACCGGGCCGGTTTCGCGGTCCCCACCGGCGGTCCTCCGGCGGAGATCATGGCCCAGTCCGGCCAGTCCGAGGGCGCCCCACCTCTGATCGCGCGGGCCCACCACGGCTCGGTCTCCAAGGAGCAGCGGGCCGTGATCGAGGACGACCTCAAGCGCGGCCGGCTCCCGTGCGTGGTCGCGACCAGCAGCCTCGAGCTCGGCATCGACATGGGGGCCGTCGACCTGGTGATCCAGATCGAGTCGCCGCCCTCGGTGGCCAGTGCGCTCCAGCGCGTCGGACGTGCCGGCCACCAGGTCGGCGAGACCTCCCGGGGGGTGCTGTTCCCCAAGCATCGTGGCGATCTGGTGCCCACGGCGGTCGCGGTCGAGCGCATGCGCAGCGGCGGCATCGAGGCGCTGTCCGTGCCGGCCAACCCGCTCGACGTACTGGCCCAGCAGGTCGTGGCCGCGACCGCGATGGACACCTGGCCGGTCGACGAGCTGTTCGCCGTCGTACGCCGGAGTGCGCCGTTCGCCGGTCTCCCGCGGTCGGCGTACGACGCGACGCTCGACCTGCTCGCGGGCCGCTACCCGAGCGACGAGTTCGCCGAGCTGCGCCCGCGCATCGTCTGGGACCGCGTCACCGGCGAGGTCACGGCTCGACCGGGTGCGCAGCGGCTCGCGGTGACCAGCGGCGGCACCATCCCCGACCGCGGCATGTTCGGGGTGTTCCTGGTCGGCGAGCGCGCCTCGCGGGTCGGCGAGCTCGACGAGGAGATGGTCTACGAGTCGCGCGTCGGCGACGTGTTCACGCTCGGCACCACGAGCTGGCGGATCGAGGACATCACCCACGACCGGGTGCTGGTCTCCCCCGCACCCGGCCAGCCGGGGCGGCTGCCGTTCTGGAAGGGCGACACCCTCGGCCGTCCCGCCGAGCTGGGGGCGGCCGTCGGTGCCTTCACCCGCGAGATCGCCGCGATGTCCCGGCCCGACGCACTCGCCCGTGCGACGGGCGCCGGCCTCGACGCGTGGGCCGCAGACAACCTGGTCGCCCTCGTCGAGGAGCAGCGTGAGACGACCAACGCGGTCCCGAGCGACACCCGGCTGGTGGTCGAGCGGTTCCGCGACGAGCTCGGCGAC